>SXGT01543886.1_pt1 | contig 21439 bp, 17 predicted proteins | sample 3176221 | NCBI WGS metagenome assembly SXGT01 (sample SAMN11356862, study PRJNA531348) | freshwater metagenome | isolation source: freshwater sample F1-120 | place: China: Fuxian Lake, Yuxi | collected 2017-12-25
GTGTCGAGCGCATAGACAAAGCCGGAGCAGGCCGCGTTGAGATCGAAACAGGCGGTGGTGGAGGGGATTCCGAGCTTCTGCTGGACGAAACAGGCGCTGGCCGGCATCGGCATGTCGGGTGTGATCGTCGCGACGGGTCGCGATCGCCGAGGAGCGGCGCTGGGGCGGTACCTGCGTGGTCCGCGGCTGCTTGCCCAAGAAGCTCATGGTCTAAGCCGCCGCCGCCGGCGGCCACGTCGCCGACGCTCGCGCCATGGGCTGGGACGTCACGCCCGGCCGCCACGACTGGCCCACGCTGATCGCGGCCAAGGACAAGGAGATCGGACGGCTGTCCGACGCCTACCTCGCCAACCTCCGCAAGGCCGGCGCGGTGATCCACGACGGCCGTGCGCGCCTGCTCGACCCGCACACCGTCGAGGTCGCCGGCCAGCGCGTGACCGCCGGGACCATCCTCATCGCCACCGGCGGTGCGCCGCACCGGCCCGAGGTGCCCGGCGCCGAGCTGATGATCAGCTCCGACGAGGCGTTCCACCTGCCGGCGATGCCGGCCTCGCTGGTCATCGTCGGCGGTGGCTACATCGGCGTCGAGTTCGCCCACATCTTCGCCGGGCTCGGCGCCCAGGTGACGCTGGTCCACCGCCGCGAGCGCGTGTTGCCCGGCTTCGACGACGATCTGCGCGCCGTCGTCGAGGACGGACTGGTCCGCGCCGGCATCCGCGTGATCGCCGGCGACGAGCCGCACGGCGTCGAGCGCACCGGTGACGGCCTGGCGCTGGCGCTGGGCTCGACCACGATCACCGCCAGCGCGGTCATGGCCGCCACCGGGCGCTGGGCCAACACCGCCGGGCTCGGCCTCGCCGACGTCGGTATCACCGTCGGCGAGCGCGGTGCCATCCCGGTCGACGCGTGGTCGCGCACCGCCGTGCCGCACATCTACGCGGTCGGCGACGTCACCGGCCACGCCGCGCTCACGCCGGTCGCCATCCGCGAGGGTCATGCCTTCGCCGACAGCGTCTTCGGAGGCAAACCGACGTCGGTGCCGCACGAGCTGGTGCCGACCGCCGTGTTCTGTCTACCGGCGGCGGCGTCGGTGGGGCTGTCGGAGCCCGCGGCGGTGGCTCGCGGTCATGCCGTCACCGTGTACGCCACCCGCTTCAAGCCCATGCGCCATGCCCTCACCGGCCGCGACGAGCGCACCTTCATCAAGCTGGTGGTCGAGACCGGCACCCGCCGTGTGCTCGGCCTGCACATGGTCGGCGACGACGCGCCCGAGATCGTGCAGGCCGCCGCCATCGCGCTGACCATGGGCGCGACCAAGGACGACTTCGACCGCACCTTCGCGCTCCACCCGACCGTGGCCGAAGAGCTCGTGCTGATGCGCTGAGCACCCACGTTGACCTCGACCTCGAGGTCAGGTGCTTCCGAGTTCACACCGCCGCTATCACAAGGCGTGGAGGTCGAAGACGAGCGGGAGGCGCCTGGCGACGACGGACTCGTTGTTGCTCGGCGCGGTCGCGAGCTTCGCCGGGAGCAAGGCGGGCACGATCAGGCGCTGCAGCCGCCTCAGCTCTCCGCCACCCACCTCACGGTGCCGTTCTCGTTCCAGTAGAGGTTGAGGAGCCCAAAAATGACGACCTGCTCGGGGTCGTTCGGGTTCACCAGCAGGGTCAGGGGGCTGCCCAGCTTGACCTGGTCATGGAACCATCGGAACTGCTCCGGATCGGTCACCGCCCAGTGGTAGCTGTCATAGCCGACGACCCGGTAGAACTGATGGGTTGCGCCGTTCATCTCGTAGGCCAGGTAGAGATGGTAGTCGGGCCCCTCGACGTCACTCTTCACCACACAGTCCACGACCCAGCCCTTGACGGGCACGTGGGCTGTCAGCGCAGAAAGGTGGGGCGTTGACAGATCAGCCTTGATCCCCCTCCTGTCACACCAGAACCCGGGAACGCCCGCGTTCGTGCCCAGAGGAGCTTCGGGGGGCGGCAAGCGCGCTGGCCTGGCGGCCTGAACTTCGGCTGGCTTCCTTCGCTTCTTCCACATATTCGGGTCCCCAAGCTTCGTCCAGTGAAGCGCCCGGTATCTCCGGAGGCTGGGTTGGCCGAGGCAGGCGGCCATCGCCTGTGCATCAGGCGTTCTACTTCACCCACGCCTCGACGATCCGCACGGCGCGGGCGCTGGTGACGTCGACGGGGCCGGTGAGATCCTGGTGCTGTTCGGGCGCGCGCAGGGCCGCGCGGGCGAAGCCGGCCTCGGCGAGGCCGCGGACGGCGGCGGGCTCGTCGTCGTAGTGGAAGTGGATGCGGCCGCGCACGAACACGCCGAGCAGGCCGGCAAAGACCCGCTCGATGGGGCGGGCGTCCTGGCCCAGGTGCAGATCAGACAGATAGAGGCCGTGGGGGAAGCGCGCGAGCCCGCGCGCGAAACGACCCCACATGCCGGTGACCGAGGCCGGATCGAAGTAGTTGAGCAGGCCCTCGGTGACGATGGCGGTGCCGCGGGTCGGATCGAGCGAGGCAGCGAGGCCATCGATCGAGCGCTCGCCGCTGTCGGCGGTGGCGTCGATCTCGGTGACCCGGTGGTGGGTCGAGCCGCCGCCGGCCCGAGTGAGTAGCTCGCGCTTCTTGGCGGCCATGGCCGGCAGGTCGGCCTCGATGTACGTGACGCGGTCGCCGTACTGCCTGGCGAAGCGGTAGCCGCGTGGTGACAGGCCGCAGGCGACCTCGATCACCTGGCTGACCTGACCGGACTCGATCGCGCGGCGCAGGAGCGCATCGATCAGATGATGGCGAGCGAGCAGGAAGCCATCGAGCGTGGCCTGTCCGGCCGCCGCCAGCGCCTTGTTGGCCGGCGTGAGGGCTCGGTAGAGGAATCGGCCGGTGGGCGTCGCGAACGCGGGGTGCGAGAGCCCGTGGGTCAGCCACGTGTATCCCGTGTAGTGGGCGGTCGGGCTGATGCGAACGGAGCTGGAAGTCACTGCCACCAACGCATCATAACCGTTACGGTTTCTGGCGGTTAGTGAATGCCACGAGCGGGATCCGGCGGGCGGCTCGCATCTGTGGTACATACTGAACATCAGACCAGTAGAGTAGACGAGAAGTCATGCGGATCGCCTGCGTCTACATCCCTTCGTTTCCGTTGCAGGTGGCCTTGGTGGGTCACTCCACCGGCGTGGCGTCGCTCGCTGTCGTTGCACAGCCGGCGATCGGCTCGCCCGTGGTAGTCGCGTGCTCGCGGGTCGCGTGGCAGCACGGCGTCCGGCCGGGCGCGAGCGCCACCGTGGCGCGCGCTCACGATCCAGAGATCCAGTGCGTGCTCGCAGACGTGGCGGCGGAGCGGGCGCTCCTGCGCTCGGTCGCCGACGCTCTGCTCGGCGTCGCGCCCCGGGTCGAGCTCGGCGGCGAGCCGCGCGGCCAGCACCACGTGATGTACGCCGAGGTCCCGGCCGGCAAGCGCGGCTCGTGGTTCGGCAACAAGGTCCGGGACCTGCTCGCCCTGTTCGGCCTGCGCGGCCGCATCGGCATCGCCGACGATCGCTTCACCGCCTACGTGGCGGCGGCCAGCGGGGCCCGCGATGACGACGACGCGGTGGTGTGCGTACCGCGCGGCGGATCGGCGGCCTACCTCGCGCCGCAGCCGCTGGCCTTGCTCCAGCTCGGACCCGAGGTGCTGCACATGCTCGAGGCGCTGGGCGTGCGCACGCTCGGCGCGTTCGCCGAGCTGCCGCCGCCGTCGGTGATGCGGCCCGATCCCGATGGCTGGGACGCCGACTTCCAGGCCCTGGCCCGCGGCGACGGCGGCGCCGAGCTCGACGCGTACTCGCCCGGCGGGCCCATCGCCGAGCGCGCGGTGATCGATGGCGCCGGCGCCGAGGCGTCGGTGGGCGCGGCGGTCGAGACGCTCTCGCAGCGGCTGGCCGCGCGGCTCGCTGGTCGCATGGGCCAGGGACCGACGGTCGAGCTGATGTTGCGCCTCACCGGCGCCAGCCCGGTGCCGGCGATCCGGGCGCTGCAACTCCCGCACGCCGACGCCGATAACCTGGCCGATGCCATCGGCCGCGCGCTGGGCGGCGACTCCTGGACGGCGATCGAGGCCATCGCACGGCCCGAGTCGATGGGCCCGGTGGTCGCGGTCCCCGCCACCGCGGCGGCCGTCCGTCACGAGATCGAACCGATCGCGCCGCTGGTGCTCCTGCCCAGCCCCACTGGCTACGGCCGCGGCGGCGACCGCGTCGAGCACCGCCGCACCCGCCGAGGCAAGCAGCGTCCCCGGATCGGAGCCGGTCAGGCGCGGCTGTTCGCGGGCGACTGAGCGAGCCGATCGTCGAGTCGACGGACGCAGTTCAGCTCAGCGCCTCTTCGGCGAGCTTCTTGACCAGAGCGGCGTCAGCGCGATCGCCGAACTGCTTCTTGATCGTGCCGATGACGCGGCCCGCCATCTTGGGATCCTTGGCAGGCAGGGCGGCGACGGCGGCGGCCACGGCGGTGCGCAGCGCGGCCTCGTCCATCTGCTGCGGCAGCATCTTGGCGCACCACGCCAGCTCGAAGTCGAGCTCCTCGACCTGCGCCTTGCCCTTCTCGCCCACGTTGAGGTACTCGAGCCGCGCCTTCTCCATGGTCTTCTTGTAGGCCTGGATCACGTCGAGGATCAGGTTGTCGTCGACCACGCCGGAGAAGCCCTTGGCCGTGCGCCGCTCCATGATCTTGGTGTTGATCATGCGGACCAGGTTGGCGGTCTGCTGATCCTTCGCCTTCATGGCGGCGGTGAGCTGCGATCGGAGCTGGGCCTCGAGGGTCTCGGACATGGTGCCAGACGGCTTACCACGCAACCGCGCTGGCTACACGGCGACGGGCAAAACGCGGCGGCGGACCAGCTTGATCGAGAGCAAGCGGTACAGCATCTTGCTGACCTCGAAGCTGCCCATCCGCGACTTGCGCACGATGTCCTTCACCGTGTTCTTGCCGTTGACCAGCTCGAGGATGGCCAGCTCCTCACGGGTGAGGCGGCCGCGACCCATCTGGGCGACGGCGTCCTCGTTGCGCAGGAACACCAGATCGAAGTCGTCGATGGCGCGCTCGATCAGATGCCACTCGTCGACCCGGCGGAAGCCCTCCATCAGGATGGCCTCGACGTCGAGCTCGAGCGACGCCTCGACCACCGGCGTTGGCAGATCGCGGCCGACGGTCAGCTCGAAGCGACCCCAGCGCCAGCGCAGGGTCTCGTAGACCAGCTCGGCGGTTTGCCGGGCCAGCGCGGTCTTGAGATCGCTCGGCCCCAGGTAGCCGAGGCGCACCAGCTGGCCGCCGATGAGGCGAGTGCCGGGCTCGCGCGAGCCGAGGAAGCCGTCGAAGTCCTGCCGGTTCATCAGCTCGGAGTCGACGATGTAGCGGCCGAGCAGGAGGTCCTCGGCCAGGCCGTCGCCGAGCGCCTGATCGATGCGGCCCTTGCGGAAGTACAGATCGATGCGGGCTCCGCCGCGGGTCACGTGCAGGACGCCGGACTGCTCCTGGTGATCGACGAGCTGGAGCACCTCGGCGAGCGGCACCACCCGCAGGTCGCCGGTCAGGGACGGGCCGCCGCCGGCAAGCGCGCCCAGATCCACGGCGCGCAGGATCTCGGCCAGGTTGCGATCGTCGAGGGCCGAACGCGCGGCGTCGGCGATGGCGGAGGCATCGGTCGGGATGCGACTGTCCTCGGCGGTGCCCTCGTGGGCCGCGTTGGCCAGGCCGAACAGCGCCGCCACGCGCGCGCCCACCGCGTCGGCGATGTTGGTGCGGAGCCGGGCCATGGCCGCCGCGCGGGCGCCGTCGTCGCCGCCCAGCGTGGTCTCGCCGCTGCCGTCGATGGCGCCGGTGGCCGGGCGCCCGTCGGTGCCCTTGCCGTACTTCGAGATGGTGTGCTGCACCACCGCGGTGATCGCTTCGGGCGAGAACGGCTTGGTGATGTAGTCGACGATGCCCATCACCTTGACGAAGCGCTCACCGACCTGATCGCCCTTGGCGCTCATCAGCACCACCGGGATCTCGCGCAGGCGTTCGTCTTCGGCCAGCTCGCGGCACACCTGGTACCCGTTCATCTTGGGCATCACGAAGTCGAGCAGGATGAGGTCCGGGAGCTTCTCCCGGGCAGACGCCAACCCGGCCTCGCCATCCGGAGCGGACGCGACCTCGAAGCCTGCCTTGGTGAGCACGAGCTGCACCACGCGCACGATCGTCGGGCTGTCGTCGATGACGAGGACGCGCTCTCCAGCCATTGTCTTCTCCGCGTCGCGCATCGTTTCGAGCTGAGCGCTCGACGAAGGATCCCCTGCGCGGCGGCGCATCGTAGAAGGCCGGCGATACAGGGCGCAAGGGCCGGGGGTCACCGGTCAGGTATGTACGAACCTTTCTCGTACGCCGCGCGCGTTGCACCTCGGGCAACGACAATTGGTTCGCTCGCTGGGCGCGTGGTAGTCTGACTTCGCCTCCGGCCATGGCCGCGCCTGGTCAAAATCTCGACAAGTACCCGAGGAGGTTCGGGAAGTACCACCTTCTGGGGCCGCTCGCTCAGGGTGGCATGGGAGCGCTTTACCTTGCGGTGACCGGTGATCGCGGGCTCGAGCGCCTGATGGTCATCAAGACGGTGCTGCCGCACCTGGCCGACAACGAGTACGTCGCCCGCTTCCGCGACGAGGCCAAGGTGGTGGTCAAGCTCTCGCACGGCAACCTGATCCCGGTGTTCGACGCGGGCCAGGTCGGCGGCGAGCTGTTCCTGGCCATGGACTTCGTGGAAGGCCGGGATCTGCGCGCGGTCTGGAATCGCTGCGCCAAGAAGCAGGTCGCGTTCCCGATCGACATCGCGGTCTACATCGCCAAGGAGCTGTGCCGCGGCCTGGCCTACGCCCACTCGTTCCCGGATCTCGAGCTGGTCCACCGCGACATCTCTCCGCCCAACGTCCTCATCTCGTACACCGGCGAGGTCAAGCTCACCGACTTCGGCCTGGCCTCGTCCACGCTCAAGCTGGAGAAGACCGCGCCCGGGATCATCTACGGCAAGGTCGCGTACATGTCGCCGGAGCAGGCGCGGGGCGAGCGCCTCGACGGCCGCAGCGATCAATACGCCGCCGCGATCGTCCTGTGGGAGCTGCTCACCGGCCGCCAGCTGTTCCCGCCCGGCAAGGAGCAACCGCAGGATCTGCTCAGCCGCGCCCGCAACCCCGACGTGCTCAAGCCCAGCAAGCGGGCGCCGCGCGTGCCGGCCGAGCTCGATGACATCCTGGTGCGCGGCCTGGCCTCGGCCCGCGACGATCGCTACCGCAACTGCGACGAGATGCGGCAGGCGCTGCAGGGGTGGCTGGCGGTCAACGCGCCCACCACCGACTCGACCCGCATGGCCGAGTTCATCCAGGACCTGTTCATCGAGGACATCTCGACCGATCGCGCCGAGCGCGAGGCGATGATGCAGAACCTGCGCAAGCGGGCGATGACCCTGCCGCCCACCGACGAGCTGCGCCAGATCCTCGACAAGTCGGGCGACTACAGCGTCGCCGAGGGCGGCACGGCAGCGGAGACAGCGGTGCGGGCGCCCGGCTCGATCGGCCGGCGCGCGCTCGATCGCGGCGATCAGGGCATCGATCGCCGCCAGCCGCAGGAGCGGCGGGCCCTGGGCAAGGGCCGCCCTCACAGCACCGCCGAGGCGCTGGCCACCAAGCCCGAGATCGACCCCGACGATTCGCAGCCGCTCATCGGCCTGGTGGTCGACGGCCGCTACCGCGTGGTCGAGCTGATCGGCGAGGGCGGCATGGGCAAGGTGTACCTGGCCGAGCACGTCGAGATCGGCAAGCGGGTCGCGCTCAAGGTCCTGCACCCCAGCTACAGCCACATGCCCGATCTGGTCGAGCGCTTCCGCCGCGAGGCCCGCGCTGCGTCGAAGATCGGGCACCCCAACATCGTCGACGTCACCGACTCGGGGACCACCGCCGACGGCTCCGCGTACTTCGTGATGGAGTACCTCGAGGGCGTCGAGCTGGGCAGCGTGATCGAGCGAGAGGGCGCGCTCGAGATGGCGCGCGCCATTCGCATCGCCGCCCAGATCTGCCGGGCGCTGGCCGGAGCCCACGCCGCCGGCATCATCCATCGCGATCTCAAGCCCGAGAACGTCTACCTCACCATCCGCGACGGCAACGCCGACTTCGTCAAGGTGCTCGACTTCGGCATCGCCAAGACCACCGAGGCCGAGGATCTGCGCGAGCGGCGCCTGACCAGTCCCGGCATGGCGATGGGAACGCCCGAGTACATGTCGCCCGAGCAGGCCGCTGGCCGGCCCGCCGACGAGCGCTGCGACGTCTATGCGCTGGGCGCGATCCTCTACGAGATGCTGACCGGCGTGCCGCCTTACCAGGGCGACAACTTCATGGAGATCCTCACCAAGAAGGCAACCGTCGATCCGGTGGCGCCGAGCCACCTGCGCTCGACGATCCCGGCGATGGTGAGCCAGCTGGTGATGCAGGCGATGGGGCGCAACCCCGAGGATCGCCCGCGCTCGATGGAGGCGTTCGAGTACGAGCTCACCAAGTGCCTGGCCGGACGCGGCGTGGCGGTAGCGCAGATCCTGGGCATGACCACCGACCAGCACCTGGTGTCGTCGCTCAACCCCGGCATGCCGGCGCGGGTGATCGATTCGGGGCCGGCGCGGGCCCAGACCTCGTCGCCGGCGATCGGGCTGCCCTCGAGCGCGACATCGTTCGCGCCGCACGGCCGGCAGTCGTCGAACGCCGCCCTGACCGCGCCGATCGCAGCTGCGATGCCGGCGCCGCCGAATCTGGCGATGGCGACGCCGAGTGCGCCCATGCCGGTGGCCATGGGTGACAGCCGCGAGCTCTCGCTGAGCGCCGGCCTGTCGGTGCCCAACGCGCAGCGTACGGGGCTCGCGACGTTCTTCTGGGTGCTCCTGACCGGCGCCGTGCTCGGCGGGCTAGGTGTGGTGCTGTTCGTGGCCGCGGGCGAGCGCGGCAAGGACGGCGCCGCCGGCTCGGCGGTCGCAGGTTCGGGGCAGAACGCGGTCGACCCGATCGACGCGGGTGCGCCGCCCGACGCCGGTGATCGCGCGGGCAGCGGCAAGGCGTCGGGTACCGACCGCGACGGCAAGGGCAGCGGCGATCGCGACGGCAAGGGTGGTCGCGACCGCGATCACGGCGGTGGCGGCGGGGGCGGCGGCGGTGCCACCGGCAGCGCCGGCAAGAACCCCAAGGGCTCGGGCGCCGCCAGCGGCAGCGGCGTCGCCAGCGGCATGGTCGACGATCCCGGCGCCAGGGGCGTGCCCAAGACCGACAAGGAAGCGTCGACGATGCTCGCGGTCGGCGACAAGGCGTACAAGGCGCTCGACTGGCCGGCGGCGATCGATGCCTACCAGAAGGTCATCGCGAGCAAGCACTACACCGGGCAGGCGTACCTCGGCCTGGCCAAGGCGACGTGGCAGAACAAGAACGTCGACGGCGCGATCGTCGCCGCCGAGAAGGCGCTCCGCAACGGCGCTGGCGACGAGGCCCGCAAGGTCCTCGGCCACCTCTATTACCGCAAGGCCAACTACGCCCAGGCGAAGGTCTACTACGAGCAGGTGCTGAAGAACGATCCCTCCAACGAGGAGATTCGCGGCACGCTCAACGCGACGTTGAAGAAGCTGGGCGAGAACCCGAAATAGTGGCGGGCCTCGGTCCGAGGTCCTGCCTAGAACCGGCCACCATAGCTCATCGTCGCCCCTGATCCCGTCGGCGCGACCGTCAGCGCGCGCTCGCCGCTGTGATCGCGCCAGTACATCCAGCCGGCAGTGCCAGCCAAGGCCAGGCCGGCCGTGACGGTGAGCAGGCCACCGAATGTCGTCTCGTACTGGCGCGGGCAGCTACCGGCGGCGTCGCAGGTGCCGTTGCCGTCCATCGAGAGCAGCACGATGCCGCCGATGATCGTGGCGGCGCCGACGCCGGCGGCGGCGTAGGTCAGGTTGCCCCAGCGGCGGCGATCGCTGCGGTGGGGGATGGTGATGGTGAGCCGCTGATCGGGCGAGGCCTCGACGAACAGCTCCTGGGCGATCGACGCGCCGCTGGCGGCGGTGGCGGTGACCTGGTGCGGGCCAGCCATGAGCTCACCCTTCCAGGGGGTGGTGCCTCGCGCCGCGCCGTCGACCTCGAGCTCGGCGCCCGACGGCGTCGAGTCGACGATCAGCGTGACGGTGTCGTCGCTGGTGGCGGCGATGGCGTCGCGCACGGCGGCGGTGACGCGCTCTTGCAGCTCGGGCACGGCGCAGGCGACGCACTCGTCGGTGCGGCGGCGCAGGGCCCGGCCGCGGCCGTCGAGGAGCGCGATGTCGAGGGCGTAGAGCTCGCCCTTGGCGTCAACGGCGATGGTGATGAGGCGGGCGGCGCCGACCGCGCTGGCCAGACGGGTGTGGCAGTCGGCGGTGTTGCAGGTTCCGAGCTCGGGCACGGCGGCGATGACGCGGCTCACGCTGTCGGGCGGGACCAGGGCTGCGCCGCCGGCGGTGAGGCCCTCGGTCGCCGCGGCGCGCAGCGCGCCGGCGAGCACGGGCTCGGCGCTGCCGCCGACGGTGATCGCGCCGATGGCGTGCTGCGGGGGCGCGGGTGGCGCCGGCGCGGCGACCTGGGCCCGTGCGCTGGCGATGTGGCCGGCCGGAACGAGCGTGGCGAGCGCGGCGACCACCAGAGCGAGTCTCATCGGCCGGGACGATATCACGCGGCTCGTGCCGGTCCGGGATGCCCGTCACTCGGCGTCGGCGGCCGCGGCGACGATCTCCGACAGCTCGTCACCCTGGAGGGGACGATCGATGCGCTGGTGGGCCCGGCCGCGACGATCGATCACCAGCGTGACCGGCACCGCCGGCAAGGGGCCGAGCGGGCTGGCGCCGGTGCGCACGGTGTCGTCGGCGAGGGCGACCAGGTAGCGGACGCCGGCGCCGCTGCGCCATGGCGACACCAGCGCGTGGCCTTCCTGATCGAGCGCGATGCCGATCACCACCACGTCGGGATCGGCGTCCGCGGCGGCGAGCGCGTCGTTGTCGGCGAGCGCATCGAGCGACCAGGTCGTGAACACGTGGAGCACCACGACCTTGCCGCGGTGGCTGGCCAGCGAGACCTCGCCGCCGTCGAGCGCGGGCAGGGTCAGCTCGATCGCCGACGCGGACGGCGCCACCGGACCTCGGGGCGTGGCCGCGCTGGCGCCGTTGCCGCCGCAGGCGAGCAGGAGCACCAGCGACGCCGCGGTGATCGCCGGCGCGCGGCGCAGCGACCAGGCGAGCAAGGGCGGCGTGACCATGGTCGTGATCATCACCATCAGCACGATCGCCGCGTACGTCTGCTGCGAGATCACCGGCTCACCGGCGAGCAGGAGCGACGCCCCGGTGGCCGCAAAGATGAGGCCGACCTCGCCGCGCGGGATCATGCCGAGCCCGACCGACAGCTTGTGGACCCCGGGACCGTACGCGACCAGCGCGCAGGCCTGCTTGCCGGCGATCGCGGCCAGGGTCAGCGCGCCCGCCATGGCCAGCGCCTCGCTGTCGCCGAAGGCGCCGAGATCGACGTGGGCGCCGGTGAGGACGAAGAACACCGGGGTCAAGAACTGGCCGAGCGGCTCGAGCTGGGCCTCGAGCGGGCGGTCGCCCTTGGCCAGGTGGTCGTGGAAGGTCAGCTCGTCGAGGATGAGGCCGGCGGCGAAGGCGCCGACGATGGGCGCGAGGCCGACTGCGTGGGCTCCGTAGGCCGCGGCGAAGCACACGCACAGCGACGTGGCGAGCAGGACGCCGTGCACCCGCAGCACGCTGGCGGCAGTGTACAGGTGGCGCGAGACCCACGGTCCGATCGCGATCGCGACCGCCAGGAAGCCGACCGCCTTGCCGATGATGAGGAGGACGGCCAGCGTGTCGAGGCTGTCGCCGGAGTTGGCGCCGTGGACCAGGCCCGAGACCACGGCCAGGACGATCAGGCCGAGGACGTCGTCGATCACGGCGGCGCCCAGCACCACCCGGCCGGTCGGCGAGTCGATGCGGCCGAGGTCCTTGAACACGCGCGCCGTGATCCCGACCGAGGTCGCGCTGAGGACGGCGCCGATGAACAGGTGCGCGTGCCAGGTGCGCTCGGGAGCGAGCAGGGCGTGGAGGCCGTAGCCCAGACCCATGGGCAGGATCACGCCGACACACGCGACCACGAGGGCCGCGACGCCGACCCGGGCCATGGCCGCCAGGTTGGACTCGACGCCGACCTGGAAGAGCAGGAGGATCACGCCGAGCTCGGCGAGGAAGGCGAGGTTGGCGTCGCCGAGGGCGAAGTCGAACACGTGCCAGCCGACCAGGTCGAGGTTGCCGATGACGATGCCGGCGGTGAGCTCGCCCAGGACCGGCGGCATGCCGACGCGTTCGAACAGATCGCCGAACAGCTTGGCGGCGCCGAGCATCACGGCGAGGACGAGGAGCAGGCGGGCGTCGAGTCCCTGCGATCCGGCCAGGAGCGCCACCGCCGCCAGCGCCGCTGGCGCTCGCAGCCTCATGCCAGGCCGCCGGCGGCCAGGCTCATGCCGATCTGCATCAACCACGGCACATCGCCGGTCACGGCGATCCGGCCCGAGAAGAAGGCCTGTGCCGGCGGCAGCGAGCCATCGCGCAGCGACTCGAGCGTGGGCACGTCGACCGCCACCGTCGCCGCTGGCGCCGTCGCGCCGAGGATGGTGACCGCGGTCTTCCAGGTCCGGCCGGCGAAGCCCGGGATCTCGACGTGGAGCGTGCCCCTGGCCTGGGCCAGGGCGGCGGTCGGGATCTCGACCTCGCCGGTGATCGCCGCCGCGAGATCGAGCTGCGGCGGAAGCAGCGCACCGGACGATCCCTCACCCCAGACCGCGGCGCGAAAGTCGGCCACGGTCTGGCGCAGGGTGACGAGCGCTGCGACGTCGAGCCCGTCGCCGACGGTGAGCGCGCCGTCGGCGACGCGCAGGGTCCAGGCGCCGCCGCCGTCGCCCTCGAGCTGCACCGCCACCACCACATCGGGCGACAGCGCGCCGGCGGCGCGGGCGCGCTCGAAGGCGGCCGGCAGCCAGGTGGCGAACAGCTCGGCGCAGGTCAGCTCGGGAGGAGGGCGGAGGAGTGCGGACATCGAGGTCATCGTATATCAGGAGACACGCATCGATTCTTGACGCTGCGGCGGTCAGAAAGGAGCCGGAGCGTCCAGGCCCAGGTCCACGACGACGTCCACGGCCACGCTCGCGATCGCGCCTGCGCGATTGTGCCACCGTGCCTCGATGGTGGTCGTCGTCGCCGTCGTGGGCGTGAGCGTGCGTCGACGATCCCCGTGAGCGTGGTCGTCGACGCGGACCTGGACCCGGACGGTCTGAGCTCTTCTGCTGCGAACCGACGCCCTCGGGCTCAGACGCCGATCATCTCCGCCCACGTCGCCTCGTCGGTCGGCGACAGGTGCACGATGAGCAAGGCGACGCCGCGGCGCGGCGCGATCTCCTTGCGGATCACGTCGACGCGCGCCAGTGCGCGCCCGGTGGCGCTGATCAGGACGGCCTCGGTGGGCACGCCCAGGGGCAGGATGTCGGGATCGGGCAGCTCGACGAACAGCGCCTTGGGGCCGGCCTCCACGATGGGGGCGGCGGGCAGACGACCGATCGCCGCCATCAAGCCGCGCGCCGCGACCGGGCCGCGCACGTTGCCGCGGCGCTCGACATCGTCGCTGTCGTCGCGGTCGTGGCCGATGGACGTCGTCGACGGCGGGCTCATACCAGCGACCCGGCCAGCCAGTCGGCGAGCTCGCCGACCGACGTCACCATGGTGTTGGCCCGGCGCAGGCGCTCGCTGAGCGTCTTCACCACCTCGATGAGGACGGCGTTGCCGGCCATCGGATCGCTCTGGAAGAGGTTCTGGAGCGACAGGAAGGGCAGGCGGTAGAGGAACGACGCGTCCTCGGCCAGCACCGTCGCCGATCGCGGCGCCGGCTCGACCAGCGCCATCTCGCCGAAGAACTCGCCTGGCCCCAGGCGTGCCAGGGAGTGCCCGGCCTTGACCACGGCGACCTGGCCGGTGAGCACGAGGTAGAGCGCGTCGCCGAGGCTGCCTTCGGCGACCACGACCTCGCCCGGCGCGAATGTCTCGAGCTCGCCGGCGGCGACGATGTGCTCGAGCTGCTCGGCGTTCAGACGTGCCAGGAGCGGGTGGCGCTCCAGGAGCTGGGCGGTCGACACGCGGACAGCATACACCGCGGTGACGGTGCAGGCCCGGTGCTACGCTGCCCGCGATGAAGCTCGTCGTCGTCGTCCCGCTTCTAGGTTGCGCCCTCGGCGCGGCGCCTGCGATGGCTCGCGCCCAGACCGCCGAGCGCCAGTACGTCGACGAGCCGACCGCGGGGCTGCACCTGCCGACCACGCCGCTGGCCGGCGATTTCGACGCCCGAACGCTGTCGCTCAACCCCGGCGGGCTCCAGCTCCTCGACGGCGCCGGTCTGACCCTGGCCATCGACGCCGCCGACGCCGACGCCGCCGCGTCGGCCGGACCCGGTGTCGGCCTCTACTACGCGACGGTCACCGGTGGCGGCCTGTTGCCCAGGCTCGGGCTCGGGCTCGGCGTCGAGGCGCTGCGTCCGCCGCGGGCGGTGCTCGACCCCGATCCGGGCACGCCGACGCGGATCTCGCTGGCCACGTCGGTGCCGATGGGACGCCACGGCGGGCTCGGCCTCACCTGGCATCGCTTCGCCGGTGACGGGCTCGCCGGCGGGCGCTGGACCGCCGACGCCGGCCTGGCGCTGCGGTTCGGCAACCACCTCGCGGTCGGCGCCGTGGCCCGCGATCTGGGCGCGCCCACGATTGCCCGCGTACCGGTGCAGCGCCGTTACGAGCTCGAGCTCACCGGCCGGCCGGTCGGCACGGATCGCCTCGAGCTCGGGTTCGGCGGCCGCATCGGCGAGCGCCGCGGTGACCTCGACGGCTGGGGTCGGCTCTCGGCGCGCGTGGCCCGCGGCATCTACGTGCATGCCGCCGCCGAGTCTCGCGCGTTGATCGTGCTCGAGACCACCGGCGCCGGCACCCGCGAGATCGAGGATCGCGATCTGATGGTGTCGACCGGACTCGAGGTCTCCTTCGGCGCTTTGGGCGTGGCGATGTGGGGCACCGGCCGCCTCGACGAGCGCGGCGATCGCCGGGCGCTGGGCGGGACCCTGGTGGCGCGCTGGTCGGCGAAGCCGGCAGCGGCGGTGCAGGGCCGCGGCGCGCGCCTCGAGCGCATCGAGCTCAGCGGCGGCGTCGGACCGCGCGAGGTCACCGCCACCGTGCTGCGCCTGCGCGCCATCGCCCGCGATCCCGACGTGCGCGGCGTGGTCGTCGCCATCGACGGGGTCGCCGCCGGCTGGGCCTCGATCCAGGAGATCCGCACCGAGATCGCGGCGGTCTCGAAGTCGGGCAAGAAGGTGTTCGCCTACCTGGTCGCGGCCTCGGCCCGCGACTACTGGCTGGCGACGGCCGCCGACAAGATCTACCTCGACCCGGCCGGCGGCGTGCGCCTGGTCGGCTTCGCCGGCACCACGCTCTACTTCCGCGGCGCCTTCGACAAGCTGGGCGTGGCCGCCCAGTTCGAGAAGATCGCCGAGTACAAGAGCGCGCCCGAGCAGTACACCGAGATCGGCCCCACCGAGCCGGCGCTGCGCATGCGCAACGAGCTCTACGACAGCCTGTGGGAGAGCTTCGTCGGCGGCATCGCCGAGGGCCGGCGCCTCGATCGCGAGGTGGTCGAGGAGCTGATCGACGGCGGGCCCTACAGCGCCGGCGCGTTCGAGAAGGACCAGCGGTTGATCGACGCCGTCGCCACGCCCGAGCGCGTGGCCGAGCTGGTGTCGATCGAGCTGGGTGGGCTTTCGCCGGTGGGCGAGGCGCCGGTCGAGAAGGACGACCGCTGGCGGCGGCCGACCATCGCGGTGATCTACGCCGACGGCGACATCGTCGACGGCAAGTCGATGACCATCCCGTTCCTCGGCCGCAAGCTGGTGGGCAGCGAGACCATCGCCGGCCTCATCGCCGCAGCTCGAGAGAGCTCGGACGTCGGCGCCATCGTGATCCGCATCGACTCGCCCGGCGGCAGCGCGCTGGCGTCAGAGGTGATGTCCCGCGAGGTGTTCAAGACCCGCGGCAAGAAGCCGATCATCTGCTCGATGGGCGACGTCGCCGCATCGGGCGGCTACTTCCTCGCCGCCGGATGCGACGTGATCTTCGCCGAGCCGATGACGATCACCGGATCGATCGGCATCTTCTACGGCAAGTTCGATCTGTCGGGCCTCATGGACAAGCTGGGCGTCAGCAGCGAGACCTTCCGCCGCGGCAAGCGCTCCGACATGGAGAGCATGTACCGGCCCTACACCGACGAGGAGCGCAACGTGCTCCACGATCGCCTGACCTACTTCTACGGCCGCTTCACCGGCGCCGTGGCCCAGGGCCGCGGCATGACCCAGGACAAGGTCGACGAGGTCGGCCGCGGCCACGTGTGGTCGGGCAGCCAGGCCAAGGGCATCGGGCTGGTCGATCGCATGGGCGGCATCGCCGACGCCATCGCGCTGGGCAAGGAGCGCATGGGCCTGGGCCCCGACGATCGGGTGCGGGTGATCGCGCTGCCCCGACCGTCGAGCGGGCTGTTCGGCTTGCTCGGGCTCGGCGGCGCGCGCGAGCCGGCGCTCGGGCTCGGCGATCTGCCGGTGGCGAAGGCGCTGCTCGACGGCATCCCGGCGTCGGTCCTGGTCGCGCCCGACAGCGCCCAGGCGCGGTTGCCCTACGACATCGTGTGGGAGTGAGCCGGTGGCGAGAGCCAAGGATCGCGCCCGGCCGTTCGCCCGCAAACACCTTCGCTACTGGATGACCGCGGCCGGCGGCATGGTGGTGATCATGGTCCTCAACACCCTCATCGGCTTCTGGATCTACGGCGAACGCTCGACGCCGACGCGGGTCCCCGACTACCACCCCATCCCGCCCTCGAATTTCGAGGCCGTCGTCGATGCCGGCGCTTCCTTGGACGCCGCCTCGGGCCCGGTTCAGGACGACGCGACCTTGCGGTGATCTCTCCACCACACGCGGGCCTGTTCCTGGGGCCACGGCGGCAGGCCCAGCGCGTCGAGCCGCTGCAGGAGCTCGCTCATCGACCGCAGCCGGAGCCGCGGATCGGGCTGCATGCAGTCGGTGACCAGCTCGATCAGGGGCGGCGGCAGCTCGGGGACCAGCTTGTTCAGCGGCACCGGCATGGCGCGGAGCTGGGACTGGATCGTCGCCGCCGCGGTCGCACCGGAGTACGGCAGCCGGCCGGCGAGCAACCCGTACCAGACCGCGCCCAGCGCGTAGATGTCGACCCGCTCGTCGGCCACCTTGCCCCGCAGCACCTCGGGTGCGATGAAGCCGGGTGAGCCGATCACGATGCCCTCGGCGGTGGCCGGGCCGCGCTGATCCTCGTCGCCGGCCAAGGTGCGGATGCGCTTGACCAGGCCGAAGTCGAGGACCTTGACCACGTCGTACGTCTCACCGCGCACGGTGAGCATCAGGTTGGCGGGCGCCAGATCGCGATGGATGATGCGCTTGCCGTGGGCCTCGCGCAGCGCCTGCGCCACCTGGCGCACGATGTCGGCGGCGCGCGCCGGTGGCAGCGGCGCGTGGTTGGCGATCAGATCGCGCACGGTCAGGCCGTCGAGCAGCTCCATCGCGTAGAAGAACAGGCCCTCGGCGGTGACGCCGAAATCGTAGACCTGGACCACGCTCGGGTGCTGGAGCTTGGCCGCCAGCCGGACCTCGCGCTCGAAGCGGGCGCGCGACGCGGCGTCGACCAGGTCGGGGGCCAGGAGCTTGAGCGCGGCCGGACGCTGCAGGAGCAGGTGCTGGGCCTGGTAGACCACACCCATCGCCCCGCGGCCGATCTCGCGATCGACGCGATACTGGCCGAGGCGACTCATCGAACGCAGGCGGCGCCGGTGGAGCAGCAGCCAGGCGGCGGCGCCGCCCAGGCTCACGGCCAGCACGGTGAGCGCGCCGCCGATGGCCAGCGGCAGCAGCGGCGACGGCGGCGCCGTCACCTCGCCCACCCTCAGGCGCCAGGTGCGGCCGTGGAGCTCGAGCGGTGCGTCGTGGTGGCTGGCGAGGGCCGCGCGGGCGGCGGCGCCGGCGCGGATCTCGAAGAGCAGCACCTCGATGCCGCCGGTGACGTCATGGAGGATCACGTCGAAGGCGCGACCGTCGCTGCGGGCGATGGCATCGCGCACCATGTCACCGACCCGGAAGATGAGGATGACGACGCCGGCGATGTCGCGGCAGCGCGCGGCGGCGTCGTCGGGTACGCGGCCTCCGTGCCACACCGGCTCGTAGAGGATCACCGAGGCGATGTCCTCCGAGTCCTCGATCAGGCGATAGCGCGGCGAGAACACCCCACGGCCGCTCGAGCACGCAAGATCGAACACCGCCTTGGCCTCGGCCCGCGACAGCACGTCGAAGCCGACGCCGGCGTTGTCGGGGAAGGCGTAGAGAACGGGCAGGTAGCGCGGGCGCGCCGCCGCCGGGACCAGACCGCTCGCCGCGGGCTCGAGGATCGCAAACGATGGTCGCCCCTCGGCGCGGGCGCGGGCCTCGACGGCCGGTCGCTGGGCGTCCGCCACCATCGGCGCCCACTCGAGGGCGTAGACCCGCGGCGTGCGCCGGTGCACCGACGCCGCGACCGACTCGAACGTCGCGCGATCGATCGTCGGCGAGTGGGCGATGACCGCCCCCAGGGTCTGCAGCGCCTCCGCGGGTAGGCTCACGCGCTCGGTGACGGCGAACGACACCTCGGCGGCCGCGCGTTCGCGCGCCAGGCGCTGGGCGGTGCGGGCGCGGTCGGTCACCACGCCGGCGACCAGCACGGTCGCCGTCACCCCCGCCAGCGCGAGTGCCATCGGCACCCACCACCATCGGCGCCTCATGCGCCGACGGTATCAGCCGGCGGCGGCGTTCGTGTCGCGCTTGCCGGTCACCTTCTTCACGAACCACGCCGCCCCGACCAGGAGGAAGCGCGGGTCGGAGAAGAACGAGGGCGCCTTGCCCTCGAAGGCGTGGCCGACGAACTGGAGGATCCAGCCGGCGACGAACATGCCGGCACCGACGAGCGGGTTGAACGGCAACACCACCAGCGACGCGATGATGGTCGGGATGCCGACGGTGTGAAGCGCCTTGTTCACCGGGTGCTGGTGATCCTGCCGGTACTTCTCGAGGTAGGTCTTGAGCTCGAACGCCATGGGAGGGACTCCGAGTTGGTAAGACCAATTATCACCTGCGAGTCTCGCGATCAAGCGTCTTTCGTTCGCGATCTCAGCGAGCCCGATGGGCGGTCAGGAAGGCCGCGAGGTCCCAGGCGAGCGGGCTGTGTACGTCGAGTGGATCGGCGCCGCGGGGACGGGTCGGGTGGGGCACGCGGACGTGGGCGGCGTGCAGGGCCTGGCGGGGCAGCTCGCTGGCCAGGGCGAGCTCGCGCGTCCACCCGCGATCGCAGAAGGCGATGAACGCGTCCTCGCCGGCGCCGTAGAGCTTGTCGCCGACGATGGGGTGACCGGCGTGCGCGACGTGGGCGCGGATCTGGTGCTGGCGTCCGGTGATCAGGCGACAGCGCACCAGCGCGTACCCGGGCACGCGCTCGACGACGCTGACGCACGTCATCGACGGCAGCCCGCCGTCGCGCACGAGCATGCGTACGCCGGGCAGCCGGCTGGGATCGCCGGGCTGGGCGAGGACGAGCGGAGAGTCGAGCACGGTCTCGCCGCCCGAGGCCGCGTCGGGCCACGGCGGATCGCCGCGGACGATGGCGAGGTACGCCTTGGCTGCGCGTTTGTCGGCGAAACACGCCTTGAGCGCCGCGCCAGCGATCGCGCCCTTCGCCATGACCAGGGCGCCCGAGGTCTCGCGATCGAGGCGATGACAGATCTGCCAGGGCTCGGCGGGGAACCGCTCCGACACGACGCGGGCCAGGGTGTTGAAGTAGAACTTCGCCGAGGCATGAACCGGCAGGCCGGCGGGCTTGTCGACGACGAGGACGTCATCGTCCTTGTAGAGCACGTCGAAGGTGCGTGGGCAGGGCGGCTCGGCGCGCGCCGGGCGGCGGATCACCCACGTGTCGCCGGCGACCACCGCGCTCGAGGCGCGGAACGGTCGGTGATCGGTGTCGGGATGTCGGTGGAGCTGGGTGCGGATCACGGTCTGGATCCGCGTGCGCGACAGCCGCGGGATCATCCGCTTGAGGTAGTGGTCGAGGCGATGGCCGGCGTGATCTTCGGTGACCTCGAAGTGACGCTCGACGATGACGGGCGCGCCGTCGGGGCCGAGGTGCGCGCGCAGCCCGAGGTCGACGCCGGCCGGCGGCGTCCACCAGGGCCCGAGGTCGGCGAAGGCCGTGGTCGCGAACGGCGAGCTGGCGTCGAGATCGGCGTCGGGATCGGAATCGGCGTCGGGATCGGAGTTGGAGTCGGAGTCGGAGTCGGCGTCGGCGTCGGGGGTAGGCACGGAGAAGGACAAGGGCAAGGTCAGTTCGGCGACCTCAGGGCAGGTCGCGGAACTGATCGGGATCGAGCTCGTACTTGCGCATCTTGTTGTAGATCGTCCCGCGCGACCAGCCCAGCGCGCGCGCCACCGCGGGGATGCGGCCGCGGTAGCGGGTGAGCGCGGCGACCAGCAGATCGCGCTCGACATCGACGACGCTGCGGATCCCGGCCGGAGCTCCGCTCGGCGGCGCCTGCATCCCGTGGGCAGGCGTGGCCATGGTGCCGGGTGCGTAGGTCATGGGCAGGGCGTGGCCGTACGGCGGCGTCGCCGGCGAGCCGTAGGTCGGCAGCGGGTGACCGTACGGCGGGGTCGTCGTGTACGGCGACGGCGATTGCGGTAGCCCCATGGGGGGCGGCACCGACGGCGCCATCGAGCGGCGCGGGCGCTCGCGCAGCGTCATCGGGATCTCGCTCACGATCGTCGCGTCGGCGGAGGCCAGCGCGACCTCGCTCTCGAGCACGTGCTCGAGCTCGCGGATGGTGCCGGGCCACGGATACGCGACCAGCGCGTCCATCACCGCCGGGGTGACACGGGTGAGCTTCTTGCCGGCGCGGCTGGTGTAGACGCGGAGGAAGTGATCGACCAGGGCCGCGATGTCGCCCTTGCGCTCGCGCAGGGGCGGCAGCTCGATGTTGATCACGCGCAGGCGGTAGTAGAGGTCGCGGCGGAACAGGCCGCGCTGGGCCTCGTCGTCCAGGTCCCGGTTGGTTGTGGCCACGATGCGGCACGACAGCGGCAGCTCGCGCGCACCGCCCAGGCGCGACACCGTCTTCTCCTGCAGGACGCGCAGGAGCTTCACCTGCAGGTCGATCGGCAGGTCGCCGATCTCGTCGAGGAGCAACATGCCGCCCGCGGCGCTGTCGAACGTGCCGGGCCGGCCA
>SXGT01052496.1_pt1 | contig 21433 bp, 16 predicted proteins | sample 3176221 | NCBI WGS metagenome assembly SXGT01 (sample SAMN11356862, study PRJNA531348) | freshwater metagenome | isolation source: freshwater sample F1-120 | place: China: Fuxian Lake, Yuxi | collected 2017-12-25
AGGCCGGCGGCAAGGCCCATGCCGGCCCGGTGCGGCTGATGGAGCGCGTGCCATCCGGCATCCACCAGCGCACCAGCGTGATCATGGGCAGTCCCGACGAGGTCGACCACGTGCTGCGCCATCTCGGCTGAGGAGGGCCGCGACGCGGGCGCCTGTGTCAAATCGGCTTGACACGAAGACGCGCTCAGCCGCGCAGGCGCACGCGCAACGCTCCGCCGTGCGCCTCGCGTCGCACCTCGACCACTCCGTGGCGCGGGCCATCCGGGCCCGCCAGCCATTGCTCGACCTTGGTGCGCAGGATGGGCTCCTGGCGCAGGTTCCCGAGGCCCTTGCCGGTGACGACGAGGAGTTCCGGACTGCGCCGCAGGCGCGCCGCCACCAAGGCGCTGGACAGCCGCCGCAGGGCGTCGGCGGGCCTCAAACCGTGCAGGTCGACCTGCGGAGGAGCCTCCGGACCGTCGATTTCTTCCCAAGTTTCGTCCCGCCCGGCCATGCCACCCCCGATTTTATGGCCCTGGACTCCATCCCGGGCAGGGCGTCGTCCGTACAATGTGGTGCGTTTCCGGTGGATCTAGAGCCCCGGGAGCCCGTCAGCATCCGCCGCGCGCGTCTGCCGGACGGTCGCATCAACCCCCTCGAGAGGAAACAAACCATGAAGAACATGATCGTCGCTTTCGCCCTCGTGGCGTGCTTCGCCGCCTGCAAGTCCGACAAGGCCAGCGTCTCCGACACGAGCGCGCCGAAGGCCGAGTGCACCGCCCCCTGCGGCGATGCCAGCAAGATGAACTGCGAAGACAAGCAGGCCGCCGGCCAGTGCCCCGCCACGCAAGCCGCCAAGGCCGCGTCGGGCTGCTGCTCCGAGAAGAAGCCGCAAGGCTGATGCCACGCATCGGCCCGGGCGCGTCAAGCGTCCGCGAGGCTGAACCTGTGGAGCCCCTTCGAGGGGACCGCAGCTGACGACGGGCCGCCTCTGGATCACCGGGGGCGGCCCGCAGTTCTTTGTCGTCGCGGATTCTTGCCGGCACGCGTGGCGGCCAGGCCGCCCAAGTTGGGGCTAGCGGCAAGTTCGGGCCAAGAGTAGGAGGCCTGGCCTCGCGAGGTCGTCGGGCCTCAGCGCGAGCCGCGCACTTCGAGGCAATGCACCTCGAAGTGGAGGACCGCGTCGGGCGGCACCAGCCCGGGCACGCCGCGCGAGCCGTAGCCCTGCGTCGGCGGCACGACGATGCGACGACGGCCGGTGGGCTGGATGCCTGCGAGGCCTTCGTCGAGCCCCGTCACGGGTGCCGCGCCGAGGCGCATCGACACCGGGGCGCCCATCTCCAGCGTCGAGGTCACGCGCGTGCCATCGGCGAGGTCGAGGATGTAGTCGACCACCACCGTGTCGCCCAGCGCGGCAGCGGGGCCATGTCCCACGTAGATGTCGTCCCATTCCGTGCCGTGCGTCGTGCGGTGCGAAAGGCGCCGTACTTCGACCGGTCGCCGCGCCGACTCGAGCTGGCTGCAGGCCGGCACGGCGGCGACGAGGAAGCAGAGCGCCACAGCGCGCGGCAGGGTGGCGGTCGGCCGCCGGATCGCGCCAGAGGCGCTCATGACGAGAGCACCGCGGCGATGACCGCCACGTCGACGATGTCCTCGGCCTTGCAGCCGCGCGACAAGTCCATGAAAGGCTTGTCGAGGCCTTGGACCAGCGGGCCGAGCGCCTTGGCGCCGGCGAGGCGCTCGGTCAACTTGTACGCGATGTTGCCCGCGTCGAGGTCGGGGAACACCAGCACGTTGGCCTTGCCGCCGACGGGCGAACCCGGCGCCTTGCGCTCGGCGACGCTCGGCACGATGGCCGCGTCGGCTTGCAGCTCGCCGTCGCAGGTCAAGTTCGGAGCGCGCTTCTTCAGCGCCTCGCTGGCCTTCCGCACCTTGTCGACATCGGGATGCGCGGCCGAGCCATGGGTGCTGAACGACAACAGCGCCACGCGCGGAGATTCGCCCACGAGGCGGCGATGGCTCTCCGACGACGCCAGCGCGATGTCGACCAGCTGCTCGGCGGTCGGGTTGGGCACCACGCCGCAGTCGGCGTAAGTCAGCACCTTGTCCGGGAAGACCATCAGGAAGCAGGAGCTGAGCGTGTCGATGCCGCGCGCGAGCCCGATCACCTGCAATCCCGCGCGCAGCACGTCGGCCGTGGCGGCTTCGCTGCCGGCGACGCCCGCGGCGCAGTCGCCGCTCGCCACGAGGAACGCGCCGAAGTACAGCGCGTCGCCGCTGCACTTCGCGCGCGCCTCCTCGAGGGTCAGGCCCTTGGCCTTGCGCTTCTCGTGGAGCAGCTCGGCGAACTTCGCGGCGCGCGGATCCCGCGCCGGCGACACCACCTCGCAGCCGTCCGGAGGGCTCGCGGCCATGCGGCCCGTGTCGACCAGCACCGGCACGCACAGCTTCTCCTTGGCGAGGATCGCGGCCGCGGCCATGACGCGCGCATCTTGCGTCTCCGGCAGCACGATGCGGCGTTGGGCGCGACGCGCCTTTTCGCGCAGCTCCAGCAGCACGTTCATGCGCGCTCGGCCCTTTCGACCGCGGGCGTCGCGTCGAGCACCGCCTGCGGCACGTCGACTTGCATGCGCAGCACCGCGAGGCCGTGCGTCTTGCCTTGCGCGTCGGTCTTGAGGCTCGCCGAACCGCCGCCGCCGAGGCTGTCCTCGAGGATGAAGTTCAACAGCTGCAACTCTCCCGACGCGTGGCGCTTGACGCCACCCTTGTTCACGGCGGCCATGTGCGCGCGTACGCGTTCCGCGGTCAACTCGCGTTCCAGCCACTCGTAGGCTGCGGCGGAGCGCGCCAGCACTCCTACATTCGAACCTTCGCCTTTGTCGCCGGAGCGTGCGCAGGCGATGCGCGAGAGGGGGACGATCGGCATGGGAGGGGCTCGGTTGCGCGCTGTTCGTGGTGCGGGATGCCGCTCAGGACGAGACGACTTCGACCTTGGTGGAGACCTTCGACTTGTCGAGCAGCGCCGGCCAGAAGCCGATGATCTCGCTGGCCTTCGGGCGTCCGCCGGCGAAGCCCGTGACTCCGGGCGGGCCGGAGGTGACGAGCGGCACGAGCTCCATGCCGAAGCGGTCGACCTTGGCGCGGTCCTCGCCCTTCACTCCGAGGCGCAGCACGACCTCGACGGGCTCGTGCGTCTCGCCACCGGGGATGCCGGCGTGGCACACGCCCGCGCCCACATGCTCCTCGAGGCGCTCTTCGGGCGCGTAGTGGTAGCCGTCGGAGGCGAGGCGCTCCCACACGATGCGCGCGCACAGCTTGGACTTCGCCAGCGCGTCGGGACCGCTCACCGTCAGCTCGCCCACGGCCTTCCAGCCGGCGGCGTGGCTCAGCGAAACCTGGTAGGTCGGGGTGGGCGGCTTGCCCTTCACGCCCGACACCTTCACGCGGTCGGGACCGTCCTGCTCGAGGCGCGCCGTGGTGAAGTCGGCCACCACGTCGGGGCCGATGTAGGCGCGCGGATCGCCCATCTCGTAGGCCAGTTGGTGCTTGACCGTCGAGACGTTGACGAGCCCGCCGGTGCCGGCGTGCTTGGTGATGTGGAACACGCCATCGCGCCGCGCCTCGACGATCGGATAGCCGATGCGCCCCATGTCGGGCACGCTCCTCCAATCCGTGTAGTTGCCGCCAGTGCACTGCGCGCCGCACTCGACGATGTGGCCCGCCACCGTGCCGGCGGCCAGCAGGTCGAAGTCGGTTGGCTTCCAGCCGAACTCGTGGATCAGCGGACCCAGCACGAGGCCGGGGTCCGTGCCGCGGCCGGTGATGACGATCTGCGCGCCTTGGGCCAGCGCCATCGCGATGGGGAAGGCGCCGAGGTAGACATTGGCGCTGGTGACATGGGCGCGGAACGGCGCCAGCGGGGCGCCCGTGTCCATGTTCGCGAGCGTCTCGCCCGAGGCGAGCAGCTGGTCCAACGAGCCGAGGATGTCGTCGCCCTCCACGATGGCCACCTTGACGCCCTGCAGTCCGTGCTTGCGCAAGGTCGCCACGACCGCGGCCATGCAGGCGCGCGGGTTCACGCCGCCGGCGTTGGCCACGACCTTGATGTCCTTGGCGACCAGCTCGGGTCCGATGCGGTCGATCAAGCGCACGAAGTCGGTCGCGTAGCCCGCCTCGGGCGCGCGCGAGCGCAACTTCTGCATGATGCTCATCGTCACCTCGGCGAGGTAGTCGAGCGTCAAGTAGTCGAGCGGCCCTTCGCGCACGAGGCGCACGGGCGCGAGGATGGAGTCGCCCCAGAAGCCTTGGCCGTTGGCCACGAGGACGGTGTCGCGTGCGCTCATTGCGGCGCGCAGTCTAACGCAAAGGCGCCGCCCGTTCCGCGCCCGGGATGCCGGGCCGCGCATCCGCGCCCTCACCCCGCGGCGTACACTGCACCACACCCCGGCAGGAGGGGGCGCGCATGACGGCCAAGACCATCGACTGGTACTACCACCGCAAGGGTTGAACGAGCTGCACGCGCTCCGACGCCTGGTTGGGCGCACGGAAGCTCGCCGTCCGTGAGACGGTGGACGCGAAGAAGACGCGCTACGGCGCGACCGACCTGCCGACCCTGCTCGGGCCTGCCGGCGAGGCCCACGTGGCCAAGGGCAAGCGCTTGGAGTCCTGGCGCTGGAGCGGCGGGCAGGTGCCGCCCGAGCTCGCCGCCGCGGCCTTGGGGCCGTCCGGCAACTTGCGCGCGCCGACCGTGCGCGCGGGATCGACTTGGTGCATCGGTTTCGCGCCCGAGGGCTGGGACTCCGTCCTGCGCTAGGAGGAAGCCCGCGCCTGCGGCGCATGCTCCGGGAAGTGCGCGACCGCGAGGATGTCCCCGCGGTCGTGTCGCATCGAACCTCTGCGGATCGAAGCCCGTGGTCGGAGGTCGTCCTCCACCACTGTCGTCAGGGCTTTTTGACAGGCGCGGCGCAGGCGCCCTTCGTCGATGCGGCACCGGTGGTCGGCGCGGCGCAGGCGCTGGTGGTCGGCGCCGCGCAGGCGCTCTTGACACCGCTGGCGCAGCTGCCGCCTTGCGCGGCGACTTCCGCCACTTGGTTCCATGGCATGCGGCCGAGGATCAGCGCCAGGCCGCAGGTGCCGCTGGCGCCCGCGAAGGCCAGGCCTGCGCCGAAGAAAGCCGGCACCACCAAGGCCCAAGGACTCCAGAAGACTCCCGCCGCGACGCCCACCAGCACCGCCGTGCCGACGATCAGCTGCACTTGGCGGTCGAGCGACAGGACGCGTCGAGCGCCTGCCTTGACCGGCAAGCCAGCCGCGCGCCAAGCGAGCATGCCGCCATCGAGCACCTGCACCTTGGCGCCGAGGTCCGACAACTGGTCCGCGGCCAGTTGCGCGCGGCTGCCGCTGCGGCAGACGACGATCACGGCGCGCGCGTCCTTCAACTCGTGCTTTCGCTCCTGCAAGCGGTCGAGCGGCATCAAGCGCGCGCCCTCGATGTGCTCGGCGGCGTACTCGGCGCCGGTGCGCACGTCGAGCAGGACGAGATCCGCGCGGGCTCGGCGCAGCATGTCCGCGTCCTTGGGCGGCACGACCGGCGAGTCGGGCGCCTGGCCCATGTTGTGGCGCAGGATGGCCATCATGTTGGCCGGCGGCTCTGCCGCGCCGGACAGTTGCTCGACGAGCTTGGCGCGGTCCTTCTGCGAGTAGAGGGGGTTCGAGCGCTCCTCCTCGAACAAGGTCGAGGTCTCGGCCGTGCCGTAGACATGGCCCGGCATGACGATCGTGTGCGACGGCAGGTCGGCGAAGCGTTGGAAGGTCTCGTGCAACTCGGCCGCGCTGCCACCGGGGAAATCGACGCGTCCCGCGCCGCCCACGAACAGCGCGTCGCCCGTGAACAGGTGGTCGCCCACGAGCAGGGCCAGCGAGTCCGGCGTGTGGCCGGGCGAGGGGATCAAGCGCACGCGCGTCGCGCCCAGTTGGAAGTCGCCGTCGGGCTCGATGCGCACGACCGGGTGGGTGGTCTTCGACTTGGGATGGGCGAGGTGCTTGGCGCGCGTGCGGCGCGCCAGTTCCTCCACGCCCGACAAGTGGTCGGCGTGGGTGTGGGTGTCGATGGCGCGCACCAAGGTGGCGCCGGACTTGGCGAGCGCCGCCTCGATGGCCTGGACCTGGTCGAGCCGCGGGTCGATCGCCAAGGCTTGCTTGGTGTCCTTGTCCACGACCAGGTAGGCGCGGCAGCCTTCGGCGTCGGGGAAGGTCTCGACGGTGTAGGAGAGTTGGGTCTTGGTGCTCATGGTCGTGTTCCTCGGCGCGACCAGCCTGCTGGATCGTTCGACCGCGGATCGGCATCCGGGACGGGGCAGATCGTGGTGGCGCTGGATGGATCATCGGCTACAAGGCGCGAGCTGTCTATACGTACTTGCGCATATACGCAGGCACTTGACTGTAGGCTGCCACTGGCCGATACTGGCCTGCAGGAGGCTTCTGCACCATGGGTTCGAATGCGAGTGGCTCGAAGGTGCGCGGTTCTGCGGTTGGCGGATCCGCGGCGAGCGGACTCGGCTTGCGCGGATCCGGGCCTAGAGGTTCCGGCGCAGGGGGCTCCGGCGCAGGCAGGGGGAGCCGGGCTCGGCGCCGACGGCAAGGGGCGGAGACGCTCTCGGTCCAGGTCTTGGAGCTCGTGGCGCAGCGCTTTCGCGCTCTGGGCGACCCCTCGCGCTTGGCCCTGCTGCAGGCCTTGATGGACGGCGAGCGCACGGTCGGCGAACTGTGCCTGGTCTGTCCAACTTCCCAAGCCAACGTCTCGCGGCATCTCGCCATGCTGCACGAGGAAGGCCTGCTGTCGCGCCGCAAGGACGGACAGCATGTGCACTACCAGATCGCCGATCCCAGCATCGCCAAGTTGTGCGAACTGGTCTGCGGCAGCTTGTCGCGCCGCCTCGATGGCTTGCGCGAGGAACTACCGAGCGCTTGAGTCGCGGCGAGTTCGGGCCCGCGGTTCGCCATGGCGTGCTTCTCCATGGCCTTCTTGCCCAGCGCCTTCATGCCCAGCGCCTTGCACTCCATGCCGGGTGCCTACGCGTCGCGTGCCTACGCGTCGTTCGCCAACGCGCTTCAAGGCGCAGGCGAGCGCAGGTTCAAAGGTCCGAGGCGGGCCGCGTCTTCCACGCAGGCCAGCAAGTTCTCCGCCGCCGCGGCCACATCGAGTCCGGCGATGTGCGCGCCATGTTCGTCGCGCAGGGTTCGCAAGCGCGCGGCTGCCTTGGACGCCACGGCGCGGGCGCCGTTGACTCGACCTTGGCGCCGCAACACGCCGACCGCCGCCGCTTGCGCCAAGGCGCGCCACAGTTCGGGACGCGGGTCGCCAGCCTCGAGCGCGGATTCCGCTTGTGCATCGGCCGCATGCGCATCGGCCGCATGTGCAGCGTGGGTGCTGGGTCGTGGCTCGGAACGCTGGTCCGCGCTCGAGGTCGCGCGCCATAGTTCCTCGAAGCCCTCGTGCGCCGCTTGCCAACGCCCGGCATTCCAAGCGGCCACGGCAGCGCGCAACAAGGCAGCGGCGTCGGTCACGGCTGGAACTCGAGCACCGAGCGCGACAGGCGCACCGCCGAGTCCTTGGCGTAGAGACCGATGCGACGCGGTTCGCCTTGCGGGTACGAGAGCGGCAGGCGCGCCACCTCGACGCCGTCGATCCAAGCTTGCACCGAACCGTCGGCCAGCAGGCGCACGCGCCACTCGTGCGGCTTGCCGCGTTCGAAGACCGCCTGCGACTGGAAGGCGCGGTCGCGGCGCAAGCTGGTGCCGCCGTTGCCGGTGAGCTTGAGCGTCCACACCGCCGGCTTGCCCAGTTCATCCAAGCCCAAGTACAAGTCGCCGAAGGCATCGTGCGAAGCCAACACGAGGCCGACGGCCGACCCCGGGTGGATCGGGCCTTCGCCTTGCACGACGCAGATCCACTCGCATTCGCCTTGCACGACCACGCTTTCGTCGCGTCGCGCCTGCGTGCCTCCGCGGCAGGCTAGCTTGATCTCGCCGTCGGCGATCTCGAACGCATGGGGGCGCGTGCTGCGCGGCTTCCAATCACCGGACTTCGTGGACGACGAACGGACGATGCCGAGCAGCTTGCCTTGGTCCTTGACCTTGGCGCGCAATTCCTCGGCGGTGCTGGCGAGCGCGCCCACGTCGGAGAGCGCCGTCGCCAGCAAGTTGGCGTAGGTGTAGGTGCGCAGCTCGAGTTCACCCTTTTGCCTGTAGTCCGACAAGAGGGGCAGTGCCGCCTTCTGTAGTTCCTTCGTGCGCGCCTTGACCGCGCGCAGCGGCGCGTTCTTCTGGTCGAGCTTGGCGAGGCGCTTCTCCAGATCCACGCGCTTCTTCTCGGCCACCTTGTCGTCGGCATCGAGCCTCAAGGCACCTTCGTCGACCATGGACAAGACTTGGTCGAGCAACGCCGCGGCGGAGGCGTTGCGCTTCAGGCGCTCGCAGATCTCGGCTTGGGCCAGCAGGATCGAGCCGTCTGGAGCCTCCACGGGGTCGATGCGCGTCTTGACGTACTCGAGATCGCCCAAGGCCCGCGCCAAGAGGTCCGCTTCACCGACCTTGGACTTCCTGTCCGTGGCCGCCACCTTCGCCGCGTCCAAGTAGCGCTGGTGGCGCGTCATGCGCCGCGTGCGCGCCTCGGCGTCGGTTCTGTGCAGCGGCGCGACATCCGTGAGGATCCACTGGCGCCAAAACGCGGCGAATTCATCGAAGTTCGCGTGCTGCAAGGGCGAACGCGCGCCGGTGAAGAGTGCTTCGAACAGCGCGTACGGCTGCGCTCGTTCCGCGAGCGCCTCGCCACGGTAGCGCGCGTACAAGTCGCGGTAGCTGTACTCGAAGGTGCCAGGGTCCTCGTACTGCAGCAGGAAGTACGCCAAGCCCCAGCCGAAGGTGTAGTACTCCGCCGGGTACGAACCGGGCCCCGGGAAGGAGACGACCTGCTTGACGGTCGGGGTCCGCGGGTCGGACGCGCCGGTCGTCAACTGGTGGACGAGGAAGTCGAGGCGCTTCTGCGCCGCGCGCGGCCACAAGACGCGTCCATCGGCCATCGCCACGGCGCCTTCGAAGAAGCTCGCCGTGCCCTCGTTCATCCAAGTCGGCACTTGGCGGCCCTCGTTCTTCATCTCCAACATGGTCGTGAACTGGTGGCTTGCCTCGTGGAAGAGCACTTCCATCATCCAATCGAGGTTGCCCGAGCCGTCGCCGTCGCTGCGCGTGTCGTAGGCGACGACCTTCAGTTCGCCGGGCGACCAGTAGCCCGAAGCTCCCGCCGGCCCGCCGCTCGCGGCCATCCGCTCCTGCGTGGGGTGGATCTCGATGGTGGCCTTCGGGATGGTGACCTGCGACTCGTCGCCATCGAAGTAGACTTGCACATAGAAGCGGTGCAGGTCCTCCATGAGCACGCCGATGCGTTGGACGATCTTCGGTTCGAGGTGCGCGCGGATCGTGTAGTGCTCGGTGTCGAGGAAGCACTCTTCCAGTTCGGTCGCCGCGCCCTCGTCGGCGCCGCCGGCCTCGTCGGGTCCGGCCGCGTCCAACTTCAACTCGCTGCGCGCCGCCGCCAGCTTGTCGCGCAGCGTCGTGGCGCGCGCCGCCAACTCGCCGCGCGCCAGCGGCGTCGCGCGCACCAGCACCTCCAAGGCGCGGTCTTCGTGGCCTTGCGCGAACAACTGTTCCGCGTTCTCGATCAGCAGCTTGGCCGCCTTGGCGAGGAACCTGTCGCGGCGGTCGTGGTACTCGTCGCACTTGGCGAGCAACGGCTTGAGCGCCTTGACTAGATCCGCGCGGCCTTGCGCTTCGCGTTGCACGATGGCGAGGTCGAGGTGGTGCGCCGCTTCGTCGCGTCGTCCCAGTTCGAACAGCGCGCGCCCGTACAGCTCATGGCGTTCCGCGTCGCCGGCGCGGCGCTTGAGATCCTCCAGCAACAGTCGCGCGCAGCCCTCCCAATCCAACGCCGCAGCGCTCGCCTTGGCCGCGGCGAGGCGATCGGGTTCGTCTTGCAAGGCGCTCGCCCCGCCGAGGAGCGGCAGGGCGAGCAGCAAGCACAGTCCTCGCAAGCGCAACTTCATGCGGCGCGTTCGAGCGCGGGTGGCCGGGATGGCTCGCGCGGGGTCACTTGGCCGTGGCCGTGAACGACGACGAGCCGGACATGTCGCGCGACTGCGTCATCTCCATGGAACGTCCGCCGGCGTCGATCGACATCTGCTCTTCGCTCTTGAGCACGACCTCGGAGTCGAACTGCATGCGGCGGAAGTGGCCTTCCTTGACGCTCCAGACGAGCTCGCCCTTGCCTTCCGAAGCCCACTCCATCTCGACCTTGACGAGTTCGACGGGCAGGTCTTGACCGGAGGACTCCATCTGCTCCTTGACCGATTCGGTCAAGTCGGCGCTGCTCTTGACCTTGAACTCGAGCTCGATGATGGCGCAGTTCTCGCCGTCGACCTCGCGCATGCCGGCAAACTTGACCTTGACCTCGCCCTCGAGCGACTCCATCAGCTCGTTCATCGAGGACAAGCTGTCGCCGCCCATCATGCCGCCGCCTTCTTCTTGCTCCTCGGGCTTGAGCGACAGGTTGCCGCACGGCATGAAGACATTGGTCAGGCTCTTGGGATCGACGGTCCACTCGTCGCCTTCGGCCACTTCCTTGCCGGGCAGCAGCAGCCGGAAGTCGGCGTCCTCGGTCAGCTCCTCGAGCAAGGCGGCGTCGGGTCCTTCGGGGTCGAAGGCGGTGGAGTACTCGCCCTTCTCGGCATCCCAGGTCCAGACGACCTTCTTGCCCTCGAGCTCGCTCTTGCCGTCCATGCTGGACGAGTTTTCCTGCGACTGGCCCATGAACTCCATCGACATGCTCATGTCGGCCTTGGAGGAGATCTTGTCGAAGGTGCGCACGAGCTTCGTCGGGCGTCCGTCGCCGAGCTTGACGTACTCGTCGACCACCGACCAAGCCTGGTCCATCTTCAAGTCCATCTCGATTTGCGGACCTTCCCCGGGCATGCCGGAGATCTGCATGCTGTCGAGGGTCAGGGTCGTCTTCTGCTCGAAGCTCTTCGCGAGCGTCGTGCCCTCGGCGGGAGCGAACACGAGGCGCGTGGCGGGGATGTTGCCGGCGAGCAGGAAGGGCGCCGTCGCGCAGGCGACGAGCAGGGAAGCGCGTTGGATCATGGCGTGGGTCTCGCCGCCCGTGGGCGGCAGTAAGAGTCGCGGGGCGCGGTCCGCGTGCGCGGGCCTGTCCACCTCGCCGCGAGTATACGCGACACCTGCTTCGTCCGGACTCGCACGGCGCAAGGCTCCCGTGGAAGCCGCGGTCGAATGGGTGCGACAACTCCCCCAAAGCAGCCCGGCCGGCGCCCGCGCGAAGCGGACGCCGGCCGGCGTTGGCTGGGCCTTTCCAGTGCGGCCCGGTCTCGAACTGCGCAGCCTCGAGCCGCGCAGCCCCCTGCCACCTCAGGGGCAGAACACGACGCTCAGGCCGTTCGACAGGTTGAAGCCCGCGCCGCCCGCCGCCGCGTTGCGGTACCAGAACTGGAAGTTCCAGGTCTGGCCGGCGGAGATGGGGGCCGGGGCCGTCGGATAGTCGATGAGCTGGCGCGCGTCGCCGAGGAAGTCGGTCGTCGTGCGACCGAAGCGGTACAGCGAGCCGCTGACGCAGCGGAAGCCGTTGCCGAAGGTCGCCTGCGTCTGGCCGTTGCCGTAGAAGAACAGGCCCGAGGTGTTGACCGGGCAGCCGACGGCGATGATCTCGAAGTTGTTGGTCGAGATGTTGGGCGTGCCTTGCCAAGCCATCAACGCACCCGGACCCACCGAGTTCGGCGCGCCGATGCAGTACGAGACCGGCGTCGGGCACGGCGGAGCCACGCCTTCGATCCACTTCACGACCACATCGTCGATGTTCCAACCGCCCCAGTTCGTCGTGCCGTTCGACTGGATGCTCCACTCGATCTGCAGCGTGGGGTTGTTGTCGGCCAACGCCGAGATGTCGATCACTTGCGAGCTCCACGAGGTGTCCGCGAGGTTCGCCGTCGGGTTGATGTAGACCTGCGTGCCGTTGACGCGGATGCGGGCCTGGTCGCTGGCCGAGCCTTGGACCGTCAACCAGCGCTTGAAGTACAGCTTCACGCCCGTGGCGTTCGAGGCGTTCAACACGGGCGTGCGCAACCACATGTTGCTGTTGGACGCGTAGGCGCCGTTGACCGTGGTGGCGGTCGTGCCGTTGCCCATGTCCGTGCCCCAGGCGTTGCTCGGGCTGAAGGCGTTGCCCGGATCGGCCCAGCCGTTGCCACTGTCGCCAGCGGGCGTTTCGCGCTGCCAGTCGTCGGATCCCGCCGTGGAACCGTGCGTCCAACCTTCGTCGGAGGGCGTGTCGAAGTTCCACGAGCCGAGGATGCGCACGATGCCGATGTCGAAGTCGAGCACGGTGCTCGGCGCGTTCGTCGGGAAGTTGGCCGCGTTGCCCAAGGAGTCCTGGGCGCGCAGGTAGTACTCGCAGGTCGCCGGGCTGATGATGCCGGGGATCTCGGCGCGGTATTGGGTGCCGGAGACGAGCGTCATCGGCACCGCGGTGAAGGCGCCCGTGCCCACGCGCCAGAACAACTGCACGCTCGCGAGCGACGGAGCCTGGTTGGCGGAGACATTGGCCGTCACGACGTACGGGCCGACTTGGTTGGTCGTGTCGGGCAGGTTCGCCACGTTCGAGTAGCTGATCGACAAGAGCGCGACACCCGGGAAGCCCTGGTCGCGGAAGCCGTTGTCGATGTCGGTGTAGTGCGGCGTGCCGTTGTTGATGTTGCCGTCGTCGTCGTCCAGGGTCAGCCACTGGGTTTCGATGATCGAGCGGATGCCCGTTTGGTTGTAGGCGTTCATCCAGCCGAGGAACAGCGCGTTCGCCGTGGCGTCGCCGGCGTTGTTGCCGAGCGAGGTGTTGAGGCGGCTGCGGATCTTCCACATCGCGCCCATCCACACTTCGCCGTCCGTGTGGACCTGTCCGTAGCAGCCGGGCGTCGCGTCGCCGCAGAACTGGCGCGTGTTCGTGCCGCTGCGGATGACGCCGCCGGTCGTGGTGAAGTTGGCGCCCACGACCGGCGTGTCCTGGATGTACATGGCGAACCCGTCGGCGTTGCCTTCGCCCATGCCGTCGGAGCCGTTGCCGGTGCCGTAGCGGTCGTTCATCCAGTGGCCCTGCTCGTGGTTGACCACCGTCGAGTAGGCCGTGTTGTTGCAGCCGCCGCCGAGGGGGTAATAATTCGTCGAGCTGCCGTTGTAGAAGGCGTTGCAGCTGCCCGACACCATCACGTTGGCGGTGGCGACATAGTCGGCCGTCGAGTCGCTCGGGTTCACGCCACGCACGAAGTCGCGCAGGATGTTCACATGACGGAAGGCGTTGGCCTGCGCCGTCACGGCCTCGGTCGGAGCGGTGTTCATCGCCACCGCGTTGCCGGTCGGATTGGAGAGCGTCGTCGTCAGCGTGTACTCGGCGCCGGCCGCGTTGAGCGCGTTGTTGAACGTGCCGACGTAGCTGAAGGTCGCCGACACGGGCGCATTGACGCCCACCAAGGTGAAGTTGCCGTTGGCGTCGGTGGTCGTGGTCACGGAGCCGGCGGTGACGCGCGCGTAGCGCATCGGGAACTGCTGCTCGGGGTTCGAGGCCGTGTCGGGATTGAGGCCCGGGCTGGCGTTCGAGGTCACCGTGCCCGACACGTCGAAGAAGTGGATGCTTTCGGTGTGGCGGTAGAACGCGCCACTTTGCGCGTCGATGTACATGTTCTTGCCGGCCGGCTCGAGGCCTTCGTGCTCGGCTTGGACATTCACCTTCCACGCGAGACGCGCGTGGTGCACGCCGTCGAGGTCGTGTTGGTCGATGACCAGCTCGGCCGCGTGCACATGCGTGGGATCCATGTCGAGCTCGGCGCGGAAGCGGGCCACCGCGGTGTCGGTGGCGGTGCGCGCCGCGATCGCCGGCGTGGTGGACAGGCCGGCGATCCGCGGGGCACCCGTCGTCTGGATGGACAGCACGCCGCCGTCCATGGCGAACAGCACGTTCGCCCAGCCGTTTTCGACCGGCACGCCCTTGACCATCTGGCGGAACCGGACGGTCATCTTGTCGGTGCTGCCCGTCAGGCCGAAGGGCAGGTGGAGGACGCGGACCAAGCTGAGCGTCGAGGACTCCATGCCGTGCAGGAGCTCGGTCTCGCGCAGGGCCTGTTCGGCCAGCGTGGCGTACTGCAGGTCGTCGGTCGGGCGGAAGGCCGGCGTGGTGCGACCACCCGAGAGCAATTCCATCCATCCGGTCTCGCGCGAGACGTTCAGACGCCAGTTGTCGCCGTGACGGGCGCGCCAATCGGCCATGAGGTCGGTGTGGCGCGGGGTCGCGCGGTCGAACTCGCCGACCTGCGCGTGCAGGGCCGTGGTGGAGGCGAGGACGGTCAGCAGACCGAGGGAAAAGTGGTTGCGCATGGTGCGAGCCGTCCGAGGGAGCGGCGCGGGAGCCTGAGGGGTGAGGTTGGGACTCCGCGCGCACTCTTTGGCGAGGCGCGCGATGTTTCATCTATAACTGCGCACGGGCGTTCGTGGTTCCCCGAAGACCCCCCAAACCTGCTTGGCGGGGCTGAATCGAGGCACTTGCGACAGGCGGTCAGAGGCCGGAGCACCCCTTGCGCGCTTGCAGCCCTTCGGGCCAGCAAACGTGAACGTGGGTTTCCCGCATGGGCAAAGTTACCCCGGATCGGGCGCTTCGGTCGGCCGGGCTGGCCGTGCAACCCATTGTCCGGAAGGATCTTCCGGGTCCTGCGGAGCAGCCTGCGGGTGCCAGCCGCCCAAACATGAGAGCGGCCCAGCGGTGGCAAGGGCTCGCAGCGCCTCGGCTAGAACTCGATCAGCCTGCTCGATCAGCCTGAGTTCAGATGAGCGCGATGTAGGTCAGCAGCGCGCCGACCAGCACTGCGACGACCACGGCAGTCACGAAATTGCTCGAGACGGCTCGGCTCGGGTGCGGGTGCAGCCGGGCCTCGGCGGGAGTGGAGCCGGGCGGGGGGGGCATGGTGTGAATCCAGAGGCTGGAGGGGGCTGAAGAGCGGGGGAGTGCAGTCTCCCTTTCGCTCCTACAGTCTCTGACTTACCACGGACTTGCGAATCGTGGGGGCGAAGTTGGTTAAGAAGCCGTGGATTTTGGCCCCACACGCGGCCGCTGTGCTTCCAAGCTCGTCCTCCGGGGGGCAAGCTCCTTGCCTGCACATGGCACACCAAATCGTGGCACCTCAACTCTTTGCACCTCGAATCGTGAACGCGGCGCTGGTGACTCTTGGGGCCATGCTAGGGACCCTGTGCGGCCCGGTCATGGCCCAAGACCCGGTCACCCCTCCGTTGGGGACCTTGGGCTGGCTGCCCCCGCCGGTGACCGATGTCCGGCTTGCCGATGCCTTGCTGCACCAGGATCAAGCGGGAGGGGCCGTGCAGGAACTCCAGATGCTCGAGGGCGCACCTGGCGGCGGCTTCGTGGCCGCGTGGCGCGACTTGCGCGACGGACTCCTCGGGATCTACCTCGCGCGCTTCGACGGGGAACTCGGCTTGCGCGAAGCGGAACGCCCGATGTACGCGCCGCACACGGCGCGCCGCATCGATCCTTGCGTGTTCGCCTACCCCGACGGTGGAGGGGCCATCGCCTGGACCAGCGTCCAGAGCGGCGGTTCGGCGCCATGGTTGCGCGCCTTCGGGCCGGATGGAGCGTGGCAGTCGCCGCTCGAGTTCTTGGTCGCCGATCCGGCCCAGACGCCGGCCGAGCTGCGCGCGGGCGGCATGGATCGCCGGCGTCCATTCGTCTTCGCCATCGACGCGGAACACATGGGGCTGGCGTGGGTTTGGCAGGACCGCGTGCAGTATTCGCTGCGCAACAAGCGCGGCGACCCGTTGGCGGAGGTCGTCGACATCGGCAAGGGCGTCGTCGAGCCGGGCTTGGCGGCGGCGCCGGGCGTCGATGGCACGGTGCTGGTCGCGTGGCGTGGCGCCAACGGCGTGCGCGGCGCGCGCGGCGCGAAGCTGGGCGGACGCTGGCAGGCGCACGAACTTGGATCCGGCGTCGCGCGCGTGGTCCGCGCGCGCCCGGAAGGCGGCTTCGCGATGCTGGTCCAGGATGGCGACGCGGCCGTGCTGCGCTTGTTCGACGAGCGCTTGCGCGTGGTGCGCGAACAACCGCTCGGGCGCGGCGCGGCACTCGGCCTCGTGCAGGTCCACGGCCTGTGGTGCGTGCTGGTCGATGCCGCGCCCGGGGCCTCCAGCGGCGCCGACGAGCGCGCGCGTCCCGACCGTCGCGGCGGTGGCGCTCGCGGCCGCGCCGACCAGCGTCAAGGATTTTTGACACCCCCCCCCGGCGCGTCCACGGCTTTTCCGCTCGATTCGCGGGACTGGCTGGCGTCTGCGCCGCAGGGCCGCGGCGGGCCCACGGCGCCTTCGACCGGCCGAGGCGCGGCGTCCCAGGCCCAAGCGGCGACCAGCGTCCCCAAGCTGCACTTCTTCCAAGCCTCCGGCGAACCCGTGGGCGAGGTCGTGCAACCCTTGCCGCCGGACGCCGTCCAAGCCAGCGGTCCGCGGCTCGCTTCCGATGGCCAGCGACTCTTGTTCGGTTGGACCGACCGCCGCACGGGTGACGGGGACGCGTGGGGACTCCTGCACGAGGTGTCCGCGACGGGCGCGTGCACACCACTCGTCGCCAAGCGCTTGAACACCGATGTCGCCAGCAGCGACCAAGTCCATCCCATGGTCGCCTCGAACGGAGCGACGGCCTTCGCCACATGGGGCGATCGCCGCTTCGGCGCCGGACGCGTCCACCTGCGCCGCATCACGCTCGATGGTCTCATGGGGCCCGAGCTCTTGTTGCCGCGCCCCGCGCCGCGCGCCAAGTCCGAGGTGGCGGAGCCGGCCGATGAACCAGCACAAGCAGCGCGCATCCTGCCCGGCGCCGCCGATCGTCCGCACGCCGCCGTCTCGGCCGATGGCGCGGTGCTGGTCGCATGGCGCCAGACCCACGAGGGGCGCACGGCCTTGTGGGCCCAAGTCCTCGGTGGCGACGGCACGGCGCTCGAGGAGCCCAAGTTGCTCGAGGAATCCGGCGCGGGGGGAGCCTTGTCGCCGCCCTTCGCCATCGCATGGCGCGAGAACGGCGCCAAGCAAGCCGGCTGGGCGATCGCGTGGACGCGCGGCGAGTTCGACAAGCGCGACGAGAAGGACGGCGCGTACGTGGCCAAGCTCGACGCGCGCGGCAACCGCGTCGGCGCCCCGCAACGCGCCAGCGACCCGGGCTCGTTCGCGCAAGAATCCACCTTGGCCCAGATGACCGACGGCCGCGTGCTCGTCGCGTGGACCAGCCACGAGGGCGACTCGCGCGCGGCTGGCTGGCGCGTGCAGGCCCGGTGGTTCGGTGCGGGACTCGAGCGCCAAGGCGCGCAGTTCGGCTTCGAGGCCTCGCGGCGCGCCAACGACTGGGATCCCTCGCTGGCGCCCGCGCCCGATGGCGGCTTCGCGCTGGCTTGGTGCTCGGGCCATCCGGGCGACTTGCTGCGCGATGTGTGCGTGCGCTTGTTCGATCGCGACGGCAAGCCCAAGGGCCCGATCCTCTCGCCCTGCCACCTCGGCAACGAACAGGACTTCCCCGAGGTCGTGCGCCTCGCCGACGGCAGCTACGCCGTCGCGTGGGAGGACGACTTGTCCGGGCTCGACCAGACGCTCGTGCGCCGCATGCAGGCCGACGGCAAGGGCATGCACGGCGACGACTCGGCGCGTTTGCTGAACGAACTGGAGACGCTCTTCGTGGGGGATCGCGTGGCGCCGCGCATCGCGCCTTTCGGCGACGGGCTGGTGGCCGTCTTCGGTGATCGACGCCGGTCCTTGGGGTTGGACGCGCGGGTCAAGATCCTCGGTCCGGCCTTCGATGCACGGCGCTAGCCCGCTTGGCCCCGCGCCCGGCCCGCCGGGGCAACCCCGCGGCGTGCGCCGAGTTGCAGTCCAAGCCGAGGCGTGTCGACGAGGCGCCCTCGCAAGGGATGCCGCGCTACGCTAGCGTGGCGCGCCGCATGACTCCCACGACTTCGACCACCGGTTCCACCAAAGCTGCGCGGACCGGCGAGTCTACCGCGCGCGCCCACACGAAGATCGTGGCCACCATCGGTCCGGCCACCGAGGAGCGCCTGGGCGAGCTGATCGAGGCGGGCATGTCCGTGGCGCGCTTGAACCTGTCGCATGGTTCGGCCGAGGACTTCCTGCGGCGCGTGCAGAAGATCCGGCGCGAGGCCGAGCTGCGCCAGGTCGCGGTGGGGATCCTGATCGACATCCAAGGCCCCAAGATGCGCATGGGCAAGTTCGAGGGCGGCGCGCGCCGCCTCGACAAGGGCAGCGTGCAGACGATCTTCGAGGGCAAGGGCCCGGCCAAGGTCGGCGAGGTCTACTTCGACTTCGCCGGTTGGCGCGAGGGGGTCGAGCCCGGGCACCGCATCCTGCTGGCCGACGGCCAGTGCGAGATGGTGGCCGACGAGGTGCATTCCGATCGCATCGTGGGGCATGTGACGCGCGCGGGCGTCGTCAACGACAGGAAGGGCGTGCACTTCCCCGACTCGAATGTGCGCTACGAGCTGCCCACCGACGAGGATCGCGCCAACCTCGAGCTGGCGCGCCAGGCGCAGGTCGACATGATCGGCATCTCGTTCGTGGCGCGCGCCGCGGAGATCCGCACCGTGCGCGCCTTGTGCCCGGGCGCCTTGATGGTGTCGAAGATCGAGCGGCAACTGGCGTTGGACAACCTCGACGAGCTGCTGGCGGAGACCGACGGCGTGATGGTCGCGCGCGGAGACCTCGGCGTGGAGGCGGAGCTCGAGCAGTTGCCGCTGATCCAGAAGTCGATCATCCAAGCCTCGATCCGCGCTGGCCGCTTCACGATCACCGCCACGGAGATGCTCGAGTCGATGATCGGCTCTTCGCGTCCGACGCGCGCCGAAGTGGCGGATGTCGCCAACGCCGTGCTCGACGGCACCGACGCGGTCATGTTGTCGGCCGAGACTGCGGTCGGGCAATACCCGATCGAAGCGGTGGCCACCATGACGAAGATCGCCCGCGCCGTGGAGACCAGCCAGCGCTACCGCGACATCCCGCGCCCCGCCTTCCGCGCGGCCGAGGCGACCTTCAGCAACGCCACGGCGTTGGCCGCGGTGCAAGCGGCCGAAGCGCTGAAGATCCGCCAGATCGTGGTGTTCACCGAGACGGGCAACACGGTGCGCCTGATCTCGCGCTACCGCCCGACGGCCGAGGTCATCGCGTTGACCCCGCACCCCGCGACCTTGCAGCACATGAGCGTGCTGGCGCACGTGCGCCCGATGTTGTTCCGCCGCGAACGCAGCCTCGAGGACATGCTCTACATGGCCTCCGAGATGCTGGTCGTGCGCGGCCTGGCCCAATACGGCGACTCGATCGTCTTCGTGGCCGGCGTCCCCGCCGCCATGAAGAGCACCACCAATGTCATGAAGCTGCACAAGATCGGCGAGGAAGTGCGCATGCACTGACCAACTAGGCACAGAGGAAGTGCGCATGCACTGACCAACTAGGCACAGAGGAAGTGCGCATGCACTGACCAACAGAATCCGTGCAAGTGCGCCTGCACCGCCCGCGCCCCATTCCCAACCGGCCGACTCCACGGTCCGCGCGGGCGAAGTACTCCCCCAACGACTCACTCTCCCGCAACTTGATCCGCACCCAAGGTCTACGAGCTGCCTGATGTTCCTCGAGGTCCTGCGCCAAGTCACCCGGTCCGCCCCGCCTGCTCCACCCCGCCGCATGGCCAAGGTGCTCAACATCGCTTCCGGCAAGGGCGGCACCGGCAAGAGCATCGTCGCCTCCAACCTCGCCGTGCTGCGCGCCCAAGCCGGCGAGCGCGTCTGCCTCGTCGACTTCGACGCTGGCATGGCGAACGCGCACCTTCTGCTCGGTCTCGTGCCCCGCTACGACCTGGGGCATGTGCTCGATGGCCAAGTCTCCGCCCCCTTCGCACTGGTCGATGGGCCGGCAGGCATCAAGCTACTGTCCGGCGGAGTCGGCCGCGCCGCCTTGCAGAATCCGACGCCGCGCGAGCTCGACCGCCTGTTCGGGGCGCTGGCGGCGCTCGAGTCGCAGTTCGACCTGGTCATCGTCGACCATGGCGCGGGCATGGGCATCGCGACGGTGGCGCATGTCGCCGCGGCGCGTTCGCTGCTGCTCGTCACCACCCATGAGGTGACCTCGCTCTCCGACGCCTACGCGCTCTACAAGCACGCCATGTCCGTGGCGCCCGACCTGCGGACGGGCGTCGTCATGAACCGGGCTCCGGACGAGTCGTCCGCCCGCGCCGCCTTCGACCGCTTCGAGGGTGTCGCTCGCCGCCATGTGGGCAAGGTCCCCGAGTGGGTGGGTTGGGTGCCTTCCGACGAGGCGGTGCTGAAGAGCGTCCAGGCTCGCGGCCCGCTCGTCTTGCGCGAGCCGCACGCGCCAGCCGCCCTGCGCCTGCAGTCCGTGGCCCGTTGGGAGGCCATCGACTTGGCGCCCGTGGCGCGCGGGTTCTACGAGACCGCCCGCCGCGCGCTGCGCTGAGGGTAGGGCTCGTCGGGGTCGCGTGGGTGCTTGCACCGGAGCCCGCACCGGAGCCCGCACCGGGGCTCGCACATCTGGCTCGCGCATGTGCCGGGCGCCTGGCAGCTCCCTCGACAGCCGCAAACCTGCCCGTGGACTCCGCTTCCGTCATTGCGTACCTAGGTGCATAGACGCCATGGACGCCCTAGCCCTGCTCTGCACGATCCACGCCGACGGACCCGCCACGCTCGCCCGCCTGCGCGAAGGAGGCGTGGGGACACTGTCCTTGGTGGCCGCCAGCGACGAGTCGCGCTTGGCCGCCTTGCTGTGCGCCTCTCCGGCCTCCGCGCGCAGGTTCCAGCGCGAGGCGGCGGGCATGGCGGCGCGGCTCTCGGCCGAGGAGTTGCCGGCCCCGGCGCGCCGCGCCAAGTCGCGCCGCGTGCTGTCAAGCAAACTGGACAACGCGCCCGCGCCCGGCCGCGAGGCCGCTCCGGCGATCGTCGCCGCGGGCGCGCCGGAGCGCGAGCTGCACCAAGTGCTCGAGCGTTGGCGCGATCTCGACGCCGTCGCCGACTTCGCCGACGAGGAGCCGCGCTCGGCGTCGCCCGCGCCTGCGCGCGCGGCCGAGTTGGCGGTGGGCGAGCTCGATGGGCTCGACGAGCGCTCCGTCGAGCTCTTGTGCGGCGCGGGCGTCGGCACGCTCGAACTCCTCGCGTCTTGCGATCCGCTGTCCGTCGCGAGCCGCTCCGGCCTCGGCTTCAGCGCCTTGGTGCGCTTGCGCGCGCTGGCCGCCCGCGCGGCGCGCGATCGCGCGCTGCGTTCCCCGCCCGAACCGCGCGCGGTCGAC
>SXGT01858320.1_pt1 | contig 21430 bp, 13 predicted proteins | sample 3176221 | NCBI WGS metagenome assembly SXGT01 (sample SAMN11356862, study PRJNA531348) | freshwater metagenome | isolation source: freshwater sample F1-120 | place: China: Fuxian Lake, Yuxi | collected 2017-12-25
CGCGACCCTCAGCTTGGAAGGCTGATGCTCTACCAACTGAGCTACTCCCGCTCGTAAACTTGGCGCTCGTGAACTAGGTTCTCGGAAAATGGTGGGGAGAAGTGGATTCGAACCACTGTAGGCGTATTGCCGGCGGGTTTACAGCCCGCTCCCATTGGCCGCTCGGGCATCTCCCCGTAAACGCAAAAGAACGATGGTGAAAGCTGGCGGCGGGACTTGAACCCGCAACCGCCGGTTTACAAAACCGGTGCTCTGCCAGTTGAGCCACGCCAGCGACGGGACCCCTCCGGGCCGGGCGCGTTTTACTCGCGCCCCGGCTGGTGTCAAGGGGTGTCGGCGCTCGGCGTGGCGAAGCTGCCCGAGGGCGCGGCCTCCGACAGCTCGACCTTGGCGACGCTCACCTTCTCCACGCGGCCATCGGGTCGCTCCATGGTGACGCGGCCGGGCACGAGCAGTGTGGGCGTGATGGGCAACCAGCCGGCATAGCTGAAAAGCAGCGGTCCGCCCTCGGTCACGTAGCGCGCGCTGAGCAAAACACCGGTCTGAGCGTCCACGTCGGCGAAGGCGAGCCCTGCGCTATCTGGGTCTTCACCCCGGCCCAGGCGCACCCCCTTCTCCGCGCCCTCGAGCAGGAGCAGAGGCGCCTCCGGCGGCGCGGCGAGTAGCGTGGGCACGTCCAGCGCGAGGCCGAGGACCGCCTCGGGGGCGAAGGCGTCCGCCTGGTTGACCAGAATGCCGATGTCGCGACTCGACAGCTGCCCGCCCGCCTTGAGCCAGCCACCGTTCGCGGTCACCACCAGGAGGCTGTCCTCTCCGCCATCCTTGACGTCCACGGAGAGGCGTCGCGAGGCGCCCTCCCGCCAGTAGTCATGGGTCGCCTCGAGGGTGCGTCCCTCGGCCTCGAGCGTGCGGGTGAAGACGAAGTGCACCGCCTTGGCGCGGGCAAGCTCGGCAGCGCCGCCGCCCGGTCCGCCGTGCGCCGCCAGCGTGGCCGTCACGACGCTCGCGGCGCTGGGGGTGGCTGCAGTGGTCGCGACCGGCGCATCAACCGCCTTGCGGGCCCCACCCTCCGCGATCACGCTGAACGAACGCTGCGTCGCGCTGGCGAGCGACTGTGCGGCGCGGGTCGCCTCCTCCTCGCTGACAAAGCCCTCGACCAGCGCTACCCAGGTCCAGCCCTGGCCGAGCCGGAACCGCTTCACCACGCGAGCCCGGAAGCCCTTGGCGGCGGTGGCCGTTTCCAAGGATGCGAGCTCCTCGCGCGTCGCCGCCGGCGAGCTTTCGAGGCTGTACGTGGGCGCGGCAAGCGCGACGGAAAGGCTGAAGGCGAGCGCGGCAATCACCCCGCCCGGCTATCGCGCTCAGAACGCGCGCAGCGAGATCTCGTAGAGGCCCGCGCCGGACTCCGCACCCACGAGGATCACGTACTGCTGGCCGCCCTCGAGCTCCACGTAGGCGAAGGCCTCCTCGCCAGAATCGGCCGAGCGACCTCCGACGTTGTACATCATCGAGTAGCTGAAGTCGTCGTCCTCATCAACGGCGTCCCAGTCGATCCAGTCGTCGGAGTAGGCATCCACCGAGCCGGGCAACGAGCCCCCGTACTGGCTGCACTGCGCCACGAGCACCTGCTCCACCACGCTCGTTGGCGTCGGCTCGTCGGCATCGGGTACCAGGTCGCCGTCCCAGTCCTCGGCGCAGGTCGGCAGGGTTTCGGTCGCCTGGACGCCACAGGCGTCGAAGTCTTCCGGCTCCGTGCCGAGGCTACTCGACAGGAACTCCTGATAGTACATGTACTGGAGCACCGACGTCGGGAACTGAAACTCCGGTGCGTCTACGCAGGTGGCATCGCTGTGGGTTTCCTCGGGGGTGGGCGAGGGGAGCCACTCATACGGCGCCACGGCAATCCACGGGTCGTTCGGCGTTGCGCTACCGGAGGAATCGAAGCGTCGGTCGAGCCAGATGGCCACCGGCACCGTCGTCCCCGCCCGGCGGTCACGCAGGTCGAGCAACCAGCGGTCGGTGTCCGCGACGCTGCCCTCGGCCTCCTCGCCCTCAGGGTCGACGTAGGTGACCGAAGTGGCCTCGGTGATGTCGCCGATGCCGAAGATCTGGCTGCCATTGCTGGGCAGCATCGGCAGGTAGATCGGCTGGACGTCCGTCGGCGCGATCATGTTCTCGACGGTGTAGTCGGGGCTCGCGGGGTCTTCCCACCGTACGACCGCGCCGACAAAGCCGGTGCCGCCGTACTGGATCTCGAGCGCCGCCTGGTCGTAGGGGATGCCGTCGAGTCGCACCACCGTGGCGCCGTAGCCCCCGGCCACGGTGCCGTCGTAGTCGAAGGCCGGGTCGAAGTGGTAGGCGTCGGTGTTGCCCAGCGTGACGTCGCTGTCCTCGATCAGCTCGGGGTCGGCGGTGTGCCCGCCCTGGTAGGCGTAGTTGGTGCCGTTGAGCGCGATGCCGCGCTGGTAGCCGTTGGCCCCGTAGAGGTTGTCGCGCATGGCCGGGGGTGAGGAGAGCGTTTCCACGTTGGGGTAGGCCACCAGATCGCCACGCAGCATGGCGCTGCCGTCGGACTGGGCGACGCCGGTCATCAGCGTGGAAAGCTGCCAGTGCACCACGAGATCGTCGAACTCCAGGTCGTCGAGGTTGGCGTCGTCGCCGAGCGCACCCTCGATCGAGTCGATCCCCGTGGTGTCGGTCTGCACGATGTTGGCAAGGAAGGCGGTGGGATTGTCCGCCTGCGTCTGAGCGTACTCGTAGAGCCAGACCGCGAAGAGGTACTGCGCGCCCACGTCACTGCTGTCGAGACTCCCCTTGGAGTCGGCGTCGACCAAGGACGCGAGGTGCGGCGCGTCCAAGTACTTCCATGCGTCAGCGTGGAACTGCGCACCGAAGCCGCAGCGGTCGGCCGCCATGGTCCCGAGCACGTGGTTGAGCCAGTCCTCCTCGACGCTCGAGCCCCCGGCCTCAGAGTGCTGGTAGTAGCTGATCAAACTCACCAGCGAGCGCGCCACCTCGGCGGCAACCGAGTAGTTGGTGTAGCTGTCGATCGACACCTGAGCGTTGTAGTTGTAGTAGCCGGCCGGGTCGGGCGCGTAGACGTAGATCACCTCGCGCTGGTCGCTGCCCGGGTTGGTCTTCACGTCGTAGTCGCGCAGGTCGACCGAGGGCTCGGCGTAGGACGGCACCACGCGGTCGTGGTCTTCCTCGTCGCTGCTTGTCGTCGGCAGGATGTTCAGCTCGGGCGTGATGAAGACGTCGACGCGGCCATCACCGTCGATGTCGGACACGTCGCCAAACATGCCGGTGACATTGGGGAAAATGTTGAGGTCGATGATGTCCGCGATGGTGCTGAGATCACAGTTGTCGAAGCCGAAGGTCTCGTACGGGTGGGCCTCGTCGACGACACCGTCGCACTCGTAGTCCCAGTCGATGTACACCTCGTTGTCCACCCAGATGGCCACGTTGTCGCCGAGGGCCCAGAGGGTGGCGTCCTTCACCGCATACTCGGTGGACTTCTCCATCTCCGTGCGCACACGGAACACGTCCTCCACCACGCCGATGTCGGCGCTGTCGAGCACGTCGCGACGCGGGACGTTGACGGCAGGCGCGAACACGTGATCGGCGGCTGGCTTGCTGGCCGCAGCCCCCGGCGGGGGCGGACCGGCGGTGGCCGCCGTGGCGGTGGTGTAGCGCAGGTTGAAAGTCTGGTCGCTATCGGCGTTGTTGACGAGCACAAGGTAGAACTGCTGGCCCTGATTCAGGTCGCCGGACTCGTCTTCCAGCGAAACCGCCTCGGGGCTGGACGTGGCCGCGAAGTCGACCCAGTCGGCGGGGTCGTCGAAGTTGTACTCGTTGCCCGTGCCCGTGTCGTCGGGGCCCGTGTCGGTATCGGTGTCGGAATCCGTGTCGGTGTCGGTGTCGGTGTCGGCCTCCACGTAGGCGGCATCCTTGTCGAACTCGGGCGGTCCCACGATGCAGCCCATGGCGAGAAGGAGGGAGGCGGGAAGGAACAGGCGGTGCATACGTGAGTCCTCGGGTGCCAGGGCACTAGCCGCCGCACGCTACCATAGGCGCGCTCACCACGTCCACGGCGCTTGACTCCGCGCGCGTTTTCCGTATAAGCGCCGCCGATCCCCTGGGAGCGCCCGATGTCCGTACTCGCCTACCTTCTCCTTGCCCCCCTCGCCTGCGACGGCGGTTCCGATGACTCGAAGGACACCGAGGACACCGCCTCGGGGAGCGGTCGCGACTTCAGCGACTTCGTGAGCACGACCACCGCCTACGTGGGCGACCAAACCTGCATTGGGGGCAGCTTCGGCGACGTCGACCCGAGCAAGCAGGTCGACGTCACCCTCAACGGCGAGGTCCGCAACTTCGAAGACGACGAGCCGGTGCCCGACGCCACCGTGAAGTTCTGGTTCAGCGACGACATCAGCGCCAGCATCGACGTGGAGGAAACGGCCGACGCCAACGGCGCGTTCAGCACCACCGTCCCGGTGTGCGAGCCCATCGGCTACGGCACCTTCACCCCGCCGGAGTGGGAGGAGACGGTGGACACCTACGAGGTGCACCAGATCTTCGGCTACGAGGAAGACGGCGTGGCCAGCGAGTGGGTCAACAGCGTGAGCCGTGCCACCGCCAACATCATCCCCGCCGTCATCGGCGTGGAATGGGACGAGACAACCGCGATCATCGCCGGGACCGCCTACGACTGCGCCACCGGCACCGACGGCGAGTCCGAGTTCTTCGGGCACGCCCAGATCTTCGTGCACGACGGCAACGGCACCCCGCCCGATGCCACGACCGTCTACTACTTCAGCGACCTCGATCTCCCCGTTGCCAACGAGACCCAGGCCGACGTCAACCCCGGCAACGGCCTGTGGGTGGCCGTCAACGTGCCGACCGGCACCTGGACCGTGGAGATGTGGGGTTACGACGGCGCCGAGTACGTGAACCTCGGCAGCACCATCCTCACGATCAAGCCAGGGTCGGTGAACATCTCGAACATCTTCGCCGGTCGCACCGACGGGCTCGGGTACCCCGACTCCTGCCTGGCCGAGTAGATGGGGGCCGCACGCTCACTGGCGCGCGGGCTGGCCCGCTGCCTGCCGCTGGGGCTCGCATTCGTCGCGAGTGAAGCTCACGCCGACGCGCCCGACAACTGGAAGTTCAGCCTCGATGGCTTCTACCGCGTGCGGGCCTACGACTTCATCGACCTCTACGAGGGGCAGGCCGCGGGCGGCACCTACCTCACCCACAAGGTGCGGCTGCAACCGCAGCTCAACTACGAGGATCGCGCCAAGTTTTTCATGATGGTCGACATGCTCGACGGGGTAATCTGGGGTGACAACCAGTCCCTGGCGAGCACCGCACTTTTCGCGGGCGACCCGAGCTACACGGGGATCGACGGCACCGAGGTGGAGCCCATCGTGGTGCGGCGCGCGTGGACCGAGTTCAAGGTGCCGGTGGGCCTGATCCGCGCCGGTCGCCAGGCCAGCCAGTGGGGCATGGGCCTCCTCGCCAACGGCGGCGACGGCTTCGATGACACCTTTGGCGAAAACAAGTACGGTTCAACCTACGACCGCATCCTCTTCGCCACCCGTCCGATCACCGTGGGGACCACGGTGGCGAACATGGTGAACAGCAAGGCGAAGGTACGTGACATCCCGCTCATCACGGCCATCGGCGTAGACCGCCTCGTCGAAGACCCGCTGATCCAGTACTACGGCTACACCTGCGACCCCGAGTCAGGTGACGACGACTCTCGTTGTTCCGCCAGCGACGACCACTCCTGGACCGAGGAACGGGAGGACGAGTACCGTTCGGACGCCTGGTGGGTCGACACGCAAGACGACGTGTACGAGATGGTGTACGTGCTGGTTTACCGCGGCGAGGACGTGCAGTTCACCAAGTCGCTGAAGGGCGACTTGACCGCGGGTTTCTACATCGTCAACCGCATCCAGGCGGAGACCGAGTCCGACGTCTTGATCGTCGACGGCTACGTGAAGTCCGAGGTAGCGAACACCTACTTCGAAGCCGAGATGCTCACCATCCAGGGCGGCACGCGGGCCATCACCCTGTCCGACGCCGAGGCCGAGGATCCCATCCTGAAGAACGCCGACATCTGGGGCTACGTCATGCGCGGCGGCTACCAGGACCAGAAGTACACGGCGCTCATGGAGTACGGCTACGCGTCGGGCGACGACAAGCCGACCGACACGGAGTTCACCGGTCGTCCGCTGCACCCCGACCACAACGTGGGCCTGATCTTCTACGAGGAGATCATGGCGCGCGTGACGGCGGAGGCCTGGGGCGAGGGCGCCCGGGGACTGTGGAGCAACGGCGGGGTGTACAACAGCCGCTACATCTACCCAAACGTGCGCTTTCGCCCTCTTCCCAACTGGGAGATCATCGGCGCCTACATGATGGCCTGGCCCGACAAGCCCGACGGATCCCGCGTGCGCTGTGCCGAGGGCGACGACGTGGAGTGCACCGCCTACACCGCCACCAGCGACTACCTCGCCTGGGAGGCCGATCTCGGCGTGAAGCACAAGTGGGCTGACCACATCAACTTCTCGCTGGAAGCCGGCTACGCCCACGTGACCGACCGCATCCCGCTGAAGACGACGGGCCTCCAGTACGAGGCCGACGACGAGGGCCACGAGTACGGCAACTTCTGGACGGTGCAGTCGCGCATCGCCTACGAGTTCTAGGTGACGACGCTGCTCCTCGCGGTTGGCCTCGCCCTCGCCGGGCTCGCCGAGGACGTGGAAACCGCAGCGGACGCGGAGCAGCCGACCGACACGCGCCAGGCCGCCTTCGGACGCCTGCACGCCGAGGAACACACCGGCGCACTGGTGAAGATCGCGAAGGACGCCGATACGACGCCGGCCAAGCGGTGGGTTGCGGTGCGGGCCCTGGGAAAGAACGAGTCCGTCGCCGCTCGCGACGCCCTCATCGAGTTCCTCGCTAGCGACAACGCGCCGGTGCGCATTGCCGCCTGCCTGGCGCTCGGCGAACGGGGCGACCGCGCCCTCTCCGGTCGAGTCGCAGCGCGGCTTGAAGACAAGGCCCTCCTCGTGCGACACGCCGCCGCCGATGCGCTCGGCCAGTTGCGCGACCCCGGCACCATCCCCGACCTCGCCCGAGCCCTCGAAGACCCAAGCAACCACTACCGGGGCACTTCGATGTGGGTGCGGCGCCACTTCGTCGAGGCCATCGGCAGCATAGGCGGCGACGGTGCCATCGCGCCGCTCAAGAAGGCGCTCGACGATGGCGACCAGGACGTGGCGCAGGCTGCCGTGAAGGGTTTCGAGAAGGTGGCCGGTTTCTCCTACGGCGAAGGACGAAGCGATGCCGAGGAGCAGGAAGCGTGGCGACGGTGGGCCAGCCAGCGCGGCGGCTAGGCGCTCAGCGCGTCACCTGAAGTTTCAGCACCGTCTTCCCAATCCCGATCGTGTCGCCCGAGCGTAGGCGGCCGACGAGGACGCGGCGACCGTTGTGGTAGGTACCGTTGGTCGACCCGAGGTCGCGCAGGAAGATCATGTCTCGACCGAAGACCTCGACCACCGAGTGACGGCGGCTCACCTCGCCGTCTGACAATGGCACCTCGCCATTTCGACGACCGATGTTCACATTACCACGGGTGAACCTGAAAACCTTGCCGGTGTCCTGGCCCGCGACGACCTCCACCAGGGCGTTGAGCCCTGGCGGCAGGCGCAACTCCTGGCCGATCACGTCGGCGGGGGAGCGCGTACGCTCGCCGCTGCCGGCGATCTCCACCAGCTCCTCTTCGAGCAGCCACGCGAGGTCGGCGCTGGCCGCCGGGTTGGATTCCGGGGCCTTCTCTTCTGCCGTTTGCGGCTCCTCAGGCGCGCCGACAAAGAGGATCATCTTGGTGCTACCGACCTGGATCTCGCTGCCGGGCCGGAGCACCAGTTCGCGCACGAGGCGGCCATCGACCATGGTGCCGTTGGTGCTGCCGAGGTCGGTCAGGACCCACTCCGCCCCGCGGGCCGACACCTGGCAATGCCGACCGCTCACCAGGGGGTCGTCGAGCAGCAGCTCGCCTTGCCGACGCCCAATCACGAGAGGCTCGCGCGGCGGCAAGGGCACATTGAGGCCCTGCCTCGCGCCGTGCACGATCTTGAGAAAGCTGCGGGCCATCGAACGCTAGGCGCTGCGCCCACGAGCGGCGAGCGACGGCTTGGCGACGCGTTGCCGCGCGCCCTTCCAGTACAGGTGGAAACGCCCAGGCAGCTCGCGGCCCACCAGCTCCTCGGCAAGGCACCCCGCCGCGCCGAGGCGGTCGAGGTCGACACCCGTCGATACACCCATCTGCTCGAACACATTGACGAGGTCTTCCGTGGCCGCGTTGCCGCTGGCGCCGGGCGCGTAGGGGCAACCGCCCATGCCGCCGACCGAGCCGTCGATCTGCCGCACACCCGCCCGGTAGGCCACCACCGCGTTCGCGAGCGCGGTGCCACGCGTGTCGTGAAAATGGACGGCGATCCGGTCGAACCCGACGCCGAGACTGGTCGTGACAGCGGCGAGCACCCGCTCGACCTGCGCCGGGTCGGCCATGCCCGTCGTGTCGCCCAGAGCCAGCGTTTGCGCGCCGGCCGACAGCAGCCGCTCGCCGATCCGGAGCGTGTTCTCGACCGGCACGTCGCCCTCGTCGGGACAGCCGAAGACGGTGGAGATGTAGCCGCGAACCTCCATGCCCTCGTCGCGCGCGACGCCGATCAGCTCCTCGACGCTGGCGAGCGACTCGCGCACCGTGCGGTTCACGTTCTTCTTGTTGTGCGTTTCGCTGGCGCTGAGGAAGGTGGCCACGTGGCGAATGCCGCACTCGATCGCCCGCTCGAGGCCCACCTGGTTGGGCACCAGCGCCCAGTAGCGAACACCCTCGTGCCGCGGCAGCATGCGCACCAGCTCAGCCGCGTCGGACAGCTGTGGGATCCAGCGGGGACGCACAAAGCTGGTGATCTCGATGTCGCGCAGGCCGCTGGCCACGAGGGCCTCGATCAGCGCGACCTTGCCCTCGGGCGACACGACCGCCGCCTCATTCTGGAGACCGTCGCGAGGCGACACCTCGTAGATGGAGAGCGAGTCCATTGATCTCACCCTATCACGGCCCGCTGGGAGCCGGGATGGAACAACGCCGACAGTAGCGCCGACGCCGCGTGCACGGCGAGGCCGCGCGACACCCCCGCCCACCAGGCCGGATCTTCGGCGAGAGTGGCCGAGAGCTCGGGGCCCCGGCGCTCGGGGGCCCGGTGGAGCAGGCCCGCCCCGGCCTTCACCACCCGCAGCGTATGACGCTGCAAGGTGTAGGCGCGGAAACGCTCCGCCTGCCCCTCGGGCCAGGGCTCCACGACCACTGCCGTCGCGTCGCGGAGACCGTCGATCAACGAGTCGGTGTCGAGCACGGCGGCGCCCGTCGACGCGGCGCGCTCGCGCACCAGGGTGAGGCGCTCGGGGTCGGGCGCAAAGCCGACCGGGTGGACGAAGGCCACTGAACCGCCGAGGGTGGCGAGGGCCACTGCGAGGTCGAGCGCGCGGGGAGAGGCGTCGCCCAGCACCGCCAGCCGGTGACTCGCCAGCGGTGCTGCGGCGCGCAACGCGAGCAGGTCGGCCAGCGCCCCCACCGGGTCGCCCGTTGCGCCATCCGCCACCAGCACCGGCCCCGGGGAGGCTGCCACGAAGGCGCCCGCGCGTTCGGCGGACCAGCCAAGGAGCACCGTGGCCGGCGCATGCTCACCCACCGCACGCGCCGCCACCGCCGCGTCGCCGAGGGCGCTCACCTCGTCCGGACCCATGGCCGTCGTGCGCAACCCCATGCGCGAGGCGGCGGACTCCACCGCCAGGCGGGCGTAGGGTCGCGGGGCCGCCGACAAGAGCGCCAGTGCCCCCCTCGCCTCCCCCGTGAACCGAGCCCCCACGGCGCTCATCGAGGCGCGCAGCTCCAGGTCGGCAAGATCGGCGTTTCCGAGGTTGGACAGCGAGAGGAACGACCGCGGCATGGCGACTCCCGCCGCCGAATAGCCCGGGGGGCCGCGCCTCGCACCGGATAGGTCGGCGGCCTTGCAACGACTACGCGCCCTCCTCGCCGACCTGCGGGTGGCCGAGCACCTCCCCGGGCTCGGCCCCATCTGGGTGATCGGCGCCTGCTGGCTGGTGGACCAGCGCCTCTTGCCGCGGCTCGAGAAGCTGCGTCCCGCCGCCTATTGCTCGGTCTTCCTCGCGATGGGCCTCGCAGGATTCGTGTTCCTGTCCCCCACTCGACTACGCGCCCCCGCGCGGGCACTCGCGCTGTTGGCGATGGGCGGCGGCGCCGCCCCCTACCTGCGGGGCCGGATCCTCGGCCTGCCACGCGGCTGGGCGCTCGAAAACCCCGATCTCCTGCTCTACCCGGCACTGTTCGCCTTCGTGCTGGCGGTCGCGGCTGCCATCACCGGCGGCTTCGACGCCGAGGCCCATGGCATCGGGCGCGGTGACTGGCGCTGGTGGGGCCCCAAGGTGGGCGGCCTGCTCGCCATCGTCGTTGGTTTCGGCGTGCTCGCCGTGCTCAGCATCCCGCAACTACAGCAGTACTACCCTGCAGATCGCGACGCACGCCGCGATCTTGGTTCACTGTTCGTGGTGCAGGGCGGTCGAGGCCTGTACCTGCTCGTCGAAGAGTTCTTCTGGCACGGGCTGGCGCTCTTCGCCATCGCCCGGACGCATGGACCCAGGGCCGCAGTGTGGATCACGAGCTTCCTGTACTTTGCCGCGCACCACAGCAAGCCCGAGCTGGAGATGGCCTCGTCGCTCCTCGGCGCCTTGCTCCTCGGCGTGGGTTGCCTGCGCGCCCGCAGCTTCTGGCCGGCCTTCCTGCTCCACTGGCCGCTCAACGTCGCGGTGGAACTCACCGCCTTCTTCCTCATGGGACCGCGGGTCGACTAGCGAACCTCGACCACGGTCATCATCCCGTGGTCCTCGTGGCCGAGCAGGTGACAGTGCAGAGCCCAGCTCCCCGGATTGTCGGCCAGGAGCCGCATGCGGACGGTGGCGCGGATCGGGATGTCGAAGGTGTCGCCCCATGTCGCGACCGTTGGGGGTTCGCCGTTCACCGAGAGCAGCTCGAGCGCGTAGCCGTGCAGGTGGAAGGGGTGCGCCGTGCTGCTGAGGTTGCGCGCCTCGACGACGTACTCAGCGCCAAGCTCAAGCACCGCCGGGGTGACGTCGGGCCAGGACTCCCCGTCGATCAGCCAGTCCTCGCCGGCCGCGCCGCCCTGGAAGGTGTACACGAGGTCGGTGTGCTCTGGGTCCTCGCTCGGCGTCCCGGCGTTGAAGGCAAAGTCGAGCGTCGCGACCGCGTGGCCCGCGTCTTCGACCTCCAGGAGCACGAGCGGATCGCCGTAGGCGTCGCCTCCCCACGCGGTCCACATCCCCGTCGTCACCTCGTGGTGGCCCAGGCCGGGGTCGATCTCGACCTCCGCCCGCTGGCCGGGGGCGAGCAGCAGATCGTCGACCACGCTCTCGGCGCCGAGGAGGCCCTGCTCTCCCCCGACGAGACGCGCGCCCGGCCAGTCAAGCGACAAGTAGGCCGTGTTCGACGCGTTGAGGAGACGCGCCCGCACCCGCTCGCCGCCCGAGAGCTGCAAGGTCGGCGCCACCTGCCCGTTCACGCGCCATTCCGTCAGGCGAGGGTCGGGCAGGACATGATGATGCCCCTCGTCGTCGTGCGCGGCATCGGTGTCGAGCTCCTCGGCCGCATCGAAAACCAGCACGAGGTCACGCTCGGCCTCCGGCTCGGCGGGGTCCGTCACCACCACCACGCCGTAGAGGCCAAGATCGACCTGTCGCGACACGTCGACATGGGGGTGGTACCAGAAGGTCCCGGCGCGGTCTGCGGTGAACCGGTACTGGAAGCTCGATCCCGGGGCCACGGGGTCGACGACGAAGCTCACCCCGTCCATCTCGTTGGGCACGTGCATCCCGTGCCAGTGGATGGTCGTGCTGTCGGCCAGCTGATTGTCGAGCGTGACCTCGATGCTGTCGCCCACGTTGACCCGCAGGGTCGGGCCCGGAGACGCGCCGTTGTAGGCGTAGCCCTCGCCAACGACGCTCGCGACGAGCGTGGTGGACAGGACACCGCCCGCGCTTTTGATGTCCTCGGGAGCTTCCAGTTCGACGGGCCCGGTCGCCTCGCTGTCGAAGGAAGTCTCCACGCTCTCGTCGGGGGGCACGCCGCTGTCGCCCGATGACGAGGTGCAGCCGAACCACCAGATCATCGCCGCGCCTCGTCCATCACGCTGTCGGTCAGCGTCCAGCCGTAGGACTGCGCCACTGACCACGGGTAGGCGCGGTGCACCAGGATCGCGTGCACCTCCGGAACGTCACAGGTCGCGACGAACTGGTGCTCCGTGGTGAAGCTCTGCGAGGGGAGGATGCGGTTGTCGCTCTGCACGTCGACCGCCAGGTGATGGGGCACCATCTCGTTGCCGTTGGCGTCGACCAGCACCCGGGCGAAGGCGAAGCCCGGGAGCCCCATCAGCGGGTCTGCCGTCGCGCCGTCCGCAGGGAAACTATCCGCGATCAAGACGGCACGTTCCGAACCCTCGGGCACCCCTCTGGCCACGCGGACGCCGCTGGCATCCACGCTCGCCACCACCCCGTCGTCCAGCCAGCGCCACCGGGGCAGGCCCTTCTCCGCCACCGAGAACTGCCCGTCGCCGAAAGGTCCGTGACCGGTGTAGTCGTAGTCCCCGTCGCGGGCGAAGAAGCGCACGGTCATCCCCACGCTCGCGGCGGGGAGGTCGAGTGGTTCGGCCACCGAGTCGGTGCAGCCGAGACTGCCGCCGAAACTCGGCACCACGTCGCCCCCCGCGAAGTCCAAGGCGGCGCCCTCGCAGGTGGCCTCCACCGCGAGCACGAGGTTGCGCATCGGCTCGCCGGTGGGGATCGCGTGCCCGGGGCCCGTGTTCTTCACTGTCACCCGGGCCGTCAGGACACCCGCGTCGACCTCCTTCTCGATGTCCACCCAGGCGGCGAGGCCGAGCATCCCGCCCTCGGGCTGCCGGGGCCCCCACCAGGCGTGCTGGCGCACGTCGCCGGGGGGTCGTTCCCAGCCCGCGGCCACGCCGGGAATCGCGTCGATCTCGGTGTAGAGGTCGCTGCTGTTGCCCACCTCGGACAGCGGTGGCATGTGGCAACTCTGGCAAGGCGCCGACGGGTTCATCGGCCCCTCCGACCACTCCTCGAAGGTGCTGTGGATGGGGATGCCGCCCGAGGGCCAGCGGGCGAGGTCGATGGTCCCCGCGAGCGGTCCCTGTTCGAGCTGGTGACACCCCCCACAGAAGGCGGCCTCGTGAAACTCCTCCCGCCAGGCCGAGCCCATGTTGGGGTTGAGCACGTCGAGGTAAGGCCCGAAGGTCAAGGGCGCCCAGTCGCCGAAGGCCGGGCTCGCACTGGGCTCGCTGGGGCGCAAGAGTCGCAGCCAGCCAGCCACGCCCGCCGCCTCGCCCTGGTGCACGCTTTCCACCCGGTGGCAGACGTCGCAGTGCACGCCGTACTCGTAGGCGAAGTCGGTGGCGTCGAGTAGATCACGCCCACCCAGCTCCCCGTCGATGCCCGGGGCGTGGCAGTCGGCGCAGCCGCCGCTGCTCCCGGTGCTGGCCACGCTCGCGGCCACCACGCACGCGGAGACCTGGGCGCCGCTGCCCGGCTCGGAGACGGTGCTCCACGTGCCCCCACAGTCCGCCTGGGCCACGCCCACGGCCATGCCCTGGTACACGTCGTGCACCGTGGGATTCTTCGCGGCCGTGCGGTGCGGGGAGCTCCACCAGGCCTCGTGGATACTCAGGTGGCAGTGCGAACACTGCGCGCTCGTGTTCATCTCACCGGGTGCGTCGCCGGGGTCGCGGAAGGTGTAGTCGACGTTGTCGCTCGGGTCGAAACGATCCAGCTCCACCTCGACGATCTCGCTGGTCGGCCCGTCGAGCTCGGTGCCCCCGTTACGACACTCCGGGTGGCCCGCCACCACGTAATGGTCGCCCGCGATCGCCGGGTCGATCGTGACCGCCACGGTGCCGTCGGCGCCCGTGGTCCAGGCCTCGTGCCCACCCCCCTGCATGACGGTCACCCCCTCGGTGGCCACGCCGTCGACCATCACGCGCACGGTGAGCGCATAGGACTCCGTGCTCGGTGCGGTGTCGATGGTGTCGAGGCTATCGACCGGGGCGGACTCCACCGGTGGAGGCTCAGCCTCGCCGGGACAGGCGAGGAGCGCCGCTAGAAACAACCGTAGTAGCCCTGGCAGCCGACGTCGCCGCCGGCGCCGATCGTACCGGTGGCCACCGTGGCGAAGCCGGAGCCCGCGCCCGCCACGTCGTCGGGGCTGTTCCCCGTCCAGTCGCAGCTGGTGACGTCGAGGTTGCCGGCCTGGTGCGAGAAGTAGGCACCGCCGCCCTCCGACACCGAGGTGTTGTCGTAGACGCCGCCGTTCTCGCAGCTCACATCGCCGCGTTGCACCAGGATGCCACCGCCCGAAACGTCGGCGGTGTTGTCGTACACGTCGGTTTCCTCGAGGATCACGTCGCCGTAGTTGTAGGCCGCGATGCCCCCGCCGTAGTCCGCGCCGTTGCCGGTGACCAGGCATTGGTAGAGCGTGACTTGCGACACGGTGGTGGTGCTCGAGGCCAGCGACAGCACGCCGCCGCCGTACTGGTAGGAGCCTGCGGTGGTGCCGAGACCACCGGTGATGGTGAGACCTTCGAGGTACACCACGCTGGACGTCGCGTACACGACCGTGCCGCTGATGCCGCCGCGCGACAGGATGGTGTCGGTGGCGCCGTAGGGCGCGATGATGTCGACCGTCTCGGACGACGCGACCACGCCGACGTACCAGGTGGCCGGACACACGTAGTAGGTGCCGGCGTCGAGCGAGATACTCACGGGCGACGCCGCGGTGCCGGCCGCCCAGAAGCTGGTCTTGTCGGTCCAGTCGAGCGAAGCATCGACGTAGCTGACAGTACCCTCCTCGGTGGTGCTGCTCCAGCCGGTGTCGTCGCAGTCGTTCTGCTGCTCGTCGCAGAGCTCCGGGGCCGCTGGGTACACGCGCTCGTCGGCGTCGTCGCAGTCGCCGCCCGTCGTGACCGCCCCGCTGAACGTTGCGCAGGACTCGGTGCTGTCGTCGCCGTAGCCGTCGGCGTCTGCGTCGCTGTAGTAATGCGTCGTCCCCTCGTCGATCGTCGCGTCGCAGTCCTCGTCGACGCCGTCGCAAACCTCGGTGGCGCCGGGGTGGATGCCGTCGTCGTCGTCATCGCAGTCGTCGTCGTTCTCGGCGCGGTAGCCGCCGCTCTCGCTGCACCAGCACTGGCTGGTGGTGAGCCCGTAGCCGTCGTCATCGGCGTCGGTGTAAAAGGTCGTGCATCCCGAGCCGTTCTGCTCGTTGGTGACGCCGTCACAGTCATCGTCGTAGGTGGTTGTGCAACGCTCGGTGCTCACGCCGGGGTTCACCGTGTCGCGCGTGTCGTCGCAGTCGTCATCGGCGGAAGTGGTGCCCTCCGCGGTGTAGACACCCTCCGCGTCGCACCGGCAGAGGCTGTCGGCGAGGTCGCCGTAGCCGTCGGCGTCGTCGTCGGCAAAGAACTCCGTGCAGTCGGTGGCGTCGGTGTCGTTCTCCACGCCGTCGCAGTCCTGGTCGGCCACGTCGGCGCAGGTTTCCTCGGCGCCGGGGAAGACGTCGTCGCGCACGTCGTCGCAGTCGTCGGAGGTGCCGTAGCCATAGGCGCTGCTGTCGTAGCCGTCGCCGTCCTGGTCGTAGTCGCTGTCGCCGCCGCAGTTGCTGTCCACGCCGTCGTACCAGGTGTCGAGCGCGCCGACGTAGGCGGTGCCGTCTGCATCATCGCAGTCCTGGCCGACCTGGCCCCCGTCGTCGGGGAAGTCGGCGGTGGACTGCCCGTCGCCGTCCGCGTCGAAGTCGTCGTCACCCGCGCAGTCGGCGTCGACCCCGTCGTAGGGCTCGTCGGACGCAGCGGGGTACATCGAGCGCGCCTCGACGTCGTCAAAACCGTTGATGGCCGTCGCAGGCGCCGCGGGATCGTCGTTGCAGTCGTCGCCGCCGTAGTCGCTGGCGTCGTGGCCGTCGGCGTCCTGGTCGTAGTCGGACTGCCCGTCGCAGTTACTGTCGATGCCGTCGTACCAGGTCTCTACCTCGTCGTTCGGGTAGCGCTCGGGGTCGAGGTCGTCGCAGTCCTCGCCGCCGTAGTCGGCACTGGCGTAGCCGTCCTCATCCTGGTCGAAGTCGTCGGCGCCGTCACAGTTGGCGTCGGTGCCGTCGTACCAGAGGTCGGTGGCCTCGGGGTTGACGTTGTTGGGGACGATCGCCGCCGGGTTGTCTTCCGGGTCGTCGTCGGCGTCGAGGCAATCGGTACCGACCGATCCGTCGCGCTGCGCGTGCCAGAGCGTGTCGAAGGCGTCGAGGTCCTGGTCGAAGTCGCTCGCCCCGTCGCAGTCCGAGTCGACCGCGTCGTACCAGACCTCCTCGGCCCCGGGAAAGACCTCCTTGGCGAGCGGGTCGTAGTAGCCGTCGAGCGCGTTGTATTCCTCCGGGACGGCCTCGGGGTCGGGATCGTCCCAGCAGTCGTCGCCGCCCATCGCGAGCGCGTCGTGGCCGTCGAGGTCCTTGTCGTTGTCGGAGAGGCCGTCGCAGTTCTCGTCCACGCCGTCGTAATAGGTCTCGTTGCTCTTGCCGGGGTAGATGTCCTCCCCCGTCATCCCGTTCGCGGCCGCCTTCGAGGGGTTGTCCCAGCAGTCACCCTCGGCCACGGTGAAGCCGTCACCGTCGAGGTCTTCGGAGTTCCACGTCGAGCCGCAGCCGACGAGCAGGAGGGCGAGGAGGGAACGCATCCCGCGTTCATATCCTAGGTTGCTCAGTAGCCGCCGCCCCGGAGCAGGTAGGACACCCCAGCCCCGCCCTCGGCGAGGGGCACACCCACGGCGAAGTCGGCGGTGCCGTCGCCATCGAGGTCGCCCAGGGCGGCGAGTGACGACGCGGCGCCGTCGCCAGGGTTGGCGCCGGTGTAGAACGCCTCGGCGGTGCCGAGCCCGTAGGTCGTCGAGCCGAAGGGACCGAGGAACACCGCCACCAGTCCAGCATCGGTGCTGCTGCCGTCGTAGCCGGGCGCGGCGGCGACGATGTCTTCCCGGCCGTCGTTGTCGAAGTCGCCGCAGGCCAGCGCCGCGCCGAGCGCGTCGCCCGTGCCCGCGTCGAGACGCAACCAGGCGCTACTGGTGTCGACGTCGCCCATGGACCCGCCGTCGAGCAGGAAGACGGAGCCCGCGCCGGTGCCGCCGGCGTCGTACGCGATCGACCCCACGAGGAGGTCGTTGCGACCATCGCCGGTGAACTCGCCCACGGCGAGGGCATCGCCGCCGAGGCCCCCGCCCGCGAGGGTGCCACCGATGCGAAGGTCAGCCGCCGCGAGCGAGCTACTGCCCGCGAAGGGCGCGTAGATCACGTAGACCGCCCCGCCGTCGGTGGCGCTGCGATCGGCACCGGGCGCGCCGACCACGATGTCGCCGAGACCGTCCCCGCTCAGATCGCGTCCGGAGAGCACCTGCCGCCCGGCCTCGTCGCCGGCCGACTCACCGCGCCAGCTGGAGTTGGCCACCGAGCCCACGGTGGCGCTGCTCGACAAGGACAGCGAGTTGATCACGAAGAGCGCGCCCGCGTCGGTGCCGCCGCTGTCGTAGCCGGGGGCTCCCACCGCCAGGCCCTTCACGCCGTCGCCGTCGGGATCGCCGAGGTAGCCGCCGGCCCGGAAGGCCTCGTCGCCCGCGTTGTCGCCGAGGAGGTAGACGGAGGCGTTGCCGAGCACGACCCGGCCAGTCTGGCCACCGAGGAAGACACCGCCCTCGCCGGTCCCGCCGCCGCCGGGGGCGCCCACGAGGAAGTCGGTCCGGCCGTCGCCATCGACGTCGCCCACGCTGCCGAGGGCGTGGCCGAGCTCGTCGCCGCTGCCCCCGGCGACCACCTCCAGCGTGGTGTCGGCCTCGACCGTGCCCGGCGTGCGGGCGTAGGCCATCACATAGGCGCTGCCGCCGCGGCTGTCGTCGGCCGCCACCAGCATCTCCTCGTTGCCGTCGGCGTCGGTGTCGCCGGGGGCGCCCACGTAGGCGCCGAAGCCGAGGTCCGGACCCACCCACTGGTGCTGCAAGACACCGAGGTCGACCGTGCCAGCCACGCCGCAACCACCGGGCGACTCGTCGCAACCGCCGTCGATGCCGTCCATGCACACCTCGCCGGACCCTGGGGAGGCGCCGCTGCTGCCATCGTCGCAGTCGCCGCTGTCGCTGCCGTACACGTAGGCGCCCTCGGGCCAGCAGAGACACGAGGTGCTGCCGGTGTAGCCGTCGGCGTCGAGATCGGCCCAGTACGTGGTGCAGGCGGCGGCGTCCTCGTCGTTGGCACTGCCGTCGCAATCGTTGTCGATGGGGTCGGTGCAGGTTTCCGTGGCACCCGGGTTGGCGGCTGCGGTGGTGTCGTCGCAGTCGCTGGCGTTGCCCACGAAGCCGGTGGGCGCGGCACAGGCGCCGGTGCTGGTGCTCGCGTCGCCGTAGCCGTCGCTGTCGGCGTCGGCATACCAGCTCAACGTGTCGTACACGCTCGCGTCGCCGTCGTCGCAATCGGTGCTCGTGATTGCGGTGTAGACACCCACGCCCTCGCAGGCGCAGACGTAGGCGCTGGCGCCGTAACCGTCGTAATCGGCGTCGCGATACCAATTTGCGCACTCGAGCGCGTCGAGGTCGTTGACGTCGCCGTCGCAGTCGTCGTCGGTGCTGGTGGCGCAGTCCTCGATGCCGTCGGGGCTCACGGTGGCGCTGGCGTCGTCGCAGTCGGTGGACAGGCCTTCGGGGTAGGTCGCGGTGGGCACGCAGAGGCAGGCGCTGTCGGGGCCGCCGTGGCCATCGCCGTCGGCGTCGGCGTAGTAGGCCACGCAACCGACCGCGCCCATGTCGTTGTCGTCGCCGTCGCAATCCTCGTCGGCGGTGCTGGCACAATCTTCCACAGCGAGGGTGGAGACGCGCGCGTCCTGGTCGTCACAGTCGCCGCCGCCCCAGTCGCTCGACGGGTCGCCGTCGCCGTCCTGGTCGTAGTCGTCGTCGGCGGCGCAGTCCTGATCGAAGCCGTCGTACCAGGACTCCTCGGCGAGAGAGGACACCGAGGCATCGAGGTCGTCGCAGTCGCCGCCGTAGCTACCGTCGCGTTGCGCATACTCGTTCGTCGGGTCGTCGTCGCCGTCCTGATCGAAGTCGTCGTCGCCGATGCAGTCCTGGTCGACGCCGTCGTACCAGGTGTCGCTGGCGAAGGCGTGCACGTCGGTGCTGCCGACCTGAGGGAAGCCGTTGAGCGACTCCATCTCATCCGGGCGCTCGGAGCCGTCGTCCCAGCAATCGCCCGGGAGTTGATCCTCGGGGATCTCGTAGGCGTAGTTCTCGACGACGTAGCCGTCGCCGTCCTGGTCGCCATCGTTGCCGTCGCAGTTCTCGTCGTAGCCGTTGTACCAGAGCTCCTCGACCTCACTCGGGTAGCGAGAAGGATCGCTGTCGTCGCAGTCCTCGCAGGCGGGGAAGGCATCGCCGTCGCCGTCGAAGTCGCTGCCGCCGGAGCAGTCGGCATCCACACCATCGTAGGGTTCGTCGGTGGCGCCGGGGTGCACGTCGGCGGGGGCCAGGATGCCGACGGTGGCCTCCTCGCAGTCGCCCTCGAGGCTCGGGGGCGGCTGATCGGCGTCGTCCCAGCAGTCGTCGCCGCCGCCCTCGACGGCCTGGAAGCCGTCGCCATCGAGGTCGTAGTCACCGTCGCCCGCGCAGTCGCTGTCGACGCCGTCGTAGGGTGTGTCGGTGGCCATCGGGTAGACGCTGGCATCGCCATCGTCGCAATCGCCCACGCGGTTGACGCTGTGGTCGACGTCGGCGCAGCTTTCCGCGGGGGTTGACCCCCAGCCGTCGGCGTCGGCGTCGATGTAGAGACCGGCCTTGTCGCAGGTTTCTTTACGACCGGCCCATTCTTCGTCGGTGACGAAGGTGCACGCGGCAACCAGAGACAGGATCATCAGGGAGGCCTAGGGACACTCTTCGTTGGCGTCGCCGGGCGTGCCGAACTCCTCCGCAGAGGCGGAGTAGTCGCTGATGACGCCGGCGGCGTTCGAGGTACACCAGAAGGTATCGACGCCGTCGGTGTAGTCGTCGTTGTCGTCGATGGCCGTGGTGGCCAGGGAGGCCGAGAGGTCCATCTGCACGCTGCTGCTGGAACTCGTGGGCCAGTCGTCGTTGCCCGTTTCCTGCCACCAGAAGACGTCGTCCATCAACACGGCGCCCACCTCCACGGTGATGCCGCCGTTGACCGCCGTCATGCGCGTCGTAGCGTTGTAGGCCGGACTATCGTAGTCGATCCACCGGTCACCGTTGGTCGACGTGGCGCCGCTCGGGCAGGTGAGCGTGTTGGAGAAGTTGCCGCTGCTTGCGCAGAACACGAAGTAGTCGCCCGCCGGCACGGTGTGGCCGGCCTCGATCGTCGCCACGACCTCGTACTCGCAGTCGATGAGCAGCGGGTCGGGGTCGGCGATGGCGGAGTCGGTATCGGCGCAGAGCGCGAGGGTGAAGTTGTCGAGCGTGATGTCGTAGCCGCTGGCGTTGTACACCTCGAACCAGTCGGCGGTGTAGGCGCTGCCGCCCACCATGTACTCGGTGATCACGAGGTCGCCGGAAGCCAGGCCGTCCTCGTCGACGTAGTCGTCGCAGTCGTTGTCGATGCCGTCGTTACCGGCGAGCGTGTCGGTGGCGCCCGGGTAGGCGGTGGCGTCGGCGTCGTCGCAATCGGTGGTGAGGTCGGTGTTGGTGCCCTCGTTGGCGTCGGCGCAGTCGTCGTCGGTGGTGCTGGCGACGGTGTCGCCCTCGGTGTCGAGGAAGCCGTCGTTGTCGTCGTCCTGGTAGCAGGTCTCGTCGCCGTCGCAGTCCTCGTCGTCGCCGTTGCCGACGGTCTCGGTCGCGCCGACGTAGTCGCCCGAGTCGGTGTCATCGCAGTCGGTCGTGGCGTCGCTGGTGGTGCCCTCGTTGGCGTCGCTACAATCGGTGTCGGTCGAGGCCACGGTGTCGCCCGTGGTGTCGAGGTAACCGTCGTTATCGTCGTCGTGGTAGCAGGTCTCCGCGCCGTCGCAGTCCTCGTCGTCGCCGTTGCCGGTGGTCTCGGTGGCGCCCGGGTAGTCGCTCGACGAGCTGTCGTCGCAGTCGGTGGTGGCGTCGGTGTTGGTGCCCTCGTTGGTGTCGCTGCAGTCGGTGTCGGTCGACGTGCGCGTGTCGCCCGTGGTGTCGAGGTAGCCGTCGTTGTCGTCGTCGTCGTAGCAAGTCTCGGTGCCGTCGCAGTCCTCGTCGTCGC
>SXGT01124337.1_pt1 | contig 21419 bp, 13 predicted proteins | sample 3176221 | NCBI WGS metagenome assembly SXGT01 (sample SAMN11356862, study PRJNA531348) | freshwater metagenome | isolation source: freshwater sample F1-120 | place: China: Fuxian Lake, Yuxi | collected 2017-12-25
CACGACGGCTCGCCTCCGAGCGGAGCGAGGGCGGAGGTAACAACGCCACGCGGCCCCTCCGGTCGCACGCTGCGCGTGCGCCTCCGGGCCAGGCTCTCGGGAGCCGCCAGCTCTCGCTGGCGCCGGCTCCCTCCGAGCCGTGTGCGGCTCCGCCAGCTAGCCGCAAACCCCCTCCTCGGCGCCTGATGGGCGCCGGGCGCCTCTGGCGCGAGCAGCCGCAACCTTTCGCAGGCTGCAAAAGGTCTCATCACTGCCCGCGTGCGGTATAGCTCCGTCAGTCAGTTGGAGGCCGGTGCTCAAATGGATCGAGGGTGGATATGTGACGTAAGGGGCCGAGCAGCTCAATCTCGTTCCAGTTGACGTGGAGCGATTCGGGCCGTGTGCTCTGTTGGATGTAGTACCCCCGCACTCGTGCCCGCGTGTCTTGCGGAGGCGTGCGCACCGCGTGCTCCACCCTTTGATCATCCGTCAACCTGCGGATCAGACCTGCCCTTTCGAGTGCTCGTTGATAACAAGCGACGCTACCAAGTTCGTGATAGCGCAGCTCAAGCTTGCGGGTCTGAAAGTAGAGCTCACGCTGTCTCGGCAGATCCGCCGGATCCAGCGAGGCGCTCCTCACGAGAAAGTGGGCCTTCCAACGCCGGATCGGATTCAGTCGTCCCAGTAGGTCTTCAAGGCACTTTGCTTCCGACACAGCCTCGAACCCCGCCCAGCCAAAGATTTTTCCCCACCCAAAGAAGACCTTCCAATTCGTCCGGGAAAGTACGGCTCGATCGAGTAGCTGCTTCTTTGCGGCCCAGTCGAGGTCGCTGGCAAGCGCCTGGGGCTTGTCCGAAAGTTTTTCGAGCGATTCCTCCCACAATTGGAGGATCTTCATGTGCCGCCCTGACCCCCGGGCACTATCCTGAAAGAATTCCCTGGCTCTGTTCAAACAATGCTGTTGGACCTCGAGCGCTGTGAGGTTTCTCCCCGAACGCAGTGGGAGCTTCTTCCAGGGTCCATCTTTCGAGATCCTACGCAGGGCCGACACCGGGCGCTTGAAGCTGAGATCCTGGAAAGTCTCGCCGGCCTCCAGCATCTCGAGGATGAGCTCGGTGGTGCCCAGTTTGAGCAGATTCGGTAGGTCGCTCAAGTTGGAGTCGCCGACGGTGATGGACAATCGCTGCGTCGACTGGAATAGACCCAGGATGCAGTTAAGGACGAAGAGTCCCAGGCGGTCGAAGAGGATTCCCTTCAGGTCGAAGATCGTCTTGTGGCTGCCGAACAGCACGATGGTCGCGAGTCGGCGAGTCATGAAGGCCCTCTGGGAAAGCTCGTACACGCCTGCCTTGAAGTTGAGTCGTCCCGTGCCGGTCAGGACCTGTCGCGTGACTAGAAATGGAGTCAACTCCCGGATGTGAGTGCGAAGGACGACAAACCGCAGGAGCAGCGAGTAGACCTGGAGGAATGGATAGTGGATCGCCTTGGCGAACAGGTTCCCGAGTTTGCGAAACGCTCCGAGCACCCCGGGGTGGTGAGCCTTGAGCCAGCGCATTGTGCTCGCGGCAAGCGTGGATAGAGGGGGAAGCTGCCAGCAGATCAAGAAGCGCAAAGCGTCGAGGAGCAAGAGAAGGAAAATAGGGAAGAGACAAAAGGCTATCAAGGGTGATGCAGCCGCAAGCACCCATCTGCCGACTGGCCCCGTCCGCGTATGCGTCAGGTAGTTTTCATGGCAGCCGATACCCACGCCTCGGCTGTCAAAGTTGTTCTTGCCGAAGGAGAGCTGGCCTTGATAACCGAGACGGTGAAAAACCGCCCGGGAGCGCCGGCTAGTCTCCTCCAGGATGCTGTCGAAGGCGCGAGAGTAGGCGACCACGTCGGCAGGGCACCGACACTCGGGCGTCGCCAACTCGAGAATCGGCGTGTCAGCCTGGCTCTGCTGGAACAGCTCCAGGTGAGCCAGGCCGCCATTTTCAAGAAAAAAGCCGCCCTTGCGCCCGCTCGAAAGGGCCGCCTTGCGCCCCTCCAGCAGGCACTCGAAAAGAACCGACTCCAGGACATTGAAGGGTGGGGTTTCGGCTGGTTCCGGCAAGGAAACGCCGCCCTCCGACAGGAACGTTTCCTCATCCTTGGCGGGGACAAAGAAGACTACATGCTCCGTCTCAAGTCCGAGTATCCTTGGTCGCTCTTCCATGGCTGCTGGCGCCCGTGGGTCATCTGGTGGACGCCTCAAGGCACTCCACCGAGTGTCGTAAGAGCGGACCGACCTCGATTACTCAGCGCCCATTCCGGCCCGGTACTCCTTCACGTATCGCTCTGCATCGCGACTGGCGTCAAGGAGGATCTGGGCCATGACAGACGCGACTTCAACGGGAGCCCTGTCGGGGTTTGGGGCGATAGCGCCGACATGGGTGGCGCATCCCGTGACGGCGCAAAGGCTTTCGAGGGTTTTGTTTGAGCTCATCATTCGGTTGCCCTGAGAGATCCTTGTCAGTCTCCAGATTCTTGGATTGCCCGTAACCTAACTTGTTATCTTGTTCTTTATTATCTCGCGACGAGTGATCTGGAGGCAAATTGTTTTTTCAGAAATAATGCAGCATTCCGCGGGAAGGACTTTGCCGATTGTAGGCCTCGCTCCGGGCGTGTTAGACTCCTCGAGGCCGTGACTGGAATATCTTGACCAGGGGCGTCCCCCATCATCCATCATGTCGGCGCCGGAGACGCCCGGGGCTTATCGAGCGCCGAGGAGGGGGAGGATCGCCGAGAGGCGCCGCGTGCCGGGGAGGTTTTCCTCCCACCGAGAGGAGTATAAGTGAACCCCATGGCTATCCAGGGAATGCGCGAGCGCTGCGCAGAACAGGCGCGAAGGCTGCAGGACCGGATCACGGAGGCGCTGGCAGGTATCTCTGGCAGCGTATTTCAGGAGGACGTTTGGTCTCGGCCTGGAGGCGGAGGCGGACGTACCCGGGTGATCCTTGAGGGCGAGCTGTTCGAGAAGGCCGGGGTCAACTTTTCCGAGGTGCATGGCGAGCTGCCGCCAGAGTTTGCTCGCAAGCTTGGCGAAGAGGCTGGCCGGTCACAGACGCCGTCTGAAAAGTCGGACGATCCGGCTGATCGCCAGTTTTACGCGACCGGAATTTCCCTCGTGCTTCATCCACGAAGCCCCCGAGTCCCAACCGTCCACGCCAACTTCCGATATCTCGAGAAGGGCGATACCTGGTGGTTTGGAGGCGGCGCCGACTTGACCCCGTACAGGCTTTACACGGAGGACGCGGTCCATTTCCACCGGGTATGGAAACTCGTCTGTGACCGGCACGATCCCGCATACCATCCACGGTTCAAGAAGTGGTGCGATGAGTATTTCTACCTCGCCCACCGGAAGGAGACGCGCGGCATTGGAGGGATCTTTTTCGACTACCTTTCCGGCGATGCCGAACGTCTCTTCGCCTTCTGGAAGGACGCGGGCGAGGCCTTTCTCGAAGCCTACGTGCCCATCGTCGAGCGGCGAAGGGGCGAAACATTCCCGCCTGACGAACGCGAATGGCAGCTTCACCGCCGTGGACGGTATGTCGAGTTCAACCTCGTCTATGACCGTGGCACTGTCTTTGGGCTCAAGACCGCGGGTCGCGTGGAGTCGATCCTCATGTCACTTCCACCGCTGGTCCGCTGGGGCTATCATGCCGACTCCATGGAGGCGGGGAAGGAAGACCTGAGCGGCCCACAGGCCGAGCTCCTGGCTGTCCTCAAATCGCCCCGCGACTGGGTTTGACCCTGAGGAGATCAGATTCTTGGTGATGAGCATTAATTCCGACGGCGACGGCGAGGCGGCACCACTCGATGGCCTCAGTATCCACACCCTCTCTCTGAACCAGGATGGCAATCTCGAGGTGCAGTTTGATCTCCCTGTGGAGCAGACGACGACTCAATACCACAGGCAGCTTCGTGGTATCCGTACGTTCAGCGTTTACGACGACAAGGAGCTTCAGCAGGCCTGCAAGCGGCTGTTCGACCTTGTCCGCAACCGCGTCCAGAGACCTGACCCCGAGCGCGTCAAGATTCACTGCGATCGATGTTCGACCTCTGCTTGCTGTCGAAAGTACAACGTCCTGGTGACGGATCACGACATCGAGCGGCTGGCTGCCCGCTTTCGCATGTCTCCAGCGGCGTTTCAGGCACGGTTTACTGCTGCCGCTGTTGACTGGAGCGCCGACTTCCGGGCGCAACTTGCCTGCGACAACGACGCGGAAGGCGCGGAGAAGTGCGTCTTTCTCAAGCCGGACTCCAGCGGGAGGTACCGCTGCTCCGTCTACGAGGACCGGCCAAAGATCTGCCGAGACTTTGACATGAAGGTGTGCGACGACTTTGTCCAGATGGAGAGCTTCGTGCCCATCGAATCTCTCGTCCGCAGGAACTAGATCGTCGTCACCATGCGTTACCTCTCAGGAATTCAACCGTCCGGAGTCCTTCACCTCGGCAATTACTTTGGAGCGATGAAGAGACACATCGAACGCCAGAGCGGCCACGAGTGCTTTTACTTCATCGCGGACTTTCATGCCCTCACGACGGTCAAGGACCCCGATTCCTTGCGACGCCATGTTCTGGACGTGGCCCTTGATTACCTGGCGATCGGGCTTGACCCGGTCCGGACGGTCTTTTTTCGTCAATCGGACGTGCCGCAGGTCGTCGAGCTCTCCTGGGTACTCTCGACGGTGACGCCCATGGGGTTGATCGAGCGATGCCACAGTTACAAGGACAAGATCGCAAGGAGCATTGAGCCGACTCACGGCCTGTTCTCCTATCCGGTGCTCATGGCAGCCGACATCTTGATTTACGACTCGGACCGCGTGCCTGTCGGCAAGGATCAAAAGCAGCACCTGGAAGTGACCCGCGACATCGCGCAACGCTTCAACGCAATTTACGGCGAGACGCTCGTGGTCCCGGAGGAGGAGATCGAGGAAGCCACAGCCGTCGTGCCCGGGGTCGACGGGCAAAAGATGTCGAAGAGCTATGGCAACACGATCGAGATGTTTGCTCCGGAGAAGATGGTCGACAAGGCCATCAAGGGCATCAAGACAGACTCGAAGGGAGTCGAGGAGCCAAAGGATCCCAACGAGAACGTCGTCTACAGGCTTTACTCGCTTTTCGCAACGCCTGACGAGCTTTTTGAAATGGCCGAACGTTTCCGCAAGGGCGGCTATGGCTACGGCGATGCGAAGAAGGCGCTGAGTCGCAAGGTGCTCGATTACTTCGCGCCCTATCGCCAAAGACGCGAGGAATTGGCGAGGGATCTCTCGCGGGTCCGCGACATCCTGAATGACGGCGCGAAGCGGGCTCAGGCCGTCGCCGCCCGGACGATCGAGCGTGTGTACAGGAGAGTCGGGCTCAGAGCCTGAGCAAGAATCCCTCAGGCTGGGAGGTTGCTTGATGGCGGAAGGAGGGCGGACCTTCCCCCTCAACGGCGCTCGATAATCGCCGGGCGCCTCCGGCGCGCATGGTGGGTGAGCCCTGGTCGGGATATCCCAATCCTGGCCGCGCGGAGTATAATGTCGGGTGCGGCTTGTGGGTGGCCCGCTCAAGCGGAGGCGCTGAGAACCGTCCGGCATTTGGCACACAAGGAGTTGATATGTTGAAGCTCATCAAGATGGAAAATGCATTGGTCCTTTGTGGATTCGTGGCTGTCTGTTTTGCCGAGTCGGTCGCGCAGGCCGACGACCTCTTCCCGGACAAGAGCCTCGAAGCAGTTGTGCGCAAGTTCTCGCCCACGAAGCGCGACACGAACCTGCCACTCACACCCGATGACGTGAAGGACATCTCGACCATCGAGGGCGTGGGCAAGGGGGTCAAGGATCTCTCTGGCCTTCAGAACTGCGTGAGCCTCGCTCTCCTCAATCTCTCCGGCAATGAGATCGTCGATCTCGCGCCGATCAAAAACCTCAAGAACATCCAGAGCCTGGACCTCTCGAAGAACAAGATCAAGGACTTGAAACCGCTCGAAGGTCTTGTCAACCTTCAGTATCTCAATCTCTCCGGCAATGAGATCGTGGATCTCGCGCCGATCGCGAAGATAGAGAGGCTCACCTCTCTGTACCTCTCGGAAAACAGGGTGAGCGACCTGGGCCCCGTCTCGGGCCTGAAGAAACTCTGGTCGCTCTACCTCGACCGCAACGTGGTAACGGATTTGAAGCCCATCGCTGGATTGAGGGGCCTCCAGAGCCTCGACTTGCGCGGTAATCAGGTGGCCGACCTCTCGCCCATTGCCTCATTTGCGGAGTTGCGGTACGTGCTCCTCAACAACAACAAGGTGACGGACCTCGCTGTCCTCATCGAAATGGCGAAGAAGGACCAAGAGAAGGAGAAGCGGTTCGCTCCCTACTGGGAGGTTCACCTGAGCGGCAATGAGCTCAAGGACGAACAGGTGGCCGAGTTCACGAAGCTCTCTCGGGTCGTCAAGTACGAAAAAAAGTAGGCAAGGAGGGGAGAGTGTGAGCCTGATTTCTCGAGTATTCCCGGCAAGAGCGGGAAAGGCCAATGGTTAATTCCAGGGTCCGCATTCCTTGACGAGGAGACAGCGCTGTGAGCACCTCCACAGTTGCCACGTCTGCACTTGGAAACGGCCAGGATCATCGTTTAGCCTGTCCCTGCAGTGCAGGCCTGTTGAAAGGAGTTCAACCCTTTGAAATCAAGAATTTTGTGTGTCGGGCTTCTCCCGCTCCTTGGTTGCAGCGGGATTTACTACAAGGCGATGGAGAAGATGGGCCATCAGAAGCGCCATATCCTCGCCTCTCGGATCAAGGATGGGCAAGCCTCCCAGGAGGAGGCGAAGAAGCAGTTCCAGACCACGCTCGAACGATTCAAGACACTCACCAGCTTCGACGGGGGCGACCTGGAGAAGAAGTACTATGAGCTCAAGGGCCAGCTGGAAAAGTCCGAGGGGCGTGCTGCCAGCGTGACTTCGAAGGTCAAGGGCATCGAGAAGGTCGCCGTCGACATGTTCAAGGAGTGGCAGGATGAGATGGGCAAGATTGCCGACCCCAAGCTCCGGGAGAGCGACCAGAAGCTCTTGACCCAGACGCAGGATCGCTACAGCCGCCTGCACGATGCCTTCAAGAGCGCGGAGACGAAGATGGAGCCTGTCCTGGTCAAGTTTCGTGATCAGGTCACCTACTTGAAGCACCACCTCAATGCCAGCGCGATTGCGTCGCTTCAGGGTCAGCTCACGGAGATTGAATCGAGCGTTGGCGGGCTGATCCAGGACATGGAGAAGTCCATCTCGGAAGCCAGCGAGTTCACCCGATCGCTCGAGGGCGAGCAGGGTTGAGACGGCCTCGAGGCTTCTACGCCTCGTCCAGTGATCTCGCCCCACGGATCAGGTGGCCCGTGAACGAGCCGTGAGGGGCGTGGCGTTCGTGCGTTGCCTGAGTCCGGCGTAGCAGGGAATCCGCGTCCGGGCTGCCTTGCGCCAGAAGGTCGAGGCACCGCCGATACGCGGCCACGATCTCGGCCACGGCTGCTGCGTCCTGGTGGGGCAGGTCCAGGCGGACCGAATCGACCTGACCGACCAGAAGCTTGAGGACCACGGAGGCCACGAGCTCCCTCGACTCGTAAAGCGTCGTCACACCGCTTTCGGCCTCGAACAAGTACCCGTGTCGGTGCTCGCTGACGGCGGCGAGCTGTTCTCCCTTGCGAAGACCATAGTCTTGCCGGGTAAGCATGCTGAAGACTTGTCCGCCCACGACGACCTCGACTTCCATATCGTGCGGAGCTTTCGTCGCCAATTGGGCGGCTTCCTTCGCGTCGACTTCCAGGCTCAGCGTGGCGCGTGAAACGCCCAAATCCTGTAGCACAGCGAGCGATTGGGAGTTGTAGGTGTTGAGGAAGAGATCGGCGGCGATGGCCAGACCTCGCTCCCTGGCTGCTGCGATCTGGCCGAAATGGCCGCAGACGACGCCCCCGCAGGTGTCAGGCATGTCCGTGGCGGACATCGAATCATGAGCTATCGGCGGCAGTCGGATCCAGTCCTCTGCGGACGCAAGATCCATCGCGGAACTCTCGAGCACGATTCGATCAGCGCCGGCCGCCGCTGCCGCGTCGCGGGTTTCTCTGGAGCCGACACAGACACAGAGTGTCGTCAAACGCGGCCGGGCCTCGGGCCCTGGCATCTCAAGCGTTCCGGGCGCACTTGTCGGGACCGCAGCTCTGGCGACAGTCTGGCCATCGAGCCGCGCAACGATCTCCGAGCGAGCCGCATGAAGCAGCGGAAATCCAAGGAATACGCCAGGTGAGAGCCCGGACGAATCCACGGACTCGAGCCGGTACGAAGTGCCCCCAAGGCGGCCGAGATGCTCCGTGAGAAGCTCCTTGTCGAGCGGGCGAGTGCGAGCAGCCTGGAGTGCCTCTCGCGTTACGACCTCGGCGACTCGGCCGTCCTGAGTCGTGGCATGAATACGGAGGGGTTCGCCTGGCAAACCTGAGACAACCAGCCGCGTCGGTGTGCGATCGGGTTCCTTCGAGATGGTCACCGAGCCAACGAGCTTCTCGATCCGTGACGTGAGCTCAGGATCGCTGTTCAAGTAGCAGGCGAGCCCCCTCGGCAGTGGTGGGGGCGGCCTGCGCCGCCCGCTTGCGCCTCTGCGGTGCGTGCGCCCGAACGTATCGGCGCCGAAGCGGACGCGCGCCTTGACGCCGCCGTCTCGGAGGGGATCGACGGCCAGGACGAGGAAGCCGCCGCGATAGCGATCGTGCGCGTATCTGTACCCTTGCCCGGCACGCACGAGATGGCCGGGCCGTGCAGCGAGGGTGATGACCGCAGTGTTGCGGTTGGCGGCGAGGACGGTGGCGTCGGGCTCGCCCTCAAGCGAGCGCTTGTCGCCGCGCATCGTGGGGTCGATTTGCGCGCCCAGGTAGCCGTTGGTGAAGCCTCGGGAAAAGACGCGGCCGGCCGCACTCTCGGCGGCGTCGGCCGCGAACGGTTGGCTTGCCTCCCAGGCATCAATGGCGGCGTGGTAGAGGCGCGTCACCTCGGCCACGTACTCCGGCCCCTTCAGCCGTCCCTCGATCTTGAAGCTTCCCACGCCGGCATCGGCAAGGGCCGCAACGGAATCGAATGCTGCGAGGTCCTTCATGCTGATGAGCTGTGAGGCCTGGCGCCGATCGAAGAGGGGGAGTGGATGAAAACTCGACTTCGAGTGCACGGGGCCTGCGGTGAAATCGAATCGGCAGTTCTGGGCGCAAATTCCCCGGTTCGCGCTGCGACGTCCGGCGAAGTTCGACATCAGGCACTGCCCCGAGTAGGCAAAGCAGAGGGCGCCGTGGACGAAGACCTCGACATCGGCACCCAAAGGCCGGATGCGCTCGGCGATGCACCTCACCTCCTCGACGGAGCATTCCCTGGCCACTATGATTCGCTTCAGGCCGAGAGACTCGACGACTTGAGCTGCCTGGTCGGCCTGATGAATCGTCATCTGCGTCGAACCGTGGAGCGCGAGCCCGGGCAAGCGCTCCCGCAGAAGGGAGGCGAAGCCCGCATCCTGCACGATGGCGGCGTGCGCGCCGGCCTCGAAAGCCTCCTTGGCAAGCGAAAGCGCAAGTGGCAGCTCGTCATCCTGGAGGAGCGTGTTGAGCGTGACGTGGACGCGCACGCCGTACTTGCAGGCCGCCCGCACGCAGGCTTCGAGGCTCACACCCCGAAACCTTTCGGCTCTCCCGCGGGCGTTGAATCGGGCCATTCCCAGGTAGACTGCGTCGGCACCGGCGGCAAGGGCTGCCCGCAAGGCCAAGGGGTCGCCGGCGGGGGCCAGAATTTCAGGCCGCCGAGTCCTTTCAATGGCCATGTTCGGGGCACCCGGAAGGGTGGTCTTGGTAGCCGGCATTTTCATGGGAGGGTATTTTATCCATTTTCTAGATTGAACTACCCTGGAGATTCGGGTAACTTTATGGATGGTCTGTGGTCTTACCTCAAGGGAAAAATATGTGTCGAGTGGGGCCGGCGTCGCGTTTCCTCAAGAAGGGTTTCTTTTTCTGTGCACTGTTGGCTTCTGTGCGGTGCATGGCCACGGATGCTCTCTATCTTTCGGACGACGTCTACAAGACAATCTGGGTAATTGACGTCGACGGCGGGCAGGTCGTCGGGGCGCTCCCTTTTCCTGAGCGGGCTGCCGGGGCGACATTTCCAAGGGGGCGCAGCGGGCTTGGATTCGACGGCCGGGAGATCTTCTTCACACACACGACGAGCCGCATGATTTACGTCATCGACCCGGGCACCGGGGGGGAGGTGCGGGCATTTTCGAAGCCTCCGCTGCGCATCGCAGGACTCGGGGCAGTACCTGGAGCGTTGTACGTTGCAGGTTCGTCGGGTCGCCGGGGCACCATCCTCGAGCTGGATCCTCAGACAGGCTCGGTGCTCCGTACGATGGACGTTCCCGGCGCAAGAGATGCACTCGATGCGTCCCTTTCGCGTGGGTCGATCTTTGCCCGAGTAGGCGATTTTGAGCTGGGCGAATGGAGCGCCTCGACGACCGCGAGGCTGCGCTCGAATGTTCTGCCCGACCTCCTTGTCGGCCTCGCCTTCAGCGAAGCGACGACCCGGCTTTATGGAGTAACCCTGGGCTCGCGACTCTATGTTCTGGACCCGGAGGACGGCAAGGCGACTCGCGAAGTCCTCTTGACCGACCAGACCGGCTACGATCTGGGCGAGGCGGGCGGGTTGGCGTGGGCGGGACCATCGGCGCTGGACGGTGTCCGCGAAGGCGGCGGCGCTGCTGAAGCGAACTTGCTGACTTTCCGACTTGACGTCCAGGACGTGGTCTTCACGATTGGTGAGACGGCGGACGTGCCGATACTGCTCTCCTCGAACGCTGCCATCGAAGGCTTTCAGGCTGCGCTGGTGCACGATGCCTCAATCCTTCACCTGGACGAAATAACGATTCAGGGCACGAGCGCAAGCGAGTTCGGCGCCGACTTCCAGTCCGCAAACATCTATCCCAATGGTGGTGTAATCGGAGTGATCTTCGATCTCTTCCCGCCCTATGAGAACAACGCATTGCCGCCCGGCGATAACCGCGTCGTCGCGAGGTACCGATACAGTTCTGTGCGCTCGAATGAGGAAGGTGAGCTCTCCACGCAAGTACGCTTCGTCGACAGCGTTCTGGGAAGTCCGGTGAAAGATAACCTGGTGGTGGCCGGTGGCCTGTCCCATACGCCCGAGCTTGTGCCGGGCCACGTCACCTGCATACCACGGCTTGTCGTCGAAGGCGGGCCAGAGTTCTTCTGCGGCGGTCCACTGGGTGCGGATGGGCTTCCCACAACTCCGAGGGTTCGAAGCGGCGAGCGAACGCGCGTTTGCTTCTACTACAAGTTTGACAAGCCAGCCGTGGGTTCCGTGATCGAGGGCCTCTCCATGGCCGTGAGCCATGATTGCCGGCTTTCGTGCCTCGAGGGTACCTTCGAGGTGCCGGCCGACAGCATCACCGCTCAAGTTGGCGCCGAATTCGTGGATTTCCAGTGCGAGAATGACCCCGACGATGGTGACGGGTGCGAAATGGTCCTGGGTATTCTTGTGGACAGCCTGCCGCCTTTTGGAAACGCCGCGCTGCCGCCGACCCTGGGTACGCCGCTCCTTCTCGCCTGCGTACAGCTCGAGGTGGGCGGCGACGTGGACCTTGACGAATGTCTTGAGCTTGGCTTCCGTGATGGGCTGAACGGCAGCGGCAAGGTGCCGGTGAAAAACCTGGTCAGCGTCGACAACAATTCAATTCCAGTCCAGGCGCACCCTTGCTCCATCTGTGTCTCCGCTGTGGGGCCGACCTTCTTCTGCGGCTCAGGCCGCCTGGGCGCGGACGGTCATCCCGAGCCGTCCAGTGGCAAGATCGGTCAAAACGCGGAGGTCTGCCTCTGGTACAGTTCACCTGGTGAGCAGGTGCTTGGGTTGACGCAGGCGATGCGTTACGACTGTGCACTCGAATGCATCGCATCGTCCTTTCAGATTTCACCCGACACGCCGCAGCTCGCTTCGGCCGAGTTTGTCCAGTTTGCATGCGAGAACGATCCTGGCGATGGAGATCCGTGTGAGCTCGTGCTCAAAATCATCGCAAGGGACGAGGTGACAGGCTCAGGGACGCCGCTTCCACCGACCAATACGCCTCAGCGTATCGGTTGCTTCCTCATGCACGTCACGGACCGCGCTCCCCCGGGGCGTTGCCTCGCGCTCATGTACCACGACGGCGTGACCCTGGAAGGGGTGAGCTACAAGAATGAGGTGACGCTCCTCGGGGGCAGCGCAGACCCAAACACTTTTGACTGCGCGGTCTGTCTTCCTCCTGCCGAGCCCCCCAAGTTTCTTTGCGGTGGGCCGAAGCTCGGAGCGAACGGGCTGCCTGAGCCAATCAGAGAGGTGTCGCGAGGCACTCGCGCAGAGTTTTGCCTCTGGTATTCGGCGGCTATGGATGAACTGGGTCGGTCCGACGAGATTCAGGGGCTTTCGATGGCCCTTTGCTACGATTGCAACTTGCGTTGCATCGAGGACTCATTCCGCGTGCCGGATGACTCGATTTTGAAACAAGTTGAGGCCGAGTTCCTGTCCTTCCAGTGCGACAACGACCCCAATGATGGCGACGGCTGTGAGATGATCCTGGGTCTCCTTGTTGAGGCGAGGCCGCCTTTCGAAGGCCGAACGCTGCCCGCGAGTGAGGTGCCGCTCAAGCTGGTCTGTGTCGACATGGAGGTGTCGCCGTCTGTGAAGCCTGGCTTCTGCCTCGATGTGAAGTTCTGCGACAGCATCAACGGCCGGAGCAAGGTTCCGATCAAGAATTTGGTCTCGATTGAGTCGGTGGCCGTGAAGCCGAAGACCTGCGACTGCTCGATATGCGTGAAGCACTTGGGGCCAAAGTTTCTTTGCGGCGGGGCCGTTCTGGGCCCCGACGGGATGCCCGAAATTCCCCGGGGCCGGAGTGGACGCCCGGTTGAGTTTTGCTTCTGGTACTGCTCGCCCGAGGACAACGCCACAACGCACGAGCAGTTTGATGAGCTGCAGGGGTTTTCAATGGCTCTTGCTTTTGACTGCCGCCTGAGCTGTATCGAGAGCTCGTTCCGGATGCCTCCCGACTCGATTACGGCGGCCCTGGACGCAGACTACGTCTCGTTTCAGTGCGACAACGACCCGAATGACGGTGACGGTTGCGAGATGATCCTCGGGGTCTTGATCGATACACTGCCACCGTTTGACGGGCGTAGGCTACCGGCAACGGATATTCCCCTCAAGGTCGGATGTGTCAACCTCGTCTTGCCCGAGAATGGAAAGTGTGGCGAGTGTTTCGACGTGAAGTTTCGCGATGGTTTGAATGGGCGAGGTAAGATCCCGATCTTCAATCAGGTGGCCGTGGAGAACCTGTCGTTTTTGGCAATCACGAAGGATTGCAAGGTCTGCGTGGACGATGTCCTCGATCCGGTCTTTCAGCGTGGCGACTGTAACGCCTCGAACATGGGCACCATGGCGGTCGATATCGCTGACGCGGCTGAAATCTTGACCTTTCTCTTCCGTCAGGGAGCCTGGAGGACGACGCCCCCGTGCCTTGACGCCTGCGATGTGAACGACGACGGTCGGATTGATCTCGCGGATGCTTTTGCGATCCTGGTGTACCTCTTCGCTTTTGGCCATGAGCCGCCTTCTCCGGGGCCGTTCAGCGTCGGCCCCGATCCCACGCCCGACAAGCTCGGCTGCGAGATCCTTAATCCGTGCCTGTGAAGGCTTCCTGCTTCATGGCTACCTGGACCAGCGGGCCAACTGAAGGCCGCTGAATCGCCAAGTTCCCCCGATCACGAGGCTCCGCGGTCCTTCAATTTGCGTGATATCGCTTTTCCACAGGTTGCCTTGCCTGCAGGAGTCAGCCCCACGCTGGAACAGGATTTGCCAAGACCAGGCTGGGAAATGGCATGGCTGGTGGAGAAAATAGCGCCATCAAGCCACGGTCACTTCCATGGGAGCTCGCCAAATGATGAAGTCGCTCGAGTTACTCTGCTCGGTCGGGGCTTCGCTGTTGCCGGGCTGTCGGGCCTCCCCCTGGGGTATGGAGGAGTTGCAGCCACAGTAGTCGCTGTGGTCGTGGAAAATGGAGACAGTCGCCACTGAACCCAATGTCGATTCGGTTCCGAAGCTTGTCTTTCGGAACGGCCCGATGCGAGGCCAGGTGCTTGCCCTCAAGAAAGATAGGACCTCGATCGGGCGCGACGTGCGCAACGACATAGCGATCCACGACGATGTTATCTCTAGTTTTCACGCTTCCATCCTCCACGAGCAGGGCCGTATCTACCTCGAGGACACAAGCTCCAAGAATGGCACATTCCTGAATGGCAAGCGTATCGAGCGAGCGGAGCTGAAGGATGGCGATATCTTCCACCTTTGTCAGACCGGCCCCGAGATTCAGCTCAGCCTTGGGCGGCCGTCACTTCCCGGCCTCATGGAGGTCACCACCGCGACTTTCACCCGCACGCGATCTCTCACGCAGGCGCTTCGTGAGTTGCTTCCCCGAAAGCCAACCAGCGAGGCTTGCGGAATGAGCCTCACGGGTGTGCGCAAGATCCTTGATTACAAGCTGGAGGAGGCGACGCGCAGGTCGCGCCTCCAGGTGATCTGGGTGTCTGCGATCTTCGTTTTTCTCTCCACTGCAGCGTTGGTTGGCACGGTCTTGATCCATGAAGCGAGGAGCCGTGGACCTGCTCCAGCGTTTGTGCCCGGCACTTCACCCTCGCTCCTCCCCGCCTCCAATTCTGACCTGGGGGTGCGGCTTGGCGTGCGGCTGGACCCGATCTACGGGAGTTTTTTTCTCGCTTATCGCGACACTCCCCTCGGCGAGGCCGAGGTGACGAACAGCGGAAAGGATTCTTTTTCTGGGGGAGAGCTCGTTTTTCGCTTCGAGGGTGCCGCATCCGGGCTGCTCATCGAGCCTTACTCCGTCGCCGTCCCGGAGCTCCGTTCGGGTGGCGTGGCGAGGATCAGCATTCGTCCGAAGCTTTCCACGGAGGCTCTTTCGAGCCAGACGCGTGAGGTGACGGCGACGACGATCGTGTCGCGATGCGGAGCGCCGATCGTGGCTCTCTCGAGGGCTGTCTTCGTCCACGGGCGAAACATGTTTAACTGGGAGCGGCCGGAACGTATCGCCGTTTTCATCGACCCGAACGACGCGGGCGTGAGGGCCCTCGTCGACCGCGTCTGGCCGCTGAGGCCACCGGCGAACCGGGATGAATTTCCACCGCCGCGGCTCGTCGGCGCCCTGACGCTAATTACAGCCCTCGCGAATCTTGGGCTTCAGTATCGCACCGATTCAGGCAATCCAATCTCCGAACGGATCGACTCGAAGGCCATTGACCGCGTGAGCTATCCCGGGGAGACGATTCTGGCCCGCTCCGGCGATTGCGATGATCTCTCAGTTCTCTGCTGCTCGACGCTTGAAGCTGCCGGGATCCCAACGGCCTTTGCCGTGGGAGGCGGGCACGTCCTCTTGCTTCTCGACACCGGGATCTCCGCCGAGAACTTGGCACAAACGCCGCTCGACGCCGGGACGGTGGTCGTCTGGAAGGACCGGGTGTGGATGCCGATAGAATCAACCGATCTGGCGCACCCTGGCTCCAACTTTGCAACGGCATGGTCTGCGGCTTGGCCGAGAATTCAGAGCCTTTCGACAGGCGAAATGCAGATGATCGAGCTCAAGGAGGCCTGGCGCAGCTTTCAGCCCATGAATCCGCCCCCTGGCGAAGCGCGGCTCGAGGAGCTTGCCCGTGGATTGCAGTCGGTCGTGATGGGCCTCAACGAGCGCGTCGCGGTGGCATCGCAACGCATAGCCGAGCTTTTCCTGGAGAATCTCGAGCACCGCGTCGCCGAGGTATCAAGGAGCACCGCGGAAGGTCCCTTGCGTGCTCAGGCCATCGGCCGAATCTATGCCCATAGCGGTCTCTTTTCCCAGGCGGTTCAAGTTCTCTACAAAGCGATTTTCGGTAACGACGGAGCGTCCCATTCGAGCCTCCGCGAGGGAAGGATGCCACCATCCGAGGAGACCTCGACACTTCTTGCGGACCTTGCTGTTTGCTTGAGCCTCGGCGCGCATTCGCAGGAGGACCTTGATCGTGCCGCGGCCTATGGCGAGCAGGCTTCGGGTGGTTTCCCTGAAGGCTCGCGGGAAAAGGGAGAGCTGATGCTACGCGTCGCGCTCATGCACCGATTGCGAGGCGACCTGCTCGCCGAGCGGATCTGGAGCTCCCGGGCTTTCCAGTCGGACCCGGGCCTCGGGGAGACCTATCGGCGCCTGACGGCGGCCGGCGGACCCGTCGCTGGCCCCATCGATGGGATCCGCGGCTTCCTCCGGAGCGCCTTGCGATGATGGGACAGATGGAAACCTCTACCCAACTCCTGGCTCCTTCTCTTCAAAAGGGCCGTCACTCAGCCTTTGCTCTCGCCTTTTCGTGTTCCTGGACGGCCCGCACCCAACGCAGGAGCCAGGTCGGAAGCATCTCATCCACGGGGGACGACCTGGGCGTTTCCTTCCGCGCGGCCTCGAGCGCGTTGTGGTGCGCTGCAATGAGCTTCTCATTGCGCTCTCGCTCGTGGCGCAGATCCATTTGAACCGCCTCGATCTGGCCCAGGGCCTTCCCGAGAAGGCCTGCAAGGTTTTGATTCTCTAGCTTGCGATCCGCCAGGAGCTGCTCTTTTTGGACATTCTCCTTGCTGAGACCTTCGATCCTCTGGCAGCTTTCAGTCGACAGCTTCGTGAGTTTGCCCTCGAGGAGGGAGCGCTTTTCGTCCCAGGCACGTCGCTCCCGAACGACCCAGGCGGAGCCCAGGGCCAGTGCGACGAGCCCGAGGGTCAGGCAGATCCACCAGCCCGTATGGCGCGCGGGGGCGGGGTGAGCTGCTTCGCGAGCATCAGCGACCCCATCCGCAAGCAGAAGCTCCCGCTCGAGAAATGCTCCTGAATCCGGCACCAGGGCCGCGATTCCTCTCTCTTCTGGCCTCTGCCCCCGTCCATTCACAAAGAGGCGTTCACCCTGTGCGATCCACTCTTTCCCTGTCCACCCTGCGGCCGGTTTTTCGTCATCTCTTGAGGTCATGAACCAGGCTCCTTTTCGATCAGACGGACTCTATACTCCTCGCGGGGGAGAAAGACACCTCCCCGCACCGGGCGGCTTGGCGGCGTCCCTCCCCCTCCTCGGCGCTCGATATGCGCCGGGCGCCTGCGGCGCCGATCGTGAGGGCGCCTTGGTCAAGATGTCCCCATCATGGCCGCGAGGAGTCTACCTTTCGGTTTATCGGCAACGCGGGGGCGCATCTTTAGCATTTTCGGAAGATTGGAAAGCAGATTCTGCCTGCCCGGGCTGTGGGAGTGGGCAGACAGCGCTGCTTTTTTTGGAACTTGGGGTTCGACGCAAGCCGCACCTCATCGTACATTTTTTGGCCGGGCTGCCATCTCCGTCGAGAGGAAAGCGGAGGTGGCCGGGTTAGGCAGAGTACGATAATCGTACGAAGCGCCTTCCTCCTCGCAAACCCATCGGAATTTCACACGCATGAAGACGTCCTTCTTGAAGGCTGTGACCCTCTTTCTTGGAGTGGCAGTTGCCACGTTCTTCCTTCTTGAGTCGTTGAGCGAAGCTCAGGATTCCCGGAGCGCTGCCGTCACGAGCTCCGTCGGCCTCGAGACGATCGAGGTGCCTCGAGAGCTCAGGGAGCACGTCAAGAGCTCGTTCGAGGCGTCGGAGCAGCTTCTGGGCAGGGAGCGCGCGTCCCTGGAGGTCCGGCTCTACAAGGCGCTGCGCCCTGAGATCATGGATTTGCTGTCTGGTTGGGAGGCCGTGCCTCCCCGGCGAGCATCGATCCATGAAAAGGTGATGGCTGAGCTGGAGACCTCGAGAATTGCAAGCAGCTTTGATTTCCTGGCTCTGGTGACCCAGGACAATGACGTGCTTCTTGCACGAGACTCAGACTCGGATGCTGCGGTAGTGCCCTTACGGGTGAAGGCCGCCTTGATCGTGGCTGCCGAACCGTTTTTTCGGGACGCCAAGGACTGGTCGGGCTTCGAAGCCCTCCCTACCGCGGTCTCGGCCCCCTTGAGCAAGGACAGGCAGGCTCAGGGCGAGACGTCCATTTACCTGATCTCCGGCTTGGCCCATTGGGTGCGGCCTGACGCTCCGTTTGCCGTTCTCGTTGGGGGCGTTTCGTTGGACTCCTTTTCCCGTGTCGTGGCTACCACACTCTCGACGCCCTCGGGGAACATGCGCTGGCATGCGTTTCTCGACGATCCGCAGTTGGGCGCTCGCGTAGTCGCGGGAAGCCTGCCCGGCGCCAGGGTGAGCCGCGCTTTCTTTCAATCGCTCCTCCAGGAGGGATCGACAGAGAAGCCCGCCTTCGAGGGCGAGAAATTTGCCCCTGGCCGCTGGCGGGCGATCTACGGCCGATCGGACGAGATCCTCGGCGGCTGGGGTATTACCGTCGACCCCGCCAGCCTCAAGCGTAAGTTACCCGCTGCGCTGCCCGTGCCCGTGGACCCGTTCAAGCCCGTCCTGAAGCACCTGGAGGGAAATTGGCCCTACTATGCGGCCGGGGTCGGAGGCTCACTTGCCCTGTTCCTGGTGGTCTTACTCGTTCGAATGTTTCGCAGGGACCGTGAGCTCGCCAGGGCGCGAAGAACCGTGCAAGTGGATCCTGCTGGCTCGCTGATCACTCCGGCCCCCATGTCATTGCCAGCGTCGGATAGCCTCGTGAGCCAGTTTGAGCTGAACTGGAAGACATTTGCCAGTTTTACGCAAGACATGCTTCAGAAGAAGCTCCGGGAAATCGAGGACGCTCCCGTCCGAGGGGTCAAGGACGTTCGCGAGCAGGTCGGAAAGCTCAACCTGGCCCTCACGGAACTGAAGGCCGATCTGGCCGCAGCGCGCAGCGAGGCGAAGGATACCACGGTCGGTGTTGTGGAAAAGGTCGCGACGATCGTCGCGGAGGAAAGCCGCGAGCAGAGATCGAAAATGGAGGACCCGTCTGTCCTCAAGAAGATCGAGGCCGACTTCGATCGCGCGGCCAGTCGTTTCACGCAGCTCGACGAGACGGTGAGCCAGCTCGCCGGATTCCTGGGCGAGAAGAAAAAGGCCGAGATCGAGGCAAGGGTCCAGGAGGAGGTTGCGCGTCTCGAGGGCCTGTGGAGTGCGAAAGTCTCCGAGTTTGGGGTCGAGCTCCAGCAGGCAAAGAAGCAGGGGCAGGAGCTCCTCGCAGACCTCGACAAATCGCGAGATGTTGAGTTGTTGCTGCGGCGAGAGGTCGAGCAGGCTTCAGCGCGTGCGGAAGAGATGGGCCAAAAACTCGAGGAGCGGCGCATCGAGGTGGATGCGGTGGCGAAGGATCGAGATGTCGCCTGGCGCAGAGAGCGCGAGGCTCAGGAGGCGCTTCTTGTTGTCAGGGCGCGGGAGGGAGCCCTGCAGGCGAAGTGTCTGGAGCTGGAGGCATCGCTGGAGCGGGCGCACACCGCTGCTCGCGACGCCGACCTGCGCGAGGAGGCCGCACTGAAGGACTCACGCAGGGTGATGGTGGACCTCGACCGCTTGCGCACCGAGCTCCTGCAATCCCAGAAGGAAGGGCAGGAGGCCCACTCGCTTCTGACTCGCAAGGAGAGGGAGCACGAGGAAGAGCGTGCAAAGCTTTCCGAGCGGGTCAAGACCCTGAACTCTCTCGTCTCGCAGCTCAATTGCCAGTCGAACGAAATGCAGGCCGAATGCGATCGCCTTCGTTCGCTCGTTGCCACCAAGAATGACGAGTTGGCGCTGCAGTTCAAGACATTCGAGGGGTTGAAGGAGGAGAAGGACCGGATGGATGCGGACCGTGCCCGGCTCGGGGCCGAAGTCTGCCAGCTTGAGCAGGATCTCAAGCAGGACCGGCATACACTGGCGAACACGCAGCAGGCCCTTGAAATGCACAAGATCGAGGTGCAGGATCTGACCCTCAAGCTCTCCGGGGCCGAGAAGGAGCTCGAGCTGTTGCAGGCCGCGGTCCATACGGAGCGAGCGGAGGTCCGTCGCATTCGGGCCGAGTCAGAGTTGCGCGAGCGGCAGATCAAGCCGGAGATGGAGGCGATCGAGAAGGCCCTCGAGGTCAGCCTGGCCGAGACGAAGCGTCTTCGTGCCGGCGAGGAGGAGATCTCACGTCTCAGGTCGCAGCTCGCCGATGCAGAATCGCGTATGCGCTCCCATGCGGAGGCGAACGAGTCGAACGCTCGTCTCCAGTTCATCGAAAATGAGCGCAAGGACCTCCTCGAGTCGATTGACCGGCTCGGCAAGGAGCTCGAGCGCGTTCGCACGGAGGCTGACGGTATCCGCTGCTTCCAGGGCACGCTCGTCGACGGGTGCATTCCCGCTGCCATTGTCGCCTTTGACACCTCTCTCAAGGTCTTTGCCTGGAACTCGAAGGCGGAGGGCCTCTGGAACAAGAGCCCAGCGGCAGCCATCGGCCGGCAGCTACTCGAGCTGGGACTGAAGGGCCTCGAGAAGGACGCCGGGCGCTTTGCCGAGAGCTCCCTTCGTGAGAAGCGATCGGTGAGCCTGCCCCAGAGCTCATTTACGGACCACAAGGGAAAGGTTCGGCATGTTCACTTTGCCTGCGACCCGATCGTGGGTCCGAGAGGCGAAGTGCTGGGGGGCGTGCTTGTCGCCGAAGAGATCACCGATCGGGTTGAGCACGAGATTGAAGCGAGGCTGCAGACCCTCTTCAGCCAGAGTCTGGCCAAGTCACTGCCTGGAGCGCTGGTCGTGATCGACGCTCAGAACCGAGTCATCAGCTGGAACCCGAGTGCAGAGTCGAGCCTTGGCGTGTCCGAGAGCCGTGCGCTCGGCGAGAACTTCTTCACGCTCGACACTCCGCTCTCGAAGGAGGCTTTCCGCCGGCACTTTGAGGCTGTCTCAAAGGATCGCGCCCCGCAGCGCGTTCGTGTCCGCTTCGAGGTGGGAGGCGTTCCCACGCAATTCGTGGTGACGCAGGCTCCATTCCTCGGCAGCGACGACGCCATCCGCGGCACGATCCTCCTACTCCAGGAGGCCAACGAGACGGTTGAAGTAGCTGGACGAGGCTCGAGGTGAAGCGGAGTTGTCCTCCGGGTCGACTGCGAGTTGGAGAATGACTTCCCCGGGAACGAACCTCGCACGCCCACAGGTGTGACATTCCGAATGGGCCGAGGAGGACCAGCTCAAGTCTGCTGCTCGTTTCTGCTGGTGGGCGGACCCTCCCCCACGTCGGCTCGCCTCCGAGCGGAACGAGGGTGGAGCGAGGGTGGAGCGAGGGTGGAGCGAGGGTGGAGGCAACAACGACACGCGGCCCCTCCGGTCGCACGCTGCGCGTGCGCCTCCGGGCCAGGCTCTCGGGAGCCGCCAGCTCTCGCTGGCGCCGGCTCCCTCCGAGCCGTTTGCGGCTCCGCCAGCTCGCC
>SXGT01154905.1_pt1 | contig 21416 bp, 15 predicted proteins | sample 3176221 | NCBI WGS metagenome assembly SXGT01 (sample SAMN11356862, study PRJNA531348) | freshwater metagenome | isolation source: freshwater sample F1-120 | place: China: Fuxian Lake, Yuxi | collected 2017-12-25
TCCGGGAGGCCGGTCGTTCGCGTACCCATCACGGTTGCCGTCCGAGCCGGTCGTGATGTTGTACGGCCGCCCAGTAGACGCGGAAACGATCAGGCCGAAGTTGACCCACTTTCCGCACTTGAAGGATCCGGCCATGTTGAAGCGGTGCCGCTCATCGAAATCGGCGCGGCCCCACTCATCCGCCACATTGTAACTGTAGGCCGGGAACGCGTTGATCCCGCCTGTGTCGTTGCGCGTGCGTCCCAATACATACTGCGCCGTACCCGTGAACCAATTTGTCAACTTGCCGCGGAGCGTGAACTCCAGCGCCTCGGCCCTCTGATTCGCCGATGTTTCAAATTGCCTCAGCACGCCCACTGCCGGATTTGGACGAGCTGTGAATGGGATGACCGGCGCGTTGACATCGCGTGAACGAAAGAGGCTTACTCCCTTCGATCCAATAAAAGTCACTGCAAGGCTTGCCTGGTTCCGCAACTGCCGCTCCACGCCGATGCTGTACTGGGCCGTGTACGGAAGCCGCGCTCCCGCCGCAAAGCGAACCAGATTCGGCGGCAACGCCCCACCGGACGCTGGGATTGGGTAGGACGGACTCGCGATCAGAACGTCGCGGAGACGGATTCCGTCGTAACGCACGGTGTCCGCAAGCGGACGCCATCCGGAACGGTCGTAGAACGCCCCGCCTCCGCCGCGAAACACCGTTTTGCGCCCCTTGCCGGGCGAGTACGCGAAGGCGAACCGCGGCGTGAAATTGTGGATGCCGCCCACGTAATTCTGCCAATCCCATCGCGCGCCCATCGAGAGCGATAGGTTCTGCCGGACGCGAAAATCGTCATTGACGAAAAATCCGAGAAGCTTCTCCCAGAGCACCTGATAACCCTCGCCCTGCTGGCGCTGAAATGAAAACGGACGCCCGAGTCTGAAATCTTCGAGCGACGAAAATGTGTACGTGCCCACAAAGTTGGTGCGATCGCTCTGGCCCCGGCGGCTCATGTCCGGGGAAGTCGCGCCTGTCTTGACGAGATGCTTGCCTGCCGCCCACGTCAGCAGTTCGTGAAACTGCGTATGGTTCTCCGTCTGCAACCGGTCCGCCTGCGCGCCCCCCGATGTAAAAGCGTCGAGCACGATCAACTTGACGACGTCCGGCTGCCGGCTAACCGTCGGCGCGTGGTGGCGGCCGTTACGCGTCTGGACTTCATTGACAAGGCGCGGGCTGATGACAGAACGCAACTGCACGTAGACATGATGCTCGCGGTTGTGAAAATCGGAGGACGCTTCCGGCAGGACGAAGCCGCCGGCGCCTTGGCCCTTCGCGTCGTCCGCGAAGTACTCGTAGCGCAGCGAGAGCTGATTGTTGACGGAGACCTGACGATTTAACCGAGCTGAGAGAAACGTATTTCGCCCCGGTGTGGGAAAATTCTCGCGCCTCTCGCCGGCGGGAGTCCGCGCGAGGACAACGGCCGCCAGATCCGCCCGTTCGTAATTGGCACTGAGCAGAAACGATGTCTTCTTCCCGTTTCCCAACGGCCCGGTGAAAGTACCTTCGAAGACGCGGCGTCGCTCGTCCGGCCTGACGAGAGCGAAGGGGTTCCTCGCATCGAGCCGGGAGTCGCGCAGTTGAAGGTTCGCCGTGCCATGGAAGTCCGTCGCGCCCGGCGAAGTAATGATTTCGATCCGGCTGCGACCCGGTCGCGCGAATTCGGCGGAGTAAGGGTTTTGATTGATGCGCACTTCGACGATGGCCGACGAAGAGACGCCGCGCTCGGAGGTCGGCATGCCGTCTACGACAACGTCCGCTCCGTTCGATCCAAGCGAGGAATTATCGAGAAAGCGCGCGGCCGTCGCCACGGGATCGAGGCCCAGCGACGGCAGATTGTCCAAGGCGGCGGCATCGAACCGGACCACATCCAGGTTGTCGGAGGTATTCGCGTTCACGGTTCGCGCTGGATCGGTCACCGTCAGTTCTTCGCGCAAGTCCGCGATCTTCAGCGCAATGCGGACGGGAGCGGTCTTCGGCCCGGCTTTGACGGACAGGATCTCCGTTCGAAAACCCTCGCGCCGCACTTCGAGGTCGACGTTTCCGGCGCTCACGCGATCGAAGAGGAAGGAGCCTTCGAACGACGTTGAGGTTTCTCTCTTGAGGACCTCGCCGCGCCGCCCGAGCGTTACCAGTGTGTCCGCAACCGGAGCGCCGCTTGGGTCCACGACCACGCCGGAAATGGAGAAGCCCTGGCCCCAGAGCGCTGCCGCGGTGAGCGCCAACACGCACCGCTTCATTTTGCAACACGCCACGGAGAAACGTTCGGCCATCTTTGAATCTCTTTGAGCGCCCACTCAGTGGTCTTGTCACGGTGGCACGACGTGCACGGATTCGGAATCTTATACTTATCCGTCATCGCGGGAGAGATGAACGCAAAGGTATGGCTCCTCACGTTGTTCCCTTCAATCGTCTGCGCGATCTTCGGCATGTGGCACTCCACGCACTGGCTGCCGGCGCTTTCAGGCGCGTGATGCGTGTGCGCCGCGAGACCCCCGCGCGGCCCATTGGGCGAGTCTTGTCCGTGGCACTGAAGGCACATCGAATTGCCTGGCTTGATCAAATCGGCGCTGTGGCTGGTGCCGTGGACGTCGTGGCAATTGAAACACCGCACGCCGCGATTGTGCATCGTACTGGCAACGAAGTCGTTACCCTGCATGCGGTTCTTGTGCGCGGAACCATCCGGGTAATGAGTGAACGTAGTCTCGCCCAGTTTATGTTCTTCGAGTTCCCAGAAGCCGTTAAGCCGGTCTCCCGGCTGATATCCAACCGGCCAATCGTAATAGCGCCCGCTGAACGGGTTCGCGAGCGGCCTTCCCTGCGAATGGCACTGAATACAGACGTCGTTCGCGCGCACGGAATCGAGCCGTTGCGGGTTCACGATGTTTGCCTTCGAGGGCGCTTTGATGTGCGCTCCACCGGCTCCGTGACACTTCTCGCAGCCAACGTTCCACTCGGTGACGGAGTTATCCTCAATCTTATAATTCGTGGAGTGACACCCGTCGCAGGTGGGGCCGGTCGGCCGCTTCATCTGGTCCGCCGGATAGTGGACAGTCCACCAGTCCGTACCGTCTCGCACGTAGTAACGCCGCCAGACTCCCGCCTTCACGTCCCACTGGACTGGGAACACGAAGTAGTCGTTTCCAATCTTCGTGAAGTAGCGCTGCTTCCATTTACTGCCGTAGGTGAAAACGATGTCTTCCTTCCTGAAGGTCACCAGGGGGTCGGGCTTCGAGAAGTCGCCCAGGATGGCCTCGGGCTTCGCCTTGACGTCCTGGAGCACATTTGCCATCAATGTCTTCTTCCAGCGCGTGTAGGTCTCGGCGTGGCAGGGCTGGCACTTCACCGAACTCACAAATTCCGCCTTCGGCGCGGTCTGCGCAAAGAGCGAAGCATAAACCAAAAGTGTACCCGCGAAGGGTGCCCGAATCGTGGTGGCCATTTGAACTCCCAGCTTGCGACCGATTATCGCAGATTCAACTATACCCGCTGCCACACGATGTCACCGCCCACGATGGCAGCCACCGGACCGCCGCGGAACTTGTGATTGTTAAAGGGAGAATTCTTGCTCTTCGACTGCGATTTGTTCACGTCGTAGGTCCATTCCGATGACGTGTCAAAAATGGTCACGTCGGCCGAAGCGCCTGAGGCAAGCGTGCCCTTGTCGAGCCGCAGCACGCGCGCCGGACCCGTCGTGAACAGCGCTACCATTTTCGCGAGCGTGATCAAACCGGGATGGACCAACTTCTCAAGCGACAGGCCAATCGCCGTTTCAAGGCCCAGTATCCCGAACGGACACTTCTCGAATTCCTGCATCTTCTCGCTGCCGGCGTGGGGCGCGTGATCCGTGGCGATGGCGTCCACCGCGCCCGCAACGATGCCCTCAATGACGGCGTCCACGTCCAAATGCGCGCGTAGGGGCGGCTTCATCTTGTAGTTACTGTCGTAAGCCTTGATATCCTCGTCGGTCAGCGCGAAGTGGTGCGGAGTGACCTCGCAGGTCACGGGAAGCCCTTTCGACTTGGCGTACGCGACCATCCGAACGGAATGCCGCGCCGAAAGATGCGCCACGTGGAACCGCGCGCCCGTCTGCTCGGCGAGGATGATGTCCCGCGCCACCATCACGTCTTCCGAGCTCGATGGAATGCCGCGCAGTCCGAAGCGCGTGGATGGCACGCCCTCGTGCATGTCGCCGCCCGCGCTCAAGTTCAGGTCCTCGCAATGATCGATCACGGGCAACCCGAACGACTTGGCAAATTCCATCGCCCGGCGCATCACGCGCGCGTTCATCACGGGCCGGCCGTCGTCGGAGATGGCCACAATTCCCGCAGTCTTCATGGAACCGATGGACGCCAACTCCTCGCCCGCGCTCCCTTTCGTGATTGCGCCGATCGGATAGACATTCACTACGGCGGATTTCCGGGCGCGCTCGACAATATAGCTCGTAACCGTCGCGTTGTCATTCACGGGGAGCGTATTCGGCATGCAGCAGATGGACGTGAATCCACCGGCTGCGGCCGCGCGCGCGCCGGTTTCGATGGTCTCGGCGTGCTCGATGCCTGGTTCGCGCAGGTGCACGTGCATGTCGATGAAGCCGGGCGCGACGATCATCCCTCCCGCCTCGAACTCCGCCGCGCCTGTAAGCGAAAGCGACGGTCCGAAACCCAGGATGCGGCCGTCCTCGATGGCCACATCCGCCACGCTATCGTGACCCGAGGCCGGATCGATAACTCTACCGTTTTTGATGAGCAGTCTAGCCAATGATTCTTTCCAGTACGGCCATTCTCACCGCAATGCCATTTTCCACTTGATTCAGGATGACCGAACGCTGGAAGTCGGCCACCTCGGAGGAGAGCTCGCGGCCGCGGTTGATAGGACCGGGATGCATGACGATGGCCTCGGGTTTGGCCAAAGCCAGATGTTCGAGCCTCAGCCCATAGAAGCGAAAATATTCGCCTGCGGGGAAGGGCGATTCGTGCTGGCGCTCCAGTTGCACGCGTAGCATCATGATCACATCTGCCTCCCGGATCGCATCGCGAATGTCGTGCGTCAGCGTGACGCCCGGAGCGATGTGCGCCAACTCAGGCGGCAGGAGCGGCGCGGGCCCGCACAGTACGATATCGACGCCGAATTTTGACAGCAGGTGCACATTCGAGCGCGCCACGCGGCTATGGGCGATATCGCCGATGATGGCAACGCGCAGGCCCTCGAGCGCTCCCGTGCGGTCGAGAATCGTGCGCGCATCGAGCAGCGCCTGCGTGGGATGCTCGTGTGTGCCGTCGCCGGCATTGATAATGGGTGTGTCGAGGTAGCGCGAAAGAAAATGCGGCGCGCCGGATGCGCCGTGGCGCATCACAATAGCGTTCGGCCGCATGGCGGCGAGCGTGTTCAACGTATCGACCAGAGACTCGCCTTTTGAGACGCTCGAACCCGATGCCGTGATCGAAACCGCGTCGGCCCCCAGGCGCTTGGCGGCAATCTCAAAACTTGTCCGCGTTCGCGTTGACGCCTCGAAAAAGAGATTGACGATCATCTTTCCGCGCAGTGTATCGAGCTTTCTGTGCGTCTGGTTCTGCAGCGGTTGGAAATCTTTCGCGCGGGCAAGGATAGCTTCGATTTCCGGTCTGGGGAGTTCTTCTATGCCGAGGAGAGATGCCATTGCGGGGAAGCTAGACGCCGGTCTTTTCCACCAGCAGAACTTTCTCCGCCTGATCGATTTCCTGGAACTTTACCTCGATGATTTCGTTGTCCGCGGTTTGCACCGTCCGGCCGACGAATCGCGCTTCTATCGGTAATTCCCGGTGGCCTCTGTCGATCAGGACAAGCAGTTGCACCCGCGCCGGACGGCCATGATCGAACAGCGCGTCGAGCGCGGCACGGATGGTGCGGCCCGTGTAGAGCACGTCGTCCATCAGGATGATGTCTTTGCCCTGGACCGGGAACGGGATCTCAGTCGCGCTGACCTTCGGTTTGACATCGACGGTGGTCAAATCGTCCCGGTAAAGGTTGATATCCAGAATCCCGACCGGAATCGGCCGCTTCTCCAGGTGCTCGATCTTGAGCGCAAGACGCTGCGCAAGCGGTACGCCGCGCCGCCGGATGCCGACGAAGGCCAGTTTTTCCAGGTCGGCGCTCTTCTCCAGAATCTCGTGCGCCAGCCGGACCAGGGTCCGATCGATCTCCGAGGCGCTCATCAGTTGGGCTTTCTCTCGCGTGGCGGACATAACCTTCGAAAGACCAGACTATCATGGCACGGCATATAATCGCAGGAGACGTGATTACATTTCAAGAAAATACCGACCGGGAACTCTTCGCGAGTACCCTTGTTTTTGCCAAACAGCAGATCCGTGCGCTCGTGGAGCGGAATCCGGATTTTTATCCGATGTACACGAGGGAGGGGCGCTGGAAACACGAAGGGGAATCCTGGACGCACTGGTGCGACGGTTTCCTCCCGGGCATGATGTGGATCGTGTACGGCCATGAGCCGGCAGGAACCGATGAGGCCGCGTGGTGGCGCGAGACCGCGATTCGTTATTCGAAGCCGCTCGAACCCCGAAAGCTGGACCGCACGGTCCACGATCTGGGCTTTATTTTTGTCTCGACCTACGCCCGCTGGCATGGCTTCACGCCGGATCCATCGCTCAAAGCCGTGCTCATCCAGGCTGGAAAAACGATGTCGCTCCGGTTCAAGGAGAAAGGCGAATACCTCCGCTCGTTTGTCGCGGACGAATCGCTGTTCATCGATATCATGATGAACGTCGGCATCATTTTCTACGCAGCCGTTGAGACCGGCGACGCGCGGCTGCTGGACGTGGCAATGAGGCACACGTTGACGTCGCGGCGCACGCTTGTGCGCGGGGACGGATCGTCGGCACATGAGGCGATTTTCGATCTCGAAACCGGAGAGTGCAAAAAGCAGACAACCCACCAGGGATACCGGGGCGATTCGTGCTGGTCGCGAGGGCTGGCCTGGGCGCTCTACGGATTCGGTACCGCGTACGGCTACTCGCGCGATCCCGGATTCTTGAGCACAGCCGAAGCCTGTGCCGATTTCTACATCGCCAATTCTCCCGCCGATGGTGTCGCGCCTTGGGATTTCGACGCGCCGGAGGAAAGCCGTGAGCTCCTCGACACTTCCGCCGCTGCCATCACGGCTTCCGGCCTTTTCCAGCTTTCGGGCCTGTGCATGGACCCCGTCAAAGGCGCCTTCTATGCGGATTGCGGCCGGCGTATCATGCGGACATTGTGTGTCCGGCACCTCGGGCAATCGCCGGGTTGGGAAGGCATCCTGAAAGGGGGCGTCTATCACATTCACAAGAATCTCGGTGTCAACGAATCGGTGATGTGGGGAGAGTACTTCTTCCTGGAGGCGCTCTCATGGCTGCTGCGCCAACCATAACCGGGTTTCCGCCGCGGGCATCGCAAATCCGGCTCGTCGTCCTCATGACCGCGCTCAGCGCCATGAGCTACTTCAACCGGACCATCATGTCAATCGCGGGGCCCGGGATCATGCGGGAATTCGGCATCTCGGAAACGTCGATGGGAACCGTCTATTCGTCGTTTCTATTGAGCTACACCGTTTGCATGGGATTCGGTGGTGCGCTGGCAGATCGCTTTGGCGCGAAGCGGACCCTTTTCCTCGCAGGCTTGTGCGCATCTGGTTTTACGGCACTCACGGCCATGTGCGGACCCGCCGGAATCGGGGCATACTTTGGCGTCGTCACGGCGTTCATCACCGTGCGGTTTCTGTTTGGCGTTGTGTCCGCGCCGCTCTACCCATCGACGGCGCGGATATCGTCCGACCAGATTGCGCCGAGCGCCCAAAGCAGCGTACAGGCGATTGTCATGGCGGGCGCGGCAGTAGGCGCGGCTGTCTCGCCCGTCCTTTTCTCCCGTCTCATCGGCTCGATCGGGTGGCGTCCGTCGTTCCTGCTGGCGGCAGCCGCGACCCTGGCATTGATGCTCGCCTGGTACTTCACCGTCCCGGACAGCGCGCCCCGCGACCACAAGCGAGTGAGCGCGCGAGCCGCATGGGGCAAGCTTCTCACGGATCGCGACCTCCTGATGCTAACGTTGGGCTATTTCATGCTCAACTATTTCGAGTACATTTTCTTCTACTGGATCTATTACTATTTCGGCGAAATCCGCAAGATGGGCGCGGAGATGGGCGCACTGGCCACCACGATCATGTTCGTGTCGATGGCCATCATGACGCCGCTCGGGGGGTGGCTGTCTGATCGTGTGGGAGTCCGGCTCGGACGCAGGTTGGGCCGCCGGTCGGTGAGCATGGCCGGCATGGGGCTGAGTGCGGTGCTTCTGTTTTGGGGCGCGAGTGGCGTGGGCGTAGCCGCGACCGTCGCCCTGTTGGCGCTGGCTCTTGGTTGTTGCACCATGGCGGAAGGGCCCTACTGGGCAACGGCGATCGATCTGGGGCGCGAAAAGGCCGGCGCCTCATGCGGAATCATGAACACGGGCGGAAACGTCGGAGGGATGCTCGCGCCTGTGATTACGCCTCTAATCGCAACCAGGTTCGGGTGGGCCGGCGGATTGTACTTCGCGAGTTTTCTCGTGCTTCTAGGCGTCATCACCTGGCTATGGGTAAACCCGGAGCGGCATGGCCTGCCGGAAACCGGGTAACTGCTTCAGGACTTCTGCACGAGGTGCTGAGCAATCCGCCGCGTTTGCTGGTTCCTGACCGCTCTCGCCCACGCCGAGACGAGGCATTCACATTTCGCAAGTCAGAGGTCCGCAGGCAGATTGAAAAAGTCGGCAGTCCGACACGCGCGGAGATTCAACGACGGCGGCGACGGAGACGAAGTCTACTCATTGTCAGCAATGGGATCTATATGCGATCGAGGCTGGAACTTCGGGCTAAAAAGGAAGGACGCGCAGCCGTGCGATTCTCTGGAAGCGTCCCACATTCCGTGTTCCGATAGCGCGCCGTACCGGCCGTAGCGACATGACGGGACATTGATGAAGCGGTGCAAGACTCGATTGCCTGTTGCCCACGGGACGCCAGCCCGTCGAGAGACTTTAACTGCGTATGGCGTCCCCCTCATACGGCCATTCTCCGATTCACGATCGAAACTACTTCTCCGCCCGCTTCCGTCCAATCGATTCCAAAACCGATTTGAAGAGCCGCTCAAAGTTTCTGAACTCGGCCGCCGGAACCAACTTTCTGTCCACGGAGTCCACCACCCTGCTCTCCACGAGTGCCCGCATTGATTTCCGCGCCAACCCCATCTTCCGCAGATGGTCCTGAACGCGAAAATAGGACAGATTGTTTCCGTTCACGAGCGCGAATCCGAACGGAAAACTCATCACGGAGGGAATTTCTCCGGCGGACGCGGTCGGGTCGCTGACGTTGAGAGTGAGCAGATAGACATCCGACACAATGTCGGCGGCGCCGAGGTGACCGATGATGCGGCGCTCCTCGAAGTTCAGTTCTCTCGAATCAAGTGGAATCCTCCGACAGCGGATCTCGCCCAGCTCCAAGTTGAGATGGCGCCGTACAAACGACTGGAAGCGCATTCCGTACGTGCTCGCGCTTACAGCCCATGTGGCGCGAAACACGCCGGACCAGCACCAATGGCTGAAGAGGTTCATCCAGCCGCGGTTCTCCGGATGATCGAACTCGCGCTCCAGACGCAGGTCCTGATAAACGGCTTCCATCAGTTGAATAAGGGAATTGCAAAAATAGAAACCCGCGCGGAGCTGGGAGTGCTCGTGCGGAAGCCATGCCGGGGAGGGCGTGGGATCGGGCGCCTCGGCCGTAAGATGCTTCCACTCAGGATAAATCTGCTTATCCATGAACTTCAGATCCGGATTTGATCGCAATGAATCGAAAATTTCGCTCAGCGCCGCACCATGCTTGGCGCGCAGTTCCTCGTCAGCGGTCGAGGGCGGATACCACACCTCGCGTAACGCCACAAAGAAACCTTCCGGGCCATCCTCGATTCTCCGGTCCGAAGCCCTCTCGAACACCTTCTCCGCCGCGTGGCTGCCCAGCTTGCGGTAGCTTTCGAACTGAGATTCGTCGAACCACTGGTCGGCCGTCGATTGCTGGGGGAAGTCGGGGTGGACGGAGGCGTAGTTCCGGATGTCGGTCGATTCGTCTCCGGTTAACGTCGGCTTCAGGTAGATAATTGTGCCCGGTACCGCTTCCGGATCCACCCACTCGTAGTGAATTTTCCCGACCGCGCAGTGCCATCTGGTGTGGCGGCCGCCATCGAGCAGGCGCAGAGCATCGAGATTCATTTCGATATCGACGCCGAAATCGGTGCGGCACTTTCGGATCGCGTTACCCAGCCCTTCGAACGCCAAGGCCGGGTCTTCTTCGGCGTCGCAGGCGATAATGTAGCGGCACCGCCGCCGCACAAGCTCGTAGAGTGCGAGATTCTCGAAGTGACCGCCGTCCGAAAGATATACGTACGGGCTGGTCTGGTCCGCCATGCCGAGCAATTCGCCGGTGAGGTAGCGGAGGGCGAAGGGCGGACTGGTCTTGAACCAGGTGTGTCTATTCGCCGCGTTTCCCATCCACCAGCCAAGCCGCACGTTGAAAACCGTCAGCAGGAACGCCATTGCTTTCGACGAATGGTATCCCATGTTCGGACTTGCCGCGGCTCCCGAAATCGCCACCGCCGTGCCGACGCTGACTCCCTCTCTGGCTGCCTCGGCCGTGGGCCTGTAATAGCCCTGCCCGATCTCGAATCCGGAGTGCCTTGGTGTAAACACATACGACGCCGCCATGCGTTCCTGCCACATTAGCTGCGAACCTGATTCCAGGTTCAGACAGGCGTTAATGAGTGGAAGGGGTCCGCTGTAAGCGCGTGGGCCGCTTGGGGAAAGGTCCGCCAACGGGAAATCGTCGGCCGCGAAGCCAGTCACCGGCTGTGGTGTACGGTCCTTGATGGACGCTCCCAGGTAGCACCGCACGAGCCGGTTTCGATAGAAGTGATGCAGAGAAAACTCGTTTACGTCGACGGTCCAGGAGAACAGAATCGCGATCGCCACCAGAGCCGAGAAGCACCCGAACAGCCAACCATTATCAACCAGATACATCGACCGCCAGTACGCTTCATGCAACGCTTCGAAAGAGCGGATGCCGTCCCTCACGGGCACGTCCTGAAGAAGCACCTGAAGTCCGTGCGCAACGGCCACCAGGATTCCGGCGACAAACACGTAGGGCGCGGCAGCGGTCAGCCACTCCGTCAAATTCTTTGAGATGGACTTTCCCGTGTCCCTGGCTCTGGCTGCCGCGACCCCACTCAACGTCGTAACAAGCCACGCCGCCGAACCGGCCGCCAGCCAGCCCTGTGCTTCCCGCACCGCCCATCCCATAATGAGGGGGCCGTACAAGGCGATACCGAACATCACAAGCCAGGAAATGGAATAGAGCAGCGGCCATGCGACGATGCGGCTCCACCACTCCCGCCGGTCCTCCGGAAAGAACGTTCCCATCAGTCCAATGTGGAGAACAGCCGTGAGGGAGAACCAGAGGATCGTGGCCGGCGGCACCAACGTCGCGAGGTGAAACGGATTGAACTCGAGCCAATCGGCGAAGCGCAGGAGAAGAACCCGCCCGCCACCGTAGAAAAGAGCCGGAACCAGGACCGCGAGCAGAACCCGGATTCGCATTGGACGCCCGCTCATTTCGAATTTTCCGAACAGTTTGAGAATGCCAAAAAACGCCGATGCGCTTAACGTCCAGATCAGAAACAATCCGCCGACGTGAGATCGGCCCAGTTCATCGATTGGCCGCAGAGACGCAGTCTCCAGCAACGCGGCGAGACAGAATGGAACCACGACAAGGCTTTGCACCGCGCCTGCGCCGGTATACCATCGCTTGGCGGCCGTAGAGTTTGCATCGTGGAATGACCGGAAATTTGCGGTGATTGTAACGACCGCCACCGCCGCCAGGACCAAGGTCCCGCTGCTAAATGCGCTCAGGACCGACGCCGGGCCCCAGATATTCGAAAGATACTTCTCCAACTGCACGGCTTTCAGCAGGAAGCGGGGCAGCATGAGCGCAATGCTCAGGCTGGAAAGCAGAAGAATCAGGTTGAGAAAGAGATTGCGGAAATAGATGGCGATCAACGTCCACGTATCGGCGCTGAAAAATCCCACGCGGGGCGTCAGGTAATTGCTGTACTGGCGGAGGAAATCGACCGGATTCCAACCACCGGAGCTCGGCGGATCGTCGGTCGCCAGCCGCTTTCGGACGACTTCAAGGTCTTTCGCGCGGAGAATCCAGGCCGTTAGGAAACTGCCGATATAGCCGCCGCCGGATACGGTGGAAAGGTAATCGATCCAAGGTAGAATCTTCAGCTTGGCGAGTGCCTGCAAGACACCCAGGGAGAACGTCGCGCTTCGAATGCCGCCGCCTGAAAAAGCGAGACCCACGAGTTGGCGGTCGCGCGCCTGACGCAGGGCGGCGGCATTGGTAGCGGGCGGTTCCGGTATGTATCTTTCGCGCCGTCTCTGTCGCGATCGTTCGATCTCGTTCAGTTCGTCGGCAAGTACCGCTTCAAACGGAACCGGGCCGGATGGAACGGTTTGAGGTTTCACAGCAGCCATATCGAATCTCCCTACTACGCTGACTGAATGCCGTAGTCGAATCCGATGTATTGTACTTCTTCTTCAGCTTGAATGCCGAAACGATCGCCGACGCGAGCCTTCAATTCCAAAATAATCGCGCGGAGATCCGCGGAATTACCGCCGCCCGTGTTGTAGATCAGATTCGCATGGTAGTCCGCCACGTGAATCCCTCCGCGCCGCAGTCCCTTCGCGCCCACCTGTTCGAGAAAGAAGGCCGCGGGGACTTTGCCCTCTCGAATTACCTCCGGCGGAACGAGGCTGGCCGCGCGTGGCGGCAGATTCGAGTGCAGAAAATTCTTAAAAATACTTCCCGCGCATCTCATGGACGGAGGAAATTTCCTGTTCCGGACTTCGCGTATTCCCGCCGAAGTCTCGCGCAGCTCCGCGGGATCCGCCGGATCGAATTGAAATTCCGCGGAAAGAACAATCCAATCCTTCCGGCGCTTGAAAATGCTTCCGCGATATTGAAACTCGCACTGCTCGTTGTGTAGCACGCGCGCATGCTCGCCATCGAAGAATCGGACCGTCCTGACGCGCTCGGCAATCGAGTGGCCGTATGCTCCGGCGTTGCCGTAGATTGCGCCGCCCGTCCATCCCGGAATGCCCGCCAGAGTCTCGACTCCGCGCAGACCCCGCTCGTTCGCGAAATCCACCACATCGTCAAGCAAGGCGCCCGATCCGGCCGAAACGCGATCGCCCGCCGCCAGCAAACGGTTCGCCGTGTATCGCAGGACGATTCCAGGGAAGCCCTCGTCGGCAACTATCAGATTAGTGCCGCCGCCAATCACAACGAATGGCGCTCCGGACGCGCGCAGGGAGATCAACGCGGCCGCGAACGATTCCGCACTTGCGGAATCCACCAGCGCGTGACAGGGTCCGCCAATGCCAAACCGCGTATACCGCGACAAAGGCGCTTCCGGCGTAACTTGTATATTGGGAATACCGGCAAGGCGCGCAAGCGTCTCTTCGGTGCTGTACATTTATACAATTATACGGGAGGCGTTTCGATGAAAACCGGATTTCCGGGATTTCCCCCGGAAGGTTTTGCCTTTCTCAAGGCCTTGAAGAAGAACAACAACCGCGAGTGGTTCCAGGCGCGGAAGAGTGTCTTTGAAGAAAAAGTGAAGGGGCCGATGCTTGACCTGGTGGACGCCATCAACAAAGAGCTGATGCGTTTCGCGCCGGAGCATGTGACGGACCCCGCCAAGGCGATCTACCGGATCTACCGCGACACGCGCTTCAGCAACGACAAGACTCCATACAAGACCCACATCGCCGCGAACTTTCCGAGGCGCGACGCGGCATGCAAGCACGGCGCCGGAGGCTACTATTTCCACGTTTCCGCGGAATCGGTAGCGGTGGGCGGAGGCATCTACATGCCGCAGCCGCCGGAACTGCTCGCCATTCGCACGCATCTTGCGGAGCACGGCGGCGAATTGATGAAAATCGTCAAACGCAAGGAAGTCCGTTCGCTGCTTGGAGAGATGCAGGGCAGCCGGCTATCGCGCGTGCCTAAAGGATTTGCCGCGGATCACCCGTTCGCGGAACTTCTAAGACTCAAGCAGTACCTGCTCTACGTGGAACTGGATGCCGGAATCGCGACCACTCCCGCGTTGTTCACGGAGTTGGTAAAGCGGCTGAAGGCGATGTCTCCGTTCATCGAGTTCCTCAACGGCCCGTTGATCACGAAATCGGGCGACGACCCGGATTAGGGTCCGGAAAAGTGGACGACCGGCGCCAGACGCCGCGCGGCCTGGTTTATGACGGCGCATGGCGAGGCGCCGAAATTACCCGCTCGTAGCAGCGCTCGTACTGAGGAATTATCCGATCGGTGGAAAAGCGCGTTTCCGCCGTTGCTCGCGCGGCGAGAGACATCCGGCGATGCAGCCCGTTATCGGTCAACAGATCCACCACTCTCCCGGCCTGAGCCGCGATGTCGCCCGGCGCCGCAAGGAACCCGTCCACGCCGTGTGTGATCAACTCCGGAACGCCGCCCACGTCGGTTGCGATCGGCGGCGCGCCGCAAGCCATGGCTTCGAGGGCGGCGAGTCCGAACGATTCCATGTCGCTCGGCATCAGCAAAACGTGCGCAAGCGGAATCAGCCGCTCCACGTGGTTCTGCTTCCCCAGGAAATACACATGCCGGTCCACGCTCAGTTCGCGGGCCAGAGTCTCGGCGGGTCCGCGATCCGGTCCGTCACCCACCATCAGCAGGTGCGCCGGCGTATGCTTCCTGACTTCCGCCAGGATTCGGATGCAATCGAGCACGCGCTTTACCGGGCGGAAGTTGGATAGATGTATCAGCACTTTTTCGCCGTCCGGAGAATACTGCGCAGCGCCCGCCTTCTCTTCGTCGGGTTTGTAAAGATCGCAGTTGACGAAATTGTTGATCACGCGGATCTCGTTTTCCACGCCGAATACGTCGACCGTCTGTTTACGCAGGTTTTCGCTGATCGAGGTGACTCCGTCCGATTGTTCGATCGAGAATTTTGTGATGGCGAAGTAGGAGCGGTCCGCGCCTACCAGCGTGATATCGGTTCCGTGAAGAGTGGTGACAAATGGCAATCGACGGCGGGCCAACAACATCTGCCGCGCGAGGAGCGCCGAGATCGAATGCGGGATCGCGTAATGAACGTGCAGCAGGTCGAGCTTGTGTGTCACCGCCACTTCCGCCATACGCGAGGCAAGCGCCAGGCAGTAGGGCGGATACTGGAACAGCGGATACGTCGAAACCTCCACTTCGTGATAGTGGATTCGCGGAGTTCCGGGATCGAGCCTTATGGGATTGGCGTAAGTGATGAAATGAACTTCGTGCCCACGTTGGGCGAGTTCAAGGCCGAGTTCCGTGGCGACGATGCCGCTGCCGCCATAGGTGGGATAACAGGTGATTCCGACTCGCACTCACTCAGTCTAGCGAAGAACTCCCAGGCCGATTGCACCGTGGAGGTTCTCGTCCGGCGAGGCAATGTCGCCGCCACCGAACCATAGCCGTACACCCCCAGGCTGCGGTTCGACCGAGGGATCGCAGATCACCTTGTTGTTCCACTCTTCGGCGCCCGCGAACGGCATCCCGGTTCTCCGCCATTTGACGCCGTCGGCTGATCTCGCAAGGCCCAGGCGACGGTTCTCCTTCGCATCGCGCCCCGTGTACAGCATCCAATACGATCCGTTGGCCTGCCATACGGCCGGCTCGCCAAGGCCGCGCTCGTCAAAACCGCCGCGATCCCCCAGTTCGAGGATCGGGTTCGCGCGCAGCTTTTCCCACTTCACGCCGTCGCGCGACCGGGCCACGCCGAGTCGCTGACGCCGCGCGCGGTCCTGTCCGAGAAAGTAAAGGTAGAATACGCCATCGGTCTCGATCGCGTACGGGTCGGCGACGCCCCGCTCATCCCAGCTCCCGCGCGGGCCGGGAGTGAGTACGGGTGTGGGATGCTTCGTCCAGGACTGGCCGTCCGTGGAGCGGGCGAAGCCAATCGACGGCAACTCACGCGGACCCGCATGATACCAGTATTGGAATGCGCCGGCAAAGAAAAGCGCGGCGCCATTTGCCGCGATGTAGGAGCCTTCCCAGGTTGCGGCGCCGGGAGAGAGCACTTTGCCGTGTTTCCTCCAGGCGATACCGTCCGCGGATGTGGCGAGGCCGGTGTGCCACGTCTTTCCGTCGTAGCCGGAATAGAAGTTGAAATAGACGTCCCCACGCTTCACGACGGCCGGATTCAGGGCATCGATGCCGTCAAACTCACCCGGCGCGCCACGGGAAAGCACCGGTCCCGGCCGGAGTTCGAGGCGCCGATAGCCGGCGCCGCCGCCGTTGAGGACCGGCAGTGTGAAATCAGCGTACGGCGCGCATCCGGAAAACAGGAGCGGTAGAAGCAACAGGCGAGGTCTCAATCCCATCCCTAGACCGGTATCCGGTACAACATCGCGTCGCCCTCCCATCCTCCCGGAAGCGCGAAAAGTCTGGTCATGTGGAGGCAGATTTCGCGCGTCTCGCGGTCCTCGCGGGCGTAGAAATTGGAAAGCGTCAACTGATCGTTTTCGCCTGGGCGGAGCCCGTCCACTTCGCGCAAACTATCCCTGATCAAAAGGCCGCTCTCCGGGTCCACTTCGCCGAGAAAGAACGGGTATCGCGGACGGTTTCCTTTTGCATTCGCCGGCGTGATGTTGCCAAGCCAGAAGGTTCTACCGCTTGAGTGCCGCAGGAGTTGCGAACAGGAACTCGGCGAGAAAAACGGATCGCCGTTGGAGTAGGTCCACGGCACGGGTGGGCTCCACTTCCAACCGCCATCGTCTGAGTAACTCACCCATCGGTAGCTTGGCAGATCCGCCTTGCGGTCGTTCGACCCGCGCAGCGTCATCATCAGACGGCCGCCGCCGATCTCCGCGAGTCCCGGTTCGGACATTCCCCGAGTGCTCCTCGCCGGATCGCCTTCGACGAGCGCGCTCATTTCCCATTCGAGCAGCCTGTTTTTCCAACGTCCGTGCAGGACCGCCGTATGGTGGTATGTATAGCCGCCGCCCGGGTTGTAAAGGGAGCCGTCTTTCGCGACGGGGGAAATCTCGACCGGCAACAGGATGCGGCCATCGCTCATCGCCACCGGCCGGCTCGTATTATCGCCGAGCATGGCGCAATTCTTCCCCGCGAAAACTCCTGGAAGCCAATGGCTCGCGTCGAACTCCGCGCCGCGGTGAATCACCTGATGGACTGCGGCCCCGGGGTTATAGCCGTTTCCGGACACCGTGTAATAGATTTTCCACTGGCGCAATCCTTCGAGTGGATCGTCGGTAGGAAGCGTCCCTTCAAGCCAGAACTCGAGGAATCGTCCGGTTCGCGCATCGACCCACCCGCCTCGCGGATGCCGCCGGAGCATTCCCGCCGGGCGCTTCTCTCCGGTGCGCCGCTCGACCGGTTCATTCCATGTCCGTCCGTTGTCTCCTGAAAAGCGGTAGAAAGCGGTATCGATAGTATCCGAGCGCGACCAGCGCTGCTCGATGGACATCATGTCCCCGCCCTTCGGACGGGTGTAGTAGGCATAAGCCATGACGGCCGTTCCTTTAGCCGGCGATCGCAGAAAAACGTCGCGGCTGACCGGCGCCGGACCGGCAGCCGCTGCCGCCAGACTGCTGTGCAGGAAACGGCGTCTCGAAAGGGGCACGCTCCGAGCATACCGCGATCGAAGCCAGGCGCGAAAAAAAGCGCGCGTGGGGGATTCCCACGCGCGCGAGGACGCCCGTCTTAACTGCCTAGAACGCGACCCGGAGACCGAAGCGCAACGTGCGCTGCGCCGTCGTCGCCGTGCTGATTGTACTCGTGATCGCCATAAAATTCGCAGGCGAAGTCACGGTGGCGTTTGGATTCGAAAGAGCCGGCGTGTTCGTGAAGTTCAGAGCCTCCGCCCGGAATTGCAAGTCCACCTTTTCGGCAAGCTGGAACTTGCGGAACAATCCCAGGTTCATGTTGAACAGACGCGGGCCGCGCAGGGCGTTGAGGCCCATATTGCCGAAACGCACCTCGCGAACCGCCGCAAACGCAGACGGATCATAGAAGGGAGCGCCCAAGCCAACACCACCGGGTTTCCCTACATTGGCCGAAATCTGGTCGGCCACTTGCGAGTTCCCCGGAGCGTTCAGCGAACTTCCGTCGGTCGCCACGATAAACGGTGTACCCGAATACAGCGTCACAAGCGGGTTGAGCTGCCAGCCCCCAAGAACCGCGGCCGGCACGCCGCTCGTCATCATTCCCTTGCCTTTTCCCATGGGCAGTTCGTAGTTCGCCGCCATTGAGAAGGAGTGTGTCCGGTCGAAGTCGGAGACGGCCTTGTTCTTCGAGAACTGAGAAGGCACATAGAAGCGGAGGCCGCTGTCGCTGTTGCCCGCATTGATGCCGAGCGACTTCGACCACGTGTAGGACGACGTGAGGAACAGGCCGCGCGCGAACCGCCGGGTCACATTCGTCTGCAGCGCGTCGTAACGCTGGGTCGCCATGGGGATGAAGTAATTGCGCGAGACGTTGACTCCGACCCTGCCAAACAGAGGCCGGCCGTTAGCACCAGCTCCGGGGATCAGACCGGCGTTCGCGTCGAAGTACGTGACGCCCTGGCGGATGGATCGCGTGCCGACGTAACCTGTCTGCAACACAAACCCGCCGCCAAGTTCCCGCTGCACCGTCAGGTTGTAGGACTCGATGTAACCGCGGCGGAGCTTTCCGGCCTGCAAGGAGTTGGTTGCAATGGTGTTGGGGATGTCAAGGACGCCGCTCGACACATCCGGGAACTTTACCGCCGGAATGCCCGTCGCGAGCGACCCACCGGCCACGAACGAGTTGAGAGGCTGGTACTCGTCCACGATCACCGCCGGATAGGGGCTGCGCAAAGGCCGACTTACCGGATACGGATCATTCGTGATGCCAAATCCGGCGCGGAAGACCGTCTTTTCACCCATTCGGTACGCCATGCCGATACGCGGCGCGAACATCACCGCGGCCGCCGTGGTTCCGGCGTTTCTTGGGATGTTTCCGCGCCCTCCGATCAGGACCTTGTTGGTTTCGAGGTCGTAGCGCTCGATTCCAAACTCGCCTCGGCTCATGATCGGAAAGTGCTCGAAACGCATGCCGAGGTTGACGCTGAGCCGGCGCGTGGCCTGCCAGTTGTCGCGAATAAAGTATCCCTGCTGGAACTCACGCGTCTTCATGGGGTCGTAGAACTGGTAAGCCTTGCCCAGCGATCCCGGAAGGCCCAGGAGGAATGAACCGTAGGCATTGAAGTTGTTTGCGGCCGCGCCGCCATTGAGTGCCGTGACCCCGTTGACGAAATTGAAGCCGCCGCGCGGGCTCCAGCCCCCCAGCTCAGGCTGCCAGTGATTCATCTGATGCTTGAATCATGTCGAGGCCGGCGCGAAGGTTATGCGCGCCCCGAGACCACGCCAGATTCGCGACGTACGTGTATACGCGATCGTTCCGCACGACCGGGCTCCAGGTGTTGACGTTGCCGACGGACGCGTAACCGCTGATGTTGAAGACGGGAAAACCGCTTTGTCGGGGATCAGGTCCATTCGTCCCCGGTATCTTCAATAGATCGAGCCCGATGTTCGTGCCGTAATCCGGCCCTGTTGTGTCATGGTGCATCAGGGTGCCGCCGAAGTTGGCGTCGAACAGAAGCGTAGGCGTAATGGTGTAGCTGACGCCCCCACCGAACACGTCCGTGTGGTTGTTGCCGGTGCCAATGCCGGCGGCTCCGGCTGCGCCGCCAGGATAGCCTCCGAGGGCTCTTCCGAGCGGGGCCGCGCCTGAGACCGGCGAAAGCATCACACTATATTTTCCGAAAGCGTTAACCTTGCTATTCGGCGTCCAGTTCAACTTGCCGTCCACCAGATTACGCTTGAAGTAATACGGCACCGAAGCGAAGTAGTTGTTGGTTTGCCCACTGCCGGTATTCGGCAGCGGAACCAGATCCTGAATCGTCCGGGCCGCGGAACTCCATCGCGCCTGCGGTATCACGTTATCGGGAAATGGCATTCGGTTCTGACCGAGATTGTTTCCGGTAGCGGGATCATACACTGTGGTCAGCCCTGCGAAATTCCCGCTCTTCACTTGCGCCGTCGGAACCGAAAGAAGACCGTTGCCGCGTTCGGCCGTGGTGGTTTCTTCCCAAGATGTAAAGAAGAAGAGCTTGTCCTTCCTGATGGCTCCGCCAAAGGTGCCGCCAAACTGATTATCGATACGTTGTGGGATGCCCGATCCGGCGGGCGTGTTCGGATTGAAGAATAGATTCTTCGCACCCCACTTGTGGTTCGAGTGATAGAGGAACGCAACGCCACGATAGGCATTGGTGCCCGATTTGGTAATCACCGAAACTGCCGCGCCGCCCGACATACCCTGCTCGGCGTCGAAATTGTTGGTGGCGATGTTGACCGTGTCAATCGATTCGATCGGTGGAATGTAGAGCGCATGATTAGGAAGCCATGTGAATACGCTGGCGGCGCCGTCAATGCGCGTGTTGTTCGAGTTGCGCGCCGTGCCATTGACGTTGGTGGTTAGCGCGCGCCGGCGAATCGGTGGAGGCATTCTGGAACAGGCCAGGAGTCGTTCCCGGGACCAGATCGAGAAGGGATTGAAAATTCCGATAACCGCCGACGGAGAGTTGCGTCAACTCCTTCGAGCTGATGTCGGTGTGCAGGTCGGACTTATCGGACTGAAGCTGGACGGCTTCAGCGCCAATGGTGATCACTTCACTCACGCTGCCTATCTTGAGGGCAGCGTCGATACGCGCGATGTTATTGGCTGCGATCGTGACGTCCTTGGCTTCAAACTGCGTGAAACCCGTCGCGACGATCTTGACGTCATAAACGCCAGGCGGAAGGTTGCGGGCATCGTAGGCTCCGCGGTCGTCAGTTTTGGTTTCGGCGCTGAAACCGGTGGCATTGTTCCTTAGTGTGACGGTAGCGTTTACGACGGATCCCTGCTGCGGATCGGTCACGTTGCCGACAAGATTCCCATAAAGAAGTTGGCCTAGCGCGAACCCTGCGGTAAGAACCGCCAAGGCAGACAGGATAAGCAACGTTCGAGTTTTCATACAGACCCCTTTGTTCGATGGCTCACCGGAGCGGCAATTTTCCCTCGCGGATCCAGAGCCAGAATCTTTGGTTCTACCTGACCAATGCATCATATCGCCATGCCCGTGAGGGTTGAGGCGCGCCCAACCATTTGGATGACCTCATAAACATGGGGTAAAACTGGAATTTGGCGGAGTTCGCGCTTCGCCAACCCACCCCAATCGAGGTCACCCAA
>SXGT01272834.1_pt1 | contig 21412 bp, 20 predicted proteins | sample 3176221 | NCBI WGS metagenome assembly SXGT01 (sample SAMN11356862, study PRJNA531348) | freshwater metagenome | isolation source: freshwater sample F1-120 | place: China: Fuxian Lake, Yuxi | collected 2017-12-25
CGGTGATCCAATCTGGAAGAAAATTGACCTATTATCAATACAATAAGGGTTCGCTCTACGAAGCGTTTGACCTTCGCAAGGACCCCAATGAGGATAATAATATTTATCAGCAAGGCATCGAGCCAATACAAAAGTTGCAAGTCTTGCTTGAACAAAAGCTCGCGGAGATTGGCGCGGTATACCAACCAACGGATGCTACCAACAATCTGGAAAAGGCAAATTGATGGCCAACAATAACACCCCAAACAGACGAGATCTGCTCAAACTGCTATCAGTACTGCCAGCGGCAGCCGGGGTATCTTCACTTGTGCGGGCACTACCCAAAGCTAACAATTCCTCCGGTCACATCATCCTGCTTGTCTTCGATGCTTGGTCTGCGCGCAACGTGAACCTGTACGGCTACAAGCGAGAAACCATGCCAAACCTGACAAAGTGGGCCGACCGTGCGATCGTGTACCGCCAACACCACACTGCTGGCAACTACACCGTACCCGGAACAGCCTCGTTGCTAACAGGCGCGCACCCATGGTCACATCGTGCCATTAATTTGGGCGGCAGGATCAACAAAGAATACCAAAACCGGACCTTGTTTAATGTTCTGTCTCCAAAAATGAATACGGTGGGGTTTTCGCAAAATATTTATGCAGACCAATTCCTCGCACAATCAGGTTCTGGTCTCAATTCTCACTTGCCATTTGGCAGTTTCAACCTCAATGATCGGGTCATCTACGATGCGCCATTCTTTACCAGAGACTCCATAAATGCCTATTCAGCTTTTGAAGATGGCATCGTTCAACATGGAAAAGGTATCGACGGGTCCCTTTTTATGGGGCCGCTGGTTCGCCTAAAAGCGACCCGAGATCAAGCTGTATTGTTGCCAAAATATGGCGAGGGTTACTATAATGGCCTGCCTGAAAGCCTTGAAAGTTATACACTTGCGGGAGTCGTGGATGGAATGATCAACACCCTCGAGTCGCTGTCAAAACCATCTTTTGTATACTTTCATGTGTTTGCTCCCCACGACCCTTACCGCCCCTATGCGCGATTCTTCAATGCCTTCAAGGATGATGGCCTGATATCACCCCCCAAGCCTGACCATCCGATCATTGGCAATCCCGTTCAGCTCAAAAGGATGCAATCGGAACAATTGAAATATGACGCTTTCATTGCCAGTTGGGACCAAGAACTTGCCCGTTTCTTTGAATTCGCCCAAACTTCTGGACTCAGAGACTCCAGCACAATTGTCATCACATCAGACCATGGCGAAATGCACGAGCGTGGAGTGAGTGGTCACAGCACCCAATTGCTAAGCGAACCTTTGTTGCATATTCCACTCATCATTACTACCCCGGGGGTTACAGAACAAAAAAATGTTTCCAGCCTAACATCCAGTGTAGATATCCTGCCAACGTTAACAAATTTGGCGGGTGTCGCTATTCCAGATTGGGTTGAAGGACAGCTGCTTCCCCTTATGGGAGGGCAGGAAGATCCTGCCCGGTCGGTTTATGCTTTGGAAGCGGGTAGTAATTCCGCCTTTGCGCCGATCACTGAATATTCCTTCGCCATCCTGAAGAACGATCTTAAGATCACACGTTACCAATATAAAAATTACACAGGTACTGAGGTATTCAATTTCGTCAAAGACCCAGATGAAAATACCGATTTGCACGACCAAAATGATCCTGAAATTGCAACAATAAAACTCGAATTGGGAAAGAAGATCGCCGAATTTGGGTTGGCAAACTAAAGGCATGCGCATACCCAACCGGCGAGATTTAATAAAATTGTTTGCTTCCGCTGCAGGAGCATACGGCATTCGCTCTGTGGTAAGGGCGTTACCCGCTGCCGCCAAACAAGGCGGCCATCTGATCATCATCGTATTCGATGCCTGGAGCGCCCGTAATGTGAGCCTGTATGGATACCCAAGGCCAACGATGCCAAATTTGGAGGCCTTTGCAAAAACAGGCCTGGTTTATAACCAACATCATTCAACAGCAAACTTTACCATCCCGGGTGTTGCAAGTTTGCTCACGGGTGTATAACCTTTCCAACATCGCGCGCTCAGCCTCAATAGCCAGGTAGCCAAACAATACCAAGCCAAAAACATCTTCAACTACTTCAACAAGAAGTACAGCACTGTTGCGTTTGCCCAAAACACCTATGCAGACCAGATCCTCCAACAAGCAGACCCCTCGCTGGATCAACATATGGCATTCGGAACCTTTAACTTGGCGAACAATGTGATCTACGATGCGACCATGTTTAAGAAAGATCCATATATTGCTTATAACGCCCTTGATAGCGGTGTTTTTAAAGAACGGAGTGGTGGATCTGGATCCCTGTTCATTTCTCCGATCCTTGCCTTGCTTGCCAACCGCCAAAACGCGTTACAAGATACGCTTTATGCCGGCGAAAGTAAAGAGGGCTTACCATATGCCGGAGAGCCCTTCACCCTCAATGGCATCCGGGATGGTTTGATACGCACGCTCGAATCACTCGACAAACCTTCCTTGGTCTACTTTCACATCTTTACCCCTCATGCGCCATACAAGCCTGCAGCCTCAGGCTTGAAGAAGTTTAAAGCCGATGGGCTGACTTTTCCGCTCCATCCAGACCATCCACTGGCAGAGGATAACCCGCCTGTTGAATTGCAAATTTCAGACAGGGCTAAATATGATGCCTACATAGCGGATTGGGATGAATGCCTGGCTGAACTTTTTGTTTTTTTTGAAACTAGTGGATTGCGGAATAATAGCACCATTGTTATCACATCGGACCATGGTGAAATGCACGATCGTGGTGTAAACGGCCATTCCACCATGTTGCTAAGCGAGCCATTATTGCATGTGCCGCTGGTAATTACTTCACCTCAAATCAGTTCACCACGCCAGGTAAACCAAACCACATCCAGCGTAGATATTCTTCCGACGTTGTGCCAGTTGGCAGGATTGCAAATTCCTGATTGGGCAGAAGGAAGTGTATTGCCAGGTTTCACAAATTTGGACACCCAGGATCAACCCAAGTTTGCATTCCATGCGGAAAAAAGTTCAATCACTCGCCCTGTTCGACAATTTTCAGCTGCCATATATCAGGACGGAATAAAGCTTATTCGCTACCAATATCCCGGTTACCAAACCATTGAAGCATACAACCTGATGTCAGACCCAAATGAGGACCTAAATATTTATCCTGAAAAAAGCGAAAAGCTGAAAAATTTTACCTTGGCATTAGACAAAAAGCTGAACGAGGCAGGTGTGATCGTTAACAGGTAATTGCAGCATACAAAGCACTTTTTAACATGTCCATTTCATCTCGCCGAAAAAATCAATCCCCCTTGGCCAAAATTCCGATTAATATGCGGCGTAATATAGATAAACCTCTGCAAGCCATTTACCATATAATTTGCATAGGCGAAAATGCTCAAGACCACTCAGTGGTCGTTTAATCCATCGGCCTTGAGGATCAGATTGAAATGGCAAAGGAGAAGCGGATGGCAAACCACAAATTTGATCGCCGAGATCTGCTAAAAGCATTCGGGATTGGCGGACTTGGCCTCACAGCCAGCCAAATTGTTAGGGCGTTACCAGATTCTTCGTCCAATAGCGGCCATTATATTATTATTGTCTTTGATAGTTGGAGCGCGCATAACGTTGGTCTGTATGGCTACCAGCGGGATACAATGCCGAATCTTTCAAAATTTGCCGACCAGGCATTTGTTTTCAACAAACACCACTCTGGTGGAAATTTCACTGTGCCTGGCGTCGCGTCGCTGCTCACAGGTATGTACCCCTTCTCCCATCGCGCAATAGATTTGCACTGTCAGGTGATCGCACAACATCAGGGAAAAGACATTTTCAATGTCTTCTCAGACCAATTCAGCACGTTCGGGTTTGCCCAAAACATGTACGCCGACCAGCTGATTGGCCAGGCAGATAAGGGTGTGGATAAACATACCCCCTTCGGTTCATACAATCTGAACGATGTGCTGATCTACGATTCCCCCTTTTTTGACCGCGATGCCTACATTGCCTTCAACGCTATCGATTTTGGCCTTGTTAATCACCGTAAAGGCGAGTTTGGATCGCTTATTTTTGGCCCGCTTATGCGTACCATCGCCATGAGAGACCTTGAACACCTGGGGACACAATATGCTGACACCTATAATATGGGCCTGCCAGAGGGTAATGAAGCCTACACCCTTGAAGGCATCATTAATGGATTGATGGATACCCTCAAAGGGCTCAATAAACCATCCTTTGTTTACTTTCATGTTCATGCCCCTCATGCTCCTTATCGGCCGATCCGAAAGAATCACAAATTGTTTGAGTTCGATGGATTGGGTACGGATGTCGGTCCAGTGCATCCATTAGTGGAGGAGCCGGATCCTGAGTACAATTTGAAGCGAGACCAGGTACTTTACGATGCCTATCTGTATACGCTCGATAGCGAGCTTGCCAGGTTATTTAAGTACCTGGATAAAAGCGGATTTCGCCAAAACAGTACCATCGCAATAACAGCCGATCACGGAAAGATCCACCAATTTGGAACCAGCGGTCACTCTACACCGTTGCTTTACGAACCTCTTACCCATATCCCTCTGGTGTTATCCATTCCCGGCAATAACACCCGTGTGGATGTGAATACTCCCACCAGCTGTGTCGACCTCTTGCCGACATTTGCCGAGTGGGCGGGATTGCCGGTGCCCGAATGGACTGAAGGCAAACCACTGCCAATTTTGGGGAAGCAAGCCGAACCAGGACGCCCAATTTTCGCATTTGAGGCTAAAACCAATACTGTATTTGGCAGGTTCACGAAATATTCCATCTCTATGCTGGTGGGCGATCTCAAATTGATACGGTATCATTACCCTGGTTATATTTCCACCGAAATGTACGATCTGGCTGCCGACACGGGCGAGCTAAACAACCTCGCCGAAAGTGGCCATCCAAAATTTGATGAATTGGCGAAACAACTGAACCAAAAATTGGCGCAGATCGGTGCAGACATTGATTAAGCCTGAGGTAAACAATGGGATTATTTGATCTATTTTCGAAAAAGCAACAATCATCTGCCCCAGAGCAGACCGCCCCGGTGATCTTGGTTTCCGGCTTGCCCCGTTCTGGCACCTCGATGATGATGAAGATCCTCGATGCCGGCGGTTTGGAGATCCTTACCGATAACCAACGTGTTGCCGATGAGGATAATCCCAAAGGGTATTACGAATTTGAGATCGTAAAAGACCTTCCCGGCGGAGGGGATGCCACCTGGTTGGATGGCGCAAACGGTAAAGTGGTAAAGATCATCTCATTCCTGTTACAACACCTGCCTGCTACGAAAAACTACAAAGTTATATTTATGCGTCGAAACGTAGAAGAGATCCTCGCGTCTCAACGCCAAATGTTGATACGGCGTGGCGAACCTGCTGATGGTGACGACGCAAAAATGGCAGAAACCTTCCAGGAGCACCTCAAGCGAATTCGGGTTTGGCTGGCCAATCAACAAAACATTCAGGTACTGTATGTGGATTACAACGCGCTAATGAAAGAACCCCAAACTTCGATACAGGCAGTGTACGATTTTCTGCAATTGCCGTTGGACAAAGATAAGATGCTTGCCGTACCCGATGCCAACCTGTATCGTAATCGCAAAGGATGATGGATCGGATAATTAATCAAAGGTTACCCTTTTGGGTAATTTTTACAAAAAATTAACAAAAAAGCCTTGCGCCATACCCAAATTACAGGTATAAGCAAAATGTAACAACATACGCCGAATCAAATACGATCGGGGAACCCACCCATCTCGGGGCGAAATGATGCAGTCGCATTGTGGAGCAAGTCTTCTGTTCTAGCCCGGCAGCTAACCTCGTAGGCGTCGAAGGTCACAGTTGGAAAACCATTGCCATCCTGTGAGTCTTCGCCACCGCGAAGGGAATGCCAAGAACAAAAACTTGTTTTATTTTTAGTTAGGAGAACACAATGAACTTCATCAACCTTAACCACAACGAAAACACCAACGGATGGCGTAATGCCTACGAAGTACAGGTTGCCGCCATGGAGCATGAAAAGCGGCTTCATCAAGGGTCTGTCCAATCCAACCTGGAGAAAGCTCAGAATACCAGCCAGGCACGTAAAGAGCGTTTCGCTGGCACATTGGCAGGTATCATTCTGGAATCGATGGACCTGACCGACTAGATCCAAGAGAAATGGTGAACCGAGAGCCCCCTGCCAAATCGGCAGGGGGCTCTCATTTTTTACCAATTGATATTTGGATCAATCCAGCCCATTTCGGGCAACGACCTTTCCGTACCAGTGGGCGCTGTGTTTTGGAATCCTTTTTTGGGTTTGGTAATCCACATAAACGATGCCAAATCGCTTGCTATAACCATAAGCCCATTCAAAGTTGTCCATCAAACTCCACACAAAATAGCCACGTAAACCAACACCGGCATTGATAGCTTTATGCGCCATCGCAAAATGGCGTTGCAAGAAATCGACCCGCAGGGTATCTTCCACGTGGCCATCTATAAGTTTGTCATCAAAGGCAGCACCGTTCTCGGTGATGTAAATGTTCTTAAATCCATGCTCAAAGTGTAGCCGGCAAAGCAAGTTATATAGTGCTTCAGGGTGAACCTCCCAACCCATTTCGGTAAATTGCGGGCCGGCGACCACTTCAGCAGGCAAGTTTTGGGTGGTTTTTGTGTCGCGAATTACGCCCCGGGTATAAAAATTTACCCCCAAAAAATCTGTACTAACCGCAATGGTGTCCATATCGCCGGGCAATACAAAAGACATATCGCTACCAAAGCTTCTAACCATGTCCTGTGGGTAACCACGCCCAACCAAAGGGTCCAAAAAGAAGCGATTGTTGTAGCCATCTGCCCAGGTGGCAGCCATCCTGTCTGAAAAACTTTGGGAAGCCGGTACTTGTGGAGTTAGGTTAAGCGTGATACCCACCTTGGCATTTGGAACGTTTTTTCGAATGACCGGCACTGCCTTTCCGTGGGCCAATAACAAATGGTGGGCGGCCGCAACTGCTGCTTGCAGGTCTTTGCGGCCAGGGGCGTGAACGCCATGTTCGTAACCCAAAAACGCGCTAACCCATGGTTCATTAAAAGTGATCCAGTTTTTCACTCGGTCTCCCAAGGCCCTGGTGATCGCATCCGTGTATTCCAAAAATGCGTCAACCGAACCGCGTACAGCCCATCCGCCTTCATCTTCCAAGGCTTGCGGAAGATCCCAGTGGTATAGGGTTACCCATGGTTCAATACCTGCGGCGAGTAATTCATCCACCAGGTCACTGTAAAATTGAACACCCAATTCATTTATCTTTCCTCTTCCACTTGGTAAAACTCTTGGCCACGCTATCGAGAAACGATAGGCTTTGAACCCCAACTCCTTCATCAATGCCACATCATCGCGGAAGCGGTGATAATGATCGCATGCAACATCGCCAGTATCACCGTCTTGGACGTTGCCGCTGGTGTGGCTAAATCGGTCCCATATATTTTCGCCTTTGCCGTCTTCTTTCCAAGCGCCCTCAATTTGGTACGAGGCGGTAGCTACTCCCCACAAAAAACCTTTTGGAAACTCCAATTTTGCGTTGCCCATTCTTGTGCTCCTTTGGATCAAATAATTCGCGCCACAGGCGCGGTGTTCTTGGAATATAAACTTGTTAATCGATCAGTTTGTACGAAACAAAGGCGAAGGTTTCGCTATCGGGTGCCCAGGAGTTTACATTGATGCTGCCTTGCCCACCGAAAAGCCTTACAAGCGTTTTTACTTCGCCACCAGAAGCGGGCATAAGTTTCAGTTCTACCTGTTTATTTGCAGGGTGGTCACCGGGTTTCACATCACCTTCGGCATACGAAATAAACACCACATGTTGGCCATTTGGCGAGAGGTGCGGAAACCAATCATTGGAGCGTTCGTTTAGCATTTGGGTTTGATCGCTACCGTCAGCGTTCATGCGCCAAACTTGCATCAGGCCGCTTCGAACCGAGTTGAACCATATATATTTGCCATCCGGTGAGTATTCCGGGCCGTCATCAAGTCCGGGTTCATGGGTCAGTTGATTTTCATTTCCACCATCTACGCTGATGGTAAATACATCATATTGACCGCCCCTTTCGGCGCAATATGCCAAATACTTCCCATCCGGAGACCATCCATGCAGGTAACTCGGGCCAATCGGGGTGATCAATTTTGGATCGCCGCCAGCAATGGGGAATATATAAATCCGCGAGGTAGCGTCTGCGTGGGTAAAGTGGCTGACCGCGATCAGTTTGCCATCCGGCGAGAGTACATGGTCGTTATTACAATCAATTGCAAAACCACCATCGATCTCGCTTACAGTGCCGGTGGTTAGCTCAAACTTAAAGATGCGGCCAGCACTGTTGTAAACCAGAAATTTGCCATCCTGGGTCCAATTGGGCGCCTCAATCACATAACCAAATTCTCGCAAGGTTTTTCGTTCGCCAGTGCGTATGTTGTAGGTCTCAAGTATGCTGGCGGAATCGCGCTCCGCGAACCACTTGCGCAATGTGATGATGTCCATGAATCCTCCGATGTTAACCTTAGCAAAGAGATAATTCCATCGTTCATTTTCTACATACTTAATTTTACCCTTTGCCACCCATTTGCGGATAAAATTACCTTAAATTTGGTAGAAAAGTTGAGCAGATCATGAACCGTGTTTTATGGCCACCCGATCAAAAATTCAAATTTGGGACCACTGAAGAAGTACGCATTTCAATTTGCCGAGGTGCTGGCAGCCTGAGATATCCAGTAAAAATTTGGCTTGTTCAAGGTGGCGTAGCCTTGGAAAACTGTAGTAAAAACGGGCTCCAAAGGAGATGCTATCCATGGGCGCCAAACCAAGAGCATGCTGATATGGATGCGGGTTTTTACGGGTATGCGGTTACGCTGAAAGAGAACGCAGATTCCGCCGCTTTCAAACTTATCGATACAGCTGGTAGGATAATGTTTGATGTCTGGGGGCAATTCTTTGCACCGCTTTTTACCGCAAGGGTACGCTCGTCGCTTGGTGTTGGTTGATCGGGATGATGACCAACAATCCTAACCTTAAGGGTATCCTGTTCCTCATATTGGCATTATTGGTTGGGTCGCTTCAAGCGGTTGCTGTCAAAACCTTGGGTGGCAAATATCCGGTACTGCAAATGGTGATATTTCGCAATCTGGTGGCTTTGCCTTTCACGCTACTGTTTTTTCGATTGGAAGGCCGGCGTGGTTTACCTGTCACCAAAAAAATACGGTCGCACGCCATCCGCGGTTTATACCTTTTCCTTTCTTACACTACCTATATGATGGGCATCGCGGCGCTGCCATTGGCCGAGGTCGAAACCATCCGATTTTCCGGCCCCCTGATGATCACAGTGTTGTCAGTGGTATTTCTGAGTGAAAAAGTAAGTTTGGTACGTTGGTTTGCTTTGGCTGTGGGGTTTGGCGGTGTATTATTGGTTGTTCGCCCGGGTACCGCAACCTATAATATTGGTTCCTTATTTATTCTCATCAGTGTACTTTTTTATGCCCTCACTGTGTTGTCTACACGTCAGTTACAACTAACCGAGAGCAGCGCAACCATGGCATTCTACAGTTCGCTAATGTATGTGGCCTCGGCAATAGTGCTGATCCCCTTTACTATGGCCATTGGAGAGCAAGCAGGCACGCACTCCAGTTTGGCATTTTTATTGCATCCATGGCAAATCCCTACTTTGCCACACGGATTGCTGATGGCCAGCTTGGGGTTGGTATGGGCAGCGTGGACATACCTAATGGCACGGGCCTATAGCCTGGCCAAGGCATCCATTGCTGCTCCCTTTGAATATGTTTCGTTGCCAATTAACATCATGTGGGGTTACGTTTTTTGGTCGGAAGTTCCGAATCTCTCAACCTTGGCAGGAGCAGCTTTGACGTTGGCCAGTGGCTTGTTTATTTTGTTTAGGAACTCACGAGAACGGCAATAATTTGACACCTGAGGGCTTCATTTGTCACCCATGCTTATTGCCTGCAGGAGGAAATTTCCAATACACTTTACAGGCTACTAGCTTCAGGCGTGTTTAACTGGGATTACGGCTCGAAAAATACCACTTAGGCGGAAATGCAGGCTGTAGCCAAAAGCAAGCCCATTGCCAGTTCACAACCCGATCAACCCGTTGCGCATTGGGTGGCAGAGGTCGCCCTTAATCAAGCCAATCCCTGTACCCAAGGTGGGCTGCCATCGCTTCCGCTAAAAGCGCCGGCAACCGGCGCTTTTATTGATGGGGTCAAATTCATCCACATGGAAAGGGTTATATTGCCTGCTTTGTTCCACCTCAGCACAGAATAATGTTAGATTCTGAAAACCCTATTATTTATGGCCTTTCCATCGGCTACCGATTATGTAACCATATTGGATAGTTCCTCTAACAAGCCGCAACGACAAAGATCACGGCGAGCTTACATTGAGGGTAAAACTATTTGTAAAACCTAAACCGTCGCCAAATTCATCGTATCCATACACTACCCACTCATATTGCCCAGTGGGTACGGATTGGGTTACTACATAACTGGCCTCAGTGGTCTCAACAAAATCGAGGATCTTGGTGGAAGACTCGCCTTTTTTGTAGAAGTGGATCTTGTAAACCTTGGCCCAGGCATGTGGTTGCCATGTCAGGGTGATCTCGTTCGCTTTTACAGTAGCTCCATCAGCCGGGCTGGTAGCGGTCATCTCGCAACTTTCGGGTAGCCCGCCGATCTGGAAATTATGCAAACCGTCATTCTCTGCAATTTGCACTTCTTGGCTATTGAACACCTCCACTTTAAAGGTATAACCGCAACTTTGCAAGTCCCGGTTCATCTCGAATCTGGGCTCGGTAAGTTGCATACGATGGATCAGCGAGCCGCCACGGCCTGAATGGAATGTGAGCTCGTAATAAGCTGCCTGTGGGTAGGCTTGCCATTCCAAGACCGGACGCCTGACTGCGCTAATTCGCTCATCTTCCGCAGGCTTGGTGATCACAACATCGGTGCGAACGGTATTCTTATCACCGATATTCACCATCTCACCCGCCTTCAATTCAAAATCTCGCGCATTTAAGAAACCGCTGGTCATAAAGAACCAACTTTCACCTTCCAAGGCTTTGTAGGTAAGGCCATATCCCCCCGGTGGCACATTTACGATCACGTAAACACCATCAACGCCGGTTCGGGTTGGGTACTCCGCACCACTGCAACCACCAATAAACTTGATCTCGTCGCATAATTTAACTTCCAGGCCCTCAATTGGCTGGCCATTCCACAGGATTCGACCATACACACCACCTTTGCCCGCATCGGGCAATGGGCCGTCATAAACAAATGGGGTGGGTGTTGGTGGGCCAACAGGTATTTTGATAGAAGGTGGCGCTTGTTGGTCCTGTACCCCTTGCTCAGCAGGGGCGCCGCTGTCATCGACTTCGGTAGAGGAAATTTCTTTGGAGACGCTACTTGCCACATCCGCCGCAATATTACCCAATGAACACGCCAGAGCCAGCAATGAAAACACGATGATGGCAGCCAATGCGCGAAAACCTTTTGGGCTAAACATTGGTACCTCCGGTCACTTTAAAGCAAAAGAATGCTAAGTTGCCTTATATCCATCGTAGCACGACATGAGGTGCTGGACAAGGCACGCTGCAGCCTGCAGGGTACTGGCTTGCGATTTAAAGCGGGCTATGAAGGGTGTATTTTTGTATTGGAACGATGGGCTGAACGAAATACTTTAGGATGGTTACCCAAAGGTTAGGGATTGCACCGAAAATGAACCTTACCAGAAGATCAGTTCCCATCAATCATCGGAATATTTTATCCGTTGTAACTGGATAGTTTCCAAGGGCGATCATTGGTTGGGTGTGTTGGTTCGCTGGTAGTTGGCGACAATTGCGCCACTTACGCATGCAAGGCATTGGGTTAAGCAGAACGAAGCGGGAATGGAACCATCACCAAATAAGCGCTTGCCTTTACCCAATATGGCCGGATAGATCGCAAACCAAAATCCATCCACCAGGTCGTTGTTCATCAGGAATTGAACAAGGATGCTACTGCCCCAGACGTGCAGGTCTGGCCCATCTTGTTGCTTTAGCGCTTCGATCTGGCTGGCAACATCACCAGAAAGTATCGTCGCTGGTTGCCAATTGCCAGCCGTGAGAGTGTTGGAGGTAACAAATTTGGTTGCACTGTTTGCGGCTGGCCAAATATCATTATGTTGGGGCCAATACTTCGCCCACATTTCGTATGTTCGCCTTCCCAACAACAAGTCGAACTGGCTATTCATACGCTGGCGAATTTCCGATCCAAGTTGGGGGTCTGTATATGGGCTAATCCAGCCACCTAAATTGAATCCACCACTGGTATCCTCATCCCGCCCTCCCGGGGCCTGAATGACGCCATCCAGAGAAATATGTTCAAGAACGATGATTTTCCTCATGTTGAAACTCCTTGACGTAGGTACACCCACGAAAGCTACCAAGCATTGGGTTGTGGTGGCAGGTCCATGGCTGGTTGCAAGTTTGATAACCTATTGGTTTGATACCAAGCATTCTACTCTTTCATTGGGTGATATTCAATTTCAATGATCAATGTTGGTTTGCGCAAATTTTTAGGAAGCCAAATTAAAGGAGTAAAAGGCGGAGGTATCTACAACCCATTATGGAAATTATTGGATGAGGGATTTTTTGTGCCTTAATTGGTTGGTTTCCAATGATGGGTAAATATGATGAACCAGAGTCATTCATTCCGAGATCTTTTTTTAGGAACTAACAATTCAAAAACCAGCCAATTCAGGAGGAGTAAACCTCTTGAATTGGCTGGGAAAAAAGGACCAATAAACAAACTCCACTCGGTCTGGGTTTCAGGACATAACCAGCGAGAGTTATTCAAATAGTCTTCAGAAAAATTCCGCTTAATCTGCACGTACCTGTTTGTAAATTGTTTGGTGGTTCACAAAAAACATTTTTGGCATAGAAAGCACTGGCAAGGTAACCTTTACTTTGAGAAATGAGTCCCTGTTTCCCCGCGCAATGCGCGCACCATATTATCGGGGTTGGTGACCAATGCCTGACGACCGCCGTTTTCCAAAAAACTCAGAATGGCTTTGATCTTTGGTTCCATGCTGCCCTTTCCAAACTGACCATCTGCCAGGTGTTTCTTTGCGTCTTCAATCGTTAACTTATCGAGCCATTGAACGTTGGGCTTGTTAAAGTTGATCGCAACTTTTTCAACTTCTGTCGAGATCAGGAACAAATCCGCATCGATACTGGATGCGAATAAAGCTGATGCCAAATCTTTATCGATCACAGCCTCAACACCTTCGATCTCACCTTTCTCATTCTCAATAACAGGAATCCCGCCGCCGCCGACAGCCACAACAGTGTAACCGTTTCCAACAAGGGACATAATTGCATCCTGTTGAAGTACCTTTACGGGGGTTGGGGAAGCAACCACTCGTCTCCAACCTCGTCCCGCATCCTCCATTACATACCAGTTGTCGACATCTCGGTGTTGGAGTGCGGTTTTTTCATCCATGAACGAACCGATCGGCTTGGTTGGGGTTTTAAAAGCCGGATCATTTTTATTGACCAAAGTTTGGCTTACAACTGCAATTGCCTGATTGGGCATTCCGCGTCGTTTGAATTCATTTTGGAGAGCGGTCTGGAACATGTAGCCAATGGAGCCTTGAGTATTTGAACCACCATAATCCAAAGGAATCGGATGTACCTCGCTCAACGCTAACTCCGACCGCCTTAATATAAAGCCAACTTGCGGACCATTTCCGTGGGTAATGATGACATCCCATCCATCCTGGATCATATCAACAATATGGGGCATTGTTACACACACCGCCGCATATTGATCAGGTAACGACTCCTTGCCTTTCTCACGGATCAAAGCATTTCCGCCAACTGCCACCACAGCCAATTTTCGTTTCCTTCCCATGTTCTTCTCCTAGAATAATTTTGCGATTGAATTAATAGCCTGTGTAAAACATTCGAGCGGAGCACGGGTAATGCCTGCACCAACTTGCCCCACGCCCGCGTCTTTATGGGCAATGCCAGTGTTGATCACCGGAGCAATCCCTGTATCCACGACCTTGCGGGCATCAATGCCAGCTGGGGAACCTGTGAAGTTCAATGGAGGAAGTGTGAAACCGCCATGTACTCCCAATGTGATATGAAGCATCTCCCGTGTGTAAGCAATTGCATCTTGCGGTGTTCCACCAACGAATTGCACAATAGCTGGAGCGGCTCCCATTGCAAACCCGCCAATTCCTGCGGTCTCGGTAATGGCGCTGTCACCCAAATCAGGAGCTGCATCGGCTTGTGTATAGCCAGGGAAGAACAATCCATTCACCATTGGGGCAGGTGCTGTAAACCAATCATCCCCAGTACCGCTCATGCGGATCCCAAAATCGACACCATTACGCGACATCGCTGTTACCAAAGTGCTGCGCTCTACACCATGCCCGGCATCAAGCATCGATTTACAGCAAGCCATTGAAATATTGAGAAAAAAATGATCATTGCCTGCGATGAACTCTAATACCTTGGTAATAGTGGCTTGAGTGAGGTCGGTTTTGAGCAGTGCCGGAGCCAGTTTCTTGAACAGAATGGAAGAAGCTGCAGCGTTGCGATTGTGGCATTCGTCTCCCATGTGCAAGGCCTGGGCGATGATCGGACGCAATTCAATTCCACCAATCTGCTGGACAGCTGCGTTCATTGCGGGACCAAGTATCTCCGCCATCCATTTAAGTCTTTCCAACACGGATGGATCATTTGCGCCGAAGCGTAAAACCTTGCCCAGACCTTCGTTCAAATTACTAAACGCCATGTTGCCACGGTCCAGATTTTTTACGATCCAGACCGGCATAGATGGACTAATGACACCGGACATTGGCCCAACTGCGCCGTAGTGGTGGCAAGGGGAGTATGCAATTTCGCCACTTGACGCAAGTTTCCGCGCTGACTCCTGATCGGTTGCCCAGCCTTCAAATATGATCGCGCCGATGACAGCGCCTTGCATTGGCCCGCACATTCTGGTCCATTCAATTGGTGGACCAGAATGAAGAATGGTTCTTGATCCAAAGTTAGGAATTGCATCCTTTGCCTTGCCGACACCAGTCAATACTGGCTGAGCTGATAAAAACCTTTCAAAAGCGACTCGGTTCGCAGCTTCAACTTCAGGCTGGTTCACCAGTTTGGCAAGCTGCGTTCCCGCAAATTTATCGCCCATCGCCGGCGGACGCCAATCTAATTGCAAAGATTTTCCGCCTGTTTGATCGATAGCATCGGCAAAAGAAGTTAATCCAATGTTGATCACCTGCAAATCTTGTTCAAAAAGTTTGTTGACCATGATTACCTCCCACTCACAATTGCCGCTGCAAGACGTGCGGCTTGGGCGTTGCTCTTCGTCAAGATCACACCTGCATCCCGTAATAACTCTTCCTGTCGCGTGAGGTTCTGCGGGTCTGTGCTTGTGCCGCAAACGAAACCTACAAAAATAATTTGTCGATTCGCTTCTGCTGCTATCTTTTGCGCTTGAAGAATGGCGGGAATAAGTTCTCCCGCGGGATTCATGTTAGAACCGTGCCCCAGCACTACATCCAGAAGGATCACCGCTGTGGATGGGTCTTTGGCTTCCTGGATGATCCTATCATTCCGTAAACGGAAATCGATCATTGGGTGCGGTCTTCCTTGCGTGAATAAATCATCACCAAGATCTATCGCAGTATGTTCGGTTGATTTCCAGACATCCTTGAGTTTATATTCCTTTTTTAATGGGATGTTGGAATAGACACATGCCAACAATTCACTCATCAAAAGAAGATTTTCGTAACAGAATGTTCCACCACTAAATAGAGCGCGCACATATTTTTGTGTCTGGATCAATTTTTTTGTGGAAGGTTCTACCAACGATGCATATTCGGCAGGCAACGCATTCGAAAAAACTCCAACTTGCTTTCCCTGAGACAGGTTCATTGCCGCGACTGCCGCATCTTCCAAAGTTTTTACGCCGATAATATTTGCTTGCGTCACATTAGCAGGTTCAGCGCCGATAAAGATCGCAACCACAGGCTTGCCACTTTCCTCCGCTTTTTCCAGGACTTTTTTCATCACATCTGGTGAAGGTGGTTTAGATACCAACAGGATCACTTTGGTTTTTGGGTCTGCTGCAAGCGCTTCTATTCCTTGAAGCATGGTAATACCGCCAACTTCCGACTTCAAGTCATGTCCACCTGTGCCGATTGCTTGAGTGATTCCGCCTCCCAGACGGTCAATCAAACATGTCACTTGCTGCAAACCTGTTCCAGAAGCCGCGATAACTCCGATATCGCCCCGGCGGACCACATTTGCGAATCCCAGTGGAACACCATTAATGATCGCGGTTCCACAGTCAGGTCCCATCACAAGCAAATTATTATTTTTTGCATACTGCTTAAGAGAAATCTCCTCTTCAATGCTTACGTTGTCGCTGAACATCATGACATGCAACCCAAGATGTAATGCTTTGCGGGCTTCTGCCGCGGCATATTCACCTGGTGTTGATATCAAAACAAAATTTGCAGCCGGCATGGTTTCGAGCCCCATCTCTATGCTGCGTGGTGGCATATTTTGTACACCACTATCTCCCATGTTTGTTGGTTTGGCTTTAAGCATTGCCTCGGCTTGTTCCAATGCCGCATCTACAGATGCTCCATCTTTTCCATCAACAACGATCATTAAGTCATTCGGACTTGCAGGAACAGATTGCAAGAGCAGACCCGCCTCAACCAGTAAGCTGATGTTATTCTCGGTAGCCATTACCGCTGAAGCTTGTCTAATTCCATCCAGTTCTCGCACTTTTTCGGAGAACTGCATGAGTGATACAGAATCACGATATAGATTTTTGATGATGCGTTGTGCTGTTGCCATAATTCAATCCTTGTATTTTGTATAGAAAGAAGTCGAATTCCATGCAGCAAGGGCGACTAAGAAACCGGTGATCGAGTCCATCCCAGAGGAATGCCCGATCTGCATGGTACTTTTTGTTGCACAAATCAGTCTGCCTTCATCACCTGCACGGATTGCCTCGATCAATCCGACCATACTGCTTGAGAATTCGCCTTTGATGGCATGTTGGATATAGGTTCGGCTAATCTCGTTGGTCTTTTTTGATAAGCAAAATAATCCTTTGCCAAATTCTTCAATAAAATTCAGTCTATCTGTTTTACAGCCCAACATGCAATATAAGCCGGCCATAAAACCGATCAAAATATCATCGCCGGTAGGTGTTACGCCAGGACCCAGTCCAATCATCTTCTTTGCAGCGTCTGTGCAGGCGTGTGGGTCAAATCTTTCAGCGGCAGCAATAAGGCCGCGAACTGGCATAGAGAGGTTTCGGGTAAGGTGCGGTGCATGATCTGGTTGAAAAAGTTCTTCTGCAATGAGATCTGACTTACTTTGGATTTGCCCTGCGTTAAGTGTTTGCCAGATAATGGACCATGCTTGTTCGGTGGGTCCGTTAAGGCGCGGTAATTTCCCTCCCCAAATTTTCGCCCCTCGCAAATCGATGGCAAGTGGAGACGATTCAAAACGAATTATCCCGCCTCTTGATACTGCGGCCCCGCCAATATTTAAAGGTTGAATTGGAAGTGTCTGATTCACCCGGATCCCTTGTGGGAGATCGTAATGATCTGAGACGAGGATGGTTATTAATTTGTCGTAATTATCCAGGCGCAAATTTAAGGACGAAACAAAGAGGCTTTGTATCGTAGCGTTGAAGTTATTCTGAGGGACTGCCGAACCGATGGAAACAGCTTGTAATTGCATATTTTAAGGATACAGCCTGAGGCAAATACCCCAGGCTGTATTGTTGAATGGAATTAGTCTTCCAATTTAGGAGCAGGATCGTTTTTGGTGTAATTCATCATGATAACGAACAACACCGCCATGGCAACATAGCCAACAACAGGTCCCCAAGTAGCATTGAAGGACGGGTCAGAAAAATTGAATGGCCCTTCGGGGAAGAAACGTAGTTTGGTGCTATGGGTAAAACCAACCCAGGCACACGCAGCGCCAAATAATGTATAACCAATGGCGCCTTTCCAATTGCGGTCGATCACATAGGCAACGATTGCGCCGAGGATCATACCAACGAGGATTGATCCGGCACCGAGTACAGCCATGCCACCATACGATACTCCAGCGCCTGCAAGAACATCCAGTCCCAAGGTTCCCGCGTTTGTACCTGCGGCGCTTAGGGCGTTATTCACTTGCGTGATCACATAATCTGCGATCCAAGGGATAATGGCAATTGCGACTGCCGGCGCGTGACGGCGCGGGCTGGCATTGAATGCCTGAGAGGTAATGAGGATGCCAATATAAACCAGAATGGGAAGGATAGCAACGACAGGAATGATCGCGGAAAGGATGCCCAACAAACCCAGAACCCCGAGCAAGAACATGGTGACACCGGTAAGCCAGGAATAACCGACACGTGAACCAACGGATTTCCAGCCTGGGTGACCAATGTAGATCAAAGTGGGGAAAGGCGAGCCGAACAAGGAAGCAACCAAAGTACCACCGGCTGCAGCAAGCATGGCTTCGCGAGTATCGTATTTGTCACCGCCGGCCATGGCAGATTCTACATTGTTGAGAGATTCAAGGAACAGGTAGATTGCGAGCGGGATGGCAGTTACGAGGTAAGGCGCAACCAGAGGCAGGCCAGCCAACAAAACCTGGATTTGAGGCAGCGGAATAGCGATCGACGCGTTAGAAATGGCAGCCTGAAGTGTGCCGATCTGCATATATCCAGAGGCCCAGCCAAAGATGATGCCAAGGATCACGGCCACAAGCCCAGCGGGAATTTTGCCAGGGAATTGTACGTTCGCCAACCAACCAACGAAGATGATGCCGAAAGAAACCATGCTGAGCCAGGCCACATTCCAAGCACTGAAAGCTGCACCCATGGCAATATACGTGATTGCGACGCCGGCAAGGGTACCAAGCATAGCGGCACGGGGGGTCAATCGTTGCATGGTTGGTCCAATAAACGCACCAATGGTAGCAACAAGGGCGTGTACAAAGCACCAGGCTACGCCAACGCTCCAAATCAAATTAAAGTCTGCGCCGCTGATCTTGAGAGGCAGCATGATGGCAAAGGTGACGAGGAAGTAATGCGGGACGGATATGCCATAAGGCACTGCGGTCACATCGTCACGTCCTTCCTTCATTCCCAGCTTATATGCCATGTAAGCAAAATAAATGTTACCGACAGCCAGTGACAACACCAGGCCGGGAACAATTCTTCCGAAGAGAATTTCCTTCGGGAAGCCGATAACAAACTGCATCAAACTGACAGCCACCAAGGTGTTGGTGATGCTGTTCGTGCAGAGCCCGAAGAAGCCATTTAGGTCTCCAGGAACCCACAACTTGGGTAAACTCTTTGCATTTGCCATTCTTGTTTCTCCTTATAAATTATTTATTTCACCCTATCGTTCAGGGGAAATTCCATTGAATTAACCTGCTTCTACAACAGTATTGTCTTCGTAAGGCAGGTAGTGAAAACCAAAACATAAAGTGGCCATCAACAAGTAACCAAGAGCGACCAGCGGAGAAACGCCGATGCCGACCTGGGACCCGTGGATAAACCCGAAATAGGAAAGGATGGCGCCGGCTACAGCATACGCTGCCGCCACTTTTGGCTTGTGGTCAAGCAGAAACACTGCGATTGCGCCAATGATGAGGCCACTTAAGATCGCTCCGCCACCCAAGATTGCCAGCCCATTATAAAAAACGCCATTGAGAGCCATCTTGTCCATCAAATCTGCTGCGTTCGCACCTGCTGCTTGTAGCGCTCCATCTACCTGGCCTTGCCCCCATGCGGCAAAGTGAGGTATGAGGGCCAGTACGACAGCTGGAGCATGGTGTTTTGGGGTTGATTGAAAGGCTTGCGCGCCTATCAGTGCGCCGATGTATAGCAGAATGGGGAGAATAGCAACAAGCGGGATGATACTAAGCAGAACGGGAATCAGACCAAGCAATGTCACGGTCATTACCAAAATACCGGTGGCGAGCGAATATCCTGAACGACCGCCGACTGCCTTCCAGCCTGGATGACCGATATAAACCGCATTGGGGAAACAGGAACCGAGTAATGTGCCGAAGATCGAGCCTATGCCATCTACCAGCACAACTTCTCGAACATCATATTCATCGCCAGCAGCGGCCGCGCTCTCAACATTATCCATTGCTTCTATAAAGTCATAAACACCAAATGGAATGGCTGTAACCAGCAAGGGAGCGATATTTTGGAACCCCTTGAGCAAATGATCGATCGCGGGCAAGGGGAAACCGGGCTGTACTTGTGCCAGTGATTCCTGCAATCCCTGAATATTCATCACGCCCGTTCCCCAAGCAATGGCCGTACCAACCAAAATCGCGACCAAACCTGCGGGAAGTTTGAACGGGAACTTAACCCCAGCGAACCAGCCGCCAAAAACAATTGCCAAACCGATCAATCCAATGAAGGGAGTCATGAAGATCTGTTGCGCCGGACGCAGGGCGATAAAGGCGATTGAGACGCCTGCCAGCGTGCCGAGCAACGCCGCGCGTGGTGTTAATCGACGAATATAGGGGGCAACGAATGCACCGCTGATATTGATCAGTCCTTCTATGAATGCCCAGGCAAGACCGACTTCCCAGGCCAAGACAGGGTCGCCGGTTGCAATTTTTACTGGCAGCATAATAACCAGCACCACAATGAACATATGTGGAACACTGGGTCCGGCTGGCATGGCTGTAATATCTGTCCGCCCTGTTTTATAAGCAAGGCGGCGGGCCATGAAGAAGTAATACAAGTTGCTAATTACAAGCATCAAACCAACGGCTGGGATAATGCGTCCAAATACAATCTCAGATGGCATTTGGATGACGCCAAGCAATAATCCGGAAAGAACCAATAAATTGGTCAGGCTATTAATCCCCAAGCCAAAAAATGCATTCCAGTCGCCAGGCACCCAAAGAGGTAATTTAAAATCTTTAACTGTTGTGTTTGTCATAAGCTAACCTCGTTTCAGATAGGAAGATCAAACTAACAAAACTAACAAAACCTTGCTATTTAGTTCCAGCTTCTTCCAAACCTTTAATAACGTTCTGGGAATTGCTTACCCAACCAAAGATGCCGCCCTGAGCTTTGACCATTTCCAGGGCTACGCGTTTAAATTCAGGGAAGTAGGAGGCGGTACAATCTTCAGGGACAAGCGCAGGTAGAGAGAGTCGCTTCGAACCGTCGGTACGTTGGCCCACAAGGGAACCTGCTCTTCAACAGAACCAGTGCCACCCGAGATGCCTCTATCCGCGCACAGCCTGAGGGAACAGTCGATCCCTGGCTCAAGACCC
>SXGT01675664.1_pt1 | contig 21412 bp, 15 predicted proteins | sample 3176221 | NCBI WGS metagenome assembly SXGT01 (sample SAMN11356862, study PRJNA531348) | freshwater metagenome | isolation source: freshwater sample F1-120 | place: China: Fuxian Lake, Yuxi | collected 2017-12-25
GGGGCCAAAGGCGGGCGCATTTGCCAAATGAATGACAATGTGAAACTAATTCCTACCATAACTCACCTTCAAGGCCCAAATGATTTTCAACTCCTTGCCGGTGATCGGCTCCTGATTGCAGAACGCCATTCCAGTCAAATCACCCTTCGCGATGGCAAAGGGAACATTCTTTGGAATTGGCACGCCCCATCTGCTCCCATTCAGTGCCAACGATTGGAGGGTGGGAAAACTTTTTATGCCACCTTTACCGACCTTGGAATTGTGAATTGCGACGGACAAACCGAATTATCCATTCCGATCAAGGATGGAATTCGATTCGCTACCCCAACTCCCGATTACGGATTTTTGGTGCTTTCGAGCCGGGGCATTTTGCTCCGCCTCGATGCAAAAGGCACGATCCTCCAAACCATCAATAACACGGTGGGGTCAAGCGGATCTGGTTATTGGGGCCATGCGATCACCCGTACCAATGGCAATACCATTGCAGCGTTTGCGGGAACAAACACAATTGTGGAAATGAATACTCAAGGTGACCTAATTCGACAAGCAACCATCCGGTGCCCGGTTCACCTTCAAGAAACCGAAAAGGGGGGCCTTTGGGTTTGTTCTTTTGATACCCAATCGCTGATAGAACTAAACTCCCAATGGGTTGAAATGCGTCGGATCCCGTTGGAGGGTCGGCCCTTTAGCCTGGGTCGGCAAGATTAAAGAAAACATCCGATCCTTCCTGACCTGGACCTTTCCGGCCGGATGGAATGGCACATCATTAGAGTGGGAAGAAAAACCAACGAAAACAACGCCATGGATTCCGGTTATCCTTGGTTTCTCCTGGCGAACCAGCCACCAAACCCATTCAATTTCCAATGGTGTCAGACTGTCTTTCCATTTCCCGGTTGCCTCAAGGAATGTCCCCCATAAGGTATTCCATTAGAAAGACCCACCGATTCCCTCCCATCCGAGGCCGATAACAATTTATCACTAGGAAACCGGAAATGCCACAGATGTTTCGTTGGTTTTGTGTCATAGCATTTTTAGGTTTGTTTTGCATTACTAACCAGGCGGCAGGTCCAGTAATTCCCGGCGTTGCCAAGGTTTTGTCGATGGAGGAACCAAACCTTGCCTTGGCAGGTCGAATCCTGATAGGCGAACTTCAATGTTTGCGGTGCCATCAAAACCCTGGAGCCAGCCGTTGGATTTCCAGCAAAGAAGCCCCCAAATTGGACCATGCAAGCACTCGGCTAAAGCCTGAATGGGTCCAGGGGTTTCTGGAAAACCCAAACCTTCACAAGATAGGTACCACCATGCCCAACATGTTGGACCACCTTGAACCAAAGGAACGCAAATTGACTGCCGAGGCTTTGACCCATTTCCTGGCCACCCAAGGGCCTCCCCTCATCGCCAAACGCTTTTCTTCCAAGTTGATTCAAACAGGTCAAACACTGTATTCCCAAGTGGGTTGTGCCTCCTGCCATGGCCCCCGAAATGGAATGGCCCTCGAACAAAAAGAAATCCCGAATCAAATCCCCCTTGGGAAATTGGAAGGAAAATACCATTACGGCTCGCTTGTGCAATTTTTGGCCAATCCCCACTCGGTACGCCCTTCCGGCCGAATGCCATCCCTTCTCCAAGGTAATGAAGCCGAGGCGGTAGCCTCCTTTCTCCTTCAAAACGATACCAAACTGACTGGGGCTTTATTGTTCAATACTCTTTTTTCCGCCTACGAAGGGGATTGGGACAAACTCCCCGATTTCGAAAAAATAAAACCTGTCCGCAGTGGGAAATCGGTTGGTTTTGATTTGACGGTCGCCACCAGACAAAATAATGTGGCGGTTCTCTTTACAGGTTTTTGGGAGGTCAAGCGAGCCGGTATCTATCAATTCTCATTAACAAGCGATGATGGTTCCCGCCTAAAGATCAATAATAAAACCGTAATCAATAATGATGGAATCCACCCCAGTACCAAGGTTCAAGGAACACTCGACCTACCCATTGGGGTACACAAAGTCGAATTGACCACATTTCAGGGAGGGGGTGAATTTGAACTTTCCGCCGAGGTGAATGGGCCCGGCCTTGGTAAAACTGACCTTGGCAATTTGTTACGAACAACCTTGACTCCAGCGGTCTTGGCCCCGGTTCCAATCCAGGCAAAAGCCCCGTTTGTCCTGGACCAAAACAAAGCGAGCCAAGGCAAACACCATTTTGTCCAACTTGGTTGTGTTAACTGCCACAATCTGCAGTCTTTCAAAGCCCTGGAACCGGTTTTACCTCCCTTGAAAGCCGAAGGAGGTTGCATTGGAACCACACCCACAAAAGGCAAACCCTTCTATCCTTTGTCGGATCATCAAAGGAAATGGATTGCCATTGGATTGGATTCCGTTGCCAAGGGTACACCAACCCAAGCCGATAAGATTTCCCACACACTTGTTGCCCTCAATTGCATTGGCTGCCACCAACGGGACACTATGGGAGGTGTCGAACCCGAGCGTTCAGCCTTATTTCTTGGAACGCAACCCGAAATGGGTGACGAAGCCCGGATACCACCGCTGCTTACGGGAATTGGGGGCAAGCTTAAAACTCCCTGGCTAAAGGAGGTCATGGAAAAAGGGACCAAAGTGCGGCCCTATATGCTTACCCGAATGCCGCGCTTTGGCGAATCCAATATTGGCCATTTGATTCATGACCTGCCCGAAGTGGATAAACTTGCTTCTGTTCCCGTGGTTGATTTTTCCGAATCGGAAAACAAGGTCAAAAATGTCGCCAAATTCCTTGTTGGCGGAAAAGCCCTGGGTTGCATCAAATGCCACACTTTTAACGGCATTAAAGCGGAAGGGGTCCAAGCGATTGACATGGTTCAAATGTCCAATCGGCTCAACCGTGATTGGTTCATCACATACATGAAAAACCCATCGGTAATGCGTCCTGGAACGCGTATGCCCGCCTCCTTTCCCAACGGAAAAACCTTTTTCGACAACCTTCTTAAAGGGGAAGTGAATCAACAAATGGAAGCGGTTTGGTTCTACCTTACCCTCCGGGACAAGGCTCCTGTGCCAGATGGGCTTATCAGGGGTGCCATTCCCCTTGTTCCAAACAAAGACGCTATAATTTATCGCAATTTTCTCGAAGGCGTTGGACCCAGATCCATTGGAGTGGGCTACCCGGAAAAAGTCAACCTGGCATTTGATGCCAACCTCGGTCGACTCGCCCAAATTTGGCAGGGTTCGTTCATTGATGCCTCGAAACATTGGCTTGACAGAGGGGCAGGAAACCAAAGCCCACTTGGGGATAACCTAATTAACTTGGCCAATGGCCCTGGAATCGTCATCCTCCACTCCCCAAACGAAAGGTGGCCAACCAAGGCCGTTGGGTACAAGTTTCTGGGGTACACCACCACCCCGGATGATCGCCCTACCTTCCGCTACCAAATAGGCGAGTCAATCATAAATGATTTTTCGACGGGAAAACCCGAAGGCGAAACCGCCAACCTGATTCGAACGATTTCCGTTTCCTCGCCCTCCGCTGGCCTCACCCTGAAAATTGCAGAGTCCAATGCCTTGAATGGAGGCGGCAATATATTTCACTTGGGTAAAGACTTAACATTCAAAATTCATGGAGCGCCAGCACGCATCCGAACCCTGGCTGGGAAAAAGGAGTTGGTGGTTGATTTGGATAAATCGACCAAAGATCAGCCCCTGAAAATCGAGTACATTTGGTAACCAATACTATTTTTCGTTCCACTTGGGATATTTCCATGGTAAATCGCAGAAATTGGCTCCAAACGACCTCCCTTGGTTTATTTCTTGGGGCAAACCCCTGGAAATCCATGGGAGGAGAACCCTTAACCAAACCACCCGTCGAAGAGGATTATTATAATATCACAACCCTTGACCCACCCCAGGGCGTGGTTCTTGAAGCCGGGGCTATTGATTTTCCAGAAGAAAACCGATTGATGGTTTCCTCAAGGCGAGGAGAAATCTGGTCGGTTTCCAATCCTTATGCCGCTAACCCCTCCAGGGATTGTAAATGGGTCAGGTTTGCCCATGGCTTACATGAGGTCCTTGGCCTTGCCCAAAAGGACGAGTGGACCTATGCCGTCCAGCGAGGTGAACTAACTCGCATGAAGGATACCAATGGCGATGGCAAGGCGGATATTTTTGAAACAGTAAATATGGATTGGGAAATCAATGGGGATTATCACGAATATGCTTTTGGCTCCAAGTTTGATCAGGAAGGAAATCTTTGGATCGTTCTTTGCCTTACAGGTTCGTTTGGGAGCGATTGCAAATACCGTGGATGGTGCGTCAGGGTAAACACCCAAGGCAAAATGATCCCCACCACAAGTGGAATCCGCTCCCCGGGTGGGATCGGTTTCAACCAGGAAGGGGATGTCTTTTACACGGATAACCAGGGTCCTTGGAACGGAACCTGCTCCTTGAAACACCTTGCTCCCGGGTCCTTTCAAGGGCATCCCGATGGCAACAAGTGGTACGATTTGGCCCCCGAATCCGGGGTAATGGGGAAAAAACCGGTTTCCCCCAAATCAGGGAGCCGGATGATGGTTGAAGCCGCCAAAATCCCGGAGTTGGTTCCCCCTGCAGTTTATTTTCCTTACAACAAAATGGGCCAAAGCGCTTCTGGGGTCGATTTCGACCGGTCCAAGGGAAAATTCGGCCCATTTGCCGGCCAAATGTTTGTCAATGACCAAACCCATAGCACCCTGATGCGGGTGGTTTTGGAAAAAATCAATGGCCGCTACCAGGGAGCATGCATTCCCTTCAAAAAAGGGTTTGGGTCAGGCAATGTCCCGGTGATGATCACCGAAAAAGGGTCTGCTTTTGTTGGGGGAACCAACCGCGGTTGGGGTTCCCGGGGGCCAAAAAACTTTGCCTTTGAACGACTCGATTGGACCGGCAAGGTTCCCTTCGAAATTCACGAAATCCACGCCAAGCCGGATGGGTTTGAATTTTCATTTACCCAACCCTTGGATCCGAAAAGTGCTTCCGATCCAAAATCCTATCAGGCTTCTACTTTTTGCTATATCTACCAGGCGTCTTATGGCAGTCCCGAAGTGGACCACACCAAACCAAAAATCATTTCCGCCACGGTTAGTCCAGACATGAAATCGGTTCGGTTAGTTTTCGACAAAGTCGTGGTGGGAAACATTCACGAAATCCATGCGGATGGGGTACGCTCTTCCCAAGGGTTTTCCCTTTTGCACCCGGTGGCATGGTATACCCTTAATTATCTTCCTTCAGCATAGGCCAATTGGTTCTCCCATACTCATGGATAGGGTCGGTTCCTGCTTATCGCCAGGATATCGAAAAATTTCCTGCCGGTACTATTCCAGATTGGGCTTAAATGTTCAAACGGGCCCAATTATCCCAGGTTTTGCCTGTCGGTGACCGTCCACCTTCCCATTCGTTCATCCGATATCCATTCCTGCCAACCTCCATTCCCTTCGGCAATTCGAAACAATGGGCAACCGTAAACAATTCCGAGGATTAGTTCAATTCATAGAATTTCCCTAGTCAAAATTTTTCCCAACCAATGAGAGGTCTCTTTTTTCATGCTTGGTATCCACCTTAATCCAGCCGCTTTTATGAAACGAATTGGCGATGAACTTTTGCGGGTCGATCCCAGGCAAATCCAAAACCTGGCGGACTTGGTGGGTGCCCGCCATCAACTGGGGAAATTCGTGTTTATCATTGGAAATGGCGGATCGGGTTCGAATGCTAGCCACCTTTGCGAAGACCTTGGAAAAGGCAGCCTGCGCCGTGAAGATTTCGACACCGAAAAAAAACGCCTCAAGGTAATCAGCCTTACTGACAACAGTCCTTACCTCCTTGCTTGGGGAAATGATGAGGGTTTCGACCGTGTGTTTCTTGAGCAACTCAAAAACCTCGCCTCGGAAGGTGACCTGCTTATTGCAATTAGCGGGTCAGGCAACAGCCCAAACATTTTAAAAGCTGTCGAATGGTGCAATTCCCATGGTGTGGAAACTTTGGGCTGTACCGGCTTTTCCGGGGGCAAATTGATTTCCCTTGCCAACCATTCCCTTCATGTCCCATTAGACGATATGGGAATCGTCGAAACGGTTCACCTCGCCGCATTCCATTGGGTGGTGGATGATATGCATCGGCGGATCGGTTTGGAAGGGAAACTACCTTCACCTAAGTAACCATTCGAACCACCTTCTGGCATGGTCCTTTCATGAAATGATACCTGATTGATTTGGAGCACCATTCGGTTTGGAGCCCCTTCGGTTTGGGTTGGACCCAAACCACCCATTAACCCGATTAGCCTTCCCTTTCCCCAAGGTTTCCCATGACTTTTGAGGACCTTGCAAGGCTTATAGCCAGTTCGTTCTGGTTTTACCTCCTAACCCATTTGAAACCCGGTGGCGGGTCCAAGGATTTTCATGTTTCTTGCCATTGAATTCGGGGGAACAAAACTTCAAATGGCATTGGGATTGGGCCAGGGAACGCTCCTAGCCTTATGGCGGGAAAAGGTGGATCCCAACCAGGGGGCGACCGGGATTCGGGCACAAATCGAAGGTGCCCTCGCAGGATTCCTGCAAAAAAATGGCATTGCTTCAAAATCCAAGGGAGAAATGGGGGCCCTGTTGGGAGTGGGTATAGGTTTTGGTGGGCCTGTGGATATTCACACCGGCCAAACCATAACCTCGCATCAGGTTTCGGGCTGGGATCTATTCCCAATCGTCGGTTGGATGTCCAACCTTTTAGTAGCCGGGGGGTTTGGGAAAGTTCCAATTCATTTGGGAAATGATGCCGATGTGGCAGGTTTGGGAGAGGCACTCTTTGGCGCCGGCCGGGGAGCTGATCCCGTTTTTTATGTCACGGTGGGTTCCGGGATCGGGGGGGGACTCATTCAAAATGGCCGCATTCACCCCGGGGTAGGAAAGGGAGCTGCCGAAATAGGCCACCTGACGCAGGGTCCATATGGCACCATTCTTGAACACAAGGCATCCGGGTGGGGAATTCAAAACCGCTACCAGAAGGAATCCGGAAACCGGAGGACCGTCGAGGAAATTGCAGACCAGGCAATAAGGGGGGATTTGGTGGCGAAAGAGGTCCTTCAAGACTCCATCAAGGATCTTGCATGGGGTCTTTGTCAAGTCATATGCCTTATTTGCCCAAAACGGATCGTTATTGGAGGCGGGGTTTCCCTCCTGGGGGAGAATGCTTTTTTCGAACCCCTTCGCAGGGAGGTTTCCACACAACTCTTTCGGCCCTATTTGGGACTAACCGATATTCTTCCTGCCGTTTTGGGCGAGGAAGTGGTACTCCATGGTGCTTTGGCTTTATGCGTTGGGTAAAATTCGTTTATAAGGCGGACAAAGTTTCACCCGTTTTGCCCTCCCTCCAATGGAGCAACACACCTTGGCGACCCGCCTCCAATGCCATCCATTCTGCTTTTTCCCGGGGACACCGAAGGATCTCAACCTCCCCTACCTGGTGCGCCTCGAATACTTTGGCAAGGATTTCTCCAGGCGAAAGTATGGATAAGGCCCTAATAATTCGGACCGATTTTTGAATGTCATTAATCGGTGCCAAGAGCACCAGGCTACCCATCGGGCATGAAACTTTGCACAAGGACTGGTTGGTATTCATAAGGAGAGTTGCCTGTTTGAACGAATTATCGGTTAATGAATGGCATGGACTGCCCAATCATGCCGAACGACTACCGGGCAAGGGTATTAACTTGAGTGAATCCTGAAAAAAAAGCAGCCCGAAGGCCGGTTAAACCGGTTGAAATCAATAATACGGGGAGCCGGAACATAAGCCGGGTTCTGTTCAAGGTCTATTCGACCTTGCGGTGACCATGTATCTTGCCTACCAGTTGCCTGGTAGGTCCAGCAGCCTACCCGAAGGGCATAAAGCCGGACAGGCTAAACCCTTCTGCTTGGCCTTGCTCCCGATGGGGTTTGCCGAGCCGGTTTGTCACCAAACCGCTGGTGGGCTGTTACATTAAACAGCTGAGCTGTCCCACCTTTTCACCCTTACCACTCCGGTTTCCCAGAGACGGCGGTATACTTTCTGTTGCACTTTCCCGGTCCAAAGTGAGCCAAAGCCCGCCTCGAACGGTGGGTGTTACCCACCACCGTGTCCTATGGAGCCCGGACTTTCCTCTTTAAAGTTTCCTTTAAAGCGATCACCATTCCAGCCCCCCGCTATGGTATTAAAGCCATTTCCTTGCCAAAGGGTTAGGCCAAATGGTACCCAATCCGCCAAAAACCCAAAAGGGAAAACCCTTTGGGATTCCAATTTCCATATCGCATTTTCCATTGACCCTGCTTTTCCGCTGTTTCTCCCACTTGGGTATCATCCGCTGGGGGTTGCCAAAAAATGCCTCTTCAGATTGTTCAAAGCCATATAGGTCCAAAGGCCGATCAAAGTTTGTATTCGTTCCAAGGTCAAAGATACTTGGCCTGAAAGTTCGTCAAGTCATGGAGGACTCCTGCGAGGATGGGATTTTGGGTGTTAATTTTTGCTGGGTTGGTTCTGGGTCAACCGGAATCATTTTCCGGGGGGCCGCACCATCCTGATTCTGGTCAAGGCGTAGGGCAACTTTGGGTCCCCTCCGTTTCCGCCGGATACCAAAGGTTGGATCCCATGGAGTATGAACCAAGGGAAGGAGACCTCCTTTTTTTCACGGATGAAAAATGGATCCGTCGCGTGGCATTCTGGTTTGCGGGAACAGGCCGACCTTATCATGTAGGTTTGGTTATCAAAGGCCAGGGTGGCACTCTTTGCACGCTTGAGGCTCGTCCCCATTCGGAATCCTGGGTCTTTCTGCTTGACCTCCAAAAACGGATGTTTTCCTACCATGGTTCCATTTGGGTAAGAAGGCTTCGAAAGCCCCTTTCACCGGAAGCTTCCTGTAAACTGACTCAATTTGCCCTCTCCCAACAGGGAAAGCCATTTGCCATGTTCCGGTTGGCATTTGAGGGCACCCCGCTTAATGTCCGTGCCGGTCTTGGGCAGTTTTTATGGGCAAGTCCAAGGACAGAAAAAAACAGTTGGTTCTGTTCGGAACTAACCACCGCAGCCCTGATTGAATGCGGAATGTTCCAAGGGCGCGGAATCAAGCCAAATTGCGTCTATCCCCGCGACCTTTTTTATGATCGAACTTTTCTCGTTGGGGACCTTTTTGAAGCCCCTATCCTTTGGGGGCCAACCTTGGAAGAAGGGCCCCCTCCCCCAAGGCTGGTTGGCCTTCCCAAACCTGAACCATTGGAATCCTTGGGCCCAACCCGACGATTACACCCAACGATTGGCGGCTTTGCCCAAGAGTTGCCTCCTCTCCCGGATGGCAGCCAGTACACTGGTAAGGAAGAGGATAAACAAAAGGAAAACGACAATGACCCAGAAATCTACCCCCTTAACCGCCCGCCGCCATTGGCTATCCCAGGTTGGTTTGGCGGGACTCGTCCCAATGGTTCCCGCGCTCGGTAGCACAAATGTCATGCCTGAACAATCCAAAGTGCTTGGCCTCCGGTATTGCTTTAACACCGCTACCCTGCGCGGCCAAAAAAAACCGCTCACCGAGCTGGTTGAAATCGTGGCAAAAGCAGGTTTTCACGCCATAGAACCCTGGATTGGCGAGATCGAATCCCATCGAAATCTTGGAAAATCCCTCAAAGACCTTGGCAAACAGATCAGCGATGCCGGACTTTCCGTTCCAAGTGCCATTGGTTTTGCCGAGTGGATTGCAGAGGATCCTGTCAAACGCAAAAAAGGACTGGAGCAGGCAAAAAGGGATATGGAACTGGTTAGGGAAATCGGGGGTACCCGAATTGCCGCACCTCCCTCAGGCGCCACTCAAGCTCCCGTTCTGGATTTGGATGCCGTTACCGAAAGGTATGCCACCCTTCTGAAACTGGGAAAAGAGGTTGGAATTACTCCCCAATTGGAAATGTGGGGTTTTTCCAAAAACTTGAGCAGGACCTCGGAAGTGGCCCAGGTGGCTCTAAACACAGGCGACCCTTCGGCCTGCATCCTTGCGGACATTTACCACATCCACAAAGGGGGATCTTCGCTGAATACCATTCAACTCCTGAGCCCCCAAGCCCTTCAAGTGTTTCATATGAACGACTTTCCCGCCAACCCCACCAGGGAGAAAATCGTGGATGCCGACCGGGTCTATCCCGGGGATGGGGTTGCCCCCCTGGGTCAAATCCTTGGGAGAATGGTCCAAGCTGGTTTTAGGGGTTACCTATCCCTCGAATTGTTTAATCCAACCTATTACAAACAGGATGCCCTTCTGGTCGCTCAAACCGGTTTGGCAAAAATGAAGGCTGTGGTAGCACTATCCATGGGTTAAGACCCCTAATCGATTTCTGCCTTTGCCCCTATCCACCCATCCCGGGGAAATCGGTTCCCGCCAAGGTTGGGTAGGTCCTCCAACCTTGCTCCATGAGCCAACCCTTGACAGGGCAAAGGCAAAAAGGTACGCCTTCGCTTTGTTACATTCCTTGGAGCCAACCGATCGCCATTTGGACCTGTAATTTGTGCCCTGTTCCCCAGCTGTTCTAAGTCCTTGTTTCATCGACCATTCCGGATTGACACCACCCTCCCCTGGCGGTATCCAGCTTGCTAGGGATCTTTTTGGCCCGTGGTCTATTCAAGACGGAGGCAACCGTGAATTGTTTTAACACAAAATGGGGAAGCAGGACCCTAATGGCATGGTTGTTCCCGGTCTTTCTATCTGGCGGTCTGGTGTTAACCGGTTGTCAAACCGCCCTTCCCAGGCTTCAAAAAGAAGAGGAGACCGAAAAAGACCGGTATGGTGTTAAAACCGTAGGCGATTACACTTCCGTGGGAAATGCCCAACCCGTACCTGTGGGCGGAATCGGCTTGGTGGTTGGGCTGGAAGGTACCGGAGGGGAACCCGCCAACGATGCCAATCGCTCCATTTTGGAGGATGACCTCCGCAAGGAAGGGGTCAAAAACATCAAGGATGTCCTTGGATCTTCGAACATTGCCATGGTCCTTGTTTCTGCCCAAATACCCCCCGGAGCCCGTCGCGGCGACACCATTGACATAGAAGTGCAAATGCCCCCGCGCAGCAAGGGAACCAGCCTAAAAGGGGGTGTCCTTCGCGTTTGCAAATTGTTCAATTACGACTTTGCCAAGAACCTGTTACCCGATTACAATGGCCAAAAATCGATGCTGCGCGGCCACGATTTTGCCCGGGGGGAGGGACCTTTATTGGTCGGATTCAATTCCGGGGATGCGGATATCAAGCAACGCTCCGGGCGGATTTGGTCAGGGGGCAAGGTCATGACAGACCTTCCTTTTACCCTGATGCTCAATCCGGATCAACAATCGGCACGCATTGCCAGCCAGGTTGCGGATCGGGTCAATGAATTGTTTCCTTCCGGGGCTCCGGGAATGCCCGGTTTGGCCAAAGCCCAGAATACCCAAGCGGTCCTGCTCCAGGTCCCACCCCAGTACAAACTTAACATGCCTCGTTATTTGCGGGTCGTCCGCCTGGTTCCCATGGGAGAATCGGGGGACCGCTCCCGTTATGCCAAAAAACTGGCCGACGATTTGGTGAATCCATCCCGAACCGTTCTGGCCGCTCTCCGTTTGGAAGCTTTGGGACAAGATAGTTCTGCTGTCCTGAAAAGGGCCCTTAAACACGAAAATGCACTCGTTCGTTTCTGCTCTGCTGAAAGCCTTTGCTATTTGGGTAGCCCTTCAGGGGTTGAAGAATTGGCCAAAGCCGCCTTGGACCAACCTATGCTAAGGTCCTATGCCTTGGCGGCCCTGGCTTCCATGGATGAGGGGATCAGCCAAATCAAACTGGGTGAACTCCTTTTTTCCGAAAAGGATGATGAACTTCGCTATGGGGCATTTCGAGCTCTCCGGACCTTGGATGCCACCAATGAAGCGGTTTCCGGTGAATTGCTGAATGACTCGTTCTGGCTGCATGAGGTAGCCCCGGAAGGGCGCGGGTTGGTCCATATTTGTACGGCCAAACGGGCGGAAATTGTGTTATTTGGCCCCAAAGCCAAACTTCAAACCCCATTCACCGTCCTTTCTGGCGAATTCACCATCACCTGTGCGGAGAACGACGACCAATGTACCATTAGCCGCATAGCCAGTCGTGGCGGCGAAACCACCCGCAAAACCTCGGGATTGGCTTTGGAAGAGGTCCTTCACACTTTGGCAAACATGGGGGCATTTTACCCGGATGCCCTCGAGGTGATTGAACAGCTTGATCGCTGCAAAGCAATTCCCTATCCGGTTCGTCACGATGCCCTTCCCCGAGCGGTTTCCGTACAAGAATTAGTCCGGGCTGGCAAAGTGGAAGCTGGCCGGGAAAACGAGGATGAATCAGTAATCCTGGCTGCAGACGAGTTGGGAGCCACCCCAAATCTCTATGCCGGGCCAGCGAAAAAATCAGGTTCGGCAACTCTTGACAGGATTCTGAAATCAGGCAAACCCGTCAAGGACCCTGACGCCACCGCCAATCTCCCCCCCAAGCGAAACCCAAAGCCTGATTAACAACCCTGTTTGCCAGAGGTTTCCTCGAAACCTCTGGTTTGGTATTCCCATTGAAAATGCACAAAAACCTTAAGGTTTTTTAACCGGGGAAATCAGGACGGAATGCTCAAACGGTTGGAATTGGCGGGATTCAAGTCGTTTGCCGAGAGAACGGTTTTTGACCTTACTCCCGGCATTACGGCCATTGTTGGCCCCAACGGTTCTGGCAAAAGCAACATTGTGGATGCCATTCGTTGGGTGTTGGGCGAACAATCGGCCAAAAGTCTCCGCGGTTCCGGTATGGCGGATGTGCTTTTCAACGGAACCCGAACACGGAAGCCCCTCAACCTTTCCCAGGTTTCCCTTACATTTGATAATCAATCCGAACTCCTTGGGCCTGGAATGCCCGAGGTCCGAATCACCAGGCGCCTCTACCGCGATGGAACCTCCGAATATTTGGTGAACGACCAAATCTCCCGTCTCAAAGATATTCGCGATATCCTTTTGGGGTCTGGAGCGGATGCTTACAGCATCATTGCCCAAGGCCAGGTCGATGCCCTGCTCAATTCCAATCCCGAGGAGCGTCGTCATGTCTTTGAGGAAGCGGCTGGAATTAGCCGATTTCGTTCAAGGCGCCAGGAAGCCATCAAACGGTTGGATCGGGTCCGACAAAACCTTGCACTCATTGATTCCCAGGCGGAAAGGATAGAGCGCCAATTAAGGCAAGCCCGGCAGGAATCGGGAAAAGCTTCGGCAAGGCAAGCCCTTGCCTTGGAAATTGGCGAATTAAGGCGCCGGCGGGACCTGGCTGAATTTGGCCAACTGCGTACGGATTGGGATGGAGTCGTTGTTTCAGGATCCGCGCAGGAAGATAGCCAACCAATCGCTCCCGGGGATTTGCGGAATGCTCGCGAGGAGTGGCGAAGGCAGCGTTCCAACCTTGCCTCGCAAGTTCTTCAGGGTCGGGATGTGATTGCCCAATATTCCCGCGAAAGAGCCCTCGAGTGGGCTAACCTGACCCGTTATGCCGAGGAAGGTTCCCGCTCGGAATCCGGGGTTTCAGCGTTAAAGTCCAAGCTGCCGGAACTTTGGACAGGCATTAGCTGTGCCAAAGCCTCAAGGATTTCCCACATCCAGCATGCAGCCACAAGCAAGAACCTGGCTGAAACAAATGCTTTGGAATCCGGGAAAATTCTTGCTGATTTGGAATCCCTTACCAAACTCCGGGCTGAATCGGCCCGTGACCTGCAATCCCTTCATGGTGACCTTGTTGCCATACTTGCGGTCCGCAATGCGAATACGGCTACCATGGTTCAAGCCCAGGGCGGACTTTCCGGTTTGCAAAAGGAAATCAACCGGACGCTGCAAAGGCGAGACCAATTGCGGGACATAATAAGGCAAACCGTCAGTCAGGTTTCTGTTTTGATAATGGAGTTGGAAGAGTCCAATCGCCAATCCCTGGTAACCAACCGGGAACTGGTGGAAGCGAACAGGGTAGCCGAGGAGGCCCGGGGCCTGTTTGTCGGGTTTCAACGGGATCTGCGCCAGGCTGGGCTTGATCGCGAAGTCTGCCGGGGTCGGGCCGAGGTCCTGGAACATTTGGAGGCATCCCGGGAGGGATTGGCCTCAGGCGTTCGGGAAGTGTTTGCGCTTTTGGATGATGTAAACCCGGGACCCTGGAACACGGTGGTTGGGCTTGCCGGAGATTTTCTTCATGTAAGGCGGGAATATGCTCCTGTCCTTGACCTTCTTTTGGGAGAAAAAGCCCAGCGGCTTTTGGTCCGGGATCAGGCGGACCTTGCCCAAGCCCTTCTTTTGCAAACCACCCCATTCTCCGGTCGGGTTAGTTTTCTTGGCCCCAAAAGCCCATTCCTCGAGGCCGCCGAACCTGAAGAATTCCGAACGGAAATGGATTGGGAGGGGATGAACCCTGGAGAATTGGTTCCCGAAGGAGTAGTGGCCTTGGCCGAAAACCTTGCCCGTTGCGACCTGCCAGGGTTTCTCGACTTGCCTCAGATCCTCCTTGGTAAATCCGTTGTGGTTACAGACCTTGCAGCCGCCATTCGCCTTTCCGGGCGGTTTTCGGGATTTCGCCTGATCACCCTTGCCGGGGAAATTATCGAACCCGACGGCACCTTGACCCTTGGCCACCCTGCGGCAGATTCGGGAATTGTTTCGCGCAAAGCCGAGCTAAGGGAACTGCGAGAAAAAATTCAGGAAATAAAACACCGCGAAAATGCCCTGGAATCTAGCCTTGCCAAGTCCCACCAAGCCCTTGATGAGGCAGAAAAACAAGTGGACGCCCTGGAATATCAGGAGTCGTTGATTCAGGACCGTTTGGGCCTTCTTTCCCAAAGGTTGGAGGAAACCCAATCCTCGATCGAACAGCAAGAGGGGGAGGCCCAGGGAATCTCCCTGGAATTCATTGCCACCCATGAAGAGATGACCAAGGTTAGTGATATTCTCGAACAGGCACGCCATTCGGAAGCCCTTATGGAAGGCCAAACGGGTGCCTTGGAGACAAAGATTGCAGACGCAAAACGGGTGGAGGGGGCCGCGTCTGTTGGTTTGGAAAAATTGAGGCAACAACAGGCAGCCTTGGCCCTGATCATCCAACAAACGGATGCGGAAAATGTGCAATGGGAAACCGCCGTCAATCATTTGGATAACAAACTCCAAAGTATGGAACTCCAATTGGGAGAGTCGCTTGGCAAGCTTCATGATTTGGGATTGGCGGGGCAGGCAAGTGCCCTCCTCTACCTCCATGGCATTCAGCAAGTGGCAAGGCTTGAGTCGGTTCTGGGGGAATTGTCCCTGGACCTTCATCCCCAATTGGCTGAGCTTGCCAGACTTGACCTGCTTCTGGAAAATGCCGAACGAGAGCAGGATGCACTCCAGGAAGCGCACAACCAAAGGGTGGATCGTCTCCACAAAATGCAATTGGCCAGGCAACAATCGGTCCTGCGCATCGAGGCCCTTGCCAAACGAAATCGCGAAGAGGAAGGCATTGATATTGCCGGGGCATGGCATGATCTTGGCGAAACGGCTCGCCAGGAACTGGCGGGCCTTTCCGTCCCGGTCCTTGACAAAAAGCTCGGTGACCTACGCAACCGGCTTGGGCAAATGGGCCCCGGAGACAGCTTGATCTTGACCCAGTTGGATCAATTGGAAAAAGATAAGCGGTCAATCACACTATACCGGGCGGATCTTTCCGGGGCTCAGGCGATCCTGGAAGACATTTTGAAAAGGCTTGATGCGGAGTGCGGCAGGATGTTCCTTGCCACCTTTGAAGAAATCCGGATTCAGTTTCAGGACCTATTCCGCAAGTTATTTGGCGGAGGCCAGGCGGATCTTATCCTTGATAACTCCAAAAAACCACTGGATGCACCCATAGACATTGCCGCCCGTCCCCCCGGCAAGGAAATGCGCTCGCTTGGCCTTTTGAGCGGTGGGGAAAAGACCATGACGGTGGTGGCACTTCTTTTAGCCATTTTTCGCCACAAACCGAGTCCTTTTTGTCTTATGGACGAGGTGGATGCGGCTTTGGATGAAGCCAATGTGGGAAGATTTGCCGGAGTTTTGAGAGATTTTTGTGATAAAACTCAATTTATGCTCATCACCCACTCGAAGAAAACCATGTCCGTGGCCGACACTTTGCTTGGGATCACCATGCAGGAATCAGGGGTTTCCACCCGGGTGGCGGTTCGACTGGAAGATTGGGTTGCGGAGGAGGCGGTCAAAAAGGCTGCCTAGGGGTAAACGATTTCAGGGAGTCAGCCATGGGTATCCGGGACGGATTGCTAGGTTGGGCTTCAAGGCTTGGGTGGGGGCGTCGGCAGGAAACGCCCATTGCCCGACCGGGCCGATCCCATGGGAGTGCGATTCCATCCCGGGAATGGCCCAACCCTACTATTCCCCTCATCGACCTTTCCGGGAGTGCGCCCGCCCTGAACCGATCCCGTTTCGAGGCCATTCACCCTAAACTTTCCCTCGACCTCATTCCCACCCCAAAAGGTAACCCGGATTTGCGAGAGGCACTTTACCACCACAATTTGACAAGGTGGTCTGGGGCAACCAAGGGCGGTTTCCTACCTACCCAGGGTGCCACCGGAGCTTTTCAGGCCATTGCGAATGCTTTTATTAATCGAGGGGATCCTGTGATCGTTTGCGATCCCGGATGTCCCAGCCATGCAAGCATTCTTGGCCACCGGGGAGCACAAATTCGCCATTTAGGGGTTACCCTCGACCATGAGGGTGCCCTTTCTTTTTCCGAGTCAGAATTGGCAAGGCTGGCCCCTGGGGCCCGCATGTTGGTGATTTCCCAACCCAACAATCCGGACGGTGGGCTTTGGGCCGCGGAAGCATTGGATGCGTTAAAAGGATGGGCGAAACGAAACGAATGGCTTGTGATCGTCGATGAAACTTATGCCGATTTTATACCGTTGGCGCTCAGGGACTCTGGAATATGGCGAACCGGCTGGAATGAAAGGGCTCTTTTTGTTGGAAGCCTTTCCAAGAGCCACCCGGCTCCAGGGACTCGGGTTGGCTGGGTTCAAGGGCCAGAAAAATGGACCCAAGCCATTGAAAGGGTCATTCACCTTCAGGGATCAGAGGTATCCTGGCAGGCAGAACAAGCAGCATTGCGAGTGTTGGCCGGGCCAGGGGTTGCGGGGGATTTTCTCCAAAAGATGGAGGCAACGAGGGCCTTGGCCGAAAGCCAACTCAAAGGGCTAGGAATGTGCCCATCTCCCGCCCAAGCCGGAATGTTTCTTTGGATGCCAACCTGGAATCTGGCAGCTTCTTCGAAAAACCTCGCCAGGGACTGGAAGGATTCCTGCCTCGTATCGGTGGCACCTGGGGAGCGTTTTGGCCCCTTGAGCATGGGGCACATCCGCCTCAATTTGGCAGCGGACCACGCCCGGCTTGCCGAGGGGTTAAAGCGGCTTAAGGCTTGGTCCGAAGGGGAAATGCACCTTGATTCCGATTCCTGGTCTGGATGGTCAGGACGCCAAGCCGCCTGATGGAATCCGCGGACAATCCACCGGATTAGGCCAGCCAGGACAAAACCAGCCCATTGGGCATTAATCCATTATCCACCCTGTTTGTCGCCTTGTCTTGACACTCGTTTCGCTTCCGGGTATGCCCCTTCCCCAAAGGCAGGGGAGGCGAAAAGCGTGGCATTAGCCAGAACCAGGAACCATTGGGAACCGGGCGATTCCGAAGTGCCCCACCTGGCAAGGGATTTGGCGGCTGTTCGACTCGGCGAACGATTGGTCCACCCCTCTCTCCTGTTCCAAAACGAGGCCTTTCTTTCCCAGGCAAGGCCCATTGGTCCCGATTCTTTTTCAAGGGATTGGTACCTCCAAGCAGCCAATCTACGCCATGGCAGGGCCGCCTCCTGGTTGAACAAGCTCCTCGAATTCAAAAAACATGCCTTGGAAAAAGTGGTTTGCCTTGGACCCTCTTTGGGTTCCGATGCCCTGGAATATGCCCGGGCTCAAGCCGAGGTCCTCGTAGCCGTTCCCAGTGATACCTGGGTCCGGGTTGCCCAACGAAACTTTTCACTCAACGGCCATTCGGCCCAATACTTGATCCATGGCCCCGACTCCCTCGCTTTGGCCTCCGATTCCGTGGATGTTCTCTATTGGAACCAACTCAACGATCATATCTCCCATTGGGACAAAATGGCTCTCGAGATTCTCAGGGTTTTACGCCCCGGAGGCAAGGTGATTATCCTTGCTGCATCCCAATGGAATGCTCCTGCTTTCCTGGGTGATTCCCAAATGGGGTGGTCCGCCCCGGCCACTTCCCGCAAAATATTGGCAGGGCATTTTGTGGGTTCCATAAACCCAAGGTGGCACCAACGGGGCTTGCGGCGGGCGGAAATTCCTTGGCTTGTGCGCTGGTTACCCCTTTCCCTCATGCAACGATTGTTCGGCCGGTGCCTGGTTTTCAAGGCGTTCAAGCCATTGCCCCTATTCCCCTACAGGAACCAATCAGGATGGAACCAACCATCATCCGAACCTTTGGAACAAGCAATCTAGAGTGGGAAGATTGGCTGGATCGACTTCGTTCGTTGCAAAAAAACCATGGGGTCGGCATGGTGGTGGATGTCCGGTCCATCCCCCACAGCAAAAGGCACCCATGGTTCGACGGTCCCGCCTTGAGAAAACAGCTCAATCAATCCGGCTTTGAGTACTGGTACCTGGGCAAAAGTTTGGGGGGTAGACCGGTCCAAAAGTCCCTTTACCACCCAGAGGGCCACGCCTGGTTTGCCAGGATCCAACAAACCCAGGTTTTTCAAACCGCACTTTCACGATTGATTTCTGCGTCCAGACAACTTGGATCTGTGCTGATCTGTGGGGAGGAAGACCCGATCATTTGCCACCGGGGACTGATGATTGCCCCTGCCCTTACTCACCTGGGAGTCACGGTGCTTCACATCCGCCGCGGACTTTTGGTGGAAACCACACCTGCGTTTGAGGTAAGGCTTATCCGGGCCTCCGGGGTCGATCCCGCCCAAGGAAGCCTCTTTGACGGTCCTTTAGAATCTTCCCCGTTGGAGGCGGCCTATGAATGGGCCAATCGAAAAAGTGCCTTTCGTTTTGACCCAGCTTTTGCCATTGACCCTTAGGGGAATCCGCTTGGACGGATTGCCGCATCTGCCTTTGTTGGCTGGCATCAAGCAAGGGTACATGGGGACCCCAAAGGTACAAATGACACCGAAGGGCACCGTTGGGATACGACCAGCTTTGGTCAAAGGCCAAGCCGGTTTCCCGGGCCAATTCCGGGGTGGCGGTGAACAAGGCCAGGGACCACCCTTTCCATGGTCCCGCCACCAACCCCCCCAACCGTTTGTAGGTCTCCCGCAAAACCTCGGTGGTCCCAATGCGAACCCCATAAGGGGCATTGCACATGACCCACCCGGGCGGGCCCTCAGGGGGTCGGCCTTTCCCTAATGATTCTACCCGGAATTCGATTTGGTTGGAAACGCCTGCCAGCTTGGCCGCCTCGGTCCCAAGGTGCATCGCATCCCCCCTTTCATCTGCCGCAACCACCGGATGTTCAAGCTTGTTCCGAACCTTGGCACGAAGCTCATTACGAACCTTGGCAAACATACCAATGTCATGATGAAGCCATCCTTGAAAGGCAAACCATTTGCGGGTGAGTCCTGGGGCTCGATTGGTGGCTATCCAGGCGGCCTCGATAGGAAGCGTGGCCGCCCCACACATCGGGTCGTACAAGGGCATTTGGCCTTGGTAATCGGCCCGTAAAAGTATCGCCGCCGCCAGGGCCTCGTTGAGGGGGGCACGCGGTTGGATGGGCCGATACCCCCGCTTGTGCAGCGATTCCCAGGAAGTATCCAAGCTGACCACCACATGGTTTCGGTTCATGTGCAAATTGATGGCAATCATGGGCCATTCCCGATCAATGGACGGACGCCTTCCGGTTTTTTCCCGAAACCTGTCACAGATAGCATCCTTGACCCTAAGCAACGCGTATTGGGAATGGCTGTAAACGGAATCGCGAAGGTTGCAATCGACCGCCAGGGTATGATCCGCCGTCATATGGTCTTCCCAGGAATAGTGGTAGACCGCCTCGTACAGGTCATCCTGGTGGCGGATGTCAAACTCCATCAGGGGAAGGAGGACTCGAATGGCGGTCCGGGCACCCAGGTTGGCATAATAGAGACATTCCAGGGGGCCATAAAAATGGACACCACCCAATCCCAATTCAATGTGCTTAATACCTAAATCCCATAGCTCCTGGGCCAACAAGGGTTCGACTCCTCGGGCGCAAGTGGCAAAATAGGAATAGCCCGGGAGTTGATTTGGCAAAACTTGGCCATTTTGCGGGGGGATTTCGTGGGTTCTTTTGTTCTGCTCATCCATGATTATCCCGACCTGCATCTGGATCTGATGTTGACCGCACCCGATTCGGATGCGGATACAGGCATTTTATGGAGCTGGAGGCTCCCTTGTTGGCCTCAAGTGGGGCAATCGGTGGTTGCCAGGCGGATCGCCAACCATCCGGTGGATTACCTGGAGCATGAAGGGCCTACCCGGTCCAACCGGGGAACGGTCAGGCGGATTGCCGCAGGGCAGGTTTCCTGGCAATGGATGGAACCGGATTGCATGAAGTTTTTCTTAATTGGGCCGACGAAAGCGTTGGAAATGGAATGGGTGAAAACGGATGGCAGTGAGGAGTGGGTGTTAACCCACCCTTAGAATTGTCCACCCATCCTTGGAAAAGGATTAACACTGGATTCTTCAGAGGATTGTTTCCAAAGGAATCTTATTGGCAGTCAAAATCCAATTCCAAAAAAAATGCCCCATGGTCAAGGGGCATTGGAAATCAATAACGATTTGCAATTCGAAAAAACTAGGAGGCTATTTCGGTTGGGGTTTTGCGGCGGCGTTTGAAATAGGCCCCAATAGCGCCCGCAGCCAAGGCGGACCCGGTGAGAATCATGGTAGTGGGTTCGGGAACAGCAGAATACAAAGAAAAGGCAACGCCAAAGGACCCAACCGAATCTGAGGTTCCAGAAAACTGACTACTACTTGAAATCCAATCCGGCAGGCTGTTGGTTACCACCCCATTATCGGAGATATACCTCTGGTCTAAGGTGACGGCGGTTCCCTGATTAATATTAAACTCCAATGTATAGTTTGAGGAAGCGGCCCAATTAGTGTTACCAATATTTGTTAAATTTATAGCCGCATTTGGTGTGGTATAAACTATATTATCTGTGGCAGTAAAGGCACCTAAACGAAGGATAGCTTGGATATTTAAACTGCTAATACTACCACCACTTGTACTCATACTACCCAAATTAAGAAATTTAACAGATTTAAAGGAATTTAACGAACTATTTGTATTAGTACTAAAATTTACGGTAAGGA
>SXGT01928681.1_pt1 | contig 21410 bp, 10 predicted proteins | sample 3176221 | NCBI WGS metagenome assembly SXGT01 (sample SAMN11356862, study PRJNA531348) | freshwater metagenome | isolation source: freshwater sample F1-120 | place: China: Fuxian Lake, Yuxi | collected 2017-12-25
CGGCGACATCGAGTCGCTGCCGTTCTTAGAGGCGATTCGCCAGCTGCGGTTGGAGGTCGGCCCGCGCAACGCCATCAACATCCACGTCACGCTGGTGCCGTACATCGCCACGGCCGGCGAGGTCAAGACCAAGCCAACCCAGCACAGCGTCAAGGAGTTGCGCGAGATCGGCATTCAGCCCGACCTCATCTTGTGCCGCAGCGATCACGACCTGGATGACGGCCTGAAAGGCAAGATCAGCCTGTTTTGCAACGTAGCAAAAGAGTGCGTGATCCTGGCCCCCGACGTCGCCTGCATCTACGACCTGCCGCTGACGCTGCACGCTGAGGGCTTGGATCACCAGGTGCTGAACGCCCTGGACCTGTTTCGCGACCACTGGCGCGAGCCCGACCTGTCGGCATGGGCGCGCTTTGCGCACACCTTTCAGCACGCGCCGCGCACGGCGATCATTGGCATCGTCGGCAAGTACGTCGAACTCAAAGAGTCATACAAGTCGCTGGGCGAGGCGCTGGCCCACGGCGGCGTGGCCAACGACGCCCGCGTCGAGCTGCGCTACCTCGACGCCGAGGAACTGCTCGAAGGCGACGCTGCTGGCCTGCTCGCCGGCGTTCACGGTGTGCTGGTGCCCGGCGGCTTTGGCAAGCGCGGCTTTGAGGGCAAGATCAAGGCTGTGCGGTATGCGCGCGAGCACGGCCTGCCGTTCTTTGGCATCTGCCTGGGCATGCAGCTGGCTGTCGTCGAGTTTGCGCGCCACGTCGCCGGCCTTGCAGGTGCCCACTCGACCGAGTTCGACGAGCACACGCCGCACCCGGTGGTTGACCTGATGCGCGAGCAGCGTGCCGTGACCCACAAAGGCGGCTCGATGCGCCTGGGCGCTTGGCCGTGCGCACTGGCCGAGGGGTCGCTGGCGCGCGAAGTGTACGGTGGGGTCGCGCAAACCAGCGAACGCCACCGCCACCGCTTGGAAGTCGCCAATGGCTACCGCGAACGCCTTGAGGCCGCGGGCCTGCGCTTTTCGGGCCTGTCGCCCGACGGCAGCCTGGTCGAGATGTGCGAGTTGCCGGGCCACCCCTACTTCTTGGGCTGCCAATTCCATCCCGAATACAAGTCGCGGCCGCTGCAGCCCCACCCGATGTTTGTCGGGTTCGCGCGCGCTGCCCTGCAGTACGCCAATCGACAGGCGACTACCGCCAAGAAGTAGCGGATGGCGCGCGCCGCGACCGGGTCGCTGCACATCGTGGCGACGCCCATCGGCAACCTCGGCGACTTGTCGACGCGGGCGGTGCAGGTGCTCGCCGAGGCCGACGCGGTCCTGTGCGAAGACACCCGCCACACTGCGCAGTTGATGTCGCACCTGGGATTGCATAAGCCGTTGGAGTCGCTGCATGCACACAACGAGCACGCGCGCACACCTGCGCTGGTTGAACGCTGTCTCGCGGGGGCGCAGCTTGCCCTGGTCAGCGACGCCGGCACGCCCTGCTTGTCCGACCCCGGCGCCGAGTTGGTTCAGGCCGCACATGCCGCAGGCATCGAGGTGCGCAGCGTGCCGGGACCGTTTGCGGTTGCGGTCGCGCTGGCCGGCAGCGGCCTGCGTCCGATCCCTTTTGCGTTTTGGGGCTTCGTGGCCAAGAAGGCGGCGCAACGGCGGCGCGATTGGCAGCAGCAGCTGCGGCCGGGCCCAGACGGGCCGATGACCCACGCATTTTACGTCCCAGGCCGCGATCTCAACGACGTCCTCGCCGATCTCGCCGTGGCGGCACCGACGGCGCAGCTTTGCGTGGCGCGCGAACTGACCAAGATCCACGAGCAGTACCTGCGCGGCACTGCGACCAGCGTGGCGGCCGCGTTGACGCCAGAGCAACTGCGCGGCGAGGCCGTGTTGCTCGTTGAAGTCGCCGCCGCCGCGGATGGAAATACGCCCGCCGAGCCTGACGTTGTGGCGCTGGTCGCCGCCGCGCGCGCCGCTGGCGAGCCGCGTAAGGTTGCGCTGCAGCGCCTGGCCTTGGCTACTGGGCGGTCGCGCAACGACCTGTACGACCTGTGGCTCGCCGCCGCACCCAGCCCTTCGGAGGACCCATGAAACGCCTGCTCACTGTACTGCTTGTGTGCGGTGCCTGCGGATCGCCCTTGGCCGGGGCCTGGCGCGGCACCGCCGACCTGGGACCGGTCCGCGCCCAAGCGCTGGTCCTGACCGTCGCCCAAGACGGGCAGTCCGGCAAGTTGCACCTGGCCGACCCCGGCAAGCCCGAGGACTTCGTGCTATGCCGCCTGTCGCGCACCGAGCGCACTTTCGAGGCCGAATACGACGCAGCTCGCCCTGGCTGCGACGGCAACGCCGGCTCGCCGAGCGAGCGTCGGATGCTCAAAGGCACCGTCGGCGAAGGCGTGGTATGGGGCGAGCTGTGGCGCGGCGATGAAAAGCTGGGGTTTTTCAGGGGCTTTGCGAACTGGGTCGCGGATTGAACCGTCGCTATCGGCTAAGCGATCGCGCCCTGTCGCTCGCCGGCAGCCACCAGTTCGGCGTATAGCCCTCCCCGATCGACCAGCGCCTGATGGTCACCGCACTCGACGACCTCGCCCTGGCGCAGCACCGCGATCTGGTCGGCGCGCCGCACCGTGCTCAGACGATGCGCCACCACCAGCGCTGTGCGACCCGCCAGCACTCGCTCGATGGCGGCCTGCACTTTCTGTTCGGTCAGCGTATCGATGCTCGCCGTCGCCTCATCGAGCACCACCACCGCCGGGTTGGCCGCCAACACGCGCGCAATGCTCAGCAGTTGCCGCTCGCCCGCCGATAGCCCGCCGCCGCCTTCGCCAAGTTGCGCGTCCAGTCCGCCCAGGCGGTCTAGCACGTCGCCCAAGCACGCATCACGCAGCGCAGTCTCGATGGTGGCGCGGTCGAGGCCGCGCCCCAGGTCCACGTTGTCGAACAACGTGCCCGAAAACAGCACCACGTCCTGTTGGACGACACCTATGGCGCGCCGCAGGGTGCCGACCTGCCACATTTCCACAGGCGTACCGTCCAGTCGAACCGCACCGTCGGCGGCGGCGTACTGCCGCGTCAGCAACCGCGCCAGCGTGGTCTTGCCGGATCCAGTCGGACCAACCAGTGCCAGCATCTTGCCGGGCGCCACCTCCAGCCGAACATCGCGCAAAATAGGCGTTTTGCCGTCATAGCTGAACTGCACGCCGTCAAACTCGATGCGACCGGCCACTTTGCCGGGCGCGTGGTTGCCTTGCGGCAGGCGCTCGTCGACGTCCAACAGGCCGAAGATGCGCTCCAGCGCTGCCAGCGCGCGCTCGATGGTCGCCACCTTGCCCGACAACTCGCGAATCGGCACGAAAACCCGTTGGATATACTGGATGAAGGCCACCAGCAAGCCCACCGACACCGCCCCCTGCAATGCGGCGCCGCCGCCGTACCAGATAACTAGCGCGATGCTAAGCGACGCCACACCGTCCATCACCGCGTACAGCGACGCGTCGTACCAGTTCGAGGCCTTGTACGCCGCAAAGTAGCGGTAGTTCAGGGCCTTGTACTCCTGCACGGTGGTGTCGCGGCGGCCGTGCAATTGCACCACCTTGGCTCCGGCCAGTGCCTCTTGAAAAGCCCCCGACGCCTCGCCCATCGATCGCCGGATCTCCGTCGAGTGCTTGCGCAGCTGCCGCCGAAAGTAGTTGACCACCAACACGATGATGGGTGTCACCACCAGCGACATGCCGGTCAGCCGCACGTCGAGCGCCACCATCGCACCAAAGATCGCCAGGATGTCAATGATGTCGCCCAAGATGCCGATGATGCCAAAGGTCAGCACCTCGCCCAAGGCTTCGACATCGTTGGTGGTGCGCGACAACAAGGTGCCCGTCGCACGCTGGTCAAAGAACTTGCCGCCCTGACTCAACACGTGCGTGAACACCGCCCGCCGCAGCCGCGTCAGCGACGCATACCCCGCATGCTGCAGGGCATACAGCTGCAAGCCACGAAAACCATACTCCGCCATCACCGCCAGCAGAAACACCAGTGCCAGCGTGCCAATTGTCCACGGACCGCTATAGGCGGCGCCGCGCAGTTCGGCCGCGATCGGGCCGTCGATGGCTTCCTTGATGAGGTACGGTTGCGCGAGGCCGCCAAGCGACATCACCGGCACCGACAGCAGACCGAGCGCCAGCCAGCCGCGGTCCGGCGAGACAAACGGCCAGTAGCGCCGCAGCAGCCGCACGTCGTCGCTGCGGCGGCGCTTCGGCCCAGCGCCGTCCCCTGTCTCAGGTTCCGCCATGCAGTTGTTGTGCTACTTGGGCGCCGGAGCGGGTTCGGGTGAGTTGTCGACCCACTGGATGTCGGCGGGCTTGAACTTGATAACGTGGAACTCGTCTTTGTCGCTGGTAAACGAGCCCGTCTCGATCTTCTGGTTGACCACCGCCACCATCAGTTTGCGGTCCGCCGTCCAGAACACGCCGCGCAGGTTGGCCTTGGCCAGCGTCTTGGTCTCCGGGTCGCTTTTGATGGGGATGTCCTTGACCTTGCCCAAGCGCTGCTTGTCGGTCGCGGCCAGCACGAATCGATCCTTGGCTGCCATCAAGCCAAAGAAACTCAGCGACTTGGTCTCGTCTTTGGGGTCGAGCGGATAGATCATGTCCTCTAGCCCCGGATCGGCGAACTTGAGCTTCTTTCTGGCCTCGCGCACGGCCTTGGGGCCATCGGCTTTGGTGAACGGGATGGGCTGCGACTTCTTGGCCGGCGCCACTTGTGGCTCGATGTCATAGACGCGCAGCACAGGTCCGGCGGCGTTCTCGTCGTCGATCTCGACCAGCATCTGCTTCTGGTCGGCCGAAAACCCGCGGATTTTGAAAGAGATGCTGACTTCCTGCGCCTGCGCCATGACCGGCAGGCCAGCCAGGCCTGCGACAACAGCGACCAACGCCCACATGCTGCGAGACAACATGGTGCACCTCACCCGGCGGCAGCGCCGGCCCTACCGCAACGGCTCAGTTGACCTTGCATTCGACCGTCTTGGGCGCCGGCTGACGGCCGAACGCAACCCCCGACATCTTCTGGCGGATGCAACTGCCCAGTTCATCGTTGGCCTTGCCGTCGGCGATGGCCACCACCGTGCCGACGCCGCCCATGGCGGTAATCGAAATCTTGAGCGCAGACGGGTTCGCGCCCGCCTTCTCCGCGCAGCTTGCGATCTGGCCGGCCTTCTCTTTGCACAGCTTGCGCACTTCGCCGTCTTCGATCGCCTGCACGCCCAGGGCGACGCTGCCGACCGCCTTTTCCACGCGACCACCGAACAGCTCATTGGCCCTCGCCAATGCCTCTGCCTGCCGGCGCGCCTTGTCCGCTTCGGCTTCCTGCAACTTCTTGGCGGCGGCAGCGGCCTCTGCCTCGCTCAGCCCGGCGCCCGTCGCATGGCCGGTGTTGACCGCCACCGCTGCGGCTTTGGGCTTCTTCTTCTTGGCAACCATGTTGGCGATCTTGTCGGCGATCTGGCTGATTTCTTTGGGTGATTCGGCTTTGGCCGCGCTGGCGGGCTGGCCCGGCTGTGCAGCGACCGCCGCTTCTGGCGGGGCGCTCGGTACCACCGCTGTGCGGTAGCCCAGGTCGAACGCGGCCAGAATCTCCTTGGAGTCGCGAATCAGTTGCCGCTTGGCATTGCCCTGAATGGTCAGCACCACGCCAAAGCTGATGGCCGCGACCAGCAGCGCCGCCAGCACCACCCCAATCAGCACCTTCTGCCGCTTGCTGCGCTTGTCCAGGCGGAACATGACCGAAAATTCCTGGATGAGGTTTTGGTACTCCTCTTTGGTCGGCTTGTGCTTGTTCGGATCGGGCAGCGACAACTCGACATCGTTCAGGTCATGGCCGGCCGCGAAGAACGCATCACCGTGGGCATCGGCGAGGCCCTTGCCTTTGCCACTTGGACCGGCTTTGCCTGCCAGTTGCGGCACCGTCGGCACTTTGGCTGGCGCCGACGGTCCCGGCGCGGGGCGACCAGCGGGCAATGGCAAGGCGGCCTCAAGTGTAGGCCCGGCCTCGTCAAATTCCTGCTTTGGCGCCGGTTTCACCGGTGGCAGTTGCGACACGGGCGCTGACTGAGCTGGCCTGGCGGGCTTAGCGGCCGGTCCGGTTCCGCGCGGCTGGCCAACGGCCTGCACGACATTGAGACTGGCGCTATTGCGCGCCGCGGCCTGCGCGGCAGAAGATGCAGGCTGCGCCGGCGCCGCTGCTGCAGCTGCTGGTGCGGGAGCTGCTGGTGCCGGAGCAGGAGCTGCTGCCGGCTGCGGCCGCGCAGGCGGTGCCGCCGGCGGCGCGTCGGCTTGGGTCGCCGTGGCCACGGGGGCAAACCCACCCGATTTGCGGGCCGCGCCAGCAGCCATGGCCCGGAGCAGATCCGGCAGATCCTCAATGCGGGTCCAGTTTGCCATGCCCTTGTGCCACGCAAGGCTATGGATCGTCAGTTCACCGCTGGCAAGCTTGTCTGCGATCTGGGCCGCAGAGAACGGCCCGGCCTTGTCGCGGCCGACGACCACATACCACGGTCCTGCGGTCGGCTCGAAAGCGCCGGAGATCGGTCGACCCGAATTTGCCTGGGCCGGGGGCGCGGCCGCTGCGGCAGCCACTGGCGCTGCAACGACGATTCCCGAATTGGTGCCGCTCTGCAGCAGCTGGCACTTAAGATCTTCGCCACCCGTCGTCTTGACCAGCACGACCGCTCGGCAATTCGGACACGAGATCTGAGCCTTGCCTGTCGGCCCAATGCGATCGGGCGGCAGACGGTAGGTCTTGGTGCATCCTGGACAAACAAAGCGCACGGCCAAACTCCCGGCGGACGACCACGCCCGCGATCGGGTTGCGACGCGCCACGGCGCCAAGCGGTGCATGGCCGGCGGTGACGCGAGAATCAGAGGAAAAAGCAAAGCCTTGGCGGCGGCAGTCGTGCTCGCGCACCTGCCGTGCCAGGCAACGATACTTAGCTTGGCCCACTTTCAAGTGCAAGCGGCAAAACGCTGCGCCATCGCAGCGCTGAGCGCACCTTGTCGCTTGCCGGCCCAGCCAGGGCGCGCGATGTCGTTTTGTGCTTGCCCGCTAGCGCCCGCCGTGCTACCGTCCGCCCCCTTGCCCTTTTGCCGGCTGGCCGGCGGGAGGGTCCTCAGAAGCCAAAGCATTTTCGGTGGTTGCCGAATTTGCCTCGCGCGAGAGGAGCCGCCGTCCGCTTGGTCGGTCGGCTCCACCGTCCGGCTTCACAGTCTCCCCGTGGCGCGATTGCGCCGTCCGCTGCGCGGGCAAGCCTGCCCAAGCAAGATCGTCTGCGCGTCCGTCCGATGTTGTCTCGCGCCCCGCAAGGAGCCTTTCATGTTTACCATTTCACGGATTTTGCACTCCATCCGCGTGATCGCCGTGCTGGCAGGCCTGCTCAGCTTGGCCGCTGCGTGCACGACTGACGTCAAGCAGGTCGATCGTACCCAGGTCAATCGCGTGGCCAAGGCCGATCTGCACGGCGTCTGGTACGAAATCGACATGATCACCGACATTCCGCCGACGGCGGCGTTCGGCTTTGCCGGCCAGACCAACTTTGGCGGCGAAGATTCGGGCAAGGTCATGTTCGACGTCCAGGAAGGCTGGCTGGTTGTCTATCCGGTCACCGAAAAGGTGGTCGGATCCGATGCGAAGTGGAGCAAGCGCAAGGTCCGCAAGTACTGGGACCCGGCTGTGACCGACCGCAAAGACGTCGCCGTACGCGAGAGCGACTTCATCGAGGTCTATACCGGCAACCCGGTCGCGATGTACCCGATTCAAAGCCACTTTGACGTGATTCGCGACTATGCGGCCTCTACCGGCGAGCAGACCAACGTGCTGGTTGAAAACACCAGCGACCGGCCGTGGTGGCAGCGCAAGTATCTGCGCGTCGATTGGTCGAGCAACTCGATCATGAACTTCATGTTCCCGCAGACGTCGGTCAAGTACAGCGCACTGGACTACTTCGTGCCCGCAGAAGACGCCGACAACCCGTCCAAGTTCTACATGGCCGGCAGCAAGGATTACTTCCACTTCACGCGGCGCCTTTACGGTCGCCCAATGTCCACTGGTGCCTGCTCGCCCTACTCGCTTGCGCCGGGCGACTGCTCTGGCGCTGTGGTCGAGGTCCGCATTGCGTTTCGGCGCTTGGACGTCAAGCGCACCAACGATTACGAAGTCCGCCGCTACACCAATGCCGAGGAGCAGGATCGCTTCGGCTACTTCCTGGCTGAACGGTACCGGTTCGACGAAAACTACGGCCTGGTCAACAGCGGCAAAGACAGCAAGGCTGGCCGCTGGAACCTGTGGCAGAAGTCCAAGACGTTTGCACCCGTGCTCGACAAGGCTGGCAAGCCCGTGCAGTGCTTGACCAACCGCGACTGCGCCGCTCCTGCGGTGTGCGACCAGGCCGATTGGTTCGAGGCCGGCACCTGCAAGACCGGTGCCCGCATGGACTACAGCAAGCGCGGCATTCGGCCAATCGTCTACCACACAAGCCCAGACCACCCGGTCAACCACTTGGAGGGCGTGTATGGCACCGCCGACGGCTGGAGCGACGTGTTCAAGGAGACCATTTCGTGGCTGCTGTTCTGGGAAGAGAAGTGGGCCAAAGACGGCGTCGCCGGCTTCACCAACGGCCAGTCCCTGCACGGCCAGCGTTTCTGTGAGACCAACTCGGACTGCGGCAACGTTGCGGCGTCGTCGGTCGAGTTCTCGACCAAAGCTCAGCGTGCCAACTACGTGGTGGTGCCGGTTAGCAAGAGCGAAGCAGTGGTCACCTCAGACTGCACGCTGGTCACCACCGGCGACACCACCAAATGCGGCGACCGCGCTGCACTGGGCAACGGCGGTCTGGTCGCGCTGGTTAACGCCAGCCCCAACACCACGCTTAGCTTGAAGCAAGTGCCGGGTGGCGACATCGACGGCGTCAAGTACAACAACAGCCTGGACAAAGGTAAGGTCAAGGTTTCCAAGGCAATTGAGACCGGTCGCGTTGTTTCAGAGGCCCAGCTGGGCACCTTTAACCTGAAGATCACTGGTGGCGCCAAAGACATCGACGTGCCCAACGTCAAGGTCGGCAAAGGCGAGATTGTGTTCGTGGTTGCGGTCGGCGGCGACGCGGCGGTGGTGCTGCGTAGCACGGGTGTCACCAACGTTGGCATCCGCGTCGTCAATGGCCTGTCCAGCGGCGTCAAGGACGGGCTCTCCGTCGGCGATACCTTTGAGGTTGGCATCAACGGCGTGCGGATGGCCGCAAGCCTGCCCTATGCTACGGCCACGCCGTTCCTGTTCCAAGCCGGCGACATCGCGCACGTGACTCTGGTCAAGCCCGGTCACCGCGCAGACGTCAGCTGCGCCACGCTCAAGGGCGTCGGTCGCTGCTTCGGCTGGCAGCAACAGCTCGACGTCGAGGACCTCAAGCGTCGCGACCAGATCAAGGCCGGTCTGCCGCACGCCTACGTCGTGTGCGAGAACCAGTTCACCCGCAGTCTCAAGAGCTGCAAGGCTTCTGGTGAGTTGGGCAAGAACGAAGCGCACAACGACTGCCGCTACTGGGTCGAAGACGGCAAGGCTTACGGCAAGCCCGGCAAGGCCTACAACCCCTGCGCCGACAAAAAAGACGGCGGCGAAGTGCCGGAGGCGGCCAAGCCCAAGGTTCACGGCGACGCCCGCTACAACTACATGTACTGGGTGACCAAAGTGCACGCGTCGTCGCCGCTGGGCTACGGTCCATCTGCGCAGGATCCGGACACCGGCGAGACCTTTTGGGCCATCGCCAACGTGTACGGCGCGTCACTGGTCACCTACTCGCAGTATGCCAAAGACGTCGTGGATCTGCTGAACGGCGACCTCGACGCCAAAGACCTCGCGACCGGCAAGTACATCAAGGATTATGTGCAGCGCAAAGCGATGGACGGCAAGAGCAAGCCCGTGTACGGCGCGCTAGCCGATCCGGCTGGCTTGACCCCAGAACAAGCCCAGGCCGAGGCCGCGGCTCGTTCCACTTTCCGGCTCGCCGAAGCCGCTGCCGCCGCGGCAGCCAAGGGCAAGACCCAAGAGCCGCTGCCGGGCAAAGTCGCGGAAATGGTAGACCCCAAGGCGGTCAATCAGTGGCTCGTCGACAACTTGCCAGCGGTGGACCTCGACGCCTTGCAGGCGCGTGTCGAGAAGATTCGCGGCAGCAAGCTCGAAAGCGCGATGATCAACGACGAAATGGTGCTGGTCGGTAGCGAGGGCGAGGTTCAGCCGGGCGGCGCCATCAACCCCGAGATGATCGACAAGATCAGCCCCTTGGGCTTTGCCTCGCCCAAGGGCGCGATGGACGAGAAGCGCCGCATGCAGTTCCTCGGGATCAACTCCATTGAACCCTTGGAGTTCCAGGATCCGGCTGTGCTCGGTCTGGCGCAGCGCCTCAAATGCGACGATGGCGAGACGCCGACCGATGTGTATCAGGGCGACGGCATCGGCAAGAGCGTCTGCTACAAGGGCGACGCCCTGCGCACTGCGCTGTCGGTGGCGCTGTACAAGGCGACGATGGAGCACGAAGTCGGCCACACGGTCGGCCTGCGTCACAACTTCGCGGCGTCGACAGACGTCATCAACTACTTTGATGGCTACTTCGACGAGAAGAGTGGCGGTCGCGCACGCAACCTGGTGGGCTGCGCCGACATCACCTGGAACGGCACGGCTATCTCGGCAAATAACTTCTGTGAAAACGGCACCTTCGGCGAAACATGCGATCTCAAGCACGCGTGCTCGACCGACGCCGACTGTCCACACGGCGTGGCCTGCAACAGCAAGACCAAGCAGTGCACCGACGCAGATGGCAAGACCATGGGCGTCTGCCAGCAGAACATTGAAGTGCGCACGCCGTGCACCGACGCCGACGCGGCCTCGGTTTGCGGTGGCGGTGGCGCCTGCGTCGCTGGCGAATGTCACGACAAGGCGGCGTGCAAAGCATCGTCGGAATGCGACGCGGGCGAGACCTGCGAGAGCGGCTTTTGCCTGAATGCGCGCACCAAGTTGCCGCGCACCACGGTCCAGTTCAACGTCAAGGGTGGCGACGCGCGCAAGTACATCACCCGCGCTGGCCTGTATCCGTCTGAGGTTACCGGCCGCCGCACCGAGTATCAGTACTCGTCGGTGATGGACTACGGCCAGAAGGTCAACGCAGACGTCTGGGGCCTGGGCAAGTATGACTACGCGGCCATCAAGGCCGGCTACGGCGAACTGGCGGAGGTCTACCACGACACCCAGTTCTTGCGCGACCAGATTCGGTCGTGGGCCAAAAACACCGGGTATTCCATCGCCGACGCCAGTAGCTTTGGCGCCACCGAAAACCAGAAGAACACCATCTTTCCGCAGTTCAATTTCCTGAACGACTGGATGCCGCCGGAGCTGAATTCCCACCGCGACAGCGTGCCGTACCACTTCGTGCAGACGGAGCGGCAGATGGCCGACAACTTCTTCCGCTCCGAAATGGACCGCACCTACCACGAGGTGCCGTACAAGTACTGCTCGGACGAGTACCGCGGTGGCTCCATGGGCTGCTACTACTTCGATACTGGCGCCAACATGGAAGAAATCGTCCATCACGCCGGCGAGGCCCTCGAGGAGTACTACATCTTCGACGCGTTCAAACGCGAGCGCCTGTGGTATGCCCGCGGTGGCAGCTACCTGTCGTACATGGCCCGTATCCAGGATCGCTGGCTCACACCCATCCAGGCTGCCGGCCGGTACTATGCCTTGTACAACAACATTTTCCGCGTGTACGGCTTCTTCCCCTACTGGGACGCCGATGACCGCCGCCTGGCCGCGCTGCGCCGTTCCAGCGAGAACAGCTTCAAGTTGCTGACCAACTTGCTGGCCACCCCGGCTCCGGGCAGCTATGTGCTCGACAAGAAGAGCAATACCTACGTCAACACCGACTACGAGCCCGGTCGGCCGAACTCGCAGTTGGACATCGCGCTGGGCACCGGCAAGTTCCCGTACACCACCTTTGCGACCCAGAAGGGGTACTATCAGTTCGACCACCCGCTATGGATCGGCGCCTACTGGGACAAGGTCGCCGCCGTCCAGGCGCTGACCAACTCGACCGTAAGCTTCCTTTCTGAGTACGTGGGCGAGCAGTTGCCAGTCTTCCGTGCCACCGCCATCGGCTACAACACCATCTATCCGACCCAGCTGTCGCAGGTGTTGGGTGGTTTGGTGGCCGGCGACGTCCAGCAGTTTGCGGGCTCGGCGGGCATTGACCCGCAGACCAACAAGCTCGGCTACCGCCGCGTCGACCCCTTCAAGCCGCTGGACAACACCGTGGCGCGCGTCGCACCGAGCGTGGTCAACCACGGCTTGCGTCTGTTCGCCGCATGGCAAGCCATTGCCAACCTGCCGGCCGGTTTTGACCCCTCGTACACCGACGCCATGGCGGTGTGGATTAAGGGCCATGGCGAGCAGTTCACGCTCGGTACCGGCAAGATCGACGGCAAGGAAGTCGCCCAGGCCATCTGCGAGTTCGAAGACCCGTTCGGCAAGAAGATCTACGTCGCACCGCGGCCCAACTACAGCGTGAGCCGCTACTCGCCGGCCTTTGCGATGTGCAAGAAGCTTAACCTGCTTAAGACCGGGTGCTCGGACGGCAGTCAGTGCCAGCCATGCGTTGCAGGCGACAAGACCTGCACCACCGGCACCTGTGGCGATGCCACGCCGTGCCGCGGCGACACTTGGTGGACCAAGGCCACCGGCGCCGACAAAGAGGCCATGACTCAGCAAATCAAGCAGGAGATCGAAGTGCTCGATTACCTGCGCGAACTGTATCAGGTCTACGGCAACATCGGCGCCGGCGGCTAGCGCCCAACGGCAACCCCTACGGTATCGACCCGCACCCAATTCTCCAGCTTTCCGGAGCGGACCATGAACACCCAACGCCTCCAGCATGTAGCCCTTGTCGCCGGCTGTGCCTTCTTCGCCGCCGCCTGCGCCCAGGACCGGCCCGAAATCAGCCGTGTCCAGCCCAACTACCTGGACAAGGCCGAGTTGCTCGGCGACACCGGCAAGAACTCCGGGCTTGGCAACCTTGAGTTCTACATGCGCAGCACAGTCATTCAGACCTCGTTCACCACGGCGACAAGCTTTCCGGGTGAGATGAGCAAGATGACTCGCGGCGTGTTCGACGTGCAGGAAAACGCGCTGTACTTCTACCGGACCTACGAGTTCATGGAAGGGTCGGAAGCCTACGCGCTCAAGTCCGACACGGACATTCCGATGCGCGACAAAGCCGGCAAGGTTGTCGAGCACGCCGTGCCTCAGGACTACCAGCAGTTGACGTGCAAGGCCGACGCGGACTGCTCCAAGGGAGCCCGCTGTGCGGATCGCTGGCGTCAGAAGGACAAGTGGTCCGACGAAGGTCAGCACCACGGGTTCTGCGTGGTCAAGGCCAAGAAGTACATCTATCGCGGCGCGCCGGTGCTGGCCTATCCGATCCTGTCGCACTTCGACAAGACCCACGCCTACAGCACCGCGACTGGCGAGCAGACCAATGTCGTCAGCGAAAACACCAGCGACCGGCACTGGTATGAGCGGCAGTACATGCGCGTCGGCTGGGGTGCTCAGCAGGTGTTCAGCTTTGATCACGACGTGCTGGCGTCGGTCTTCTATTCGGGCGGCAGTCCGGTGATCTACGAAGGCGAAAATGCGCCAGAGGCCGAGCAATTCGAGCGCGGCGCCACCAAGCTCAACGACTCTGTCGCGCAGCGCTGGTTCAACTACACGGTGCGCGTCGTGGCGACGCCGCCGACTACGTTCCTTGAAGGGTTCGGGAAGATTCCGATCTGCTTCTTCTACCCTTGGTACGCGGGCGGCGTGTATGACTGCACTTCTGAGGAGCTCAAGGTCCGCTACTCGTTCTTGCAAGTACCCAAATTCGAAAAGGAGCCGGAGCGCGCCTACATCGCCCGCGACAGCAACGACGTCGAGTTCGAGAAGTTCGGCTACTTTCGTACTGAGCGCCCCACATTCGACCTGCAGTTCGGCAACACCCACTCGGGTGCGCTGCGCCGGGTCGAGCGGCACCGCGTGTGGGACAAGTACGTCAAGTGCCTTGTGAACCCGGCCGACGACGCCGTCGACGGCAAGCCCAAGTGCGTCGCGGAGTCCAATTCGACTGTTTGGCGCGGCGACTTCGACTACACCAAAATGAGCGCGGTGCCCATCGTGTACTACATGAACGAGGACCATCCGCGCGAACTGGTGCCAGAGTCCAAGGAAATTGGCCGCAAGTGGTCAGAGCCGTTGGCCGACGTGGTCGCTCACCACAAAGGCAGCAAGCCCGACTACCCGATGTTCATCGTGTGCGAGAACTCGGACGCCGCGGCCAAGGCTGCAATTGCCCAGGGCCTCGAAGTCGCCGAGTGGAGCGGTAGCAAGTCTGCCGCCAGCAAGTGGTGCAAGGAGATGGACCGCCCGCACCGCTTCGGCGATTTGCGGTGGAGCGTGATGCACGCCGTTCCCAACCCGATCCAGGCTGGCCTGTACGGCTACGGTCCGTCGGCGGCCGATCCGTTGACCGGCGAAATCGTGAGCGCCAGCGCCCACGCCTATTCGGGTGTCATGAAGTCGGGCGCTGAGGCAGCGCTGCAAGCGATCGAACTGCTGAGTGGCGTCAAGGACGTCAACGACATCCGGCGCGCCAGCGAAAAAGTGTTCAATTCCCAAAAGCTGATGGCGGCCAACATGGACAGCCGTCCGCCGCGCATGGACGACCCGCAGTCGGTCGACGCCGTCAAGGCGGCCGTCGCTGGCATGATCGATCCCGATGTGCGCGACATCCTGCTGACCACTGGTCTGCCTTACGACAACAACGGCGGTTTCTGGGCCCAGGCGCGCATGAGCCTCATTCAAAAAGCGCCGGAGTTGGACGCCATGCTGGCTGGCGATGACGATGGCCGCGCCGTCGCGGCGCTGTTCAAAGATCCGCGGTTCCTGACTGCTAAGCCGGGCACCAAGCCGATCCTGACCAAGGACCAGCTGGCCAAGTTCAGTCTGGCGTCTTGGAACCACACCGCCGCCCGCATTCAGCGCGAAAAGACCATGAACGACCTCGGCGCCAAGACGCTGCACTTCGCCGACTTCGCCGACAACGCATTGCTCGGGCTCGCTGCACAGTACGGCGCGCAGTACGATCAGGCTTTCTGTCAGATGTACGCAAGCACCCCCGACACCAGCGTCGCAGATCACTTTGCAGCGGCCAAAGGCGGCAACTGCACCAAGGCGGGTGATTTCGAGTCGTTTGGCGCCGGCAGCGGACGCGTCTGCGCGACCAACGGCGAGGGCACCCTGCAGTGGGCCGATTGCTCGACCAAGGTGCTGATGCAGAAGCTGCGCCTGGCACTCAACGTTGCCAACGCCAACTACCCAGGTCTTGAGCAGAACAACGCGCTGCCGGGTCCGCTCTACACCGATACCGCCGACGCCAGTCTGCGCAAAACCCAGGAGCTAGGCCGCACGCTGACTACGCAGTTGCGCGAGAAGTTCAAGCTCGCGCTGTGGAAGCGCATCTACCTCGGCACCCAGGAGCATGAAGTCGGCCACACCCTGGGCCTGCGCCATAATTTCGAGGCGTCCACCGATGCCATGAATTTTCACCAGAAGTACTGGGCCCTCAAGCGCAAGCCCGACCGCAAGACCAGCCTGCCGGATGACTTCCATGCCCTGTTGCCCGACACACCGGAGCAAGCGCGTGAAGGATTGCGCGAGACTCAACTGGCGTCGGTGATGGACTACACCGCCAAGTTCAATGGTCGCGATGCAGGCGTCGGCCTGTACGATCGCGCCGCCATCAAGTTTGGGTACGGCGATCTGGTGGAAGTCTTTGACGGTCTGAGCCCCAAGGCGGTGTTGGAGACAGATCCAGACAACGGCGGACCGCTGGCCGTCGCCGACAAGTACCTCAAGAACCCTGAGACGACCACGCCAGGCAACAAGATGGTGCGCCACGACGGCAACACCAAGCTCAACATCTTGAATCGCCGGTTGCACTGGTCGGCGCTGCCTGCCTATTTCGGCGGCGTGGACCAGATGTACAAGCGCAAGAACGTCGCGTGGTCACAGTTGCACGGTGATCGCTGCAAGGGCGACAGCGACTGCACGGGCGGCAAGACTTGCACGCCGTTTGGCGAAGACAGCTTCTGCCGCGATCCGGCGGTCGTCGAAGTGCCGTATCGCTTCTGCAGCGACGAATACAATGGCCAGACCGCGTCGTGCAGCACGTTCGACGAAGGTGTCGACGCCTATGAAATCACTCGCAATGCGCTCGATGACTATGAAAACTACTGGTGGTTCTACGGTTACAGCCGCGACAGCGAGACCTTCCACCCACAGAACTACTCTGCGCGCGTGCAGCGGTCGTTCTGGACGGCGACCCGGCAGTTTCAGTACTGGGCCGTGGATTACACCATGTACCAGAGGGACAATTGGTGGAACAAAGAGTTCAACACCGACTACAACCAGGATCTGAACGGCGGCCTGGCGGGCGCGTATGCGACGTTGCTCGGCTTCAACACCATGGCGCAAGCGTTGGCGCGCCCCAGCTGTGGCTACTATGGCCTGAATTCGGCAAAGGGTCGGTTTGAGCCCTACACCAACGTCGATCAGGCGCAGTTTACCGATACGCGATTGGTCGACGAGCGCATGGGCTGCCGGCCACTCTACCCGAACTGGGACTACAACGGCTACGTGACGCGGCCTGAGACCGGTGGCCAGATCTACGACCGCCTCGCGGCGCTGACCATGCTCAGTGATCCGACCATGACCGGGCGCCTCGGCTTTAACGAAAGCGAAGACATGCGCCGCTTCCGTGTCAGCTACTACAACGTGTTCCCGCGTCAGCTGACCAACCTGCTCGCCGCGATCTCCGTCGAAGACGCTGCCTACTACGGTTGGCAGATTGTGCGCGGCAAGGACGGTAAGTCCGACACGCTGGTCCGTCGCAATTGGGTCGGCACCGGTGTCGCCAATGCCCCCAAGCCGTGCGCGGAGTTTCCGCCGACCGCGACCGACGCCCAAAAGGAAGGCTGCCTCAAGTTCAACGTGTTTCCCGACGCGCGGCCGACCTTCCCATCGAGCCGCTTCCGCATGCCGCTGCAGGCCGCATACTACGGCATGGCCGTCCTGTACAAGGGCTACAACCGGTCGTACCTCGACGTTTCGCGGGTGTTCCTGGCTGGCCACCACGCCAAGGTCGACCTGCCTGCGTCCATCGCGGCGGAAGACATCGCGACCTTTACTGATCCGCTGTCGGGCAAGACGTACATCGCACCGCGGGTGGCCAAGGACACCTTGAACCCGGGCTTCATGGCCGTGCAGTTGGCAGATGCCGAGCTCAAGAAGTGGAAGCAGCTAGGCCAGTTGCAGGATAACTACCTGTTCAGCGAGTACCAGTTCCGGGTGTCGTTGCTCGACATCACACGGACCATGCACGAGCTGTTCGACAACTAGGCGGATACGACATCGGATTGTAGGCGGCCAGCGCGGCCTTCGCGTCCGCTGCCCGCGCGCCGTTTGCGCTTGGGTTCGACCCGGTCGGCGCAAGCCGCGCAATCCGGGCGGTGCTGCCCCAAGAGAATCCCATGCGCATTCAACGCCTGCACTTGCCCACCTTGCGCGAGCCGCCTAAGGATGCGGAGACGGTGTCGCACCAACTGCTCGTGCGCGCCGGCTACATTAGGCGTATCGCCGCCGGCATCTACAGCTTTTTGCCGCTGGGGGTGCGCACCCTCGAGAAGGTCAAGGCCATCATCCGCGAAGAGATGGACCGCGCTGGGGCTCAGGAAGTGTTCATGCCGGCCATCATTCCGGCGGAATTGTGGCAGCAGTCGGGGCGTTGGCCGGTGTATGGCCCAGAACTGCTCCGCGTCAAGGACCGCAAGCAAGCCGACTACTGCGTAGGACCCACCCACGAAGAGGTCGTCGTCGACCTGGCGCGCAAGGACATCCGCAGCTACAAGCAGTTGCCGGTCAACCTGTACCAGATCCAGACCAAGTTTCGGGACGAGATGCGCCCGCGCGCCGGCCTGATGCGCGGCCGCGAGTTCGTCATGAAAGACGCCTACTCCTTCGACGCCGATGTGCCGGGTGCGCACAAGTCCTACCAGGCGATGTTCGACGCTTACAATCGGATTTTTTCCCGCATGGGACTGGCGTTCCGGCCGGTCGAGGCCGACACCGGCAACATCGGCGGATCGATGTCGCACGAGTTTCAGGTGCTGGCCGAGTCCGGTGAAGACGCGATTGTGGCCTGCGATGTCTGCACGTTTGCAGCGAACGTCGAAAAGGCGCCGCTGCCGGCGCCGGCGTTTGCGCCCGTCGGCGAAGTTGGCCCGGCGCGTGCGATAGACACCCCCGGCGCCAAGACCATTGAGTCTTTGTGCAAACTACTGGGGTGCAGCGCCGACCAGACCATCAAAGCCGTGCTGTACATGGCCGACGATCAGCCCGCGGTGGCTTTCGTGCGCGGCGACCGTGAGGTCAACGAGGTCAAGGTCAAGCAAGCGCTGGGATGCAAGACGCTGTTCCTGGCCGACGCGGAGTGGTTCGTCAAGGCAACCGGGCTGCCACCCGGCTACCTGGGCGCCATCGGCACAGGTAGCGTTCGCACGGTGCTCGACTTTGAGATCCGCGCAATGGCGACGGCGGTCTGTGGCGCCAACGTCAAACAGCAGCATCTGGTCGATGTGGTTCCTGTCCGCGATCTGGCCGATGCCACGTTTGCCGACTTGCGGATGGCGGTGTCCGGCGACCCTTGTCCGCGCTGCGAAGGCCACTTGCGCGGATTTCGGGGCATCGAGGTCGGCCACGTGTTTTACCTAGGCACCAAGTATTCCAAAGCGATGCAGGCGACCTTTCTCGACGAAGCCGGCAAGGAGACGGTGTTCGAAATGGGCTGCTACGGTATTGGCGTGACCCGCATTCTGGCGGCGGCCATCGAGCAGAACCACGACGAGCGCGGCATTCGCTGGCCGGTCGCCCTGGCGCCCTACGAAGTTGCGGTTTTGCCGATGTCTGGTGACGGGGCTCAAGCGCAGGTTGCTGAGGACCTGTACACGGCGCTGCGGCAAGCCGGCGTGCAGGCCGTGCTGGACGACCGCAACGAGCGGCCGGGCATCAAGTTCGCTGACGCCGACCTCGTCGGCTATCCGCTACAGCTCATCGCCGGCAAGCGCGCGGCAGACGGTGTCGTCGAGGTCAAGCTGCGGCACAGTGGTGCGCGTGGGGACGTGCCGGTCGCCGGCCTGGTTGCCCGCGTTGCCGCTGCGCTGTCTGCCGCGCGGGCGGGCGGGCAGCTGACGCTCACGGACCTTGCAGGATGAGCGGGCCTGCCCTGCCGCGCCTGGCGGTGGCGCTCGACGCGCCGAGCCTGGAGCCGCTGGAGCCGATCATCGATGCGCTGGCCGGCTTGCCAGTGCTCGCCAAAGTAGGGCTGTCGCTGTTTTGCAGTGTCGGTCCTGCGGTGGTCCACCACATGCACCAGGCCGGGTTGCCGGTGTTCTTGGACTTGAAGCTCCACGACATTCCGCATCAGGTTGGGCTGGCGGTCCGTGCGGTCGAGCGGCTGGACGTGGCACTGCTAACCGTGCACGCCGCGGGCGGTGGCGACATGCTGCGGGCGGCAGCCGACGCAGCGCGCGGGCGTACCCGTCTGCTGGCGGTGTCGGTCTTGACCAGCTTGGGGCAGGCCGACCTCGACGCGGACGGGAACGGAGCGCCGCTAGCTGATGTGGTGGCGCGCAGGTGTGCGCTGGCGCATGCCTGTGGCCTGCAAGGTGCCGTCTTGTCGCCGCGCGAACTGTCTTGCGTGCAAGCGCTGCCGGCATCGTTTCTACGCGTGACGCCCGGCATCCGCGCCTGCGGTCTCGGGCCGAGCGACGACCAGCGCCGGACCCTGTCGGCCGCCGAGGCGATCGCCGCCGGTGCCAGCCTGTTGGTGGTCGGCAGGCCGATCCTCGCGGCAGCCGATCCGCGGGCGGCGGCGTTGTCGCTGCTGGCGGAGATCGAGCGAGCCATGCCTACACCATTGGGAGGTGCAGATGCCGCAACCACCTGACGAGCGGCGCGCGAGCCGCTTTGACCGACCGGCGCAGCGCCCTGGCCGGTCGGCCGACCGGGCGGACCGAACCAAAAATCGCGACGCCGACGCGGGCGTTGGCGGCCGCGACCGACCGCGGCCACCCCTTCCCGGCGGTGGCCGACCCGACGGCGGGCGCGATCGCGACGATCGCGGTTCCCGGCCTACGTATGCACCGCGCGATCGCACGCGGGCCGGACCCCACCTGTCCGGCGTCGACGCCCGCGACCGGTTGCCACGCCATGAAAGCGGGGCGCCGCCCCAGGATTGGGTGACTGGCGTGCACGCCGTGTTGGCGCTGCTTGAACGCGCGCCGCGCCGCGTCGTGCAGGTACTGCTGTGGTCCAACGACGGCCGCATCGAAGCGCAAGTCCAGGCGGCGGCGCAGGCTGCGCGTGTGGGCGTCGTGCGCCGCGATCCGCCCGCGTTTGACGATCCCGCCAATCCGCAGGGGGTAGCGGTCCAAGTTACCGAATTCCAATACGCCGATCTCGACGCCGTCGTGCCACCGCAGGGTTGCGCCGACGGCGCGATCTACCTCGTGCTCGACTCGATCACCGACCCGCGCAACCTGGGCGCGATCCTGCGGTCTGCGGCGTTTTTTGGCGTGCAAGCCGTGATCATTCCACAGGATCGTGCGGCGGGCGTGACTCCGGTCGTCGAGCGGATCGCGCGTGGCGCAACGGCGATCGTGCCGGTCGTGCGCGTGGTCAACCTCGCGCGAACGCTAGAGATCTTGCAGCAGCGGGGCGTATTCGTAGTGGGGACCGGCCTCGAGCCATCCAGCGTTGAGCTTGGCGGCTACACCTTCACGCCGATCACGGCGCTGGTGCTGGGGGCCGAGGGCGGTGGTCTGCGGCCGCTGGTACGGCGAAAATGTGATGAAATCGTACGGCTGTCAGGCAGTTCGGACATGCAGTCTCTGAACGTGTCTGCCTTTGCGACCCTGGCCCTGCACTTGGTTCGCGCCCAGCATCCGAGCCTGGCGGCGCGCCGGTCGGACGAATGACGTTGACCGACTCCTTGTGTTGCTGTAAAATCCGCGGCCCCGAACCGGCCCGCTGCGCGCGGAGCGCCGGATTCGAGCAGCGCCAGGCATCGCAACCACGCAGGATTGCAATAAAGTGTCTGTAAGGGTCGTCCGCTGCGAGGCGCGACGTGCAATTGCCGGCATGCCCGTTCAATGCGCTGACCTACCGGTCGCAGCTGCCGTCGCTGCGAAATCTGTACAGCAAGGGCGTTCAGACGGTGAACGGCTTTACCGGCGCTTCCCAG
>SXGT01688686.1_pt1 | contig 21408 bp, 16 predicted proteins | sample 3176221 | NCBI WGS metagenome assembly SXGT01 (sample SAMN11356862, study PRJNA531348) | freshwater metagenome | isolation source: freshwater sample F1-120 | place: China: Fuxian Lake, Yuxi | collected 2017-12-25
AGCGCGAAGCCGCCAACGCTGAATCGATTACTTCTTCGCGCCGAGCGTCACGGGCTGATTGAGCATGTCGGCAATAGCGAGCGTCATCGGACCGGGGGGCCGCAAGCCAGCGCTGGTTTGAACCAACTCAAAGCCAAGAATACCGACCAGGAACATGATGACCACGCACGGCAGCATGAAGATGACCGGCATGACTCCCCAGGGAGCGGCCGGGATTAGCTTCTCCTTGATGACCGTCTCGGTCCTTACTTTTCCCGACGGTCGCGCGTCCTCGTCGTCGGCTTCAACGTCCTCGTCGAGGGCGGAAAAATCGCTCGATTCCTCTTCCACGTCGGCATCGTCAACCACCGCGGCGTCGTCGTCGGCGATGGTTTCGGCATCGTCTTCATCGAGCACGACGACCTGACTGCCGCTCTCTTCCTCCTGGCCAAGCTCGGAATCATCGAGCTCCAGGTCGAAGTCGGAGCTTTCAAGTTCCGAATCGGCGACGGTCCCGTCCTCGCTTTCCTCGAGAGCTGGCACCTCGAAGTCGGTGTCGAAGATATCCTGCTCGTCGGATGAGACGGGAGCTTTCTTCTTCGACTTGACCTGCGGGGCAGCATCGTCGACCTGTTCCAGGTTGCCGCTATCGTCGAGGGTCAGCTCGAATTCGCTTTCGGAGTCATCCGCCGAGCCGACGGCCCCTTCACCGGAGCCATCCAGGTTAAGTTCGAATTCGCTATCATCGCCAAGCGGAGCGACGGAATCGCCCTGGGCGCCAAGTTCGAATTCGCTATCGGAATCATCGGCCGGCCTTTTCTTGGCGGGCTTGGGGGTCTTCGCGGTGGAGATCTCAAACTCGCTGTCGGAATCGTCGGCGGGACTGGACTTGGCGGGCTTCGGCGTATCCTCAACCTCCAAACTCAGGTCAAAATCATCGTCAAGGGCGTCCCCTTCTTCGAGCGAGATGCCGGCATCGACCGGATTGTCCAAGGATATGCCGCTGGACGAGCTGGTGAGTTCGGCCCGATCCTCTTTCAGAACGTCTTCGTTGTCGTCGCTAGCTTCGAGGCTGAAGTCATTGGAGTCCCCTTCCAGGAGGATGCTGCCGTCCTCGGCTGGGACCAGATCGAAGTCGCTGCTCCCTTTCTTGGGACCGGTGGAGATTTCGAAATCGCTCGAGTCGGTGCCGGGCGTGGATTGAACGGGCGTCCTGGGCCCGCCGCTAGACTTGAGCTCAGACGGAAGCTCCAGGTCGGAATCGGAGAGTTCAAAGGGAGACGTCGTCGGCAGCTTCATCTCGGACTTGGCTTTGACCTTGGTCGGCGGCTTGTCATGTACCGATGCTTGCTGCTTGAGGATCTCGTCGTCGAGGTTGATTTCCTCCGTCAGCATCAAGCCGCCTTCCTGCGAATCGGCGGGAGGCAGTTCCATTTTGTCGAGCCGAACATTTGAGTCGCTGGAGGTTGCCACGCCGGGCTCGCCGAGCGGGACCTGCTCGTCGGACCCGACAAGCTTGACGTCGCTGTCACTGTCCATGGGCACCAGGCGAACGCCGCTGTCGGCGGGCTTGGGCGAAGCGGGGGACGGCGGGCCCTTTTTGGGATCCGACGCAGGCTTGGCTTTGGGCTTGGAGCCGGACCCGGGAGGCGGTGTGTGCATCGCGGTCTTCGGCTTCATGGGATCGGGAGAGATTTTGACGTCGCTGTCAGCCAGCTTGATGTCGGAGTCCCTGGGGACCGAGAAGGAGACGTCGCTCCCATCGGAAACGAGGCGGACATCGCTGTCCGAGCCCGGGGCGGGTCTTTTCTTCCTGGCGCCGCTTGTGGGAGCCGGGATCTCTCCACCCAGATCGACCCCTTCACCGTCGAACGCGAACTCGAATACCTCCGGCGCCGCTTCGTGCTTGGCAGGCGTTTTGGGTGACGCTGGCCCTTTCTTACTGGCGGACGGCGGCGTGGCGGCGGACTTCGGCACCGGTAGGCCGGCGTCGCCGAGCACCTGATCCGGTTCGCTCCCCGTGCCGCGCTCACGGCCAAGCTCCTGTATGTCTTGCACCCGGAATCGCAGCGTACCGCGATCCTGGAAGGAGCGAAGCTGCCCTTTCTGAGCCATTTGCTTCAACTCATCCACGGGTATTTTCAGGTACTGCGCTGCTTCCTTCAGCGTGTAATAGCCTTGGGCCATTGCACATCCCTCTCCACCGAGTTGTCGGCTTGATGAAGCGTCCTTGCCGATAGGCAAAATCGATAGGGCGAAAGTATCTTTCGCATCTTTTCCATTCTATCATTATCGATCCGAACACAATAGTGCTTCACCCCAAGCCGGCGTAGATTGTTTGGGCACGCTGCGGAATAGGCTGGTCCTGACGATTGCAAGCAAAAGCGGGCCCTGGCAGTCATTCCTGGAGTTTCGAAACGCGAAATCCCAAGTAGCAAAACGCGCTCGAGCGCCATTCTACTATATGGGATTTCGGTTTGCGTGTTTTGGGTTCAAAACCTATCGCGACTACGGCAAAGGAAAACCGTCATTGCACTTCGATTTCGTTCGCAACAATGGGCAGCTCGGCAACTTCCATGGCAACGTGCTGGGCGACCTGCTTGGCATGGTATGTAGCAGTGCGGCCCTGCAAGATCAGCCCGTCCGCTGCGACGACAACACGGAGTTCACGGATGCGGTTTCCCAGCCGTCGCAGCAGAATGTTTTCGAGTCGCTCCTCTTCAGAGAGGACGGCACTTGATGTGAGTACGTCGGTGCTCATGGTTCCACCTTGCCATGGGGAGAGAGAATCAGCGCGCCCACCAACCGTGATGGGCGATCTTCACGCAATCGAAACGCAAACACACGCTGGGTTTATGGTCTGGCCAAGGATGCGGACGTCAACTGATCTTCGCGATTTCCGTCCAACAGAGCGGAAGAAGAAACCTTGCCGTCCCTGGTCAGGTCCCTCTCGGTCGATAGTCCGAGCCGGGCGCCTCCAGCGCTGCTTCCATGCTACCACCCTAACCGCCGGCAAGGTCACTGTCAACGAATAACTTTACACAAAAGGAAAATTTTTCCACGATAATGGGTTGGCCAGGTGGGTGGTACGGATTTCACTGGATTTGCCGCTTGTAGCCTAGCATTCGCCGATCCTTGGAAAAGCCCCCCAGCCAAACGCAAAAGGCTCAAACACCGTCGCGAAGGTGCCGTCCCGTAAGCGTAACAAACACGTCTTCAAGACTGGCGTGCCGCGTCGTCAGCTCAGCGAGCGATCGGGCGCGGGCTTGCACCAGCTCCAAAAGCGCCGGCAGCGCAACGTGGACCGCCGTGACGGCCAAAACAAGCGATTCGTCCTCACGCCGAATCCGCACTACCGCTGGGAGTTGCAAGAGCTCGGCATCGCCGAGCGGTTCGCTGCCGTCCAGGCGGAATTCAATGTAATTCTCTCCGCCAATGCGGGCGATCAGCTCCGCGGGCGTACCCACAGCAATTACTTTGCCGTGATCGACGATCGCCACACGGTCGCACAGGCGCTCGGCTTCGTCCATATAGTGTGTCGTCAACAGAACCGTCCGGCCGTCAGCGCGTAGGTCCCGCAAGACATCCCAGAGCTGACGGCGGGACTGGGGGTCTAGACCGGTCGTCGGTTCATCCAGGAACAATAACTCCGGATCACCAACCAGCGCCGTCGCAATCGCCAATCGCTGCTTCTGCCCACCCGAAAGCTTGCCAACCCAGGAGGATCGCTTTTCGTCCAGCTCGACCATGTCGAGTACCTCCTGGGGATCCAGGCCTTCGTCGTAGAAGGCACGGAACAGGCAAATTGTTTCGAATACGGTGAGCTTTTCCGTCAGCTTCGTTTCTTGCAGCGAAACGCCGATGCGCTGACGCAAAGCGCGATCGTTCCCTTGGCCCCAGCGTTCGCCGAGTACCTGGACGTCGCCGGCTGTGGCGTCAAGCAGTCCTTCGAGGATTTCAATGGTCGTCGTTTTGCCGGCGCCGTTGGGTCCGAGCAGACCGAAGCACTCGCCGCACGCAATTTCCAGATCGAGCCCGTTCACCGCCTCGACCGCCACGGGCTTGGCGGGGTAGGTTTTGCGCAGCCCACGGCAAAGAATCGCAGGGCCTATGGTTGAGGATCCGCCCAAATTGGACGAGTCAGAGGTCGCGTGCAACATTGTAAAAATTTCCACCGATCGGTACTGGGTTGACGACAGTTTTTCAATACCGCTTGTGGTCCGGATTGCGCGTGTCGAGTTTTCTAGGTTCTAACGTATTGGCGTGTACTGAGTTACAATACAAGTCCAGCGAAAGCCGGGAGATTGGCACGCCCCTTGCTTTATCATCTCTCGACTAAATCACACAGGGACGTCCGGACGCGAAAGTTCGGACTTCTTCACGCCAGCTATCCCATCCCCCGACAACTCAAAACACGCTTCACCTACCCCCCGGCTGGCAACAGCGGGGGGTATCTTTTTGTTCGACGTCAAATCACCCCCTTCGCCCGCAGCGCCTCCCGGTCAGCCTCAGTGTAAACAACAATCTTGCGTGGATCGATGAACAGCCAGCATGCCGATGCGAGGAAGAATAGCACAGCCGAAACAACAAGGGCGATACGCCAATCGCCGTCCTTGCCGCCAGCCAGATACCCGACCAAGGTCGGCGTGAAGGCGGTCCCCAGGTTGCCGACGCCGTTCATGAATCCAGCGACAGTCCCCGAATAGCGATGGCCGATATCGATGCAGGTGGACCAGCTGACCGCCATCGCGAAATCTTTGCCGAAGGACGCGACACACAAACACGCCACCGACAGGAAGGGCACATCGATGAAGACTAGCGCGAGCAGAAAAAACGCTCCTCCCAGAGCGTAGGCGACGCACCCTTGCGCGGTTCGACCCCAGCGCCGGCCCCAGAATCGCACCTGTCGATCGGTCAGTAACCCGCCGGCCAGGCAGGCGATGCCTCCAAAAAACAATGGCGTCCCCTGGGCGAATAGCAGCGCATGGTCTCTCAAGTGCAGAACTTTCTTATAATACTCCACGTCCCAGGTAATGAAAAAGCACCAGCCAGCATTGCTGCAAAAATACATCCCCGTCAAACACCACAAGTTCGGCGATCGCAGCATCGAGCGCCACGACAGAGGCGGTTTCGCTTGGTCGTCCCCTTTTTCCTCAATGTAGGCACGCTCGGCAGCGTTGACCCCGGGATGCTCTGACGGTGAATTGCGAAAGTAAATTAAGAACACGATCACCCAGGCCACGCCGAGAATCCCAAATGCGATGAACGCCCCGCGCCAGCCGAACGGCAACGCGAATAGCACAACCACGTAGGGCGCGATCGCGCCCCCCCAGCGCCCGAATGCCCATAACAGCCCCTGCGCAGATCCGCGCCGGGCGTAGGGAAACCAGTTGCGCAGCCCCCGGGCCGCGTTCGGGTACGCCCCCGCTTCCCCCATCCCGAACAGAAAGCGAATTATAATCAAAAGCAACAGACTGTTGAAAGCCAGTGGGACGGGATCAAACCATTCCGCCAGGAACGCCGGCATCGGCAGGTAGCCCAGGCTATAACTGAATTTCCACAAACAGCCTGTCAAGGCGGTGAAAAGCGACCACCAGAGAACAATTCGCGCCAGCTCCGCGCGCGGCCCATAGCGATCCCCCAGCCAGCCGCTCGGCACCTCGAAAAGTGCGTAGGCCAGTCCGAAGGCGCTGAAGACCAGCCCGAACTCCATCTGGCTGATCCCCAGATCCGTCTGCATGTCGCTGCCGACGGTCTTGATGCAGACGCGATCGATGTACGTGAGCATCGAAAGACTGCACGCCCAGGCGAGGACGGTGTAGCGAACGTTGGTCGGCTTCGCGTCAGTAGGTACAGTCATTCGATGCGATCTCGGCAGGCGCGGCGAGCCGAGCGGCGTAAGCCGCCGGGTTGTGCAATGAAGTCACCGGGCAGCTTACGCTGCTCGGCTCGCTTGTTCCATATAATTCCCCAATCTTTGGCAGGAAAGGAACCCGAATGGAAATCTATTACGCAATCGGCTGCACCGCCGTTGGCATGACGATTCTCTACCTCATCGTTCGCTATGCCCAGGTCGGGGGCGACTTCGCGGGCGCGCGCAAGGCCGCCGAGATCGCCGAGCGCTATCGGACCGATGTGAAATTCAAGGAAGCCGTCGAGAAAGTCTTGGCGCCTCCTCCCCCACTGCCTCCTCCCAAGCCATCGCCGGAGCCGATCTTGCTGTTGACGCTCATGCAGCGCGAAGGCCGACTGATCGACTTCTTGCTGGAGAACGTGGACGGCGCCGACAATGAAACCCTCGGCGCGGGCGTGCGCAGCATCCATCAGGCGTGTCAGAAAGTGCTGAAGGAACATCTCGACCTGGAGCCGGTGCTGAGAGGCGAGGAGAAATCGCAGGTCGAGGTGCCGGTCGGCTTCGATCCGTCCGCGATTCGCTTGACGGGTAACGTCACGGGCTCGCCGCCGTTCAAGGGCTCGCTGGAGCATCACGGCTGGCGCGTCACCAAGATCAAGGTGCAGAAGCCGCCGGAGGGGCAGGATGCGTTTGTGTTGCATCCGGCGGAAGTGGAATTGGCCTGAGTGTAGGCCTCACGCTCCCCGTGAGGCATTCATCACGCGGAGCGTGAGGTCTACACTCACCTTGTGCGCGGATCATTCAGCAATTTCAAGAACCGCGCCGCCTCCCTCCGTATGGCCAGTTCCTCGTCCGTCGTCATCCGCCGCAAGAGCTTGAATGTCAACTCTTCCTCAGCCGGGCGCTTGTCCGCGTTCCAATGCTCCGCTTGCGTGAATACCCCGATACGCCCATGCTCGCGCAAGTCCACCTTGCCGTCCGCGTAGTCGATCACGTACGCCGACTCATCCTTGAACACGGCGAGCGGCAGATGTTGCGGCAGCGGGCTCGTGGTAGTCGCCAGCGCCAAACGATAGCCTGCCGTCCGGACAGCGGCCAATCGATGGGGCACCTCATCGCTGCTGAGGAGGTCTTCGAGCTGTGTGCGCGTGGCCTTTAGCGAGAGCAAGAGTGCGGCGGATTGTCGCAGGTACGGGTCCTTGCTGCACGCGGGGCCGCGCTCGACGGTGCGCTGGATCGCGCGATCCCAGCCAACTTTTTGCGCGAAGAAAGCCGACATGGACGCGCGCTGCACTTGTGGATGTTCGTCGAGCAGCGCCTTGGTGAAGATCGGCTCCTCGCGCAATTGCTCCGGAAACTCCGCCAAAGCGCGCAGTGCCTGGACGCGGACGCGCGGGTCGGCATCGCTGACGAGGGCGAGCAGATGAAGGCTTCCCTTGCCGCTTTTCGCCGCCAGCCAGATAAGATGGTGCAGGGCGGGATCGTCCGACTTCGCGTTGAGGAGCCGATGGTTCGCGTCCGTCAAGAAGACGCCGCCGCGTCGCACGATTTCGATGTGAGCGCGATAGCGCCGCTGCCAGGATGCTTCGTTGAGTTCCTGCCAAAGTTTCGCCGACGTCGCCTCGACCACATCATATGGGGCAGAGGGATCATCCTTCGACGCGTGCATCATGAGTTCACCAGACGCGAGGATCGTAAAGATTCTGCCGCCGCGCCCCACGCTCACCGCAGTTGGTTTCTTGCACGCAAGCAGCGGCCGTTCCGCTGCCCGAAAGCTGGCGCCATTCGCGGCCAACGCCAACCGCGTCAGCCCATCATCCCGCCCGCTTAGCAGATGATGCCGATACTTCGCGGGAATCGGCTCGTCGTCGAGATAACCCAGAAGCGGTTGCACACCGTCGAACATCGGCGGTAAGCCATCGCCGAAATACGCGTGCGGCGTGACGTGCAAGAGCCGAGCGCCATCGGTGGCAAACAAGTTCCAGTGCCGATCAAAGACCAGTCCCCCCGGATTCTGCAAGCCGCGCGCAATGACTCGCACGTTACTCCCGTCAGGCTTGCAACGGAGGATCCCGCCCTCGCCACGGTAGGGCGCCTTTGATTTGTCGGTTTCACTGAAGAACGTCCAGTACGCCCAGCGCTCGGGCCCGGCCGGATTGCCAAACGCGATATACAAATCGCCCTCCGGCCCCCAGGCGAGCGAGCGCAGTACATTCTGGCCGGGCACTCCCCACAGCAGCTTGCGCGCCGTCAACTTCTCGCGCTTGCGTACGCCATCGGGGATGACGTAAAGCGCGGTGGCCGTCAGCACGTAGATATCGTGGGCGCGAATCTCGATGTCGTTGATGGTCGTGCCCGGCGGAAACTTGGTTAGCAAGCGTCGGGCGTGATAGCCGTCGCGTCCATTCGGATCATAGACGAAGAGCGTTTCGCGACCGCCGACGAACAGGCGGCCGAGTGTGTCGGTGCGCAGGGCGCGATAGACGGTGTCGGCGTCGAGGCGTGCCGACTTCAACTCGAGAGGGCGGTCGTTCGGCGCGAACAAAAAGATGCCGGCAATAACAAAATGCATAGGCGCTGCCCTGAGGTTGCGTGCCGATATCATCTCACAAATGTCGCATCGACCAAAGCGATTCTCCGCAATATTGGTGGCTGGGTGGCAAGCCGTGGGGATGAGGTACTCCGAATCCCACGGCTTCGGAGTACCTCATCCCAAGGCGTCCCCAGAATTGTGCGATTTCGTTTTTGCCCTCGCGCTCCCGTTCGTGTAAAATGCTCGGATCATCAGGATACACTACCAACACAGAAAGGATGCTGCCATGCCGGTCAAATCTGCACGCGACAAATCCAAGCCCGTGAAAATCTCGCGCACCAATCGTCCCGAGGGGATGTCGCTCGAGGACTGGCAAATTGCCCTGCGTCGCGAGCATGGCCGCACGCAAGAGTTTGATATCAAGAACCTCGGTGACGATCCCGTGTACTCCGAATTCGTTGTCAAGAATCCGCAGTCGCGCAGTGCCTACACCGTATTCATCCGTGGCAAGGGCCTCGGCGAAAACACCTGCACCTGCGGCGACTTCACCACCAACACGCTCGGAACGTGCAAGCACGTCGAATTCACCTTGGCGTATCTCGAACGCCGACGTGGCAGCAAATCGTTCTTCGACCGCGGCTTCCAACCCAGCTACAGTGAGGTTTTCCTCCGCTACGGCAGGCAGCGCGACGTCTGCTTTCGACCCGGCGTTGATTGCCCGCGTAACTTGGCTCGGCTCGCGCAGGCCTACTTCTCCGACGAGGGAATTCTCCTGCCGCTGGCTGTACCAAACTTCGACGAGTTCCTGAGTCAGGCCCAGGCGATCGACCACGACCTGCGCATCCGCGATGACGTACGGCGTTCCGTCGCCGAGAAGCGCGATGTGCTACGGCGTGAGGAAGTCCTGAAGACCGAATACCCCAAGGGGAGCAAGAGCGCAAACCTCAAGAAGTTGCTGAAGGTGCCGATGTACGATTACCAGGCCGAGGGAGCACTGTTCGCGGCACGCGCCGGCCGCTGCCTGATAGGCGACGAGATGGGGCTGGGCAAAACGGTCCAGGCGATTGCCGCCATCGAACTGATGGCCCGCCACTTCGGCGTCGAACGCGTGCTGATCCTGTGCCCCACCTCGCTCAAGCATCAATGGCAGCGCGAGATCGAACGCTTCAGCGAACGCCCGGCCCAGGTCATAGGCGGACTGCGGCCACAGCGTGCTGAGCAGTTTGTTACGTCGACAGGCATTAAGATCATGAATTATGACACCGTCCACGCCGATCTCGATCTGATTGGCCAATGGGCGCCCGACCTCGTCATTCTCGATGAAGCCCAGCGTATCAAAAACTGGAATACGCGCGTCGCCAAGAGCGTCAAGAAGATCGATACCCCATACGCCATCGTCCTCACCGGGACGCCTTTGGAAAACCGTCTAGAAGAGCTGATCTCCATCGTGCAATTTGTCGATCAACATCGGCTCGGCCCGACCTTCAAGCTGCTCGAAAACCATCAGGTACGCGACGACGTCGGCAAAGTCATCGGCTACACCCAATTGGACCAGATCGGCAAGACGCTGGAACCGATCCTGTTGCGCCGCCGCAAGGACCAGGTGCTCGATCAGCTTCCCGATCGCCTCGACAAGAACCTGTTCGTGCCGATGACGCCATTGCAGCAGGAATTTCACGAGGAGAACCGTGGCACGGTTGCCCGCATCGTCCAGAAATGGCGGCGCTATCACTTCCTCTCGGAAGCGGATAAGCAACGGCTGATGATCGCCATGCAGAATATGCGAATGTCCTGCGACAGCTCGTACCTGCTCGATCAATCGACGAACCAGGGCTTCAAGGCCGCGGAGATGGTCGCGCAGCTCGATGAGCTGTTCACGGACACCAGCATCAAGGCCGTTGTCTTCAGCCAGTGGCTGCGCATGCACGAGGTGCTCTTGCGGGAGCTCAAGCACAAGGACTATGGCCACGTGCTGTTTCACGGCGGCGTGCCGAGCCCGAAGCGCAAGGACTTGATCGATCAGTTCCGCGACGATCCGAAGTGCCGGTTGTTCCTCTCGACCGATGCGGGCGGCGTTGGCCTGAACCTGCAATTCGCCTCGGTCGTCGTGAACATGGATCTGCCCTGGAACCCGGCCGTCCTGGAGCAACGCATTGGCCGCGTGCATCGGCTGGGGCAGAAGCGGCCGGTGCAGGTCATCAATTTCGTCTCACGCGGCACCATCGAGGAAGGGATGCTCGGCGTGCTCAAGTTCAAGAAATCGCTCTTCGCCGGCGTGCTGGATGGCGGCGAGAAGGACATCCTGTTCGGCGGCACACGCCTGACCAAGTTCATGGAAACCGTTGAGCAAACCACCAGCGCGATACCAACCAACAACGGCGCCTTGCAGACCGAATTGACGAGCCGCGAGCGTAAACGTCCGGACGCTTCCCCGAACGCCGCGGCGGAACCCTGGGCCGGGCTCGTGCAGACTGGGCTGGCATTCCTGGAGAACCTCAGCGCAATTGCCAAGGGCTCGCGGGAAAGCAAGGCGAACCCCATGGTCGCGCGCGACGAGAAGACGGGCGAGCCCTACCTCAAGCTGCCGATGCCGAAGCCGCAGGTGTTGCAGCAACTGATGACGGCGCTGAGTGCGCTGTTGCCGGCGAAGTGACCGCGCTCTTCGTTTAGCGCCCGAGTGACGCCACGCGGGCGCCAAACGAGGAAGCATTCGCCTTGTCCAATCCCCAATCCACGATACGATGGAGGTGGCAGCCCCACCGCGCCCTTTCCCTGGCACCGCACATGACCGAGCAAGAAAAAACCGGACTGGGCAACTATTTTGTCGCCAACTATCCCCCGTTCTCCGCCTGGCAAGCCGCCAATCTGCCCGATGCGTTCGCCGTCCTCAACGCGCCACCGCGGCCCGATACGCCGCTGGGGCTGTATCTGCACATCCCGTTTTGCCGCAAGAGATGCAAGTTCTGCTACTTTCGCGTCTACACCGACAAGAATGCACGCGATGTGGATGTGTATCTTGACGCGCTGACGAAGGAACTCGAACTCTACCGCGCCAAGCCCGCAGTCGCGGGTCGGGCGCTACACTTTGTCTATTTCGGCGGCGGCACCCCGTCGTACCTGAGCGCGACGCAATTGAAAGACCTGTTCGGGCGCGTGCAAGCGCTCTTCCCCTGGCACGACGCGGCCGAGGTTACCTTTGAGTGCGAACCCGGCACGCTGCAGCAGCACAAGCTCGAAGCCCTCAAGGCAGCCGGCGTAACGCGCTTGAGCCTCGGCATCGAAAACTTCGGCGACAAGATCCTTGAAGCCAACGGCCGGGCGCACCTGTCCGCCGAGATCTTCCGCGCATACCAGTGGGCGCGCGACCTGCACTTCACGCAGATCAACATCGACCTGATCGCCGGCATGGTCGGCGAGACGTGGGACAACTGGCGTGATTGCGTGAAAAAGACCGCCGAGCTGGCGCCCGAAAGCGTTACGATCTATCAAATGGAGTTGCCGTACAACACGGTGTTCTCGAACGAATTGAAGACGCATGATCCCCATGCCGTCGATCCATCCCAGATCGCCGATTGGCCGACCAAGCGGGCGTGGGTCGATTACGCCTTCGCGGAGCTGGCCAAGGCAGGCTACTCGGTCTCAAGCGCCTACACGATGGTGCGGGATCCTGCCAAGACCAAGTTCGTCTATCGCGATGCTCTCTGGCACGGCGCTGATATGCTTGGCACCGGCGTCGCGTCGTTTGGCCACATGAGCGGCGTGCATGTGCAGAACGTGGATCGCTGGGAAGAGTACGTCGGGAAGCTGGAGCAAGACGAATTGCCGTTGGGGCGGGCGCTTAGAGTTGAGCCAGATCAGCTGCTGCGCCGTGAGATGATGCTGCAGCTCAAGACGGGGCGATTGCATCCCGATTACTTTCGCACCAAGTTTGGCAAGGACATCGTGAGCACTTTCGCCGACGGCTTTGGCAAGTTGCAGAATGACGGCTATCTGACGGTGGCGAGCGGCAACATCGAGCTGACGCGCGCGGGGCTGTTGCAGGTGGATCGATTGCTGCCGGCGTTTTTCGAGGCGGAGCATCGCGGGACGCGGTATACGTGATATCCTCGTTTAACGCCCGCATGGCGTCACGCCGACGCTAAACGAAGAGGGGCGGGACTTTTGTGACGGATTCCCTCACCTTCATGATGGGCAAGTTCGAGGCGCCGCTACCCGCGGATCGCCGGTATTGCCGCAATCACATGTGGTGTCTGGCCGCGCCGCCCCCTCACCCCCAGCCCCTCTCCCCCGGAGGGGAGAGGGAAGCGGATGTACTGCGGTTCGGCTTTACCAGTTATGCGGTTCGGCTGATGCAGGATGTCTACTTTCTTGATTGGGAAGTCAACCGCGGCGACACGCTCGCGCACAAGCAGAAGATCGGCCACATTGAAACGTCCAAGGCGATGTCCGACTTGTTTGCGCCGATTGCCGGCACTCTTGTGCAGTTCAATGCCGAGCTGCTGAATGATCCAGCGGCGATCAACGTCGATATGTATGGCAATGGCTGGCTGTTCGAGATGGCCGGATCGGACGCGGAGACTTTGAGCGTCCAGGAATATCATGATTTCCTTGGCTCCGGCTGGGAAAAAACGCAGAATATGCTCAAGGGGCATATGTGAATGTAGTCGTCACGCTCCGCGTGACGACGTTTCCTCACGCGGAGCGTGAGGCCTTCAATCTGAAAGAACTTCATATGAGCCGTCACCGCATCACCGTCGTCGTCTCGCAAGCCCAGGGTAAACACCCCGTCAAGCGGGCCCTGGAAGAATCGATCGTCGCGGCACTCCTCATGGAGCCCGGGCTCGAAGTCTCCGTCATTCCGCATCTGTACGACCTGGGGCCCGATCACACCGGTCGGCTTTTCCTTGGCTCCGTGCGCGGCGATATGGTGTTCCTGAGCTGGCTCTTCCCGCGAGCCGCATTCTGGGTGATGGACCGCGACGGCATCAAGGGTCACTGGGGCGAGACGCAACTCAAGCCCCCCGTTGACGACGAGGACGAGGAAGCCGGCGAACCGCAGCCGGCCAAGGGCATCGGCACACTCGACGTGCCCGATCGGCATATTTATTGCCTCGACCTGCGCGACTTCAATCAGCACGATCCCTATGTGGGCGAGATCCGCCGCATTGCCGAGGAATGTCGGCAGCGCCACGAAACGAGGCAGGCGAGTCGGCCCGTGACGCCACCGGCGATCGTGCAACTTGGCGTCAACCTGGGTAACGGACATGCAGCACCCTCACCCCCGACCCCTCTCCCAGGGGGAGAGGGGAGAATGGGGCTGACCCCTCTTCTGGGGGGAGAGGGGGGAATGTTCGCGCCCGAGCAACTTTTGCAGGCGCCGGGCCGGCGCTGGTATCCGGTCATCGACTATAGCCGATGCACCAATTGCATGGAGTGCATCGATTTCTGCCTGTTCGGCGTCTACGGTGTCGATGGCGCGGAACGCATCCTCGTCGAGAACCAGGACAACTGCAAGAAGGGCTGCCCCGCGTGCAGCCGTGTGTGCCCCGAGCAGGCGATCATGTTCCCCGATTACAAGACCCCAGCCATTGCCGGCGCTCCGATCGGCGCGATTGGCAACCTCAAGATCGATTTGACCAAATTGTTTGGCGGCGCCGAGAAGGACGCGCTTTCGCAAGCCGTCGAGGAGCGCGATCGGGAACTGGTCGCCGACGGGCGGAACGCAGTTGGCGCAAGCGTCGGCCTGCCGAAGCGCCAGGATCACAAAGACACGCAGCCGAAGGATGATCTCGACAACTTGATTGACGCGCTTGATGCGCTAGAGTTGTAATCTAAGCGCACGCTTTTCCCCATGCGTATGCGAGGACCCTCGTCTTTCAAAACCAGTTAACGATGCAGTTCGATTGCGTTCATTCCCTCGTGTACGAATTTTCTCGCTCTAAGTCCTTGGCACTCAAGCGTTATGCAAAATGCTTGCACGGGGACACTCACACACAGACACCCGTGCAAGCATTCACCCTCGGTGTCAGCCGGCACACGAAAATCCCTGTCTTTTTGAAGGGCACGCGGAAAAATGCTGTCCCGGCGACCAGGCAACTTCGCAAACGGCTTATTTGAATCAGGCCGATTTCTTAATACGACAGCGCTGGGTGTCGCATCTGAAATTCACAGGTGGAAATCACCCCATCGACCTAACTGATTTTAATTCAATCGGTTATGACGCTGATTTTGGTGATTTCTCAACAGATTGGGGGGTAGAGGCACCGATCGTATAACAAAGTAAAACGACATTCCCAAGCGCCTGAATTCCTTGGAATCGGGAGAGAACCCCAAATCACCGCGTGTACTGCTCTTGGGCAATCGAGCGCTGTCATGCTACACCGAAGTCCGCTCACATCCATCCCAACCACTGTTTCCACCAGGCGGGCGCTGGTTTTTGCTCGATCGGGACGGGCAGGAGCGCACGTAGCGCCTGGGCCAAATCTCTGGCCGACGATGGCCGATCACGTGGGTTCTTTTGCAGACATTGCAACACGAGGGTGTCCAGCGCCGCCGGCAACTCGGGGCGAAATTGACGAAGCGGAGCCGGCGCCGTTCTACGTGTTTCCCCGACGATCTCCTCGCGCGTCGCCCCTTTCACGGGACATCGACCCGTCAGAAGCTCATAAGCCAGGACTCCCAGGGCGTAAATATCGCTGGCCGGCTCCGGCGGACGTCGGCGATGACGCATTTGCTCCGGCGCCAGGTAATGCGGCATCGGCCAGGGGAGGCCTCCGTGCGCTGACAACGGCGATTGCAGTACAGCCCTGGCGAGCGCAAACTCGGCGATGCGTAGCGTCGCCTGATGCAGATTCCTGGAGGTTATCTCTTCGTTGTGGGGCAAAAAGATATTGGACGGTTTGAAGTTTCCATGCGTGATCCCCAGGCGATGGACCACTTCAAGGATGTCTGCCAGCCTGGCAACAGTCGGTACCGCGACTTCCCACGCCAGCGGTTGCGGCGTTCGGCGCCGCCATTGTGCCAGCGACGGACCCTTGCAGTACTCGCTGACAACATAGCACACGGGGCCCGCTTCGCGCACTTCTTTTAGCCCCACGATGTCGGCATGGCGCAACGCGTCCACGGCCTGGGACTCCTGCAGCAACTGGGCCCGCGCTGCCGCGTCGGCGTTCAGATTGGGCCAAAGGACCTTGAGCACATACGGCTGGCCGGTCGCAGGATCCTCGACCATATAGGTCGTTCCCAGCGTCCCCTGTCCCAGGCTGTGGGTAAGCGTGTAGGGGCCGATCTGACGCCGGGTCCGCGGCCAGATCGATTGCAATCGAAGCAAGAAGTCAGCCGTCTCCTGGACTTCCGGAGCGGCGGTCTCCGCCACTTCTTTCTTTTGGCCCAGGCGCAGACTCTCGTCATACTGCACGAGTTGCTGAACCCAGACATCATTGTCGAGATCATCCAGTGGGTTTGTCATTGAGGCGACGTACTTTCTCTTGGAGAGTTCGAATGGCCCGCACCCAGCGTTTATGGGCGGCGTCTTCCGTTAGATGCAGTTGTCTGGCAATGTCGGCAAACGGGCGACCGTCTTTCTGCCGCATCTCAATGATCGTGCGATCCAGTTCCGAGAGGTGTTTCAAAGCCGACTCCAGCAGGTCGCGTTCTTCCTGACGGACGACCAGATCACTGGGGGACGGCACGGAGGCCACCAGGCCCTGCTCGGGCCCGCCGGCGGCGGCCAAATCTTGCAGCGAGACTTCCGCGCGAACATTTCGCTTGATCGCAAAATACTGATCGCGCAGGTCGCCGAGGCGGCGGAGCAGAATCTTGCGCAGCCAAGCCCGCATCTCCGCGGAGGTGGCGCCCTGAAACTGCTCAAAGGCTTGCAGGGCATGCGTGCAGGAATCCTGAACGACGTCGGAGTCGCCTTCCTTACCTTGTAGATTCGTGTCCCCTTCCTCGTGCGCAAGCTTCATGAGATAGGGACGGTAGCGCTGGATGAGCTGCCCGAGTGCCTCCCGACTTCCGGCACGGGCTTTCTCCAGGAGTTCGAGAAACTCCTGATCCGATGAGCTTGGGCTGAAGGGCGGCTTCACGTCGACTCCACGTTTCGTTGGTTCGAAATCTCGCGAAGGAACGCGCGCTAAACGGTTCGCGGCACTGGAGCAAATCGACTCCCAGTCCCACGGCCGATGTCCTGCCGGGCCGACGGACCCGGTTTGCGTTGGTTGAAAGCAACGGGCCAAACCCGCGCTACGAAACGATACCGCACCCGTTCAATTCCTATAGCCAGGTACGGTTTCTAACTCAAAGACCTGTTCACTAGACCATGATCCCATGAATGCAAAGATTTTTCAAGAAATATTTGTCCGCTCGGCCAAGATTTTCCCTCTGGTGTAATAGAGGGTTAGCAACGAGCCTTTTCGCCCAGAAGAAGCACCCCATCTCGCGTCGCCCGGCGGCCTTCGCCCAGAGGGCCGCTCCTCACGAGATGGGGGGTTTCTTTTTTGTAGCTTGCCTTATCTCATGGGTGACGCTGCCGTCCGCCCTGGCTACTGTTCTCTAACCTTCAAGGTCAAATCTCCCGTCACGTCCGGGAAAACCAAGGTGCACACAATCCGATACTCGCCAGCAGTCTGCGGTCTGAAGATGATACGCGCATTGGGATAGCCCCCGCTGTCATCGTCCGCAGCCAATAATCTTCCGGTCTTGTCTTCCACGATGAGGTAGGGATCCAACACTCGCAGCAGGGGCTCGTTCTTATTTGCATCGTACGTGGGGTTAATCAGGTCGATCACATAAGTTTTGTTTGCTTTCAAGTCTACCTTGAATTTCTTGAAAGGGACACGCCCTTCTCCCTTGAACGCCATGCCGGGATTGTCGCGCATAGAGTCGCTTCGGGTCAACGATACCCGTTGGTCAAAGGGGACGGTCAAGGTCGCAACCGATCCTCCGCCGCCCGCGTCATACCACAGATAGAAGCCGACACTGCCGCCGCCACAGCAAAGCAGCAATCCAAGCAAGGCGCCGCCGCCAAGAAGGACTAGCAGCATCGGGCGACCTGCTTTTTTCGGCTTTTTCTTGGCGTCTGGCTCATCCTCGGCATCGTCGCCGTCATCCTCACTGCGTGCCTTCTTCTTGGAACGCGGGTCGTCTTCGTCATCGTCTTGGTTCTTTTTTGAACGCGGCTGGTTGGATTCGGCGTCTGGTTCGTCGCGCGATTCCTTGCGAGAGCGTGGCGCCTCCTCATTCTCATCCTCGTCGTCCTCTTCTTCGTCTTTCGTCTTCTTCTTTGAACGCGGTGACTCGTCGTCGTCCTCTTCTTCACGCGCTTTCTTCCTTGAACGCGGTGTTTCGTCTTCCTCGTCGTCCTCCTCTTCACGCGCTTTCTTCCTTGAACGCGGCGCTTCGTCCTCCTCGTCGTCCTCTTCTTCGTCACGCGCTTTCTTCCTTGAACGCGGCGATTCGTCTTCCTCGTCCTCCTCCTCGTCTCGGGCCTTCTTCTTTGAACGCGGCGCCTCTTCCTCCTCGTCGTCTTCGTCTTCCTCGTCACGTGCTTTCTTTTTGGAGCGTGGCGGCTCGTCGTCCTTTGTGCGCGACTTTTTCTTGGCGGGCGGCTCCTCGTCCGGCATGACCAGGTCGTCGTCGATCTCTGGGATCTCAGGTTCAGGGGGAGGCGCAGGCGCCGGCTTGGCGGCAGGCTTGTTCATTGCCGCCTGCTCGGCTTCCATCTTGGCGAGAGCGAGGGTCATCTCGTCATCGGTGAAGTTGCCTGCCTCGGATGCTGCCGGTTCCGGCGCGGGTGGCGGCGGAACGGGTTCCTCCAGGGGCGCCGGTGCGGCAGCCGTGATGAACATCTGCTGGCACTTCGGACACTTGACCTTCTTGCCCGCAGGCACCGGCGTCGCCGACTTTAGCACCGCCTGGCAGTTCGAACACTGGATGGAATGGCTCATGAACAGCTGCCTCAGCTGAGGGAGAAAGAGTCCGTTTCACAGACCTTCAGCGATTGGAGAACTTCGATTCAGCACGAGCCCTCAACCAGGCTCAACGCTGACTATTTCTTCTTGGATTCGTCGATTGCCTTCTTGGCAGCGTCGTCGACGGCCTTTTTGGCAGCGTCGCCGATCCCCAGCGCTGTGTTGATGGCCGAGCTGAATGCAAAGTAGATGCCGGTGCAACTAGCTGGACAGCAGCAAAGCAGAAGCACGGCCGCGACGATGCCGATGATCAGCCCCGTTTTGCTTTTTTTCTTGCCTGCATCGCCCTTGTCCGATTTTTCGGTCTCGTCGCCCGCCTTGGCAGTGGGGCCGGAATCGTCGGCGTCGGTGGCGAAGGGGTTCGGCTCGGGTTGCGCCGGCTCCGGTGCCGCGGCCGCCTGGACGACGAAAGGCTGGGTGCATTTGGGGCACTTGACCTTCTTGCCTGCGGGAATGGCGGTCTGGGTCTTGAGCACCGCGCCGCAGTTCGTGCATGTTATGGATGGCATGGGGGGGGTCTTTTTTTCCGCCCGGGAGAGCGGGCCGTTGGAGGTCACTGGGGATGTGGACATCTTACGGGGGGAGAACAGCCGACAGCAACCATATCTTTTCGAGAAAATGGGGAATCCACGCGCTAAACCACGAATCCAGCAACAGTTGCGGATTGTTAGCAAATCGGAAGCATGCGCGCCGAGCAGGGGGACCTGTGCCACGCGAAAATGACTCTTTGGTCTTCTGAAGACTTGAAATGGCCGTGTTCTTGAAAGTCCTTGGCGAGGCGAGCGTGTCATGGGCCCTTGAACCGCTCGCCTCGGGAAGGGTGTGCCCGCGGCAGCACGTGCGTGGTGTGTTGCATAAAGCGCATTCATTCCACCCGGGAGTTTGGTCCGTCGACGGACACTGAAATCTTCAACCATTTGAAAGCGAGGCCTAGCTCTATTACTTTTTCGGCGGCCCGCTCTCGATCACTGTGCAATCGGCCAGCTGGATAGCCGCGCCGAAGGCTACACTGCGCACCGTTCCGACCACTTTGACTTGCCCGTCCTTCACAAGCCGCCCGACATTCGCTTCTTCGTGTGGTGGCACGTCACAGACGATAGAGATCCCCAGCATGTCCTTGGCGTCCTTCTTGGCGCCTTTGATCGTGAAGCTCTTCTTATCATTCACGATCCAGACTTCGCCGGTAACTTCGACCATACGACCAACGTACTTGGCGGCCGCAGCCTTCTCGTTGTCGAGAAATTCTTGGGTCATTGCCAAAGCGGCGAGGGTAAACGCTGGTTTGGTATCTTCGTCCTTGCGATTGGGTGCCTTCGCCCCCTTCTCGTCGAGCTTCTTGAGGTCTTTCTGGACGGCGTCAACGAACCCCATGGTACGCGAAATCACCTCCCAGAAGAACCAGGTCGCACCGCCGCCGGGAACGCAGCAGCACAGCAGCAGCACCACGAGGATGATGGCGATGATCATCCCGGTCTTCTTCTTGGGCTTTTCATCGTCGCCCTGGTCGTCGTCCTCTCGCTTGCCTTTTTTCTTGGGCGAATCGTCGTCGTCATCCCCTTCCTCGTCGTCCGAGGCTCTTGCCGGTTTGCGGGACTTGGGCTTTTCTTCGTCATCGTCCTCGGCTTCTTCGTCTTCGTCGTCATCTTTGGCAGCGGCTTTCGCGGGTTTCTTCGGCGCGGGGGCTTCATCCTCGTCATTTCCGGATTCTTCGTCGGTGCTCGTATCGATGTCTTTCGCTTCGGGCTCCTCTTCTTCCTCGGGTTCGACGACGAAGAGCTTGGTGCACTTGGGGCACTTCACCTTTTTGCCCGGCGCAATCGGATTGGCGGCCTTCAATACAGCGCCGCAGTTGGTGCATTTGATGGAAAAAGCCATGGAATCTCCTTCATGCGCGCAAAGCGCCCCGAGGGTTGGTCGGACTTGAACGCGGGCAGCTTATTTTAGGGTAGATGGGGACCGGATGAAAATGAATTCTCGTTTTTTGCTCAGTTCGACCGGCCTTTGTACTTCTCAGCGATTCGTAGCTGGGCGCGGGCCCGCTGGAAGTTTTTGTTCTGTGCCTCCAGACCTTCTGGCGTGGTCTCGACCTTATCGGATTTCAAGATCGCCTGGCTTGCCGAGACATTGATGTCCTTGGCATCAATCGCCTTCGAGGTTAACACGGTGACGACATTGCCGCGTACTTGCACGAATCCGCCATCCACATAAAAGTGCTTGACCGCATTACCTTGGGTGATGCGCAATTCACCGAATCCGAGCCGGCCGATCAACGGCTGCCGATCGAGGGAGATACCCAGTTCGCCGTCGAACATGGGAACGACGACGAAGTCGGCGGCCTCATCGAGGACGGCTTTTTCGGGCGTGACCACGACACACTTCAATGACTTGTTGTCCATTGCTTCACCGGGTAAAAACAAAGCGCGAAGAGCGAAAAAAAAGAGAAGCCACGATTTCTTTCGTACTTCGCTCTTCGCACTTTGCTTTTTGTTATCCTTACGCCTTGATCTGTTTCGCCTGCGCCACCGCCTCATCAATGCCGCCAACATACATGAACGCGGCTTCCGGCAGATCGTCGTGCTTGCCGTCGCAGAGCTCTTCAAAGCTGCGAATCGTTTCGGCGATCGGCGTCACCTTTCCCGCCTTACCAGTGAACGCCTCGGCGACGATGAACGGCTGCGACAGGAACTTCTCGATACGGCGGGCGCGCTGCACGACTTTCTTGTCGTCCTCGCTCAACTCCTCGACGCCGAGGATGGCAATGATGTCTTGCAGCTCGCGATAGCGCTGCAGAATCTGCTGCACGCGACGGGCGATGTTGTAGTGGCGCTCGCCTAGGATCTGCGGATCGAGAATTCGGCTCGACGACGCCAGCGGATCGACCGCGGGATAGATGCCCTTCTCGGAAATCTTGCGCTCGAGGTAGATGAACGCATCGAGGTGCTGGAAGGCATTCGCCGGGGCCGGATCGGTCGGATCGTCGGCGGGTACGTAGACGGCCTGCACCGACGTGATTGCGCCGCGGCTCGTCGAAGTGATGCGCTCTTGCAGCTCGCCCATTTCGGTTGCCAGCG
>SXGT01817196.1_pt1 | contig 21407 bp, 19 predicted proteins | sample 3176221 | NCBI WGS metagenome assembly SXGT01 (sample SAMN11356862, study PRJNA531348) | freshwater metagenome | isolation source: freshwater sample F1-120 | place: China: Fuxian Lake, Yuxi | collected 2017-12-25
CGGGGTCTCCAGGACTCGGGTGGGCACCGGGGAGTCCCTTGCAAGGTCTCACATTCGGCCAACGTCTCACGCGTTCCAACGGGCTGCCAATCCGAGAGAAACCTGCCGGTGGATCAAGATAGAGAGTGAGAGCCGACAAGCGGTCATCAACCGTTTTCCGTATGTCGTTGCATTCGAAGTGCACTCCGAACACACGCTCGTGCTCGCGATCACACACGCGAAGCGCCGCCCACTGTACTGGCTCACTCGTGCTTTCTAGATGGCCGCAGCTGAATTCAACGTTCAGCGGATGGAGAAGGGATCGGCGCAGGCTCGGCTGGTATGCACCGAGACCCCGGGCAGCTCGCTCTGGATCCTGGAGGCGAGGACAGGGATGGCCACCCGCTCGCTGTTGGAGTGGAGCGTCGCGAACACGACCATGCCTCCCCGGCCGGCGCGGAGGGCGTCATGGTGGCCCAGCTCGCCCACGACGTACACGTCGGCCCTGGCCGACAGCGCGTCGCCCACGAGCGAGCCCCCGGCCCCCGCGCAGATCGCGACGCGAGCGACAGGGCGCTCCTCGGCGAAGGGCCCCGCGACCAGGATCCGAGAGAGGTCGAGGCCGTGCTTGACCTTCGCCAGGAGCAGCCCGGCCGTCGTCTCGGGGCAGGTGCCCACCCGGCCGATGCCGCCCCCCTCCTCGCCCCGGAGGGAGAGGGGGCCTCGCGTCTCCAGCCCCACCAGATCCGCGAGGACGTCGTTGGTGCCGCCCTCGGCCACGTCGAAGGCGGTGTGAGGAGAGAGCAGGGCGATGCCGAGGCGCGCGGCCTCGAAGGCCAGATCCCCCGCGCGAAAGCGCTTCTTGGCCTGGAAGAGCGGCGGGTGGTACGCGACCACGGCCTGGCAGCCCAGCGCCTGGGCCTCGTCGAGCACGGCGTCGGTCAGGTCGACGCAGACGAGGACGCGGGACAGCGCCGCCGCAGGATCCCCGACGAGCAAGCCCACGTTGTCCCAGCTCTCGGCGAGCTTGCCGGGCGCGACGCGCTCCAGGGCGCGATCCAGATCGAAGACGTGCATGGCGGGCGCACCCTACACGTAAAGTCGGACGATCAGTAGACGCCGAACCCCTTGCCGAGCAGCTCGGAGAACATGTTGCACATGGCGTGGAAGACGCACCCGGCGCCTATGCCCCTCGTCCTCGCCCTGAGCCACCCGAAGAGCAGCGAAGGAAAGAACACGGCGAGCCGGGCCGGGGCGTGGATCGTGGCGAAGTGACCCAGGGCGAAGAGCGCGCTCGTGAGGAGGAGGGCCGGGCCCACCCTGGCGCCAAGGACCTTCCAGCGAGGCTCGAAGGCCTCGTCCAGGCGAGACTGGAGGTACCCTCGATAGAAGGCCTCCTCGGGGACGGCGATGATGACCAGCTGGCCGAAGGCCTCGTTGACCAGGTTGAGCGGTGTCAGGTGGATCTGGAAGTCGCCCGAGGCGTGCCAGAAGCGCCGCCAGCCGAAGTAGAAGGGCACGAAGACGATCAGCGCTGTCCCGAGGGCCCAGGCCACCGCCAGCGCCGTGCTGCTCAGCATGCGCCGCAGGGGGAGCTTGCCAGGGAGCACCAGGCCGCCCAGCGCGAGCCCCGAGGCCTCGACCCGGGCGTCGTCCTGCCTCCAGACCGTGAGCCAGGTGACCGCGAGGAAGAGGAACCCGACGATCGTGGCGACGAGGCGCTCGGGGACCAGGAGGGCCGCGGCCGTCACCGTGGCGGTCGTGAGGGCCGCGATCAGGACGGCCTCGCCGGCGACGCGCGCCTGCCTCCGCGTCGCGGGCAAGGTCATGGGCAGGCGAGCCGGACGACGTACGCTTCTTTCACGAGCGCCGAGGTGGTGCCTGGCTCGCTGTCCTCCCAGGCGATCCACCACTCTCCGGGGCCTGTTCCCTGGGCGATGGAAGGGCGAGGGTGGTCCCCGTACACGCGGCCGAAGGAGGTGGTCGCCCCCAGCCCGTCCCGGGTCACGGGGGCGAAGTGGACGCGGCCACCTTCGAAGTAGGAGACCACGATCTCGCCTTGCTTTCCGGTGGCCAGCGCCGGGCGAGAACCCTTGGGCGCGAACTGCTTGCGCCACATGACGACGCCCTTGTTGTCGACGTCGATCCTGGCGATGGACGCCCCGCTCGGCTCGCCGTGCCATGCGATGAAGCACCCCTCGGCGCCGCAGGCGATGCTCGGCGCGTCGGCCCCGGCCTTGTCCTCGTTGACGATCTGAGGGTCGCCCAGCTCGCGATCGAACTTGGGCTCCTTGGCGGGCTCCAGGCGCTCCTCGAGGCCCTTGGCGAGCTCCGGCCCGTCCAGCGGGAGGCGCACGCGGTAAATGAGGTGTTTGTTCTCTCGCTCGAGCCGGAACGCGACCCAGAGCGAGTTGGCGCCCACCGCCACGACGGGCAGCCTCACCGCGGGGGGACCCTTCCCCTTCTGGGGTACGTAGTCGGTGAGGCGGGTCTCCGGGCTGAGCGTGTCGAGCTCGGGCGAGAGGCGCCTCACGAAGAGGTCGTCGCCCTCCTTGTCGCGGTCGTCCTGCCAGACGACGAAGTAGCCCATCGCGGCGCGCTCGATGGCGGGCCAGAACATGCCAGGGCGCGCCGCCCCCACCAGGATGCTCTTGCCGTCGATGCGGCCCTCCGCGTCCAGCTTGCGGACCCGCACCCCGGCCTCCCGGCCCTTGGTGTCCCAGTACAGGAGGACGTACTTGTTGCTCGCCGACGGGGTCAGGATGGGGCGCAGGACGTTGGAGGCCTCCGGTGTGAGGTCGTGCACCTGCGAGCTGACGTGGCCCGAGGGATCGAGCAGGAGCGAGTAGGCGCGATCGCGGTTCGCCTGCTCGTGATCGTCGGTCCATACGACCACGGCGCCCTTGCCTGCGGCGGCCACGCTGGGACGCCCCGGCGCCCCGCTGAGCCCGGTGCGAGGGCGAGAGAGGCCGAGCATCCTGCACGCGCCCGTGGCCGGCGCCTTGGTCTGCTCCACGTAGGCCCGGGTGGCGGGGACGCCGCCCTCGTCGTGGGCATCCTTGAATTTCTTCTGAGCTCCGACGAAGTCGCCCGAGGCCAGGAGCTTCTGGGCGTCCTTGACGAGGAGGGCCCACGGCGGCTGGTTGACGGGCGGGGGCTCTCCGGCGTCAGGGCCGGCGGGGGCGCTGGCGGTGGAGGCCACGGTCGGGACCATGACCTGGGGCTTCAGGTGGCGGGCCCAGACGAAGGCCGCGAGCGAGATGGACGCCACGACCAGCGCGCTCGAGAAGAGGAGCCTCGCCACGGTCACCGTGGACCGGCTGGGCGGGGTGGTCGGGCGGGTGGCGGTGACGTCGGGGCTGGCGGGCCCCTCGCCCGGCGAGACATCGCGGAGCGGATCGGCGCCCCCCCGCGAGGAGGAGGAGAGCGCGTCGTCCGCGACGTCGGGGAGGAGCGCCATCGAGATCGCGGGGAGGTTGCTCGGCGAGAGATCCGAGCCCCAGACGCGCGTCAGCGCGTCGGCGAGCTCCTTGGCGTTCTGGAAGCGCTTCTCGGGATCGCGCTCCAGAGCTTTCTTGAACCACTCGTCGAAGGCCAGCGGCAGATCGGTCCGGATGCGGGAGGGCGTGGGGATGGTGCCCGCGGCGATGGCCGCGAAGGTCATCGCCACGCCCTGATCCATGTTCCATACGGGGCGCCCCAGGAGGCACTCGTAGGCCATGCAACCCAGCGCCCAGAGGTCCGAGCGGTGGTCGACGTTGCCCTGGCCCTTCACCTGCTCGGGCGACATGTACGCGGGCGTCCCGAAGACCGCGCCCTCGCGGGTGAGGCGCTTGGTCTTCTCGTCCGGGTTCATGGGGGCATAGAATTTCGCCAGCCCGAAATCCAGTATTTTTACGAGCTCATCTCCGTCCGCGCACTTGGTGAGGAAGACGTTCTCCGGCTTGAGATCCCGGTGCACGATGCCCGCGGCGTGCGCCTTGGCGAGGCCCTTGGCGCAGTGACCGATGACCCGCACCGTGGTCTCCACGTCGATGATGCGGACCCGGGCCATGCGGTCGTAGAGCGACTCTCCCTCGAGCATCTCCATGGCGATGAAGGGGCGGCCGTCGTCGAGGCGGCCAGAGTCGTACACGTCGACGATGTGGGGGCTGCGGACGCTGGCCGCGGCGCGCGCCTCCCTGAAGAAGCGCTCGATCACGATGGTGGACGCGGCCAGCTCCGAGGCGAGCACCTTGAGGGCGACCTTCTTGCCGAGGGAGAGCTGCTCGGCCTCGTAGACGGCTGCCATCCCGCCGCGGCCGATCTCGCGGATCACGCAATATTTCCCCAGAAGCATCGTCTTCGGGGCAATCTTTGACTCGCTCTGCTCGACCATGGAGGCTTTGCCGGCTGGCCCTCCGGGTTGCGGGCGACGGGCGGAACGAAGGATACGCGGTTTTTCCCGAAAGCAGAACGACAGATACGCTCGGCCTCCCGGACCTCCACGGAGAAGACTTCGACTGGAGCGGAGCGGGAGCTTGAGCTCGTGGCGCCGCAAGCTCCCAAGCGCCTCCGACGGCTCCGCGAGATGGCCGCGGGCATCACTCACGAGCTCCGGAGCGCTCTCCGGATCGTCGCGGCGAGCGCCCGCGTGCTCCGGCGCTCCCCGAGCAAACCTGTCAGGGCCGATCAGGGCGCGCTGTACGGCGTGATCTTCGGCAGGAGGAAGCCGGTCCAGTCGTCGCTGCTGCCGCTATGACCGCCGGGCTGCTCCCGGAACTGCACCGGGAAGCGCGCGGTCAGGAGCTTGTCGCGATCGGCGCGGATGTTGGCGATGGGGAAGTCGGCGTCCTGGGTACGCGCGGAGATGGCCACGTTCAGCTTCCAGGCCGCGGCGGCGAGCGCTGCGTCGGTGCCGGCGCCGAAGGTGCTGCCCAGGCTGGAGTTCGAGATGAGCAGGCCGCTGAAGCGGGAGGCGTTGCGGAGGGCCGTGTAGTACGCGAGCATTCCGCCCGACGAGTAGCCGGCCATGGTCACCTTCTTCTGGTGGACCCAGAAGCAGGTGCGCACGTCGTCCAGGACCGCGAGCACCTTGGCCTCGTCGGCCGCCGCGTTCCAGCACTGGTTGTCCTTCCCTCCGACCGAGACGGCGATATGGGTGTGGGTGGTCCGGACGCTGAACGGCGCCAGGGCCCAGGAGGCGAAGTTCCTGGCGGTGTCGCCGCAGCCGTGGGCGCCCAGGATGGTGGCGGTCGCCTGGGGGTTGGTCGTGCTGTAGCCGTCAGGCAGGCGCACCCAGTAGTCGACCCCCGACGGGCTCACCAGCCGAAAGAACCCGTCGGCGTCCTTGGTGAACGAGCAGGTGCGGGTGGGCCTGGGCCCCGCCGGCCCTGGGTTGACCGGGCCCGAGTCGACGGCCCCCGTCCCGCTGTCCTTGACCCCGCTGTCCTTGGCCGCCGTCCCGCTGTCCGTGGTCCCGGAGCCGCTGTCGGCGCTGCCGCCACCCCCGGCCCCTCCGTCGCTGCCGCCCCCGGGTCCGCCGTCCGTGCCCCCCGTGTTGCCTCCTGACGGCTTGCCGTTCCCGGGGACGCCTGGCAGCCCAGGGAGGCCAGGGAGGCCAGGGAGGCCAGGCTGGCCCGTACCGTCGTCCCCGAGGACCGGATCCCCGGCGCCTCCGCCTGTATCCGATTGGCCGTCTTCCGAACTGCATGCTCCGAGCGCGAGTGATGTGGCGAGCACGAGGAGGGCCGAGGTCAGCTGGGCGCGCATCGGAAGAAACCATAGGGCTTCAATCTCGAAGCGGAAGGTGGACGCTGCTTTGTCCAGGCCACTAAAGCCGAGCTCCTCGGCCACGCCGCAGCAGAAAATCCAGGGTCAGAGCGCGATGCAGAGCCGGTGGCTTTCGGACTTGTAAGAGATGAAAAACCTGGGCGCGCCGTGAAGATCCAGTGAGCCGATAATTATCTGTTCTGGATGTGCCATGAAGATCCAGTGGGTCGACAATTGTCTGCTCTGGGCGCACCGTAAAGCTTGCATGTCGTGGCCATAGGATGGCGGGATACCCGATATCGGGCAGGTCGCGGTATTGCACTTAGTGAAACCACGGAGTCCGGGGGGCAGGTATCAGAGCGAGAGGCGGAAGTGGAGGGCCTTGGGGCGGGTCAGGCTGTCGAAGGCCAGGGCGCTCAGGGTGAGCCCTCGCCCCGAATCCTTGACGCCGCTCCAGGGGAGCGCCGGGTCCAGCGCATCGCAGCGGTTCATGAAGACCGTGCCGCACTCGAGGAGCCTCGCCATCCGCTCGGCTCGAGCCGGATCCTGGGTCCAGACGCTGGCCGTGAGGCCCAGGCGAGAGGCGTTCATCTTGCGCAGGGCCTCCTCGTCCGAGGACACCCTGGCCACGGGCAGGATGGGGCCGAACGACTCCCCGCTCATCAGGCCGGCGTCGTCCGGCAGATCGCGGAGGAGCGTGGGCTCGAAGAAGCGGCCCTTGCCGTCCACCTGCGCGGCCTTGCCGCCGTGGACCAGGCGGGCTCCCCTGGCCGTGGCGTCGCCCACGAGCCCCTGGAGCTCGGCCACGTGGTAGGGCTGGGCGATGGGCCCCAGCGTGGTCGCCGCGTCGAAGGGATTGCCCATGACGTAGGCGCGCACCAGGGGCTCGCAGGCCTCGATGAGCGCGTTGTACACGGACTCGTGGGCGTACACACGCTCGACCGCGCAGCAGCTCTGGCCGGCGTTGTACATCGCGCCGTCCACGATCTGCTCGGCCACCCTGGCGACGTCCACGTCAGGCGCGACGTAGGAGGGATCGTTGCCGCCGAGCTCGAGGCCCACGTGGAGGAAGCGCGCGCTGGCGGCCTGCTGGATTCGGTGGCCGCCGAAGACCGAGCCGGTGAAGAGCACGTGGTCCACTCGCCCGTCCGCCACCATGCGCTCGCTCGTCGGGTGATCGCAGTCGAGCGGCTGGAGCAGCCCCGGGGGGGCGCCGGCCCTGGCGAAGGCCCTGGCGAAATGGCCGCTACAGAGAGGGGTGCGAGGCGAGTGCTTGAGGACCACCGCGTGGCCCGCGAGGATCGCGGGCACCACCGCGTTCACCGCGGTGAGCAGCGGGTAATTCCAGGCCGGCAGATCGAGGACTGTGCCCAGCGGCTCCTTGACGATACGGCGCTCGAAGTTCTCCTTGGGCGGGAGGACGACGTCGGCGAGGCAGCCCTTGGCGATCGAGATCATGTGGCGGGCCCGGCCGACCATCCCGTCGACCTCGCCCCTCGCCTGCCACAGAGGCTTCCCCATCATCCTGGAGATGTCCGCGGCGATGGCCTCCTTGTCGGCGAGCATGGCCTCGCACGCCCTGGAGCAGAGGGCCATGCGCTCGTCGACGCTGCTGTCGCGGAAGGCGCGCGCGGCCGCCCTGGCCGCGTCCAGGACGGCGTCGACGCGGGCCTCGTCGGCCAGGGGGACCTCGCAGGCGGTCTCGAGGGTGAAGGGATCGTCGACGGTCAGGGTTGCCATGGGACGGGCAGGGTACCACCAGGAGCGGCGCCCTCAACCCTCGCGACGGCCAAAGAATACCTTGGATATTTCGATGAGGAGCAGCGGGCGGCGAAGCCTATCGCTTCGAAGATGTCGTCCGGGGGCTTCTGTGCGAAAATTCTCGGGCGCGAGGGCCGGCGAGCCCGAGAACGGAGCGTCACGGCATGGCAAGAATCGTGAGTCGATGAGCTCGGAGCCGGTGACCATCGCCGTACAGCTGAGGAGCCTCCAGCAGCTCTTCGACAGCCGCGATCCGGCGCCCTTCAGGGAGCGCAACCTCGACGAGGGGGCCGTCGAGTACATCACCTCGGCGGCCGAGGATCTCCCTCGGAGGACGGCGCTCCGGATCGTCCTCTCGTTCGAGCAGCCGCCGGACCTCCCCGACGCGCTGATCTCCGAGGCCGTGAAGGTGCATTTTGCCTGGATGCGCGACAAGGCAACCCACAGGCTTCACCGGCACCTCCGCCAGGGGCGCGCCTTCCTCGGCGGGGCCCTGGTGGTGCTGGTCGTCTTCCTCACCGCGGCGGCGCTCCTCAAGGCGCACTGGAGGACGCAGGCCACGGACGTCTTCCGCGAGGGGCTGATCATCATCGCGTGGGTGGCGATGTGGAGGCCGATCGAGGCCCTCCTCCACGACTGGTGGCCCATCGTCGACGAGCGTCGGCTACTGGCTCGCCTGGCCCTGGCCGAGGTCGTGGTGACAAGGACCTCGTGATGCCGGTCCCGAGCCGGGCCGAACGCTCGAGCGCCGCCTCGCGGTGCGGTGAGGCCCTCGCGGCGCTCGTCTTGCTCGTCGGGGCGCTGGTCACCTCGCAGGGCGGCGCCCAGGAGGCCGTGGAGCCTATTCATGTAGAGTACACTCGAATAGGCCCTTGCCCCGGCGACGCGGCCTTCCTCGCCGGGCTCCTCTCGCGCACCGCGAAGTTCAGGATCGCCCGACCCGACGAGGCGGCGCTCACCCTCCGGGTGATCGTGGAGGCCCACGAGCGAGGGGCCCGCGGTCGGCTCGCCATCGTGGAGGTCGGGAGCTCGGTCGTCACGTCGCTGCGGAGCGTGGAGGCCAAGACGTGCGGCGACGTGGTCTCCGCCCTGGCCCTGGCCTCCGCCCTGGCGATCGATCCCGGGGCCCTGGCTGCCCCGGACGCGTCGCCTGGGGCCTCGGACGCTCTGCCCGACGGCGCGAGCGCCGTGGAGGCCTCGCCTCCGGCTCCCGACCTCCCGCCGGCGTCCGTGGCGCGCCCCGGAGCAGGGGAAGGCCGGTCCGCGGCGGCCATGGAGCTCCGGTTCTCGCTGGGAGGGGGCGCGGAGGGGGCGAGCACCCTGGGGATCCGCCCTGGCCTCGGGGTGTTCGTGACGCTCGCGATGGTCAGGCCGGGGTGGTTCTCCCCGGAGCTCCGGCTCCGGCTCTCCCGTAGCTTTGCGGGCGACGCGCAGTCGACGGGAGTCCGTGGAGGCACGCTCGTCTTCAGCGCCCTGGCCCTCGAGCCCTGTCCCGCCAGGATCGCTCTCTGGCGCGCGCTCGGGTTTGTCCCGTGCTTGCGCTTCGCAGGAGGGAGCGTCGAGGCCCAGGGGCCGACCCGGAGCCCGGTCCAGCCCTGGTTCGAGCTCGGCGCCCTGGGCCGGCTCGTGCTCGACTCAGGCTCGTTCTTCTCGGTGGAGGCCCATGGAGGGCTTCGCGTCCCCTTGGTGCGGGATCGCTTCGAGGTCGAGCCTGCCACGATCGGTGGGCCCAGGAGCCTCGTTTATCAGGCGCCGGCGGTGGTCGGCGCCTTTGGCGGGGATCTTGTTTTTCACTTCCCGTGATCGATCCGAGGCTTTGCTGCCATTGTCTCCCCGTGAGCGAGATTTCCATGGCGCCGATGTCCACGCCGGAGGCCGGGCAGAGGACCCCTCCGGCGTCGGGGCCGGAGCCGCGCTCGGCGGCCGAGAACGCGCGCCTCCGGTCGATGCTCGACGCTCACTACTCCTTCATCTGGCGGCAGCTCCGTCGCTCCGGCGTGCCCGAGGGCCGGGTGGACGACGCGGCGCAGGAGGTCTTCCTGGTGGCCTCCCAGAAGCTCGACGCCATCCTCCCCGGCAGCGAGCGCTCGTTCCTCTTCGGCACGGCGCTCAGGATCGCGTCACAGATCCGTCGCTCTGCCCAGGTCCGTCGCGAGATCCCGTACGCCTCGCCGCCCGAGCTCTGTGCCCTGGCGCTCGGGCCCGACGAGCTCCTCGATCAGCGCCGCGCCCGGGCCCTCCTGGACAGGGTGCTCGATACGCTGGAGGAGGACGTTCGCGTGGTGCTCGTCCTCTACGAGCTCGAGGGCCTGTCCACGCCGGAGATCGCCGAGCTGCTCGAGATCCCGCTGGGAACGGCGGCCTCCCGGCTGAGGCGCGCCCGAGAAGACTTCCAGGGGAAGGTGTCTCGCCTCTTCCCGAAGGGACGGCCAAGGTGATGGAGCCAAAGCGCATCGTCGATGACGAGGGGCCCGCGGCCAGGCTCCTGGGCTCGGCCCTCCTGGACGCCCACGACGAGCGGGCCGTGGAGCGCGCCGCGCTGAGGCTGGGCTTGATCGGTCTGGGGGCCTCCTCCGCCAGCGGCGGGACAGGAGCCGGGAAGGGCGCTGCGAGCGTCGGCTCGGGCGCAGCCAAGGCAGGCTTCATGCTCGTGAAGCTCGTGGGGCTGGGACTTCTCGCTTCGTCGATCGTGGTGGGCACCCTCGCGATGCTGCAGCAGACCCTCACGCCAGCGCCGTCCGCGCTGGCCCCGGTGAGCTCGAGCGGGGCAGAACGGGCGCCTGCCGCGGGAGGGCGCGCCGGAAGGGAGCTCGCTCCGGAGGTCCCCACGATCGCGGTCACCGATCTCCCCTCGGCTGCGGCGAAGTCGACGGGCCCTGTCCCCAGGGAGTCCTCTCGCGCCCCTGTCCCCTCGGCGCCCCACGACGAGCCAGGAGCGCTCGCGCTCGGCGCCGAGGTGGCGCTCCTCGACGAGGCCCGGAGCGCGCTCGCCAGGGGCGACGCGAACGCAGCTCTGGCGAGCCTCGCCCGTCATGATCGTGAGTTCCCTGGTGGCTTTCTGGGGACCGAGGCCGAGGTGGTGCGCATCCAGGCGCTCCTCGCCTCGGGGCGGCGCACCGAAGCGAAGAGCCGCGGCGATGCCCTCCTGGCGCGAGAGCCCAACGGACCCCAGGCCCGGCGGGTGCGCTCGATCCTGGAGAAGAACTTCTGAGGCCCAGGCCCCGCGCTCCCTCGATTCCCTGATGGAAACGGACGCACGTCGATTTTGCGGCCGGAGCGCCGATGGGGCGCTATCACTGCTCATGTGGGGTGCGCCATGAAGCTTCGCGGTGGGCTCGCGCTGATCACGACGATCGGCGGGCTCCTCGTGGCCTGCGGCGTCGACGTCTCGCTGGGCGCGAACCTCCCCGAGGGCGCTCCTTGCGCGACCTGCTCGGGGCGCGTGCCCGTCGACTCCAACGAGTGCGGCCTCGGGCCCGAGTGCCTCGCCACTGGCAAGGGCACGTGCGGCTACGCCTTTCCCCGATGTCCGCCGCGTCCGCCTGCAAGTCGCCCTTGCGAGGATGGCTCGTCTCTCTGCCCAGCACCTCTGGAGACGGTCAGGGTCCAGGCTCCCCCGTCTTCTTGCCCTGACGTCTCGGAGGTCGACGTCAAGCTGGGCGAGGTCGGGGTCGTCACCACGCTCATGGTCGACTTCGCGCCCTGGACCCACGAGGGGCAGCCTCTGGGGGAAGGGCAGGGAGCCTGTCCGACCACCTTCGATGCGTCCTCCACGCCTGTCCGGTACCTGGTGGTCCAGAACACGACGAGCAAGCCCATCCTCCTGTCCACGTGGGCCGTCTGCACCGAGCACGAGCTTGGTCCCGGGCCAACGGACGTGGTCGCCTCTCTCCTTTATTACCGCCGGTACCCCGTCAGCGCGCGCGACAAGATGAAGTGCGTCGGAGCCATCTCCAAGGGCGTGGCCGGTGGAGGTCTGGGGGCGCCCGCCTTGGACTGCGGGGCCTCCATGCGCTGTCCGGGCCTCACCAAGGAGAACGAGGGCGGGATACGCCTGGGCGTATGCGAGAGCGCCGCTGTTCGCGTCCAGCGAAACACCGCCCCGGGCGGGCTCGTCCTCCCCCGGGCCGTGATCCGCCTCCGCCCCGACGAGCTGTGGCACCCCCACTGACCGTGGCGCCGTGACAGGCTAGTACCCCGTCGCAGGGGATGTGAAGGGTTGCCCCGCGATCACCGTTCACAAGCCGCGCCGTTCCCAACGGTCGCCCATCAATCCTTCAATTCCCCTGCGACGGGGTACTAGAGCGTCGACCTGAAAGTCACCCGAGCGGTCACTCTGGCCTGCTTTATCCCTGTAAATCACGGGGAGAAGCAGGAGAGCGATGGCCACGATCCCGACGTTTCGGTCAACGTCCTGGATCCTCCTGACACCCTCGATATTCGGGAGCGCCATCGTCGATTTGTTGATCGATGCAGGCGCCCGGCGTCATCACCCGATCGAAGAAGGCGGAGGCAGGGCTGCCCGGTGCCCCAAGGAGTCCCAAGATGTCATCTGTTCGACGTGACTGGCTCGTTCGGTTCGCCGTGGCCTCCCTGCTCACGGGGTGCTCGATCCAGGGCACGTCGCCGGGCGAGCCTGTCGGGAGGGAGAGCACTTTTGATGAGCCGCCCACGCTGCCTGTCGACAACACCTTCACACCGACTCTCCCCCCATTGCCTTGCGATCGTAGCCTGGGTGTCAAGAGCGATGGACGCTCCCTCGTCGTCCAAGACCCCGAGATCCTCGCGCGCTTCACCCTGGAGCGAGTGCTCGGGCAGCTCATCGCGTTTGATGGCGACAGGTCGAGGACGCCGCTCTCGCTCTTGCAGCGGGCCTTCGACACCGAGAACACCGTCGCGGACGGCGTCTTCGCCGACGTCCCTCACTGCGACAGCCCGGACAACCTCGCCTTCGCCAACGGGCCTCCGACCGATTGCCCTCGCGCCGAGGGCGCTCTCGCCAGGAGCGCTGGCCTCTTCGTCCCTGGCCACCCCGACTATTTCGCGCCTGTCGCCCTGGTCAATCGCTTCGATCTCACGCCCTCGAATCTCCGCACATGCGGCGAGTACCGCATCGTCTTTGCCAAATGGTCAGGCCGGAACGATCCAAACAACAGGCTCTTCTTGATCTTCGAGGGTGCGCTCACCGCGCAGGGGTCCGGCTTCGACCTGATGGCCTGTCAGCCCGTGGCCAGGCTCTGGGCAGGGCTCGAGCAGCAGAAGGATCTCGGCCAGATCGCCGCTCGTCTGGAGGCGTTCTATTTCACGGGCCTCCCGGGCTTCCTGCCCCTCGTGCACCCCGATCACTTCGGCCTCCTGTCGAACGAGCAGGACGCGTACGACTCGCAGCGCGGGCAGATACGCATCAGTCAGAGGATGCAAGAGCCCTGGGAGATGAGGGAGTTTCACCTGACCCGGGCCAAGTCGTCCTCCCCGGCCCGGCTCTTCTTCGCTCCGGTGACGGTCAAGAACAACCCCTTGCCCGGCTTCTTCGATCCTGGCTCGAGCTTGCCGCGAAGGAGCGCGTTCGAGAGCGATTTCATGCAGCAGGTGCTCGGACTCTCGGACAGCCGCGCCTGGGCCATACGGATGGCGCTCTCCAACATGTTCTCGGCAGGCCAGAGCGCGCTGGAAGGCCCCTCGCAAACCGACTACCTGACCCGCGCGCAGGGCCTTGAAGCCAGCAGTCCATTCCTGGTCTCCATAGCGAAGGAGCTCGCCAGGACAGGCCGCGCCCAGTGTCCCCCCGACGATCCTCTGACTCCCCGATCGATCATCGCCAGAGCGACGACCCAGACCTGCGCGGGCTGCCACGCTCCGGAGCGGTTCCTTGGCCCGGAGCGCAAGCTGGGCTGCGGCGTTGTGTGGCCCAAGAGCCTGGGCGGAGCTCATATCGACGAGATGGGAAAGCTCTCCCCTGCGCTGACCGACGTGCTCCTCCCCAGGCGAGCGGCCGTGATGACCACCTATCTCCAGGCCTGCGACATGGACGCGATCCTGGGTAACATGCAGCCCTCGCGAGTGGTCATACCGAAGTAGCCAGGGCCAGAGCTCACTGCAGCGGCTCGTAGTACCCGGTGGTCACGAGCTCCACCTCCAGCGTCCCGGAGTCCATCTCGGGGACGCGGAAGCTCACCTCGATGCGGGTGCCCGGAGGCAGGATGACCTCGAGTCCGTCGTCCTTGGCCAGGGCAAATCGCCCTTTTTGGGCCATCTCGGGGGCCAGCGCCACGCCCTCGCGGAGGAGGGTCAAAGCGTCGAGGTGGGTGATCTCGCGCTCCCTCTCCTCGAGGACCAGGTGAACCCGACCGCCCACCACGGGGACACGTATGCGCCGCCTTTCGGCGCCCCGCTCGGCGAGGGAGGCCCGCCGAGCGAGGACGACGAAGGGCTCGGTGGTCACCCCGGCCTCGCCCACGAAGTGCACCCAGGGGCAGCTTATGCAGGGCCAGGTCCGGGTGAGATCGCGCGAGGTGATATCCATGCGCACCGACTGCCCCTTGACGAGGGTCACCTTCCTCAGCATGCCGTTGCGCGAGTAGCCGTTGCGCTTCGCGAAGGTGTCGGCCTCCCCGGCGAGGACGAAATGATCCCCCGCGGGGACCTCCAGGGTGGTGGTCGTCCTGTCGTTGCAGCGCTGGGCCTTGAACGGAAAGAGGGCCGCATATTCGGTTTGCTTCTGCCAAAATTCTGGATCGTCCTCGAAGCCGATGAGCGCCTGCATGATAAACTCGTCGTCCCTGGGATAGAGCCTGGCCGGCAGGGTCGCGACCCAGCCGTTGGGGAAGGCGCAGGTGACGGTCACGGTGGCCTCGCTCCCTCCGGGCGAGGCCGGAGCTCCCGCGTCGGCGCGGGCCAGGGGGAGGGGCTCGGGGGGGCGGGGAGCGGCGAGGGGGGCCGAGGCCACGCAGCGGTTCTGCGCGGCGTGGAAGGTGGAGCCCGAGGGGCAGAGGACGATGTCCATCGGCGCCTGCGCGACGGGCTTCGGGCCGCCCGCGCAGGCGCCGAGCGCCGAGAGCGTGACCAGCGCCAGGAGAGAGGGGAGGGCGAGCAGGGCAGGGCGTTGCATGTCCGGAGTATCGCCTGCTCGCCCCGGAACGCGCCAGCCGAGCCATGGGCGGGGGAGTCCCCGAGACGGGCCCTGTGGAGCGCTTCAGCGAGCGCAGCCCTCGCTCCAGCGCCCCAGCCAGACGCCCTTGACGTCGGTCCTGTCGTAGCCGTCGCTGTAGAAGCCTTGCAGGGTGCCCGTCCCCTGCGGCGAAGGGGCCCCGCGCTTGCCCCAGAGCCCCCTGAACTGCCCTTCGTCGTAGGTGCCGCCCAGCATCCCGTGGTGCGCTCCGTCCTTCGCGATGGCCTTGCCAAAGAAGAGATTCATGTCCCTGTCGCCCTTGGCGACGTGGCCCCATATGCCCTTTACCCGGCCCGTACGGACTCCGTCCTGATCGTAGATGGAGCCCTTGAGCTTGCCTATCCGTGGCTGGAGCTTGGACCAGTGGCCGAAGACGAAGCCCTGACGGCAGTCCGGCTCCTCGGGAAAGCCGACCCAGAAGAGGCCGTTACGACCGTCGCCCAGAGGCTTCACCCCGCCGGCGCCCTCCCTGAGGGTCCGGAGGTCGAGGTCGGCCGTCAGTGCGGTGGTGCTGAAGTGCAGGGTCTGCTGGGTCAGGGGGACGGCGACGCGGAGCACGAGGCCGTCGACCGCGGGGTACGTGTGAGAGACGAAGGTGAGCGAGCGAGGATCGGCGCGAGGACCCACCGAGTCCTTGCCGTCGAAGCGGAGGGTCTGGGACAGGCCCACTGCGCCCTCGTCGACCTTGACCGAGCCGGTCCAGTCGATCTGCTGGGGGACGATCTGGGTGTCGTCGGCGTCGTGAGCGGCGGGAAGGTGGCCCCAGAGGAGAACGACGCGGTAGATCTTCATGCCCGTGGCCTGGGCCAGCGGGTCCGTGACGTCCGCGTGGCTCCTCTCGAAGTCGGGCAGCGCGGCCATGGCCAGCTCCGCGAAGTCGGGCTTCTCGTCGGCCCCGGTGAAGCCGCCGTTCTCCCGGGCGAGCGCCTCCTGGATCTGCGCCACCTCGCTCGGATCCGCTTCCGGCGTACCACCGCTCCCCGAGCAGCCGACAGCGACGAGGGACAGGACGAGGAGCGAGGAGGTGAGGGGACGGATACCGGGCATGTCAAGCTCCAAGGTGTGAGGGTGACGGAGCCTTATACAAGCTTCGTGCCGTCCACAAAGCCTGCGTTGTGGCCGAAAATTGCGGTGGTTCCCCGTCCGCCTTCCGCCGGGCCGGGCTCGCCCCCCGTTCATGTGGACTCGTTTCTGTCCACTGTCCGGGCGAGCGTCGCGAAGTCGAGGCCAAAGCGCGCGAGGTACTTCTTCAGGCGATCGGCGTCGTTGGGGGAGCGCTTGTCCTTGCGCGACTCCCCGTAGAGGACGCGGCCCGCGGAGGACAGGCTCCTGGCCTGGGCGCAGACCGAGAGCACGTCCTCGAGCTGGACGCGATCGAAGCGATCGAGGGCTGCTGCGCGGGCGTCGCCGAGGGCTCCTCGCACCCTCGCGCCCGGATCGAAGGGGCGCTCTCGTGACCACCCCTCCCTGAGCCGCGAGATCTCGCGCTCCACCTCGGCGAGCCCTATGCGCCCCGAGGGGGCGAGCGTGGCCATACGGGTCACCGACGCCGAGAGATCGCGGAAATTCGCGCTCCAGAGGGCGGCGTCGCTGGTGGCGAAGGCCAGGTAGGTCAGCGAAGCGTCCCTGGACAGCGACACCTTCCGCCCCAGCTCCCTCGTCGCCCGCTCGAGCTCGTACTCGACGTTGGGCGCGATGTCCTCGCGCCGGTCGCGGAGGGCTGGCAGGCAGAAGGTCCAGAGATCGATCCTCGCGAGCAGATCCTCGCGGAAGCGGCCCTCCACCACCGCCTGCCCCAGATCGCGGTTGGTCCCGCAGAGGAGCTGGAAGTCGCTCTCGATCTCGCGGTCCGAGCCCACGGGCATCACCACACGGTCCTCGATGGCCCGGAGGAGCAAGGCTTGCTCGTCGGCCCCCAGCTCCCCGATCTCATCGAGGAAGACCACCCCCTGGTGAGCCCGGCGGAGGAGCCCCTCCCGACTCTGCGCCGCTCCGGTGAAGGCTCCCCTGGTGTGCCCGAAGAGCGCGCTCGCGGCCATGTCGCCCCGGAGGGTGGCGCAGTTCACCTCGGCGAAGACCCCCTTCACCTTGCCCCTCGCCCTCTTCAGCTCGTAGACGCGGCGCGCGAGGCGCGATTTTCCGGAGCCGGTCGGGCCCAGCAGGAGCATCGGCGCCCTGGAGGCGAGGGCGACCTTCTCGATCTCGTCGACCAGCGCGTTGAAGCGGGCGTTGCGCGTGGCGATCCCGGCCTTCAAGAAGGAGACCGCCTCGCCCTTCTCCTCCTCGAACCGGGCCCTCAGTCGGTCGTAGCGAGAGAGATCGAGATCGATGATCGTATGGCTCCCCGGGCCTCGCCGCTCCTCGCCCTTCCCGGGCGCGGTCTGGAGGAGGCGCGCAGGGAGGTGCCCCGACTCGGCCAGGAGGAACAGGCAGATCTGGGCGACGTGGGAGCCCGTGGTGATATGCACCAGGTAGTCCTCCCTCTCGGGGGCGAAGGGGAAGGTCTTCGCCAGATCGAAGAGGGCGGCGTAGACCCGCTCGAAGTCCCATGCGTCGCCGAACACCAGGGGCCGGAGGACCACGGCGGTCTCGGGAGACACCTGCCTCACGTCGTCGGCGACGCGCCCGGCCAGCTCCTCGTGCTGAGGAGCGTGGAGCAGCTCCAGGCGATCGACGACCAGATCCTCGTGCTGGCAGAGCGCCACGGTGGGCCTCCAGCGCTCCCAGCGCGCCGGGCCTCGCCCCGCGTCCAGGGTGGTTCCGAGCAGACCCAGGACGACCGTAGGGCGGTTAGACATCTGGAGAATTTTTTATACATTGGGATAAGATCTTTGTGGGGCCTGAGCCGGATCTTTCGAAAAAAATTGGGATCAAGAGCCAGGTACGGCCGGTGCAACTGGCTCCTGTCATCATGAGCACCATCGAGAAGAGCCACGAGATCATCGCGACCGACGGCGTGCCCATCCGGGCCTGGACCAAGGGAGTCCCCTTCGAGGACGAGGCGAGGGAGCAGCTCCGGAGAGTGGCGTCCCTTCCCTTCATCCACAAGTGGGTCGCCGTCATGCCCGACGTCCACGCCGGCCTCGGGGCGACGGTGGGGAGCGTGGTCGCGACCAGGGGCGCGGTGATCCCGGCGGCGGTCGGGGTCGACATCGGCTGCGGGATGATCGCCCAGCGCACCACGCTCAGGGCCGGCGATCTGCCGGACGGGCTGGGGGCGCTGCGCTCGGCGATCGAGGCAAAGGTCCCCCACGGCCGGACCCACAACGGTGGGCTCGGGGACCGAGGGGCCTGGGCCAACCCGCCCAGGGCGGTGGAAGAGGCGTGGGCTTCGCTGCTCCCCCGCTACGAGGCGATCGCGCAGAAGCACCCCCGCATCGGCCGGGGGAACGCGGCCGAGCACCTGGGGACGCTGGGCACCGGGAACCACTTCGTCGAGGTCTGCCTGGACGAGGCCGACTCGGTCTGGTTCATGCTCCACTCGGGATCGCGCGGCGTCGGTAACCGCGTGGGGAGCTACTTCATCGAGCTCGCCAAGAAGGACATGCGCACGTGGATGATCGCGCTCCCCGACGAGGATCTGGCGTACCTGCCCGAGGGGACCGAGCATTTTCACGACTACGTCGAGGCGGTGTCCTGGGCGCAGGACTTCGCGGCCAGGAGCCGAGCCCTCATGATGGAGAGGGTGATCCTGGCGACGGAGGAGACCCTGGGGCGCCCCGTGGGTGTGACCGAGCAGGCGGTCAACTGCCACCACAACTACGTGGCCAGGGAGAGCCACTACGGCCAGAACGTGCTCGTCACCCGCAAGGGGGCGGTGCGGGCCCGCGAGGGAGATCTCGGGATCATCCCGGGGAGCATGGGGGCTCGCTCCTACATCGTCCGGGGCCTGGGAAACCCGGAGAGCTTCTGCTCGTGCAGCCACGGCGCAGGCCGCACGATGAGCCGCACCAAGGCGCGCAAGGTCTTCTCCCTCGAGGACCACGCCAGGGCCACGGACGGGATCGAGTGCCGCAAGGACGAGGGGGTCATCGACGAGACGCCCGGGGCTTACAAGCCCATCGACGCCGTCATGGCGGCGCAGCAGGATCTGGTCGCGATCGAGCACACGCTGCGCCAGCTCGTGTGCGTGAAGGGATGATGGGCATGATCACCATCGACGGTTCCATGGGGGAGGGCGGGGGCCAGGTGCTGCGCACCTCGCTCTCGCTCTCCCTCGTGACCGGCGCGGGCGTTCGCTTCGTGAACCTCCGCGCGGGTCGCAAGAAGCCAGGGCTCCTCCGCCAGCACCTCGCGTGCGTCGAGGCGGCGAGGATCGTCGGGGACGCCGAGGTGAAGGGCGCCGAGCTGGGATCGCGCGAGCTCCTGTTCCGCCCTCGCGCCCTGAAGGGGGTAAATTGCACGTTCTCGGTGGGCACCGCGGGGAGCGCGTGCCTGGTCTTCCAGACCGTGCTCCCCGCGCTGCTCTTCGCGAAGGAGCCGAGCTCCCTAGTGCTGGAGGGAGGGACCCACAACCCGATGGCGCCGCCCTTCGAGTTCCTCGCGGAGACCTTTCTCCTCCAGCTGGCCAGGATGGGGGCCAAGGTGACCGTGGCCCTCTCGAGCGCCGGCTTCTACCCCGCGGGCGGGGGGCGCTTCCAGGCCACGATCGAGCCGGTGACCTCGCTGGAGCGCCTCGATCTGGAGGCCAGGGGCGGGCCGCCGGACGTCTCCATTCGCGCCTTGGTGGCCAACCTGCCCTGGTCGATCGGGGAGCGCGAGCTCAGGGCGGCCCGCTCCCGCCTGGAGCTCCCCGACGCGCCTGGCAAGGTCGTCGTCGTGCCAAGCCCGGGGCCCGGCAACGCTCTGCTCGTGGTGGTCGAGGGCGATCGTGTCCGTGAGATCTTCGCGGCCTTCGGCGAGAAGGGAACCTCGGCCGAGAATGTCGCTCGCCGCGCGGCAGGGGAAGCCAGGCGAGTGCTCGAGGCCGGAGTCCCGGTGGGAGAGTACCTGGCCGACCAGCTCCTCGTGCCCATGGCCCTGGGCTCCGGGGGGATCCTCAGGACAGTAAAGCCAAGCCTCCACACGGAGACCCAGCTCGCTCTCCTGCCTCTCTTTCTGCCCATCGAGCCTCGTGTCACAAGAGCAGGCGAAGACGAATACATTCTCGAAATTTCAAGGAAATAGCCGTTCCAAGAATAAAGTGTCACGCGACTTGCAATGTATCACACGTGTGATACATTGCCGGATGTGACACAAGAGCTGCCCGAAACTCCTGTTCCCAAGGACGTTCCCGACGAGGCTGCTGCATCTGCAGAGGTCCCTCCGGGGTCTGGCTCTCGCGAGGAGGTTTCCTCGGACGAGAAGAAGGGGCGGGTCCTCCATACGAGGGTGCCTGCGGTGCTGGAGCGCGAGCTAAAGCGGTTCGCGGAGAACTTCCGGGTGCCCGTGTCCAACCTGGTGCGCACCATCCTGGAGGACGCCGTGGCCGCTGCCGACAAGGCGGGCGAGGGCGTCGAGGGCCAGCTAAAGCGGATGGCTTCGCACCTCGAAGAGGAGAGGAAGCGCCTCCACGGGCGCCTCGCCGAGGCGCGCGACAAGGAGCTCCTCTCGAAGGCGATCGCGTTCCAATCCGTGCGCCTGGCCAAGGCCACCCGCTGCGCCAGATGCGGAAAGGACTGTGTTCCTGGCGAGCAGGCTCACCTCATCATCGGCGATCCCGAGTCCAAGGAGCGCGCCTTCGTGTGCGCCTCCTGCGTCCCCGCCGAACCCTGAAGACGTTTCCCCACCCATCCCAAGGAGATCCCCATGAACACCACCGCGTCCGCCGACTCCACCCCCGCCGAGCCTGTCCCTGCCGAGCTGTCGGCTCCCGAGCCTGCTCTCGAGGCTGCTCCTTCTCCCGCTGCCGCGTCGGTATCCGACGCCGTGGCCGGCTGGGCGGCCTTTGCCCTGCGCGCCTCGGGAGCTGCCCTCGACCGCACGGCCTTTATCCAGCGCGAGCTGGGGCGGGCTCTGGAGCGCACCTCGGCGGCGCTCAACACCCTGGCCGACCAGGTCGGCAACAAGGGCGAGCCCAAGGCCTGAGCGCCACTGAATCGTCCCGAGGCGTGGCTGGCCTTTCCAGCCTCGCCTCCTCCCTGATTTTCAGGCCTCGCCCAACGCTATCGTCTCTTTGCCCTGTCCTCGGCCGTCGATGGCAAACAGCATGATTGGGGCGCGCACGAGATAAAGCGGGAGCCGTCGTGGATCACCATCCAGGCCGGGTAGTGATTGTCCGAGTCCACCACGATCTTACTCATGATGCCTCCACCCGGAGCCGTACCAAGCCTGGCCGCAGGTTCAACCGGGGCCTCTGGCGCCCTTGACGAGGCGAAGGTGAGGAGGTCACCTCCTGACCCATGAAATCCCATCGTCAAGAGCTCTGGTTCGATACCCCCCACCGTCGCGACTACCTGAACATCACCCCCGAGGTCCGCGCCGCGCTCGCCGCCAGCGGAGTGCGAGAGGGCCTCTGCCTGGTGAACGCGATGCACATCACCGCGAGTGTCTACATCAACGACGACGAGCAGGGCCTCCTCCAGGACTACGACGATTTCCTGGAGCGCCTGGCGCCGCACTCGCCCACGTCCCGGTATCGCCACAACCTCACGGGCGAGGATAACGGCGACGCCCATATCAAGCGGCAGATCAGGGGGCGAGAGGTGGTCGTGGCGGTGACGGAAGGACAGCTCGATCTCGGGCCATGGGAGCAGATCTTCTACGGCGA
>SXGT01526788.1_pt1 | contig 21398 bp, 16 predicted proteins | sample 3176221 | NCBI WGS metagenome assembly SXGT01 (sample SAMN11356862, study PRJNA531348) | freshwater metagenome | isolation source: freshwater sample F1-120 | place: China: Fuxian Lake, Yuxi | collected 2017-12-25
GCAGCGGCGGGCGCGCTCACGAACGGCGCCAAGGCCTCGTCGGCCGCGGAGGCGCTCGCCGGGGCGAGCACGTTCACGCCGAGCGGCTGCACGCTCTCGACGTCGGCGTCATCCTCGAGATCGGCGCCTGCGAGGTCGAGTTCACCCATGGGCGCCTCGACGAGTTCCTCGGAATCCAGAGCCTCGTCGAGCTCCCCGGTTCCGGAGGCCGCACCCTTGCGCAGCGACTCGACCAGCGACATCGGGGTGCCGTAGGCGTCGACCGGCTCCTCGAACATGTCCGGCTGTTCCCAGCTAGGAGCCGCGAGCGCTCCCGAGATCGGCCGCGCGAGGGCCACGCCCATCGGGATCTCAGGAGTGAAAGCGGGGGCCTTCTCGGGCTCGTCCGCGCTCAGCGGCTGTGCGTCGGCTCGCAGGGCGGCCGCATGGCCGCCGAGGACCGCAGCAAAGGGACCGCCGGCGGCAGCTTCGGCGTCGGCGTTCGACGCGGGCCGAGCCCCAGCCACAGGTCGAGAGGCGCCTGCGGCTTCGGCGCTTGCACCGAGACCGGCTGGCTGCACGTGGACCACGTCATGCGAACTCGTGTGGACTCGGCCATGGGAAGTCTCCAGGGGGCGCGCACCAGCCGGAATGCCACCGGCACGGCGAACGTCAGTCGGATATGGGGTGGACGACGCCGGAGGCGCCGCGATGGTCTTGGGGAGCAGGGCCTCGGCCTCGGAGGCCGTCACCCCGCCGGAGTCCGCAGATTGGGTCAGGGCGGAGTCAAGAGTTCCCGGATTTTCACGCCGGGAGTGACGCTCGGCCGGGCGCAGCCACGCGAACCACGCGGGCAGGAGCACCAGCGCGAGGCCGGTCGGCACCGCGACCCACTCGGTGAAGCGCACGCGCACCGCCGAGCCGATCGCGCCACCGAAGGCCCCGGCGAGCGACTCGTCGAGCGTACCGACGAGGATCGCGAGCATGAAGGTCGTGATCGCGAGTCCGACGAGGTGACGCGGGATCGAGCCATCGAGGCCCGCGAGCCACAGGCGCACGCCGACGAAAGCGATGCCGAGCGCGACGAACACGCCGGCGATCGGGCCTAGCAAGCCGGCGATGCTCATGTAGAAGCCCACCGGCTCGCCCGCGGCGTCGTAGGCGGGCTTGAGGTAGGCCATCACGATCGAGACGGCGCTGAACACGCCGATCACGATGCCGAGGATGCCGAGTGCGTCGCGCGCGACGCTGCGTCCATTCTTGGTGTCACTCATCGCACTTCTTCTTGAGTCCAGACTGCCGTTCCAAAGGTGTGGAGGGGGAGCACGGCGAGCGAGCGAGCCTCGCCAAGTTCCGTCCCGTGTTCAAGCGGGAGCTAGCTGCTCTCGGCCGGGTCCCCGAGGTCGTGGGGATCCTTGCCGTGCAGCTCTTCCCACTGCTCGAGGGTCATCATCACTTCGCGTGCCTTGCTGCCCTTGTGGTCGCTGACGATGCCGGCCTCGGACATCATGTCGAGCAGGCGCGAGGCGCGCGTGTAGCCGACGCCGAGCGCGCGCTGGAGCAGGCTCGCGGAGCCGCGCTTGGTCTTGAGCACCACGCGCACGGCCTTGTCCCACTCGGGGTCGTTGAGCGCGTCCTCGATGCCGCCGCCGCGCGCACCGTCGCCGTCGTCCTCGTCGTCGCCGGCCGCCATCACCTCGGCGAGATTGTTGCGCTCGCCCGTGGTGACCTGCACGAGCTCCTGCGAGAAGGTCTGTACCGAGCCCTCGGTCACGAAGGAGACGATCTTCTCGAGCTCGCTGTCGTCGACATACACGCCCTGCACGCGCTTGACGCCCGAGGCGCCCGGCGGCGGGTAGAGCATGTCGCCGTTGCCGAGCAGCTTTTCCGCGCCCTGCGTGTCGACGATCACGCGGCTGTCGACGCCGTTGGTGACCTTGAAGGCGACGCGGCAGGGCAGGTTGGCCTTCATCACGCCCGTGATCACGTCCGTCGACGGGCGCTGGGTGGCGAGGATGAGGTGGATGCCGACGGCGCGCGACTTCTGCGCGAGGCGCATGACCGCCTGCTCGGCCTCCTTCTTGGCGATCATCATCAGGTCGGCGAACTCGTCGATCACCACGACGATGTAGTGCGACTTGCGCGGCGTGCGCTCCTCGTTGAAGTGCTCGCCCATGCGCTCGCGCAGCTCGGCTTCGCTGAGCGAGTTGTAGCCCTTGATGTTCTTGACCTTGGCGTGCTTGAAGAGCTCGTAGCGCGACTCCATCTTCTCGACGATCCAGTTCAGGACCATCGTCGCGCGCTTCATGTCCGTCACCGTCGGACCCATGAGGTGCGGGATGCGCGAGAACATATCGAGCTCGACCTGCTTGGGGTCGATCAGGATGAGCTTCACTTCCTGCGGCGAGCGCGTGAGCAGGAAGCTCGCGAGGATCGTGTTGATGCACACCGACTTGCCGGAGCCGGTCGTACCGGCGACGAGCAGGTGCGGCATGCGCGCGAGGTCCTCGACCACGGGCGCACCTTCGGTATCGACGCCGAGGAACAGCGGCAGTCCGTAGTTCTTGCTGTCGTAGGCCTCCTGGCGAACGATCTCGGAGATGCGCACCGTGCGGCGCGCCGGGCTCGGCACCTCGACGCCGACCACGGACTTGCCGGGGATCGGCGCGATCACGCGCACCGAGGTGGCCTTGAGCGCGCCGGCGATTTCCTGCTGCAGGCCGGTGATCTTGTTGAGGCGCGTGCCCGACGCGACCTCGAGCTCGAACAGCACGACGGTCGGACCGACCTTGGCCTCGACGACCGCCGCGTCGACCTTGTACGAGCGCAGCACGGCCTCGAGCGCGCGGGCTTGCGCCTCGAGCCCATCCCTGCTCGCCGCACTCTGCGCCTCGGAGGGGATCAGCAGCGAGAGCGGCGGATAGGTCCAGTTGTCGGCGCCATGGGTCGGCAGCTCGAAGTCCAGAGTCGGCTGCTTCTCCACCACCTTCGGCTTGGAGCGCTCGGCGAGCTTCTCCGCGAAGCGGCGGCGCTTCTCGGCGAGCTCGGCCTCGTCGACCGAGGGCAGCGCCCCGACCGGCTCCTCGTCCGGCGGCGGCAGAATGAACTCCTCCTGCGGTCCGGCCGTGCCGACGTCGCCGTCCTCGCTGTCGCCGAGGCGCTCCTCGGAGCTGGTGGCAGCCCCCGTCGCGGCCGGAGGCGCCGTCGGCGTGAGCACGAGCACACCGACATCGTCGTCTTCGTCGACCACGTTGTCCTCGTCGAGCGGGTGCTGACGTCGCGAACGCGCGGGCTTCGCCGCCGTCGCCTCGGTCGTGGCCGCGGCCGTCGTCGCGCTGGCACCGCTCTCCGCCGCGACGAGCGAGTCCGCCGTGGCACCGATGTCGTTGCCGCGCACGAAGTCCCACAGGCCGAGCACGAGTCGTCCCATCCACAGCGAGACCGAGCGGACAAGCGACTCGCCGCGCTCCTCGCGCCGCTTGCGTGCCCACTCGCCGAAGGCCGCGAGCGCGGGATAGAACGCCATCTCGGTGGCGAGCATGAACGACACCGCGGAGAGCACCGGCAGCAGGATCCACAGGCCGCCGTAGCCGAACTTCTCGACGAGCACCGGCGTCAGGCGGAATGCGAGCCAGCCACCGGAGCCATAGGGCGAGCGCGCCGTCGGCTCCATCTGGCCATCCGGGTCGACCACGAGCTGAATGATGCACGCGAAGGCGAGCACGAAGCACAGGCCGGCGACGAGACGCAGTGCGGCGAGCTTCACTTCCTTGCGCGCGACGAGCACCGCGCCCCACGCGCAACCGAGCACGCACAGGAACGCTCCTGCGTTGCCAGCGGCCGCGAATGCGCCCTTGGCGTAGTAGTAGCCGACGAGTCCGCCCCAGTTGTGACCCTTCGCGAGCGGATCGCTCGGCGGCGCGTAGAAGCTCAGCATCGAGATGCCGAGCCACAGGGACAGCGCGATCAGGAGCAGTCCCTTGACCTCCTGAATGTGCGCGGCGGTCTTGCGCTCCTCGGCGGGAGTGAGCTCGCGCTCGTCCTTGCCCTTGCGCTTCTTCGCGCTCTCTTCGGGCTCGCTCGCCTCGCTGGCATCCGAACCGAACAGACCACTGGCCCACGCACTCGCGCGCGCGAACAGCCCCTTCGCTTGCTTCGACTTCGCCGGATCTTTCCGCGCCACCCGCACACCCCTCGCAACGGACACGCGGACGGGGGCGCGCGCATGAAATTGCGCGTTCCTAGGCGCGTCGCTCGCGCCGCGGGTCGACGAGGTCGACCAGCTTCACGGCCACGGCGCGCTTCGTGCGGCGCTCGACGCGCTGCACGGTCCCGTCCTGCCCGAGGATGGTCACGGTCGCGCGCTCGCTATTCAAGACCGAAGCGTCGTTCAGCACGATGAAGTCGGCGTTCTTGCGGACAAGTTTTCCGCGCGCCCGGCGCAGTCCAGAGCCGGTCTCGAGGGCGAAGGCGACCACGGATCGAGCGCCCTTGCGCCGCGCGAGCGTCGCCACCACGTCGGGGTTGCGCACGAGCGCGAGCGTCGCGCCCGCGGCCCCGCCGTCCTTGGCCCGCCACTTGCCGCCGAGCCGCCGCGCCGGACGCCAGTCTGCCACCGCGGCCGCCATGAAGAGCGCGTCAGCGCTCCGGAACTCGCGCCGCAGGACCGCTAGCATTTCCCGCGCGCTCTCGACGTCGATGCGCCGCACGCCGGCGGGCGTCTCCAAGGCCACCGGACCGGCGACCAGCGTCACCGCGCAGCCACGGCGCGCTGCCTCGGCCGCGATCTCGAAGCCCATCTTCCCGCTCGACGCATTCGACAGGAAGCGCACCGGGTCGACCCACTCCCGGGTCGGGCCGGCGCTCACCAGCACCCGCAGCGGCGCCCGCGGGCTCATTGGCGCGCGAGGGCGGCCTCGACGGCGCGCACCAGCTCGGCGAGCTCCGGGAGGCGCCCCTTGCCCTCGTCACCACAGGCCATGTGGCCCGTGCCCGGCTCTAGCACCTGCCAGCCGTCGCCGCGCAGGGTGGCGAGGTTCCGCACGATGGGCGGCGAGGCGAGCATGCGGGGATTCATGGCCGGGGCGATGAGCCGCGGGCGTCCGGCCGGCAGGGCCAGCGCGACGGTGCTGGCGAGGTCGTCGGCGAGGCCCAGCGCGAGGCGCGACAGCAATCCGGCGCTCGCCGGCGCGACCAGCACAAGCTCGGCCCAACTCGCCAGCGCGATGTGGTCCATCGCCCCCCGCCGCTGGGGCCCGTACTCGTCGACCGACGCGGGCTGGCCCGTGACGGCCTCGAACAGCTGGGGGTTCACCAGCATCGCCGCCCGGGGGGTGAGCACGCAGCGCACCTCGTGACTGGCCTGAGCCAGCTTGCTGGCGAGGTCGCAGGCCTTGTAGACGGCCACCGAGGCGCCGGCGCAGAGCAGGATACGGGCCATGGTCGCGGGGCTTTCCTTGGCGCGGGGAACGGGGACGGCGGGCTACTCGAGTCCGACCAGCGAGCGGATCTGGCGCAGCGCGCTCTCGAGGTCGTCGTTGATGACGACATGATCGTACTTCACGCGCTCGCGGTATTCGTCCTCGGCCTTCTTGAGGCGCCGCTCGACCACCTCCGGCGCGTCGGTCCCGCGCCCGACGAGGCGCCGACGCAGGGTCTCGAAATCCGGCGGGGCCACGAACACGTACAGGCCCGGCTCGCCGAGCGCCTTGAGCTGGTTGGCGCCCTGCACGTCGATCTCGAGCAGGAACACCTCGCCGCGGGCGAGCGCCTCCTCCATCGGGCGGCGCAGGGTGCCGTAGAGGTTGCCGTGCACCTCGGCGTGCTCGATGAACGCGCCTTCGCGGATCAGCTGGCGGAACTGCTCGGGATTGATGAAGTGGTAGTCGCGGCCGTCGACCTCGCCCTTGCGCATCGGGCGCGTCGTGGCGGAGATCGAGAAGCGCATGCGCGCATCCTCGAGCAAGCGGCGGCAGAGCGTGCTCTTGCCGGCGCCCGACGGGCCGCTCATCACCACCATCTGGCCCTTGCGGGGAAGCGGCTCGCGGCTCGTCACGGGCTACTCTACGTTCTGCACCTGCTCGCGCAGGCGCTCGATCTCGGTCTTGAGCTCGACCACCGCGTGGGCGACCTCGGCGTCGTTGCACTTGGAGCCGATCGTGTTGGCTTCGCGCAGGAACTCCTGCACGAGGAAATCGAGCTGGCGACCGACGGGCGCGCGCTTCGCGCACAGGGCCTGCAGCTGGCCGAGGTGGCTCGCGAGCCGCGTGAGTTCCTCGGTCACGTCGAGCCGATCGGCGATCAGCGCGATCTCGCGCGCGAGGTCGGCGGGCGCGAGCGTCGAGCCGGGGCCGAGCAGCTCCGCCACGCGCTTGTGCAAGTTCTCCTGATGCGTGCGCACGACGAGCGGCATGCGCGCACGAATGCGCTCGACGATTCCAGAGATCAGTGCGCCGCGCTGCGCGAGATCGCGCGCCAAGGCCGCACCTTCGCGCTCGCGCATCTCGCCGAGCGCGTCGAGCGCCGCGTCGACGGCCGCGAACAGCACCTGCCGCGCCGCCGCGATGGCCGCCGAGTCGGGCGCGCTGTGGAACACGCCGGGCAGGCGCGCGATGTCGTCGATGCCGAGCTTGGCGCCGAGGCGCAACTCGCCGTTGAGTTTCTCGAGCAGCTCCCGATAGCGGCTCGCGAGCGCGAGGTCGAGCTCGATCGGCGCGAGCGCCACGCCAGAGTCCAGCGACACGTTCAGGTTGACAGCGCCGCGCTCGAGCCGCTCGCGCACGCGCGCCTCGACCTCGGGCTCGAGGGCGCCGAGCTCGTCGGGAAGCCGCAGCTTGAGCTGCAGGAACTTGTGGTTCACCGCGCGCACTTCCGCGCGCAGCGCCAGCCCCCTCTCGCTCCGACTGGCGGAGCCGAAGCCGGTCATCGAGCGCATCGGGGGGCTAGCTCGCCTTCACCGCACCGGGGCGGCTGCCGGGCTTGATCGCGGGCCCATGGGTCCCGGCCGCGCACAGCGGGCACTGCTCGGGCAGCCACGACTGCACATCGACCTGCGCCAAGCAAGTGAAGGGCAGTCCGTCCTGATCGAACGGGTTCGCGCTGCCGGAGCGGTTGACGATCGACGCGACGCCGACGGGGACCGCCCCATAGCTGCGCAAGACTTCGAACACCTCGCGGCAGCTGCCACCAGTCGTGAGCACGTCCTCGACCACGAGCACGCGCTGGCCGGGCTCGAGGTGGAAGCCGCGCCGCAGCGCGAACTTCTCGTTGACACGCTCGGTGAAGAACGAGTTGAGACCGAGCGCGCGCGCGACCTCGTGGGCCCACGTCACGGCGCCCATGGCGGGCCCGATCACGATGTCTGCGGTCACGTCGAGCTTGGCCCCGACGGCCTGCGCAAGTTGCTCTGCCTTGCGCGGGTCCGCGAGCAGCAGCGCGCACTGGAAGTAGCGGTTGGAGTGGCGACCTGACGAGAGCAGGAAGTGGCCTTCCAGCATCGCATTGGTGCGCCGGAACAGGTCGAGGACTTGTTCCTGATTCATGGCGCTACTGGTTCGACGGCGGAGTCTGGGAATCGGCCGGGGCCGGAGCGCCCGCGTCGGCGGGAGCCGGCGCGAGACTCGGGCTCGGGATCGAGTCGATCGCCGACTGCGGCGTCTTGTTCATGACGTGGATCACGAGCGCGGCGCCGAGGAAAACGGCCGCGGTCCAAGTCGTGAAGGTGTTGATGCCCTTGGAGCCGGGTCCGAAGGTCTCGCGACCGTGGACGCCGAGCGCCTCACCGAAGCCGCCGCCGCGACCTTCCTGCAGGAGGACGACGACGATCAACACGATCGCCGCGAGGACGAAGAGGATGTAGCAGAGGACGGTGAGGATCGACATGGACGGAAAGGAACGAGTGGCGTGCGCCTGCGGGGAGAGCGAGCGGTGGGACTCTAGTGAAAGCGGACGATTCCGAGGAAGGAATCGACCTTGAGGGAAGCTCCCCCGACGAGCGCGCCGTCGACGTCCGGCGCGGCCATCAGGGTCGAGATGTTATCGGGCTTGACGCTGCCGCCGTACTGGATGCGCACGGTTTGGGCCAGTCGCGCATCGTACAGGCCGCCGAGCACCCCGCGAAGGTGGGTGTGGGCGGCGCCAGCCTGCTCGGGGGTGGCGTTGCGGCCCGTGCCGATGGCCCAGACGGGCTCGTAGGCCACGGTGACCCGGCCGAGCTGGTCGCCGGAGAGGCCCTTGAGGCCGGCGGTGAGCTGGCGGCCGATGACCTCGTCGGTGCGGTTCGAGTCGCGCTCGTCGAGTTTCTCCCCCACGCACAGCACCGCCGACAGGCCGGCCGAGAGGGCGCGCTGGAGCTTGCGGTTGCAGAGCTCGTCGCCCTCGCCGTAGAGGTGGCGGCGCTCGCTGTGGCCGACGAGCACGCAGGTGGCGCCGATGTCGACGAGCATCTCGGCCGAGACCTCGCCGGTGAAGGCGCCGTTCTTCTCGTCACACAGGTTCTGGGCGCCGACCTTGATGCCGGACCCCGCGAGCGCGCGCACGACCTCGTCCAAGTAGACGAAGGGCGGGAACACCGCGACGTCGCGCTCGGCGAGCACGCTGGCGGAGAGCGCGTCGCGCAGGGAACGCGCCAGATCCAGCGCGCCCTTGCGGTCCAAATTCATCTTCCAGTTGCCGGCGAGGAACGGCTTGCGCGTCATCGGACGATCTCTACCAAGGTCGAGAGGCGCTTGCCGTCGAGGTTCGCGAGGGCCTGCGCATCGGCCGCGATGCGTGCGAATTCGTCGAGAGAAATGGCCTGATGGCCATCGCAGTGCGCCTCGCTAGGTGCGGTGTGCACGTCGACCATGATGCCGTCGGCGCCCGCCGCGAGGCCCGCGCGCGCGAGGGCGCGCACAATGTCCGCGCGACCGGCTGCGTGGGACGGGTCGACGATCACCGGCAGGTGCGTCATGCGCTTGAGCGCCGCCACCGCGCCGACGTCGAGCACGTTGCGCGTCGAGGGATCGAAGCCGCGGATGCCGCGCTCGCACAGGATCACGTGCGGGTTGCCGCCGGCGAGCACGTACTCTGCCGCGAGGCAGAACTCGCGCAGAGTGGCCGAGAAACCGCGCTTCAGCAGCACCGGCTTGCGCAGGCGGCCGACCTCCGCGAGGAGCGCCGAGTTCGCCATGTTGCGCGAGCCGATCTGGATCAGGTCGGCGACCTCGGCCACGGCTTGAACGTCGCGGGTGTCGAGTACCTCGGTGACGATCGCGAGGCCCGTCTCTAGCTTGACGCGGGCGAGCATCTCGAGCCCGCGCTCCCGCGCGCCTTGGAACGAGTAGGGCGAGGTGCGCGGCTTGTAGGCGCCGCCGCGCAGCACGGTCGCGCCGCGGGCGCGCACGCCGCGCGCGATCTCCAGCAGGCGCGCCCCGTTCTCGACCGCGCAGGGGCCGGCGATCACGGTGGTGTGCCCGGCCCCGAATCGACCGTCCCCGACCCTCACGAGGGTGTCAGACTGCCCGGGGCCACGCTGGAACAGCTCGCGGGCGTCCCCGGCGTCGAGAATGGCGTCGACCCCCACCAAGTCCTCGAACCGGGAACGGTGGTCGGGCCCCCCGCGGCCGGTGAGATCGAGCAGGTCTCGCCGGGGCTCGAGGATTCGGACGTCGTAGCCCAGCTCGCGGGCCAGCGCCAGCACGGCAGCGAGTTCGGGCTCGGGCAGGTTCTTGCGGAGGCGGACGAGCATGGGCTGGGCAGAGCGGGCTTTCCCGATCATCCAAAGGGGCCAACAGTATAGATACGTCTTTTCTCGCTCACAATCTGCCCCGCAACAGCCCGCCGGGGCCGAAAATCGTCACCCCAGGCGCACGGGCGCGCCGTGAGCGGGCCAAGCCCGCCGGCGGCCCTCTCGGCGCTCGCCCAAGCCGTCTCCGGCGGCGCCCAATAAACCTGAAATCGCTGGTATCGTCCGCGGGCCTTCGCGCTAGTGTCTCCTGTGGTCTGTCGTGAAAGTTTCGCTCGCGCCATCTCCGGATAAGGGATACCGCATGGACTTCCAACGCTTCCGTCGTCTGGCCCTCGCCATGACGTTCGTGGCCTCAGTCGGGGTCCCGGCCAGCGCCCTGCCGGGGTGATGAACGGGCCGCGGTGGGGCGAGTTCGCCCCCGTCCTTTCAGCCTCCGGCCGGTCCCCCGCCTCCCAGTGGCGCCGGTCCCGCCTCGGGTGGAGCCAGCCTGCCTGAGGTGCTGCGCGGTCCGACCGCGAAGAGCGTCCTCAAGCTGACTTGGGACTACCCGACCTACAGGGCGCCCGAGGTGCAGGACGACGGCCGCTCCAAGGCCGCGAGCGCGCGGCGAGCCCTGAGCCGCGAGGAGGCTCTCGCCTACATCGCCGGGAAGGACCCGCGCCCGCTGCTCGTGCTGCGCGAGTGCAAGACGTGCAACGGCACGGACGACGCGCTGCTCAGCCGCGGCAAGGTCGACAACGAGCGCACCTTCCTGCTCTCGCGCTGGTTCCACTGCGTCAAGCTGCCCGTCGACGTGCTGGAGAAGGATCACCCCTTCCACAACCTGTTCGACGACAAGGACCCCGAGCATATGTACCTCGGCACCGTCGATGGCAGCCTGCGCAAGGCGCTCGAGAGCGAGCGCTCGCGGGTCGAGCTGTGGGACGCGATGACCGAGGTGCTGCGCGGTTCCTACCAGCGGGAGCCCGATTCGACGGTCAAGAAGATGCAGAAGCTGATCGACGAGTTCGATCGCGCCGACGAGCAGCTGCTCGCGGCCGAGAAGCGCATCGACGCGCTGCTCGAAAGCGAGGGACCCGACTCGAAGAAGCTCAAGAAGGCGAAGGACGAGCTCGATAGCGCCCGCAAGCAGCGCGATGAGGTCTTCCGCTCGCTCGATCAGGCCACCGCCGAGCTCAAGCTGCGCAAGCCGCAGCCCAAGGTCGAGGCGGGCAAGGCCGAGCCGGCGACACCGGCGGGCAAGTGACCCGGACGCGCGGCACGCGCTAGTCTGGTCAATTATGAAGGATCGCACGCAGGGCGGCCGACGCACGTCGTGGGCCGCCTTGCTCACGTTCCTCGCGCTCGTGCTGGCATCGACGCCGGCGCGTGCGCAGGACACCTCGCTCGAGGAGTTCGAAGAGGTCGATCCCTACACCAAGGGCGATCCGGCCGCGCTCGAACGGCTCGGCATCGTGCGCACGGGCTCGATGCCGTGGACCGAGACGCACACCAGCGACGGCGTGCGCGAGACGCTCGGCGGCGTGCCGGTGATCTTCCTCGAGACCGCGCACTTCCGCATCGCGTCGACGCTTGAGAGCTACAAGCCCAAGGGCGACGCGATCGAGAAGGAGCTGCTCGAAGCGGAGTTCGCGGCGCTGAAGAAGCGCCTGCGTGGCTTCAAGGCGCCGACGAAGCTCGACCCGTGGCTGCGCGCGCACCTGTACGCGCAGCGCTGCGAGCGGCTCTACGCCGACTTCACGCGCGCCTTCGGGCTCAAGGAGGAGGACTTCCTCTCCCTCGAAGCGAAGGCCAAGGAGGGGCGGTCCATGGGACAGGGCCCGTACCTCGGGCAAAAAAACAAGTACACCGTGCTCGTGACCGAGAGCACGAGCGCCATGTCGCGCTACCTGAAGTCGCACTTTCAGGTCGAGCTCGAGTACAGCTACCGGGCCCAGTGGCCCGACGGCTACTTCCTCGGCATCAACTTCGAGGCCTTTCGCCAGAACGGCCGCGAGTTCGACGTGTGCCTGCACACGGCGCTCATCGGCGCACTCGCGCAGAACCTGCTCGACGGCTACCGCGACTCGCGTCAGGCACCGCCCAACTGGCTGCGCTACGGGCTCGCGCACTGGTTCGCGCGCAAGATCGATACGCGCTGGAACCAGTGGAACGCCGGCGGCACCGGCGACCTCGAGGCTGAAAAGCTGCACATCTGGGAGCCGCGCGTGTACGGGCTCGTCAAGAACGAGGCCTGCACGAGCTGGGCGAAGATGATGGGCTGGAAGGGCTACGAGGACATCCAGCCGCGCGAGCACATGATCGCGTGGGCCGCGGTCGACTGGATGCTCACGGCACGGGCAGACACGGCCCGGACGCTCTTGTTCGAGCTAGCCGAGCCGGTGAACGACTACGGGCCGGAGCGTCCGGCCAAGCTGCTCGCGCAGCAGGAGCGCGCGTTCCAAAAAATCTGGAACCAGACGCCCGCCGAGCTCGACAAGGCCTTCGGAGCGTGGGTGCTGAAGACCTATCGCAAGTGAGCGCAGGCAGCGCGACCCGCGAGGAGCGCGCGAGCGCGGGGACTGCTAGATTGCACCGCGCGTGAGACGACTGACGATCTTCCTGTCGCTCGCGGTACTCGCCGCGTCGCTGTGCGGCTTCCTCGCCGCGCGCGTGGCGCGGGCGCGCCAGACCCTGCCGTCGTTCACACCCTCGCGGCCGCCGGATCTGCCCGAGCTGGTCGCCCCGCTCGGCGACGTGCGCCTCGCGGGTCGCGTGCTCGACCCCGATGGCAAGGGGCTCGCCGCCGTGTCCGTGTACCTGCGCTGCGCTTCCGTCCCCCACTGGACCGAGACCGATGCCGAGGGCCGTGTCGCGCTCGAAGGTCTCGTCGAGGGCGAGCTCGACGTGATCCTGCTCGCGTGGGGTCGCGCGCCGGCGCGCGTGAAGGCGCGCCCGGGCGAAGTCGAGTTCGTGCTGCCGCCGATCGCGCCGCCGCCGCAACCACTGCCGGCCCTCGAGGTCGCGCCGCTGGTGGGCCGCCTCGCCCATCCGCTGCGCGGCAACTGGCAAAGCGTGGCTGGCTACGAGCTCGTGTTCGCGCCGCTGGATCCGCCCATGCGCGTGGGCACCACAGTCGAGCGTCGCCTACCGGCCGATGCGCGCGGTCTGATCGCGCTCGAGGATCTCGCGCTCGGCTCCTATGCGCTGCGGGTGGTGCCGACCTGGGCCGCGGGGAGCGACTGGCCCGACCTCGCCCATCCCTCCTACGCGCGTCTACAGCACGAAAAGGACAGCGGCGGGCTCGTCGTCGTGCTCGCGGTCGGCGCGCTGGACGTGCGGGTCAGCGGCACCTCCGGTCTGCCGCTCGAGGGCGCACTTGGGCTGCTCACTCCCAGGGACGAGCCCGCGCGCGTCTGGCCGCCGCAGGCGAGCGACGCCGAGGGGCGACTGCGCTTCCTCGACCTGCCGCCCGGCGCCTATGCGCTCGTCGTGCGCGCCGGCGAGGCAGAGTCGCGCTCCGAGTTCGAAATCGAGTCCGGCCGTGTCAGCGCGATCGAGGTCGGACCGCTGGCGATCCGCAAGCGCTGAGGGCCGAGCCGCCGGACATGGAGCGGTTCGCGCGCGCGCGTCTGGGCCTTTGGCACCGCAGGGACTCGCGGTGCCGGCTGGTAGGCTAGTCCTCGATGCAGCCCGTGTACCTCAACTACGCCGCAACGTCGCCGCTTCGAAGCGCGGCGAGCGCGGCGCTGCTACCGTTTCTCGAGCGAGACTGCGGCCACCGGAGCGCGCGCCATCCGCTCGGCATGCCCACCGCTGAGGCCATCGGGAGGGCGCGGGACGAGGTCGTGCAGGCGCTTTTCGTCGAGCCGCGACAAGTCACGTTCACCAGCGGCGGCACGGAAGCCGCCAACCTCGCCGTGCTCGGGCTGGCGCGCGCAGCGCGAACGCGCGGACGGCACGTGCTCGTCGGTGCGACCGAGCGCAGCTGCCTCCGCGCCTGCGCCGCGGAGCGCGCGCGCGAAGACTTCGATTTCGAGCGCGTTTTGCTGGACGCCACGTGCGAGGTCGATCGCGCGGGCATCGCCGCGCGCGTGCGCGCCGACACGGCGCTCGTCACGCACATGCCCTTGAACAACGAGACCGGCATGGTGACGCCGACCGCCCGCATGGTGAAGCTCGCGCCCTCGCGTGCCCCGGCCGGGCGCATCGCGGTCGATGCCGTGCAGGCCTTCGACAAGCTCGACAGCGCGCTCGCCGAACTCGACGTCGACGCGCTGTTCCTGAGCGCACACAAGCTCGGCGGCCCCAAGAATGCGTGCGCACTGTTGCTCGCACCGGGCGTGAGCTGCACGCCGGTGCTCCACGGCGGCAGCCAAGAACATGGCCTGCGACTGGGCACGGAAAACGTCGCGGCAATCGTCGGGTTCGGTGTCGCCGCGCGTCTCGCCGAGGGACAGCGGATGCCGTTGCTCCCGCGCCTGTGCGAGCTGCGCGCAGGCTTCCTCGAACGGCTCGCGGACCTCTCCGGACTGCGCATGATCGAGAGCGCGATCGCGCAACAACCGGGCGTCCCCGCGCTCGCGATTCCGGGGGCGCCCGCCGAAATCCGCATGCACCACTTCCCGCAGCGCGGCGTGTTCGTCTCCGCCGGTGCTGCGTGCCAGTCGCACGCGCGAGCTCAGTCTGGGCCTGCGAGCCATCGGGCTCGACGACGACTCGATCCGGCGCATGCTGCAGCTGTCCCGCGGGCCAACCATGACGATCGAGGACGTCGAGCGAGCGGCGCAGGCGTTGCTCGACGTCTCGTGCGAGCTCAAGCGCGCCGTGTCGTGAAGCTCCAGAGCATTTCGCAGGCTCTCGAAGCCGTGCTCGTGCACTGCGGCGAGCTCACGCTCAAGTGCAGGAACCGGCTCGACTTCGAGAATGCGCGCGCGCGCAATGTGCGCCGCGAGCCGGGCCTTGGCAGTCTGCCGGTCGGGACGCTCGGCCGCGCCCTGTGCCTCGTGTCGAGCAGGATCGACTCGCCGGTCGCGGCTTGGATGGTGATGAAGCGCGGCTGCGAGCTGGTCGTCGTCGCGTTCCGCTCGCCGCCGTGCACCGGGCAGAGCGTGGTGAGCAAGGCGATGGACCTCGTGCATGTGCTCGGGCGCTGGCAGCGCAGCGCTCGCCTGTACGTCGTGCCGTTCGCGCCTGTGCAGGACGCGCTGCGCGACGCGGGCGCCGAGGCATGCCGCTCCGTGCTCTACCGCCGCATGATGCCCCGCATCGCCACGCACATCGCCGTGCTGGAGCGCGCGAGCACCCTCGTCACGGGCGAGTCGGTCGGCCAAGTCGCGAGCCAGAAGCTCGAGAATCTCGCCTGCCTCGAGCACGTCGCCGGCCTGCACGTGCTGCGACCGCTGGTGACCTTCGACATGCAGGGGACGATCGCGCTCGCCGAGCGCATCGACACCTACGCGCTGTCGAGCGTGCAGGAGGCCGACTGCTGCCTGCTGTTCCTGCCGCGCCATCCGGTGCTGCGCGGGAGCATCGCCACCTGCGGGGAGATCGAGGCGCGCGTCGACATCGAAGCGCTCGTCGCCGCCGCACTGGCCGTGACGGAGCCCAACAACTTCGGCCCCACCGCGCGCACGCGCAAGGTGAGCACGTGAACCGCACCACGGCGCTGTTCGTCGCGCTGGCGATCCTCCTCGGCCACGCGCTCGCGATCCACAAGAACGCGTTCAACGAGATCGCGCCGCCCTTCGACATGGCCTACGTGGCCTTCCGCGTAGCGCGCAACTTCGTGCAGGGCGGCGAGTTCGCGTGGCAGTCGGGCAGCTTCGGGCTCGACAGCTACCCGTCGGTGCTGTGGGTCGGCGTGGCCGCGATCGGCGAGCGCCTCTACATGCCCGTGAACGAGCTGTGCCAGGCCGTCGGCTTCGCCGCCGCGCTGGCCTGCGTGCTCGTGCTCTCGCGCTTCAGCGCCGAGCGCCTCGCGGGTGTGATCGCTCCGCTGCTCTTCGTCGTCTCCGGAGGAGTCGCGTCGGCGGCGCTCAGTGGACTGGAAACCTCGCTGCTCGCGCTGTGGATCCTCGTCGCGTTGCTCGCCTACGAGCGCGGGCGCCCGCGCACGATGGCCGTGGGCCTCATACTCGCCGCGCTGACGCGCCCGCAGGGGCTCGTGTTCGCGCTGCTGCTGCTCGCGGTCGAGGTCGGGCGGCGCACGCGTGCCCGCGGGCGTGAATCCCGCCCGACGATGTGGCTTGCCTTCGCCGCGCCGCTCGCAATCGGGCTCGGCATGGCGCTGCTGCGGCACTCCGCCACGGGTCGCTACCTCTCGGCTTGGGACGAGATGGTGCTCGCGCTGCGACCGCGCGCCTTCCGCGAGGGACTCGACTACTTGCTCGATTTCACGCTCGCGTCGGGCAACGCGTTCCTGTTCGCATTCCCGCTGTGGTATCTCGTGCGCGGGGCTCTCTCTGGACTGGGCGTACGCGCCTGCGTGCTGACCTTGAGCTGGGCCGCGATGGTGGCGCTCGGTGGCGGCGGCTCGCTGCCGTTCTTCGAGGCCATGACGCCGATCCTCGCCGTGCTGCTGATCGCGGTCCAGGAGGCGATGCAGACGGCACTCGACTCGCGCCGACGCGGGTGGCCGCAGGTGACGTGGGTCCTGTTCGCGCTCGGGATCGGTGGCGCAGCGCTGGCGAGCAAGTTCCCGTCGGACGCGGAGGGCGTCGGCGTCGAGGGACTGCACCGACGCTGGATGGAGCCGCGGACCCAAGCGCGCTTTGGCTACCTCGAGCTCAACGGACGCATGGGACTCGCAGAGGAGCTGCAAACCACCGAGCGCCTGCGCGAGATCGGGATCTTCCTGCGCGACCACACGCCGCGCGACGCGACGGTCCTGTCCCCGTGGCCCGGCGCGATCGGCTACCTGTCGCGACGCGACGTGATCGACCCGCTCGGGCGCACGACGCCGCCAGTCGGCGAGATGCTGACGCGCGCTTGGGAAGGTCGGCCGCGCGCCGACGTGGGCAGGGCGCTCACCGAGCGACCCGACTACATCGTGCCCACGATCCGCTTCGGGACGACCCCACCGACCGCGCAGATGATCGCCGCGGCTTGGGTCACCTCGCTCGACGACCAGTCGCACAAGCCGCAGCGCGCCGTGGGCCTGCGCGCCCAGATGGCGGACTACGAGCTGGTCACGGTGCCCGTGCTCGATCGTAACTCGCGCGAGGGCGTGTTCCCTGAAGACCACTTCTATCTGATGCGCCGCCGCGATCTCGGGCTCTCGCCGCGGCTCGAGATCGCGCTCGACGCTGGCCGACTGCGCGTGCTCGCCCGGCATCGCTCGCACCCGCAGCTCGTCGACCTGCGCATCCAGCTCGTCCAGGTGGACGGCACCACGCTCACGCTCCGGCCCGATGGCGGCACCGACCTGGGCAGGGAAACGGTGGCGCGCGCGCAGCTGCTGCTCGCGGGGAGCGGCGAGCGCGCGCTCACGCTCCTCGACGTGCAGCTCGACCCACGGCTCGAACTCGCCGAGGCGCGCGCCGTGCTGCGCAACCCGCGCGCGAGCGGAGACTCCATCTTCTCGTTCGCGAGCTCCGAGGCGGTCGCAACGCCGCGCGTCCGCTAGGCGGTCTCCGCGCGCGGCGAACGTCGTCGCCGCTCAGGGGATCTCGTAGCGCTTGAGCTTGCGGTACAGCGTGCTCTTGCCGACCTTGAGCAGCTTGGCGGCCTTGAGCTTGTCGTTGCCCGTCGCGGCGAGCGCGCGCTCGAGGCACTTGCGCTCGTAGTGATCGAGGCTGATCGGATCGTCCGCGCCGATCTCGCCCGGACGCTGCCCGAAGGCACCGGCCGGAGCGGCGGCGGGCACGAGCTGCGCCGCGGCGGCCGCGAGGACCGGCGGCATGCCGGCGGGACGCATCGCAGGACGCGCGGAACGCGTCGGCGTGATCTCCACATCCGCGGCGGCGGCATCGCCATCTCGCAGGGCGGCCGGCAGGTGCTCGACCTCGATCGTCGCGCCGCTCGTGCGCCGCGCCGCGCGCTCGAGGGCGGACTTGACCTCGGCGACGTTGCCCGGCCAACGGTGCGCGCGCACACGCTCGAGAGCCGCAGGGGCGAGCTCGAGACGGGCGCGGCCCGCGCTCGCGAGGCGCAGGAGGTACGCGACGAGAGGCTCGAGGTCCTCGGGGCGCTCGCGCAGGGGCGGGACGATCATGACGCTCGCAGCGAGCGCGCGCAGCAGCTCGACGTAGAAGCTGCCGGCGGCCACGGCTTGGTTGAGATCGACGCGCGTCGAGACGATCACGCGCATCTCGGTCGTCTCGGTGCGCTCGCTGCCGGCGCGGGTGACGACGCCCTCGCGCAGGGCGCGCAGCAGCTTGCGCTGCAGCGGGAGCGGCAGCAGCTCGATATCCTCGACGAACACGGTGCCCTTGCCGAGCTGGAGCGCACCGGGGCGATCGCTCGCGCCCTCGAAGGCGCCGCGGACCGAGCCGAACAGCTCGGTCTCGAGGTTCTCGGGTGACAGGCCGCCGCAGGCGACCGCCAGGAACGGGTGGCCGGAGTTCGCGCCGCAGAAGTGCAGCGCGCGGGCGAGGTGCTCGCGTCCCGAGCCGGTCTCCCCGACGAGCAGCACCGGCACGGCGCTGTCGCACAACTCGCGCACCTCGTTGCGGATGCGGCCCATGGCCGGGCTCGAGCCGACCAGGCTCGACATGCCGTACGCGAGGCGAGCGACCTCCAGCAGCGCGGGCAGCTGCTGGCGCGGCAGGGTGTATTCCGCGAGGCGAGCGACCTCGTTGCCGACCTTGCGTTGGGCGAGGTCGACGAGCAGCACGACGCGCTCTCCGCCCTGGGCCCCGGGACGGCTCGCCAGCGGCACGACCGAGGCGAGGATCGCGCGCGCAGCGCGGCCGTTGCGCGCCGGCAGGTCGAAGCGCAGGCCGTCGCGCGGGTCGACGCTGGCGTCGCGCGCGAAGGCCTCGAGGCCGCTCGACGGGGCGAGCTTGCCGAGACCCCGGCCCTCGACCTCGAAGCCGAACAGGTCCGCGGCGCCGCGGTCGGCGGTGCGCACGAGGCCTTCCTCGTCGACGACTAGCACGCCATCGGGGCGCGCGACGATCGGGGCGGGCACGGACTCGCTCGCCTGCTTGCGGGCCGGCTTCGCGGGCTCGACCGCCGCGGCGCTGCGCTCGGCCTGCATGCGGCGATTCTGCTCGGCCAGCGTGCGCTGGATGCCGAGCACTTCATCGAGCTCGGCCTTTTTGCGCAGGAACACCTTGAGCATGTGCTCGAGCACCGGCAGATCGGACTTCACGAGGCAGGCGTCCGCGCCCGCCTCGTAGCCGGCGACGAACTCCTCGCGGCTCGGGCCCTTGCCAGAGAGCACGATCGGCACGCCGAAGTTCTTCGGATTCTGGCGCAGGCGGCGCACGACCTCGACACCGCCGATGCCGCTCTTCAAGACCGCGTCGACCACGATCATGTCGAAGCGCGTCTCGCGCGCGAGCGCGATGCCCTGGGCGCCGCTCTCGGCCGACGTGACCTCGAAGCCAGCCTCCTTCAGGCGGCTCGCCATCACCAGTCGGGTCGCGGTCTCGTCGTCGATGAGGAGCAGATGCGTCACGGGAGTCCTCAGGCGGTGCAGGGAGCTTGCGCTACGCTCTGCGGACGAGAGCGAAGGGCGGGATAGTGGCAAACGGAACGGAGTACCTCCACGCAGAGATTCCCGAGGATAGGGACTTCCCTGCGATCGAGAAGGCGTTGGCGGAGCAGGTCGGGGTGTCGGACCCGCTGCGGCGCGCAGAGGCGCTGCGTCGGCTGCTGGGGCCGGCGCTCGGGCGGCAAGCGGCGGAGCTCGCGGCTCTGCGCGCCCGGGCGACCGAGCGCTTCCCCACGGGCTGGCTGCGCTGGCTCACCCGGCGGGGTCTGGAGCAATCGACCCGCGAGGCGGTGGCGAGGGAGCGGGCGCGGCGAATCCTGCGCGTGGCAGCGGGCTGCACGGTGTTCGACGGGACGAGCGGCCTCGGCGCCGACGCTCGGGCCGTCTCGGAAATGGGAATGACCGTGGTCGCGGCCGACCGGGACACGCCGGTCGCGCGCTGCGCGCGCGCCAATCTGGCAGGATCCCCGTCGCCCCATGTGGCGCTCGTGGCCGATGCGCTGGCGCCGCCGCTGCGGCCGGACGCGGCGCTGTTCCTAGTGCTCGACCCCGACCGGCGCGCCGAAGGTGCGCGCGAGCTCGATCCAGAGCGCTGGTCGCCGCCGCTCTCCGCATTGCTGACGCTGGCCGGGCGCTTCCGCGGCGCGTGCATCAAAGTCTCTCCGGCGTTCGACATGGCGGGGCTGGGGCTGGGGCTGGCGGATCCCTCGCGGTTGCTGGCGCAGTGGGTCAGCGATCGCGGGGATCTGTGCGAAATGAACCTGTGGACAGGGGTCGGTGCAGGCGCGGAGGCGGGGCTGCGGGAGGCGGTCGCGCTCGGCCCGGACGGCAGCGCGACACGCCTCGTCGGGGTCCCCATCCCAGCGGCAGCCCGCCTATCGGAAATTTCTTCCGGGAACTGTTGGCTAATGGACCCGGATTCCGCGGTCGTGCGCTCGGGGCTGGTGGGAAATCTAGCCCGCGAACACGGCCTCCATGCCGTGGACCCGCACCTCGCGTATCTGATCGGGTCGGGACCGGTCGCCACCCCGCTCGCCAAGGGCTGGCGCATCCTCGACCACGTGCCCGCCGATGCGCGCAAGGTGCGCGAGAGCCTGACGCGGCTCGGTTTCGGGCCCGTCGAGGTCCGCAAGCGCGGTCATTCCGAGCCTGCCGAGGTTCTGGCCGCCAGTTTCCGCGGCCGCGGCGACCGGCGCGGTCTAGTGGCCGTCGCGCGCACCGAACAGGGCCATCGGGCCTTCGTACTCGAGCCCGACCGCGCGCCGAGGTCGACTACGCCGACCCTGCAGGATCCGCGTTCCTGACCCCGCCAAGGCCGCTTTCTGGACCGGTCTGGTGGGCGATGAGGGGATCGAACCCCCGACATCCTCCTTGTAAAGGAGGCGCTCTGACCGCTGAGCTAATCGCCCCTTGACACCCCTTGTACCCTAGTAGCTGGGTTCGTGGGTAGGAACGCTCTCTAGTTCCCCGCAGCCTCGCTTCACTCGCCCCAGCTCGGCCTCCGACAAAGCGCTCAACTAGGGCTCCCCAGTCCGCTCCCCCTCTGGGCGACCAGAGCTTCGCAACCCTCCAACCCGTTTTGCCCGTCATGCGCATCGCAGTCATCGGTACAGGATACGTCGGTCTCGTCGCGGGCACCTGCTTTGCGGAGAGCGGCAACAACGTCATCTGCGTCGACGTGGACGAGCGCAAGATCGCCCGTCTGAAGGCCGGCGAGGTCCCGATCTACGAGCCGGGCCTCGAGGAGCTGCTCAAGCGCAACGTCCACGACGGTCGCCTGCACTTCACCACCAACTATGTCGAGGCCATCCCCAAGGCGCAGGTCGTGTTCATCGCGGTCGGCACGCCCCCGGGCGAGGACGGCGCCGCGGACCTGAAGTACGTGCTCTCGGCCGCCAAGTCGATCGCCCAGCACATGACCGGCTACACGGTCATCGTCGACAAGTCGACCGTCCCCGTCGGCACCTCCAAGAAGGTCGCCGCCGCGGTCGCCGCTAACACGAAGCAAGAGTTCGACGTCGTGTCGAACCCCGAGTTCCTGAAGGAAGGCGC
>SXGT01440510.1_pt1 | contig 21394 bp, 18 predicted proteins | sample 3176221 | NCBI WGS metagenome assembly SXGT01 (sample SAMN11356862, study PRJNA531348) | freshwater metagenome | isolation source: freshwater sample F1-120 | place: China: Fuxian Lake, Yuxi | collected 2017-12-25
GCTCATTGTCATTATTGGCGGCACATTATTTGTGATGGCCAAACGTTCGCACGACCACGAGGGTGAACACGGGGCCCTTGCTCTTATCATGGGAGGTGTTATCCTGCTGTTCTTCTACGGTTTATTTTATCGAGGGCTGACTTTATTTAACTAAGTCCTCTGCCGTGGCTCGTATGCCTGAATGGATTGTAACTGCAGAGGAGGAAGGAACGCGTATCGATGTGCTGGTCACCACCCGCACGAAGTGTTCGCGCGCTCAAGTACAAAAGATGGTGAAGGCTGGCACGGTTCTTGTGAACCAAAAAACCGTGAAGCCTCACACCGTCGTGTACGCTGGCGACGTCCTGACCTATCCAGGCTCAGCACCCAAAGCCCCTCCTTCTCTTCCCGCTCCAGCCATTCCGGTATTGTTTGAAGATGACCAAGTGGTCGTGATTGATAAACCTGCCGGCATTCAAGTGCACCCAGCGCATGAAGGAGACCGCCGACCAAGTGTTATCACGGAGCTCTTAAAAACACGTAAGGCGTTGAAAAAAATCGGTGGGGCCCTTCTCCGCCCTGGTGTTGTCCATCGGTTAGACAAAGATGTTTCGGGGGTGATGGTCATCGCAAAAACAGAAGAAGCCTTTGAAGAACTCAAGCGACAATTTTCGTCACGAGAAGTCACAAAAGAATACATCGCGCTGGTGTACGGCAAGATACCAAAAGACCATGGAGAAATTACCTTTGCCATTGCACGATCAAAAACACGCGGACGCATGGTGTCGCGACCAGACGGTCAAGAAGGTAAGGAGGCGCACACGGCTTACGAAGTCATAGAGCGTTTCAAAAATTGTACGCTCGTAAAAGTCCGCATCGCCACCGGACGCACACATCAAATCCGCACACACTTCAAAGCCATTGGTCACCCGGTTGTCGGCGACAAGTTGTACTACACAAAACTGGTAAACATCCGCCCCGTTGATCTCGGCCGTTTGTTCTTGCACGCCCATGAGCTCAGCTTCACTCTACCCGGCAGCGAACCACAAACATTCACTTCCGACCTTCCATCTGTACTCTCCGACTTTCTCCTCACACTTCCAAAGACTTAACGTATGGCAAAAATCTTTGTCATCACCGGTCCAAGTGGTGTCGGAAAAACAACCGTGGCGGAACGTCTGCTCGCGCGCATGCCAACACTGAAAAAAGTCGTCACCTGCACCACGCGTCCCATGCGCCCAGGCGAAGTCGATGGAGTCCACTATCATTTCCTCGACACAGACACGTTTCTTCAACTTAAAGAGCAAGGCAAACTCTTCGAGTCTGCTTTTCACTACAACAACCACTACGGCAGTCGTATAGAAGATGTACAAGCGCTTGTCACGGCAGGCTTCCACGTTCTCTTTGTGGTTGATGTGGTCGGTGCCGCAACGATCAAGCGCGAGCATCCGGAAGCTATCACCATTTTCATTGACGCAACGTCCACCGAAGAACTTGTCACCCGTATGGAATCTCGTGACAAAGGCCAAGGGGCAGGCCGAGAAGAACGCATCGCCGCCATCGACCGGGAACGAGCCTACGGTCATGCATGCGACCATCTCGTAATCAATCCAGAAGGCGAACTTGAAACAACGGTAAACACAGTCGCTTCAATCATTCAGGCCGTTTAGCGTCGATCTTGACCAAAAACCGTGGTTCGGCTATCATTCCCGCACATTTAGCAACCTGCGAACGAACGTTGATTTGGCCAAACCTGGCGAAATACGATCCTCTGGCACGGTGAAGTTATAGATATCTATGTCTGACGAACAGACGAGCGTTCCAGAAACAACGCCCGAAGTGACTCCAGAAGTCACACCAGAAGTGGCAGCCGCTCCCGTTGCTGTCGATCCTAAGGCCCTCACCATCGGTGATGTGCGCACAGGAATGACCATTCGTGTCCACGAAAAAATCAAAGATATTTCCCCGAAGGGAGAAGAACGCTCCCGCGTGCAGATCTTCGAAGGTCTTGTCACGGCCATGCGTGGCGCGGGCATCTCTCGCACCATGACGGTACGTAAGGTGAGTGAAGGAGTTGGTGTGGTAAAAATCTACCCAGTGAACTCCCCGGTCATCGCGAAAGTTGAACTCGTCAAAACGGCCAAAGTACGCCGCGCCGTGCTCAACTTCGTCTCCAACACAAAAAATCGCTTCCGCCGCCGCCTCAAGGAAGTCTGGGTCAAATAAAGACCAAAAAACGCCGGCTTACACGCCGGTCGTTTTTATTTCACAAAAATAGCAACAACATTAGGGACCCCTGCCGACCGTACATCCATATCATGCCAACCATTTTCGAGAGACAACCCTGTGGAAGGTCCACCATCAAGATTTCCAGCGATGGTGAACCGTTCGGGTTGCTCGGCCAGCCAGCGAGACAGTTCGTAGAGACTCAACTCCCCACGTTCGGTCACAATAAGATAGTCGTGCCCATTCTCTTGCGAGGCGAGAACGGTTCGTCGGGCGAGCAATCCTGAGTCACGGGAAACCATCGGTTCACCGTTTGCCATCAGTGTGGGGAATGACAGAAATGTGTCGTCAGCAGGTTCATCCATTGGCTCGTTGGGTAAATACCGCAGTGCCAACTTTTCTTCGACGGTTGAAACCGCAAACGTGTAGCCAACAGGATCCTTTTGCTCTTCGACCGTCGGCCAGTTGATCTGACTTTCCATGCCTCCTGCTTCCCAATATCCGGACGATTGGTTGTCTTCTAAAAAGTAGGAACCATTCACCACCAGCGAAGCGCCTGTGGATTCGCGCCAAGCAAGAACAGACTTGGGGTTGTCTGCGTCTGCAAGCAGTCGTACTCGCGCATCATCGGGAATCTGCACAACCAAAAACGTCACTTCCCTTTCTCCGAACTTCCCCGTGCGCCGACTGACACCTTCCGGAACATGCGGTGCAAAAAACCACCAGCCAGCAAATACAGCGGCTCCGGTAACAATCGATACAACGACAAGAAACATCTTATGGACAAACATGCGCTCCTTGTTCTAAGTACACATCCCGGTTTTTTGCTTTCGTTTCCAAACACGATAGAACACGCCGTCCGAGTCGAATCTCGTCGAGGTACTCGAGCAAACGACTAGGAGCAACGAACTCGTACGACGACAGTTCTTTCTCCTGCAATCGAATGGCGGCGATCTGTACCTCTGATAACTCTCCTCCGTCAAAAATGAACATCAAACTCTCTGTTCGTACCCCATCATCCTCCCGATAATCTACACAAAGCAGGCGCCCAACGGGTACATCTAAACCAATCTCTTCCTGTACTTCCCGAAGCATACAGGTTCTCGGCGACTCACCTTTCTCAACCACTCCACCTGGAATTTCCCAATGGTCTTTATACGTTGGCTTCACGAGCAACACTCGCCCCTGCGTATCGAAAAATAACACGCCGGCGCCCATCCGCTTCCCTGGCAACGACTGACAATACACTCGATATTCCTCATCCGATTTCATAGGCACGCTTCCAAAATTTCTGGCACAACTTCCGCGTGGTCGTTTGCCCCCATGTGACCTCGAGCATGCAGCACGGAAACTTTGGCGCCCAGTCGACGTTCAAACAAATCAATGTTCTCAAACGGAATGTAACGATCATCATCCGAGAACAGCGCTACCATTTCTGCCCTGTTGCGGCGTACACGTTCTGTGTCGATCGGCAGTGTCAGCCACGGCTCCGCAACCGCTTCATCCTCTGCAGACCCGATGGAGTACGGCACGAGAGTAAAGAAACCAGCAACCGCTACGACTTTCGCAATCCGTACATCAATCGTTTCGAGATAACGCAAAATCGTCTGCACCCCAATGCTGTGCCCAATAAGCATCAGCTCCTCGTCTGGTGTACCAACCACACGCGACAACTCTCCCACCCACGCCTCAATCCGCGGGGTCCCCGCCTCCGGCATGGCCGGTACTTCCACGTGCCACCCACGTGCCTCCAACTCTCCTTTCAACCACGGAAACCAGGCCTCGCTTGGGTACCCTTCCCATCCATGGACAATCACCGCACGTTTCATAAAAGTATTAAGATCGCTATATCGTTACGGCAAGTCGAGTCCCGTGTGACTCTCCATCCACGCTGTGAGCGCTGCAGAGCTTGTTTTTGCGGAAATAGTACCGAGAATGGCTCCCGTGTATCCATTCACCACAGCAACCGTCGTGCCGTCAGAAAGTTTTAGGTACGCCGACTTGTTGAGAGTCGACCGACTTAGAGTCTTTTGAGACGTGGTTGTGATGGCTCGATATCGATAGATGGAGTTGTCGGCGTACTTCACGTGATAGTACCCACTCGCCTTCCCTGTAGCCCAAAGAATGGTTCGTCCGTAAGCCGTTGTATCCGCTGGGTTGAGTTGACTGTAATACGGATGTACTCCGTTAGAGGCGAGTGTGTTCACCTCGTCGATCGCTCCATCACCATCGTTGTCTTTGTTGTCTCCGGAAATTTCGATGCCAAAATTTGGAATTACATCGTTGGTGTCACTGGCATTTGTCGCGTAACCAAAAGGGGCTGTTGAAGAACACACAGCGACAGCAACTGTTGAACCAAGCGTGTCGAAATCTGCATCGACGTAATACGTTTTCGTGCTCGAAATCGTCGCATCCGCATCATTGCAATCAAACTCCACCGTTACACCGTCGCTATCTGCATCAACCGGTGCTGGAGCCGGGGCAGCCGAAACAGGAATCACGATAGGATACCCTTCATACGAACGAATCGTCCCTGTGTCTTCCGCGAGCACAAAGCGTGCCGTCGTTGCAGACGTTGGGATGATGGTCACACCTTCTTGGTCAACACCTGGCAACCCGGTGTATTCCGTTTTGAGCACTCCACTCGCTGTCCATTCTTGCACCAGGTTCAAACCATCGTACATCGCGTAAAAAAGCTCAGTCTCCGTGCTGAAATACAAGCCAGACAAATCTGTGTATCCGCTTGATAGGTGCAACTCTTCAATAAACGTCGGTGTGGTGCTGCCGGACAAGTTTGGTTCGAACACATACACGTCCCCGTCGTTCTGCCACCCAACATAAAACAACCCACCCGACGCTGTCGTGCCGTGCGCGTGGTAGCCATCAGGCACCCAAGCAAGTCCTTCCGCACCAAGCGCAGCATTCACCTCAGAAATATACGCCGCAAAACTCCACGACTTCCCCGTGAGGGTCCCACTCGTGATATCGAACTCTCGGGCACTGCTTGTATTTTCGTCGAGTAAATAGGCTTTCGACGACACGCCGGGAATCACCGTGATGTCCTCCAAATCATACCCACTTCCGAGCTTCCATTCGTTCACCACACTTCCATTCTCTGACAACACCGCCACCTGGCCTTCATCTCCCACAGCAAGATACTGCGAGCGGTCTGCACTCCATACAATGCCACTTGGTTCAAAAGCAACATCCTGTGCGATGAGTGCTGCACCTAAGTCTGTTGAGGTTGTGGATGTAGGCCAAGCGGCAGCCTGCACAACCATTGGAATCAATCCTAAACTACACGCAAGAACAAAAAGAGGACGTTTCATATGTGGGTACTATAACAGAGTGCTGTCAGCGTCCAAAACCAAACACCGGTCCGCGCTAGGCGAACCGGTGTGTTTTTTTCGATTAGATTTCGCTGACGTCGGACTCGGCTGTAACAGTCGTTCCGTAGGTCATGTTCACCAAGTCTTGGTTGTTGATTTCCACGATCTGTTTGTTCCAAGAGGAACCGTAGATCGTATACGCCACTGTCTGGTTAATCAGCCAGTGCAGCTTTCCATCTGTTCCAACCATGTAGACTTTTGCATCGTTTGCGAACTTCACTTTGGTGCCAGGCGCAAACGTGGCGGTGCCACCCAGTGGGTACTGGGCAAGATCCGTTGTAGACACGGACTCAACCGCATCCCAGGAATCAAACCAAGTGAAGTAGGCTTTCTCGCTGGCGAAGGCGTAACGAACACCATCGACCACGAGATATACCGTGCTACCCGTCGGACCCTTCAGAGCCGAAGCCGTGCCAGCGTAGACACGAGAGGCGACCGAAACGGTTCCTTCGTACAGTGCGCCATCTTCGCCTTTCCAGTACACGTGTAAGTCATCCGCGAGAACAGGGGCTTCACCGAAGCCGAGCGACAACGTTGAACCTGTCGACAAATCTGCATACCACACATTGCCCACAGGATCGAGTCCAACGTAGACATCACCCCCGTCTGTATCTGTCACCGCAAACGCAAGGTCTGTGGTCAAGGATGTATCAAAGTCATACTGGCGGCCACCGGTCGCTGTCGCGTAGAACACACGGTCACTTTCGAGGAAGAATTGTCCTCCTACGGCGGTTCCGAGCGTCTTCACCGTGCCGTCCGTTTCACTGATCATGAGTTGATCATCTGGTGTCACCCAAGCCATGCGACCATCCACAATTTGGTAGCCGACCGATGGGTCGCGGTACCAGTTGAGGAATTGGTCGTCGTGCTTCACGGGTTCATCGTCTGTTTCTGGGTTGTACGTGTAGCGCGTAAAGTTCATGAAGAACTCAATCGCCTGACCCTGAGTGAAGTGTGCGGCGTAAATATCCGCATCCGGATCCACCCATGTGCCAGGAATCGCTTCACGCGTCATTCCCATGTGATTGTAGTTGTGGGTGTCCTCGTACCACAGCTGTTTGTTGCCCGTATCGAACGTCATCTTCACGAGAGCCACACCGTCATTGGCATCCTCAAGCGATTCGTCGCGCAACTCCCAGTGGTCACCAATGATATCAGCTGTCTTGTTTGGTGCATTCCACACATAGACACCTGCTTGGCTCACATCTTTCGAGCCGTTGTAATCTAACTCCGCATTGAAGTAATACGTACCATCTTCATCCGCAAGCACATCTACATCATCAGCGCCGTTGAAGAATACGTCAGAAATCAACGCTTCCGAAGTTCCATCACCACTGACTTCCGTTACCTGATAGTGGTTACGGTCCCAATCGGTTTGGCCGATGTATACAAAGCGTTCTCCGTTGTTGAGGTAGCGCTGTGTGTCGAGTACGGCAGCAGGAAGGTCGGACATGCCAAACTTCATCCCACTGTCGAGCAAGTAGACATCGTAGAGGTTGCAGTCAGATGGCTCACAGGACTCCGCTGGTTCGGCAACAACAACCAGTTCGCCCATATTGATAGGGCCAACGGCGTCGTCGGAGAACGAAAGGCGTTCTACGCGGTAGCCGTCATACGACCAGGCCGCGGCCGCCATAAGCGTGTCCCAGTTGCCGGAAGTGGCACGGGTTGCGCGCCCGAACGGGACGAGCACGACAGCGACGAGCGCTGCCAGAACGATAGATTTCTTGGTCATAAGATGTGACATACAAATTTAGTCGCTCTCGGCGCCACCATGAGTAGAGAGTGATGCTACCAGAATTTCGCTCTCTTGTCAACCGTTTTGCCTCTCTTGGATCAAAAAAATCGCTGTAAAGACAGTAATTTGCCAATTTCCTTCAACATCTGCTATGGTCGCGACGCTCAACGTAGGAGAGCACATGCCTTCAAAACCCCTTCCTCCCAAGAATTATTGCTTGGCCTGTGGCGAAGCACTTGTGGCTGGTCCAGCAAAACTACTGGACGAATCCGGTGGGTGGCCCAAGCAGTGTATCGCGTGCCAAGAACTCTACTGGGATCATCTCTCAGCCTCCACATCCGTTGTCCTCCAGCCTGTGTTCGACGAACGTACGGCGCGGATGGGTGTGGTCGTCGTAAACCGCATCATGGGAAAGAAGGGGTGGTGTCTCCCCAGCGGATTCATCAGTCCACCGCACTCGTGGCAGGTCGCGGGTATTCACGAACTGCACCAGGAGGCTTCGGTGCACATTCCGCTTGAGACCAGACTCAAGCATCGTCTCACCTGGACGGCTCTGGACGCTCCTCCGCTCTACCCAACACTCATCTTCGGAGAAGCGCCGCCCATTCCGAGCCGCTGGCTCGACGAAATGCCGTTCGTGAAAAACACCGAGACGGACGCGCGACGCGTGGTGTACGAACCCGAAGAGCTGGTGTTCAGCAGCCACACCTTCCAGCTCAGTGCGTTCTTCCGACGCCACCGACTGCTCACCGCGCTGTTCCCCTTCCCGCGCACCCTCTACTACGCCAGCCAACTCCGCCGTGCCGCGGCCGAGCAAACCGGCCACGACCTCTAGCGTCCCTCACGGGGCGTGTTTTATTTTTTCCTTCGCGACTTGACGTGGTTTTTGACTCTGTTAGTATGTGTATATCAGACACCAAGTAGATCCGCGGCATAGGGCCGCGGTTTCCTGGGCCTGATAGTAAGTGTAGTAAATACACTTGTTTACCACCGGAGTCTCTCATGTTGACCTGGTTCCTCATTGGTGGCGGTTGCCTCGTCGTCCTCGTGTTCGTCGTGCTGCTCGTTGGCGGGATGATGCAGCCCGCCCAGCCCTCCCCTCCTCCGAGCGGAGCTCCGGCGATGCCCGCACCCTTCGCCAGGACACATTCTCTCGACGCAACCCCGACTCTGCCGGAAGTGGCCGACAGCTGGGTGGATGATCTGGTAGAGGACTACGAGGAGTGTATCCCCGCGCACACAGCCGTTCGCCGCATCAGTGGCTTACTGCGTGAGCCGAGGTGGATGGAGGTGAGTGAGAGTCTCGAGACGTACATCACCTACACGTTGGCTGAGCTAGGCGACCAATGTCAGGGAACCGAGGCATGCATCGAGGAGATCGACGACTTCATCGCAAACCCTCCGGATCCCGAAGTCGACTACGATCCTCCCAGCATTCGTCCGGAGGACGCAAAAGCGCAGATCCAGGCAATTGCGCGCGAAACCAAAGACGGACTCACCAGGCAGGTCGCCGTCGTTGAGAACGTGGTCGACATGGTGCGTCAAAGTTCACGTTCTGACGACGCGCCCACACGTGTGCTCGCCCTCCTCGCTGAAGCCACCAAGGAGTGCGAACGCCTCCTCGAACTCGACGACAAGATCGGCGACCTCATGGAAGAAGCCGGCGTCTACTGACGGTGCGAGACCTCTCGCCCGTTCTTTCTTTACCGAAACAGAGCCCCTACAGGCTCCGTTTTCTTACACCAATCCTTTCAAATACTGCCCCGTCAAACTCGCTTTCACTTTTGCCACTTCCTTGGGTGTTCCTTCAGCGACAACGGTTCCGCCTTTGGAGCCGCCGTCCGGTCCCATATCGATGACCCAATCCGCCCCTTTTATGACATCGAGGTTGTGCTCAATGATGAGCATCGAATTTCCTTTGTCGACCAAGCGCTGGAGCACATCAAGAAGACGCTTAATGTCTTCGAAGTGCAAACCCGTGGTTGGCTCATCAAGGATGTAGAGAGTCTTACCTGTGGCACGGCGAGAAAGTTCTGCAGCAAGTTTCACGCGCTGAGCTTCACCTCCCGAGAGCGTGGTAGCGCTCTGGCCAAGCCGTAAATAGCCAAGACCCACTTCATGCAAAATGTTCAGTTTGTCGAACACCATTGGCTGATCGGCAAAGAAACGTCGCGCTTCTTCGACCGTCATGTCGAGCACATCCGAAATGGTCTTTTCACGATAATGAATTTCAAGGACCTCAACGGTGTAGCGCGTGCCATGACACTCCGGACAATCCACGTACACATCCGGCAAAAACTGCATTTCAATCCGACGCAATCCTTCACCTGCACACGCTTCACACCGCCCGCCACCTTTCACGTTGAAGCTGAACTTTCCCGCGTCGAAGTTACGCATCTTGGCTTCTGGAATCTGTGTATACAAGTCGCGGATGGCTGTAAACACCCCGGTGTAGGTAGCTGGATTCGAACGTGGCGTGCGGCCAATGGGTGACTGGTCGATCGCAACAACTTTGTCGATGTGTTCCAGCCCTTTGATGGACTTGTGCGCACCCGGGTACGTCTTTGCCCGATAGAAGTGGCGCGATAATGCTTTGCCGAGAATGTCGAGAATAAGTGTGGATTTTCCCGAACCCGAGACGCCTGTCACACACACAAGTTTTCCAAGCGGAATATCAACCGTGACATTCTTCAAGTTGAACGCCGTCGCACCAGTGATCGTCAGTTTTTTGCCGTTTCCTTTGCGCGCGGCTTTCGGTACCTGAATCCCCTTCTTTCCCGTCATGTACGCTCCCGTGAGCGAGTTCTTGTCTTTCAAAATCTGCGCCGGTGTTCCTTCCGCCACGATCTCTCCACCGTATTCACCGGCCCCAGGACCCACATCGAACACATAATCCGCCGCCTCAATCACCGCCTGATCGTGTTCAACGACAATCACCGAGTTCCCCACGTCGCGCAAGCGCTTCATCGTCTCAATCAAGCGATCGTTGTCGCGTGGATGCAGCCCAATGGAAGGTTCATCCAAAATATAGATGACACCCGAAAGCGAAGAACCAAGCTGACTCGCCAAGCGTACGCGCTGCGACTCGCCACCCGAAAGCGTCATGGCAGCGCGGTCGAGGGTGAGATATCCGAGTCCCACATCCATCAAGTGTCCAAGACGCGCCACAACCTCTTTGGCAACGCGCTCAATCACAAGACGTTCATCTTCACGCAATCCATCTGCACCAACCGTCGCCGTTACTGTCTTCCCCTTTCCCTTCTCCTTCGTGCCAATTCCTTTCATCTTCTTTCCCTCTTCCGGCACGTACACACGGAAAAACGCAAGCGACTCTTCGATCGACAAACACACAACGTCCGCAATCGACTTTCCCATCACAAGGACAGAAAGCACTTCCGGCTTCAAGCGTTTCCCATCGCAACTCGGACACACCATCGTGCGCATATAGCCTTCAAGCTCGTGGCGCACATATTCCGAATCCGTCTCCTTATACTTCGCTTCAAGCTGGGCCAATACACCCGGGAAAGTCACATCCTGACCATCAAACACGTACGTTTCGTCACCCGTTCCATTCAAAACAATCTCAAGCTTATCCTTTGGCAAGGATTCCACCGGCACGTTCAACGAAAACTTGTGGCGTTTCCCCACGAGTTCAAGCATGCGCACATATCCCGTCTGGTTTCCCGCAATACGCGTCCATGGGCGAACCGCGCCCTCTGCAAACGTGAGACGCTTATTCGGAATTACCAAGTCCGCCTCAAGCACCAGCTTCACACCAAGCCCCGTGCATTCCGGACAGGCACCAAACGGTGAGTTGAACGAGAACAAGCGTGGCTCCGGGATCGGCAAGTGAACACCACACTTCGGACAGCTGAAACTTTGGGAGAACACCGTTTCGTCGCCTGTGTCATCCGAGACAGCCACGAGCATTCCATTGCCGTAGTCCAAGGTCTTTTTGACGAGGTCGAACACACGCGTTGGCGCCGCCCCTGCATCGGTTGCAAGCTCCGCCACAACTACCTCAATTGTGTGGTCCTTTTTCTTATCCTTACGCATGGCAATGGCTTCATCCACGTCCATGAGCATCCCGTCGAACCTGACTCGCGTGAACCCAGCATTTTGCGCGGCAACAAGCACTTGCTTGTGTTCACCTTTTTGGTCTTTGACCACCGGGGCCAACAAAAGCAATACGCCACTTTTCGCAAGCGCAATGACTTTTTCTGAAATTTGTACCGGCGTTTGCTCACTCACCGGCTGCTTGCACTTTGGGCAGTGGGGACGACCAGCACGCGCAAAAAGAACGCGGAGTGAGTCGTAAATTTCCGTAACCGTTCCCACGGTCGAACGTGGATTGTGCGACGAGGACTTCTGGTCGATCGCAATCGTCGGAGAAAGTCCGCGAATTTCGTCGACGTCCGGTTTGTCTTGTAGTTCTAAAAATTGACGGGCATACGTGGAGAGAGACTCCATGTAGCGGCGTTGTCCTTCGGCGTAGATGGTGTCAAAAGCGAGAGAAGATTTTCCCGACCCTGAAAGCCCTGTGACGACAACCAATTTGTTTTTTGGAATGTCGACGTTAACATTTTTCAAGTTGTGCACGCGTGCCCCCCGAACGGAAATAAACTCATGCATAACGAAATAGCACCGCAAGATTGAGTGCTTGCGATGCTATCAGGGAAAATGCTTTGGGTCAAGGAACGAAGACAGCTACTGACACGGATTACTAACTTATCTAGCTAAACAACTATAGCTGGCCCCGGACTGTGATAAACGTTCCCAGGTCGATAGTGGGTTTCCGTCCTTATCTACCCAGCTATCCTTTACGTTTGGGTCAAATCCTGAGTTGAGACAGAAGTTTGCCTTTCCTAAAATCTCATGCGATTGGACTGTGCATGTCTGCCCAGGCGGTGCCAAGTTACAGTAGTCTGCTCCACAGAAAGAAGCGAGGCTGAATGTACCCGAGGACATGATACTTGAGTAAAGAGACGAATTCCCAATTCCACCCACACACCCATTCTCTTCATCATTACGGACCTTCATCCAAAGATAGTCGGAACAGGTATTCAATCCTGAACAATCTATTTCTAATTTTCCGCATGCTCCTTGATTCAAAGCGTTCTCAACATCAACCAAGTCCAAATCGTATGCATAGACACACATCGCCGTCGGAATCTGTTTTCCTGCATCACCGGTAGTCGGATACGTTATCGCTCCACAAATCCCAGCAGAGGGAGTAATGGCCGAATTACCTGCATACAATTGTTCACAGGTAACACACTTTGCATCGTCACCATATCCCACGCACTGTGTTCCCTCTGTGGCGCATGTCTTGTACTGACATGTCACACCGTCGGCCATATCGGCCCCGGTTCGATCCTTCTCCACGGTCGCCACGGAACCACACCAGGTCTTTCCAAGCGGGCCGTCGGATGTTTCGCCCAGCGTGTACTTTCCTCCCGTACTATCCGGCTCCAACAAATCCTCGCAGCTACTGCCGCCCATCAAGAACTCAATCGTTTTTACCTTTGGGAGTTGTGGGGGATCTAGTAGAAGGAGACGCGGGTTCACCGTGCGGAGAATGAGCGCAACCAAGAATAAGAGGACAAACCCTGTCACCGCATTCATCAAGCGTGTTTTGGCTTTCCCAACGTTTCCACTGTTTGCGGCGAATACGTATTGAAGCCCGGCTACCATGATGAACACGACCGCGATCGTAAAACCAATGTCACGCAAGTACGAGTAAGCAACATTGATGTATTCTCCGAGGTTCGCTACGGTTTTTGTTCCACCGATTTCCACTTGCAGTGTGGTGGAAAGACTCGTGTTTGGATAGCAGTAATGCCAACCTGGTAAACATTCTTCTGGTTGAAATTTCGAATCCCAGGTTCCTTCGTACCCTTCGCACTCTGCCGCAGACTCAAAACAAGCGAGGTTGGAACTTGGGTACTGGCTTGGGTCATCGGCCCAGTTAAGAATGCGTGAGCCAGAGACGCCGTTACAGAGTGTTTTGCATGACGTGATATTCGACGCAGTCCCCTTCACAGCACAATCGTCCGAACCAGGAATACACGCTCCTTCTTCTTTCACCGCGCACCAACAGGTTCCACCAGCCAACACCGGCTGAGCCAAACCAAAGGAGGCGGCGAGTACCAAGGCGAGCATCCATCCAGACCAGAACCGCTTTTGCATATCGTGTTTACGGATTCGTCGACGTGGCCGGAGCCAACAAGCGATCGATCATTTTTGTGAAAACGTTTTCTGGAATCGCTCCGACGATGCGATTGCCGTTTACAAAGAAGGTTGGAGTGCCGCGCACGCCGGCAGCAAGGCCTTGGTCGTAGTCGGCCTGCACTTCGGCGGTATATCGCCCGCTCTTGAGACAGCGTTCGAATGCTCCGGCGTTCAAGTTGATCTCACGCGCGTAGCGAACCAACGATTCGTCCGAAAGATCGGTTTGGTTTTGATACACCTTGTCGTGATACTCCCAGAACATGTCTTGCTCCTGAGCACACTCCCCTGCCTCAGCAGCGCGACGTGCGGCTGGGTGGAGTTCGTCCACCGGGAAGTCACGATAGACGTAACGAATTTGATCGCCGTACACGCTCGCCAGCGTTCGCATCACCAAACTTTCCGTACGCGAGTACGGGCATCCGAAGTCCGCAAACTCAACAATCGTCACGGCAGCGCTTTCACTCCCAAGCATTGGGTCGTCACTACTCGTGACATCAAACTCCCCGTCCTCCACCGGCAACTTCGCCGCGGTTTGGCTCGCGGTGTACTGATCGAAGAACAAGAGGTCGTCATTTGTAAGGTCGCCCGATTGGATGAGTGCCGCAAAATGATAGACACGCCACGCAAATACGGAAATCGCACCAAGAACAAGCAGTGTGACGAGAGTTCCAATCACATTACGTCGTCGATGCTCCTGTTTTTCCATGTCTTCCATACCTCCGTTGGAAATGATGATGAAAAAAGTATATCATGGCTAAACCATTGACGAAACCGCCTGCTTTTGGTAGCGTCACGACGAATCTATGACTCAACAGATCCTCAACATCGCTCAATTCGTGCTCGCCGTATTGCTTGTCACGTCCATTTTGCTCCAGGCTCGCGGAACCGGTCTTGGTTCTTCGTTTGGTGGCGAAGGAAATGTGTACCGCACCAAGCGCGGCATTGAAAAGCGCTTGTTCCAAGCGTCGATTGTTCTCTCCATCTTGTTCTTCGGAGTCTCACTGGCGAACGTACTCGTCTAAGACCGGACGGCTCTAAGCCACCCTGTCTACCGACTGTGCTCAAACGCCTCAAACAAATCTTTCAGAACTTTCAGACGAAAACGCACGACCCAAAGTCGCTTGCGTTTCGTCAGGTTCTCACAGCAACCAATTCGCGCGGACTTCCTCGCTGGCAACAGTGGAGGCAACTTCCGCGCGTTTTGTCTTTGCAAGAAACCCGGACTCTGCTGATCTCCTTTGTTGTCATCATCCTGTCTCTGGGAACGATCGTCGGACGGTTTTGGTACTCGCACCTCACCCACATTCCAACCGTTGGTGGAGAATACATTGAAGCGATGGTGGGTGAACCGCAATTTATCAACCCACTGTATGCCACTGGGAGTGACGTTGATCGTGACTTAACCGCTCTTGTCTTCTCCGGATTGCTCCGCTGGACACCAGACGCCGGACTCACCAACGACCTTGCCCAAGAGGTAACGGCATCGGAGGATGGAAAGACCTACACCGTAAAACTCCGCGAGGATGCGAAGTTCCACGATGGAGTCCCCGTACTAGCTGACGACGTGGTCTTTACTGTGAAAGCCATCCAGGACCCTGCCTACCGCAGTCCGTTGTCGGTCACATTCCGTGGTGTTCAAGTTGATGCTCAAGACGAACACACGGTTGTCTTCACCCTCGACGCTCCGTTCGCTCCATTCCGTTCCACCCTTACCGTAGGCATTTTGCCGGAGCATATTTGGGCAGACATTCAAGCACGCAACGCTCCACTTGCGGCTCGCAACCTTGAACCAATCGGCAGTGGTCCGTACCGCTTCTCTTCGTTTGCGAAAGACAAAACCGGAGCCATCCTTACCTATACACTCGAACGCAACACCGATTACTACAACGACCCCGCCTACATCAGCACCCTGACGTTCAAAATGTACGGCGACTCCGCTTCTGCGGTACAAGCCCTCGAAAACCACAACGTCGATGGCGTCGCTTCGATTTACCCAGATCGCGAAGCAGCCGCTTCGCAGGTGCGCGGCATTGAACTCTTACGCCCTCTGTTTGCCCGCGAAGTTGTGTTGTCGTTTAACGAAACAACTCAACCTCTTTTCAAAGAAAAAACGATTCGTTCCGCGTTCGCCCAAGCGATCAATCGGGAAGCCATCTTAGAGGCTGCGGTGAACAACAACGGCAATGTTATCTACGGACCTATCCTTCCTGGCCAGTTGGGAGCATCAACCGGAACAGCGTATCCATACGACGTCTCTGCGGCAAACAAATCACTAGACGATGCCGGGTACAAATGGTCGGAAGGTTCCTCTTATCGCAGCCAAAAAACCACAGAAACAAAGCAGGAAACCGAGGGGGAAGCCTCGACAATCCCTGAACTTTCTGTTACACTGACAACGGTACAGAGCCCAGAGTTCGTTGCAGCAGCCGAAGTGATTGTGAACGAACTTGCGGCCGTCGGCATCAAAGTCACCATCAACGCTGTGGACCGAGATGCCTTCTTCAAAGAAGTTGTCACTCCACGCCAGTACGAAATGCTCCTGACGGGTACGTTGCACGGGATCGATCCAGACCCGTATCCCTACTGGCATTCCTCTCAAACAAAAACCGGCGGCCTCAACCTTGCTGGATACGCAAACCGCAAGGCCGATGCCCTTCTCGAAGAAGCACGCGTTGCTCTCTCAGACGAAGAGCGCGCCTCCAAGTACCAAGAGTTCCAGCAAATTCTCGACGCGGACATTCCCGCGGTGTTCCTGTATCAGTCGTCGTATACCTACGCGCGCTCCACGAAGGTCCAAGGCCCAACCGTCAGCAATCTCATTTCTCCTTCTGACCGTTTTGCCTACGTCACCCAGTGGTACGTAAAGACTAAACGCGTGTACAAGTAAAACCCCGGGCGGATGTGGCGGAATTGGCATACGCGCAGGTCTCAGAAGCCTGTGGTCGCAAGACCTTGAGGGTTCAAGTCCCTCCATCCGCACCACTGTACGTGATCTGTGATCCGTTGTTTCACCGCATGGAACGACGTCCATATATCGCGTAGAACGTCTGCGCCATAATCTAAATTACTCTCGTTTGGTGATGTATCACCGACGTTTTCTCTATTTTTATGGTTGAACCAGCTTCAACAAACACGGCTCGCCGCCCACAAGGCGCACAGCCACCGCGTCCGACCGGACGCCCATCTACTCCACCGCCGTCACGCGGCCCACGCGGATTCGATAAATTCCGCGGCAAGGTCTTCCGCGCCGGCAATACACCTGCCGCTCGCACCGATGCCAAACCTTCTCCACTTCCCTCCGCTCCCGCCGGCGACAAACTACGCGTGATGGTACTCGGAGGCTGCGAAGAAGTCGGTCGTAACTGCACGCTCATTGAGTACAAAAACGACATCATTCTCATCGACATGGGACTCGAGTTCCCAAACGATGAAATGCCAGGGGTGGACTACATCATCCCGAACATGACGTACCTCAAGGGCAAAGAAAAGAATGTGCGCGGCGTCATTATCACGCATGGTCACTACGACCACATCGGCGCCATTCCGCACACCGTGCCCTACATCGGCAACCCACCGATTTACGCGCTCCCCATGTCCGCAGCCATCATCAAGCGCCGCCAACAGGACTTCCACACACGCCCACTCAACATCAAGTCGACCAAGATTGACGATGTGTTGCAGCTCGGCCAGCTGAAAGTCTCGTTCTTCCACATCAACCACAGCATCCCGGACGCCGCAGGTATTATCGTGGAAAGCCCTGTGGGAACCGTGTGTCACACCGGTGACTGGAAGTTCGACTTCCACCCAACCGGTACACATCACGCCGACTTCCAGAAGATTGCAGAAATTGGAAAGAAGGGTGTGATCTGTCTCATGGGCGACTCGACGAATGCGTCGAAACCAGGTCAGCAGATCTCGGAAAAAGTGATCGGTGAAGAGCTGGAACGCATCATTGAAAAAGCTCCAGGACGTCTCATCATTGGAACGTTCGCTTCCCTTCTTGGTCGCGTAAAACAGATCATCGAAATCTCCGAAGCGCTCGGCAAAAAAGTCGCGCTCGATGGATACTCGATGAAAACCAACGTGGAAATTGCCAAAGAACTTGGCTTCATCAAAGTTTCTACTTCCACACTCATCCCCATCGAACAAATCGACAACTACCCACAGAATAAAATCGTGGTGATTTGTACCGGAGCACAAGGAGAAAAGAATGCGGCGCTCAACCGCATTGCCAACAACGAGCATCGCTCCATCCGCATCGAGCGCACCGACACCGTCGTGTTCTCGAGCTCGGTCATTCCGGGCAACGAAAAAGCCGTCGAACGTCTCAAGGACACGTTCTACCGAAAACGCGCTCGCGTCATCAACTACCAAATGATGGACGTGCACGCCGGTGGTCATGCACAAAAAGAGGACATTAAACTCATGCTCGCCCTCTTCAAACCAAAGTTCTACGTGCCAATTGAAGGCAACCACTACCTCCTGCGCGAAAATGCGGACATTGCCTACAGCATGGGCTGGAAGGAAGAAAACGTGTTCGTGGTCGACAACGGACAGGTGATGGAATTCTGGAAAGACGGTGGACGCCTCACCAACGAGAAGGTACCAACGGACCACGTGTTCGTGGACGGCCTCGGTGTGGGTGACGTATCGCAAGTCGTGCTGCGCGACCGCCGCTCGCTCGCGGAAGACGGCATGATTATCGTGGTGGTGCAGATGGAAAAGCGCACGGGAAAACTTGTGAGCGTTCCGGACATCATCAGTCGCGGATTCACTTTCATGAAGGACAACAAAGAACTTGTTGATGAGCTCACCAAGACGGTTGAAAAAGCCCTCGTGGACAAAGACAGCAAATCACAGGACGACCCTGACTTCGTGAAAGAAAAAATTCGCGACAAGGTCGGTGAATTCCTCCTCAAACGCATGGAGCGCCACCCAATGGTGCTCCCCGTGATTCTCGAGGTCTAAACAATAACCGGTTCGACAAATGTCGAGCCGGTTTTGTATTTCAAACACCTTGAGTCACGCTCCTTCCCTCAGCCCTCGAAACTACCTGCCAAACGAGACGGGGTCAGTCTTTTCCATAACAAGCTGCCCCTTGCCTCTCAGAAGCCTCTTGTATTCTGACAAAGTCTTCTTCCGAGACACTCGTTTGGCAGATAGTTCCTCGGTCTTTCGGTCAGGAGCCAAGTCGCAAGTTATAGGCGGGGTTCCCTCCTTCGCCAAGGCTTCGGAGGACAAGCCCGCACCCCGCCCGTGATTCGTAGCCATTCGTAGATACGTAGCATTGGTAGCCCATCCGTTGATTCGTTTCTATTGATTCGTCACCCTCCTGATTCGTCACCAAACAAAATCGACCCCAGCAGGGTCGAAGGTGAAGCGTGTACAGCGCTAGCGGCTGTGGTGCTTCAGATACTCGTTGGTGCCGTACACCTCGGCGAAACGGCTGGTGCTGGCCCACTCGCGGAGCTCGTCGAAACGCGGCCAGAACCGCTCGAGATTGTACAGGCACTGCGCCACTTCCCAAAGCCGGTTCTTGTAACCCATCATGGTCATGCCCCTCGGCCGGCAGTCGACCTGGACCACCAGCTCGTGGGCCTTGTCCGCCGCCTCAGCGAACGACATCGTGGCAAGGTTCGCTTCGAGCTGCGCCACGAACGCCGTGGTCATGGACATCGCCCAGGGCGACAACCCCAGACGCAGCCAGTCGGACCACTCCACCCCCTCGTTGAGGGTGAACCGCGGCCACTGCTCAGGCGCCGGACCATCCCAACGGGCCACGCGCAGCTCCTTGGTCGGGCGCGTTGCCAGGTCTCGCGCTTCCGCCGGGCATCGCGCGATGCGGCGAATCCACCAGTCCCGCATCGCGGGGCCGTGGACCCACACATCACACAGGATGTGCAGCATGTTCCTGGCGGCCGAACCAAGGGTGAAGGTTCCGATGTGCTCATCGAAGGGCCACTGGTCCGTGCCGTCCGCACGCTTGGCTGCCGCATCGAACGCTGCCTGGAGCTGCTCGGTGTTGGGGTCGGAAGCATGCTCTCCGAGTGCCTCCATGACGAAACCAACAAAGCTGTTGGCGGCCCAGAAATACTGATCCTTGTGCGGCGACGTATTCGCGTCGTACTTCTCCACCCACCGACCGGCTCCTCCATCGAGCGTTGCGTACGGGAATTCAACCCTCTCGTCGTCGTGACTCATTCTCGCTCCTTTGACGTTGGTAGTATGCGAGGAGGCACCCTAACAAAAAATCGACGAAATGTCAAGATATCCATGAGTTTGATTAAACAAAATCGACCCAGTCAGGGTCGAGGGAGGTAGCCGAGGTCGGTGAAGGTGCGCTTGAGGCGATCGGGCACGCAGCCGAGGATTACGGCGCGGTATTCGTCCGTGGTGAGACCCGTGGTGCGTTGGACGCTCTGGGTCAAACTCTCTTTCCAGCTGAGCTGATCGAGCGTGGCAAAACCGAGGTGGTGACTCCCGTCTTGCGACCAGAGTTCCACACACCAATCGGTTCCCTGCTGGGAGCTCTCGAACACGAGAAGCACACGCTCCCCGTGCCAATGCGCATCCACCGGAGGCACGACCACGGACGTGATATCCACGATCTCGACCGGATAGACCAGGCCACCCGGGCTATTGCCCTGATCCCGGTTACGCCAGTCCTGGAACTCGACCGTGACGTCACGGGCGAGGGAGAAGTCGAAGGTACGCATTAGATTCCTGTGGTATGGGTGGAATACATCATGCCTTCGCTCCGGCGGCGCGGCGCTCGCTCGAGGAGACGTCGTTACGGCGGGAGAAGGCGCGGAACATGCTGGCGAAGCGTGCCGGAATGGGGAGGTCGGTGAGCTCCTTGTAGTGCCCGTCCGCGCACTTGCGGCCGTTCACATGGAACACCACCTTCAGGTCGAGCAGCCGCTGCATCGCGGCCATCATTCCCAAGTACCCGTCGTAGTACTTCTGGTCGAAGAGCCGTTCCACGACCACATCTGCGCCGATCAGGAACTCGAACCCAGGGAAGAGCTCCGCTTTGTCGACGTAGAGCCCGTGCTCCTCGAGGAGCACCACCGGCCAGCGGTACAGGAACTGTCCCGCGCGGTCGATCATGTCCTGGTCGGTCACCTGCTTCTCCGGGTGGGCCTTGGTGATCTGGAAGATCACGCGCTTGCCCGTCGCCCGCTCGATCTCGCGTGCCATCTCGTCGTGCGCGTACGTGACCGGGTTGAAGCTACCGGAAAAGATGATCCACTCCTTTGGGTCGAGTGAGCCGATCTCGCGCGTCGAGCCGTCCGGCATGATGACCTTGCCGTACATTGGCTTGGTCTGATCCGAACCACTCCACAGTGCCACACGCGTAGGGCGCAGCGCACCGGACTCCGCGTCGAGCTCTTCCGAGCGTTCGATGCGATCGACCGGCAACGGCACCTGCCAAAGCTCTGCCACCGCGAGGATGGCGTTGAGGGTGAGTAGATCCGCGAGGTTTCCCTGCTGGATGCGGTGAGCCTCCGCGTCGGACGCGAAATTCTCGGGCTTCTTCATGAGGACCGTGACGGTCCAGAGCCCGGTGCGCGTACGAACGGCGATGATCGCCTGGTCCGCACCCTTGCGCTCGCGCCCCGTGGTCACCGCGGACGTCATGGCGACACCCATCACGTGACCTTCGTTCTTGCCACGCTTCACCGCGAGTTTGCGGCCCTGGTAGTACGCGGCGGTCGCCATGTAGCACGCCGTGTCCAAAGACACAAACTTCTCGGGCTTGAAGCCGAGAAACTCCTCCGTCTCCTGCTCCGCGTAGCTGAACCGGTTGGCCAGCACATTGGCGGAGGCA
>SXGT01187516.1_pt1 | contig 21393 bp, 12 predicted proteins | sample 3176221 | NCBI WGS metagenome assembly SXGT01 (sample SAMN11356862, study PRJNA531348) | freshwater metagenome | isolation source: freshwater sample F1-120 | place: China: Fuxian Lake, Yuxi | collected 2017-12-25
GGCCGCTGCCGTCGTCGGTGTCGCCAATGTACATGCCCGGTCGCTTGCGCACCGCCTCAAGGCCCTTGAGCACCTTGATCGAATCGGCGTCGTAGACCTCGCCCGCCTGCGCCTCAGCCATCGCTGCGACTTGCGCCAGTTGCTCTTCGGTCATCGGGGGCACGTCGGGCGTATCGGCCTGGGCGCGCTGCAAGACATCGCTGATGGTTGCCATCGGGGGTGATTTTCCTGGGTACAAGGGTGCGGCAGCGGTCGGACCGGCTTGCGGCAAATGCCGAAAATGCGCGGGGTTGGGGCGCTTCGGCGGGGGCGAAAGTGTAGCACGGAAATGGGGTTGGGGGAAGCGCTGGCCGAGTGGCAGGGGGCGGATCGCGCATTGGGGCCCATGGAGCCGCACGCGCAACTGCTGAATAGGATTGGCGTTCAGGTGGGGCCCGGCGGCTGAAGCCGCAGGCTAACTGTACCAAGCCCGGCCTGCGCCGGGCTAAGCTTTCACATGTGATTGCATAGCCTTGCGGAGGCAAAGCTTTGCAGCCTTAGGCCGCGGCTTCAGCCGCCGGCCGTACACACGAGGACCTCGAGCGGAACAAGCCGCCGGTCGCCCCTCTCGGGGAACCGCACCCCGAGTGGCAAGAGCGGCTCAACCGCCAATGGGTCTCCGAATCCGCAAGCCAGGCCATTCCGCGTCCACTGCCGCGCCAGATCCACACACCGCCTGCCTTGCCAACAAGCCTACAGCTTGATCACAATCCGCCCGGCCCCGCCGCCCTCGACCACGTTGCTGGCCCCTTGCGGCTTGCCCTTGCCGCCCTTGGCCGCGCCCGCCTTGAAGTCCGCGTTGCCCTGCCCGCCAGGCGCGTCGAGCTTGCCAGCCTCGGAAGCCAGAAGGGTCCCATCGCCGTGCAGCCAGCTCGACCCGCCGCCGCCGCCGCCGCCGGTGTAGGTCCACTTGCCCGCGCCGCCGCCGCCGCCGAACCAGCCCGAGCCACCGCCACCGCCCGCCCCATTCTGGCCGCCGGTGGGTTGCGCGTTGTAGCCGAGCGCGCCCGCCCCGGTCTTGCAACTGGCGCCAAACGCTGGCGCACCGCCCGCATTGGCTGCGCCGTCGCCGCCCGGCACGGTGCACTGGGTGTAGGGGCTCTTGTCGTCGCAGACGCCGCCCTTGCCGCCAGCGGTAGGCGTGCCAGGCCCGCCGCCGCCGCAGTTGGTCGCGTATTTGGCGTTGATGGTGCCGGCCTGGCCATTGGCATTGGCCGCGCCACCCGCGCCGCCTGCGCCATCCGTCAGCGTCCCTGTGCACCCTGAGCATCCGTCTACGCCGGCCCCGCCGCCGCCCGCGATGACCGCAAAGTAGCTGCCATTGCGGAACACATAGCTCGCCCCGCCACCGCCCGCGGGCGGCCCGCCTTCAGCGACGCGGAATTCCAGGACGTCACCGGCCTTGACTGGCATTCCGAACTGGACCCAACCGGCGCCGCCGCCGCTGCCCGGCTGGCCGCCGCCACCGCCGCCACCCCAGGCGCTGACGGTGATGGCGCTCGTTCCCGCGGGCACCGACACGATAGCGATCTGGCCGGGCTTGTCATAGACCGTGGTCCCAGCGAGCAAGTCGGGCGGCGGGCAGGCCTGGGTGTTGCACGACTGCGTCGCCGTGGCCTGACCGTCGCAGAATTTGCCGCCGCAAGACGGCGCGGGATTGGTGCAGGTGCGCTTGCCGGTAGATACGCCTCCGCCGCACTTGAGGCTGCACGCGCTCCAGGCCCAGTCGGTCCAGCCGCCATCGATGGCGAGGCAGTCGGGCTTGCACATACCGACCGAGCACTTGCACTTGGACTCGCCGCAGCCGGTGCAAACACCGTTGTCGTTGGTCGGGGCGTGCACGCAGCCGGTCTTGATGTTGCAGCTGTCTTGGGTGCACGGGCTCTTGTCGTCGCACGCAGCGGCGTCCAGTGCCACGCCTGCGCACTTGCCGCCGGCGCAAACGTCCTTGTCCGTGCACGCGTTGCCGTCGTTGCAGGGCACGGTGGCATTGGTCGATGTGCAACCCTGGACGGCGTCGCAGGCGTCGGCGGTGCAAGGATTGCCGTCGTCGCAGTCCGTGGCCTTGCCGGTGCACGCCCCGTTTTTGCAGCCGTCTGGTCCAGTGCACGCTGTGCCGTCGCTGCACGGCGAACCGTCTGGCAGCGGTGCAGGCACGCACTTGCCGGTCGCCTGTTCACACTGGCCTAGCGCGCAATTGCTGAACGACTCACACACCTTGGGCTTGCCTGCAGCACATGCGCCAGCTTTGCAGGTCTCGCCGGTGGTGCAGGGGTTGTCGTCGCTGCACTGTGCGCCATCGTCGGCGGTCTGCGTACAGCCTTTGGCGGGCAGGCAGGCATCGATGGTGCAGGCGTTGCCGTCGTCGCACACGGTCACAGCGCCCTTCTGGCACTGGCCGTTGGTGCAGGTGTCGTTTTTGGTGCAAACCGAGCCATCCGCGTCGCAGGGTGTGCCGTCGAGCTTGCTGTGCGTACAGCCGGCGGCGCCGGTGCAGACGTCTTTGGTGCAGTCGTTGCCGTCGCTGCAGTCGGTCTCGTCGGTCTGGCCGTTGCAGTTGTCGTCGACGCCGTTGCACTGCTCGGGCAGCGCCTTTTGCGCACTGCATGCCGACAGGCCTTCGGCTTCGCACACGCGCGTGCCCGGGCAAGTGCCGATGTCTTTGCCGTTGGCATCTTTGGCCTGCACAAAGCAGGTGGTCGCCAGCTTCTTGGCCACGGCGATGGCGCTGCACGGGCAAATGCCGTACGGGGCCTGCTTGTCGTCGGGCTTGTGTACACACTGGTTGAGCTTGCCGCCCTCGGCCGTCGGCACCTGAGCGCATTGGTAGGCCGCCGGGCAGTCGGCGGCACTCTGGCAAGCGATGCCGCAAAACCTGCCATTCTGGCCCTGGTCTACGCAGGCCGTGTTGGGCAGACCGGGCGCGAGGCAGTCGTTCGACGAGGCGCACGGGTCACAGAGCTTGCCGTAGCGGAACACGCAGACGTTGCTGATGTCGCCGCCGGGCCCGCTCACCGCTGCGCAGATGTAGTCCTTGGCGCAACTGGTCGTGCAAGGAGTCGCGCACGCTTTGCCGAGCGGGCCACCGTTGGGGTCGTCGAGGCACAGGCCCGTGTCGCACTCGGCGTGGCCGGTGCAGGCGCAGCCGGCGGCACCCGGGCACTTGGCGACGGCCGCGTCGACGGCATCTGGACCTGCTTTGCCATCCGTCGCAGTGTTGGCGTCGCTCGGCGTGGGCCCGGCGTCGGCCAGCGAACTGTCAAAGCTGATCTCTGGCAGGCTTGCTGTGCTGTCGGTGGCGCCGGGCGCTGGATCGCTGCATCCCTCAAGGGTGCCCACTGTCATGCCAAGAAGCAGCGCCGCGAGTCGCCTGACAATCGGGTAGCCCACGCGCTGACTCCTGGTGGTGCGGGCGCGGCGAGGGCTGGGGGGGCCGGCCGCGAAAGGCGACCATTCTACACAGACTGGCCAATCCGCAAAGTCGCCTTTCGCCGGAGCCGCGAATCGGCCGGGCCGGACGTGAGCTGGCGACCCACAAAGCAAGCGAGTCCTGACGGATGGCGTAGGCCTCCGGTCAGGACGAACAGCAGGGGTTGGGCAGGTTGCCAGCCAGAGGCGTTGGCAGCTTTGAGCGCGTCAGCAAATCCCTGGCACGACGCCAAGGCCGGCCTCGGTGACAAGGCACGCCCGGCCATACCACTTGGCCAGTTGACCGCGGGCATCGCGCACCGGATCAGCGCGCAGGTCGAAACTGTACCAGACGCCCTTGCCCGTGCCATCGCCCAGGCGCGCGCGGTGGCGCCACGGGCGTTGGTTGTCCAATGCCGCCTGCCACGACTGCGCGCACGCTTGCAGGTCGTCCGGGTGGATCGCCGCCATCCAGCCCCAGCCCAGGCACGACACCGGCGCCATGGCTGTGATCGCTGTCCAGCTGGTGCTCGCCGTTTCCAGGGCTCCGTCGGGCTTGGCCGTGAATGCCAGGTCTTCGTGGCTATCGATTAGTGCGCGGACGGCAGCGGTCTGGTCGCTGAGCGCCCGGCGCGCACTCTCCAGGTCGACCCGCAACGCCAGGGCATCGGCGATGGCACAAAACACGTCGACGTCGCCATCGGACCAGTCGCCTTCGGCGAATGGGCGGTCCATCGCCAGAATCCACACTTCGCGGCGGTCGGGCGCCGTCAAGCGCGACGCTAGAGCCGCCTCGATACCAAAAGCCTCGTGAAAAAACCGCGCGTCCTGCGCCGGGCTATTGCGGCTCCAGCGCAGCACCGCCCCAAGTGGCACCTGGTCAAACGCGCGCACCATCCGCGGGTCCATCGGCAGGGCCTCGCCAATGGGCGGCGGCGGCACCACGCCTTGCCGCGCCGACAGCAAATGAATCGAGAACACGCCTTCGCGCGGCTGCAGCCGCAGCAGGTAGCTGCTGAGCGGCCGAAAGCACGCAGTCACCAGCTCAAGCGTCGCGGCATACGCCTGGTTGGCATCCGCCGCCGCATGGAGGGCGCGCAGACCTACGCGCAGTAGCTGTGCGGCGTCGGCCGGCGGCAGTTCTGAGGCTGTGGACCCGGTCGGGGGAAGCGACATGGGTACCTTTAGGTGCGGCAGCGAACCTGCCGGCTGGGGAATGCCGGCATGGGTCGCGCAACGCGGATTTGACCAAGCTAGCTTTTCGCGACCGCCTTGTCTATTCGCGATGCCCGCCGTTGCCCAGAGCCAGCGAAAACGGTTACGCTACTGCGCCGTGCGGGGCCACAGTTGCCTGCGCGATCAAGGTGGACGAGCTGGTGCGAAGGGCGCAAGGATTTTCCAAGTTCGCCAATCTTGGCGCCGCGTTCGCGTTGTCCATCGCTGCTGCCGGCTGCCTCGACTCCGACTTCGTGACGGCCGACGCCGCAGCGGTCGCGGGCAATGACCTGGCCGCAGAGACCGCCCTGCCCTCCGACGGGGTCTCGCCTGGCGAGGACGCTGCACAGTCGGACAGTGCGGGCGCCGCCGATGCGGCCGACGGCCAGTCGCTCAAGTGTCCAGGGGGAGCGAACTGCGCGTGCAGTGACCACACCGAGTGCGGCTCTGGTGTCTGCCAGGAAACGGCGATCGGCAAAAGTTGCGCGGGTTTCTGCGTCGAGGGCACCTGCGGACCGGGTCAGATCTGTGGTGCCGCGACGATCCAGAACGCGGCAGGCCAGCCTGTCACCAAGAATGGCATCTGCCTGCCGCGCTGGGCCCGTGAGTGCATGCCGTGCACCGCCGACGACGCCTGCGCGATCGCCGCTGACCCGGGCGGCGCGTGCGTGTCCGTCGCCGGCAATGGTGACGACGGCCGCTATTGCGCCCCGAGCTGCAACCAGGACGCCGACTGCCCGCCCAACCGCGCCTGTGAGGCCCGCACCAGCGCAGCCGGCAAGGTGGCCAACCATTGCGTGCCCAAAGTCGGCGGTTGTCCCTGCTCGCCGCTCGCCGTGGCACTGGGCGCCAAGACCATTTGCACCAAGACCACACTCACCGTGGGAAGTTGCCAAGGCGAGCGCAGTTGTGGGACTGACGGCCTGAGCCTGTGCAGCGCCGCCACACCGACGACCGAAGTCTGCAACGGCGTCGACGACGACTGCGACCAAGCCGTCGACGAACCGCTCGGAGCGACTGCGCTGTGCGACGATGGCAAGACCTGCACCGCCGACAGCTGCAACGCCAAAGACGGCTGCGCACACCTGCCCGTATCGGTCACCTGTAGCGACGGCGACGCCTGTACCGGCCAGGACGCGTGCGCGGCTGGCACCTGCATCGGTGCCAAGCTCGACTGCAACGACGCCAACCCGTGCACCAGTGACGCCTGCGACGTCGCCGAGGGCTGCACGCACACGGCAGCGGGCGCTGGCCCTTGCGATGACGGCGACACCTGCACCACCGGCGAAGCGTGCACCAGTGGAGTCTGCGCACCCACCGGAACGCTGCCCTGCAACGACGACAACCCGTGTACCGCCGACCTGTGCGAGGCGCAAAAAGGCTGCGTGTTCCTGCCGACCGATGCAACCTGCAAAGACGACAACGCATGCACCGGCGTCGACACCTGCAAGAACGGCAAGTGCCAGGGCCCGGCGTTGCTGTGTGACGACGGCTGGGGCTGCACCACCGACGCATGCGATCCCAACAACGGCTGCTCGTTTAAAGCCGGCGCGCCCGGCTGCGGATTTGCCAAGGTGCCGTACAGCATCGAGTTTGGCTGCGGCGACCCCGCCTTTGTGGACTGGAAGGTCACTGCCCCCGGCATCGGCATGGACAAGCCAGAGCCGCCGCTGGTCAAGTGGCAGGTCGACGATAGCCCTGCGCTCGGCGGAACGGCCCAGTGCGCGCTCAACGTCAACAACGGCAAGGATCTGGCGTGCGGATTCGGCCAGAAAATCCTGCAGCAGACTGCAGACTCGCCGTGGATCGACGCGACGGCCATTGCCCCTGGTGCGCCATTAAAGCTGCGCTTTGAGAGCGCTGGCTTGTGGTCCAGTACGCAGCAGGCGCGGGTGCTCATCAAAGGGCAGGTTGGCAGTTTTGTTGAGCTTGCCAAGCTGCCGCCGTCGGGCGCAGTGTGGGGCAAGGTTCCACTCGACATCGCAACCTGGGTAGGCAAGACCTTCATGGTGCGGCTGGAGTTTGCCGGCGGCGACTGCAATGCCAGCGACGGCGTCGGCTGGTTCGTGCGCAAGTTCGAGGTCGTGGTCGACCCGTGTGCCGTCAACAACGGCGGCTGCGCCAACCAGGCCTTGTGCAGCGCAGCGCCCACCGGGTTGCCGCAGTGCGCGTGCAAGCCGGGCTTTAGCGGCAACGGCAAGTCGTGCTCCGACATCAATGAATGCGCCAACGGCACTGCCAAGTGCGCCGCCGGCGCGTCGTGCAGCAACTTGCCCGGGACCTATTCGTGCGGCTGCAAGAATGGCTACACCGGCGACGGCGTGGTGTGCAGCGACATCGACGAGTGCAAGGCCGGCGCCGCCGCCTGCAGCCCGGACGCTGCCTGCACCAACACCGATGGCAGCTACACCTGCGGGTGCAAGCCAGGCTATTCGGGCGACGGCAAGTCGTGCAAAGACATCGATGAGTGCGCCATGGCCAACGGCGGCTGCGCTACGACCGCCACCTGCACCAACACGCCCGGCAGCTCGTCGTGCGCATGCAAGACCGGCTACACTGGCGACGGCAAAGTGTGCACCGACGTCGACGAGTGCAAAACCGCCAACGGCGGATGCGCTGTCGAGGCTGTCTGCGCCAACAACGCCGGCGGTTTTACCTGCACGTGCAAACCGGGCTTCGTCGGCGACGGCAAGGCGTGCTTGCTGTACGGCGGGCCCCAGGCGCCGGCGACCAGCTGCAAGGCCATCAAACAGCAGAACCCCGCAGCGACCACGGGCCAATACCATCTGGCGCTCGCGGGTACGCTTGTCCAGGTGCTGTGTGACATGACGACCGATGGCGGTGGCTGGACCTTGGTCGCCTACAAGGCCGATCTGCCGGTCAACTCGTATCCCAAGAACTCGAACAACTTCTTGCCGCTGCAGGCCGATTTTCCGACGGTGCTCACGGCAGCCCAGATTGCGGCGTTGCAGGCCGTCTCGACCGAAGGCCGGCAGACCTATGTGGGCCTGTGCAACAAGATGACCTACTACTTCTACGCGCCTGGCAACACTTGGAACTACGCCATGGGCTTCAAGTTTGCCGATGGCGGCGAGTCCGGACAGGGCCAGCAAGTCTATACCGGCGCCACCATCACGGTACCGCAGGATAACTGCAAGAACTACGCGCTGGAAGGGGCGACCGAGGCCAACGCCACGATTTTCCAGATCGTTTCGCCAAAAGTGCCGATCGTCAACATTCGCTACAAGATGCCGACGACGCAGTCCGTGACCAAGTTCGGCTCGCCGCTGACCAAGTATCCGGCGATGCTGCGCTAATTCGGTCGCAGCGCAGGCAGCAGTTCAGCCTGCCACAGCGGCCATCTCGGCCTCGACATCCGCCAGCCGCGCCTGCACCGCAGCCAGCCGCGGACCGCCGCCGCGCTGCCCGAGGTAGGCGACAAACGACCGCAACCCGGCGCCCAGGCGCACGAGATCGCCCATCTCGCGCAGCTGCTCCAGGCCTTCTTCAAAGGACTCCGTAGCCTTGCGATCGATCGCCGTGGCCCGGGCCCCACCTTCGCTGAGCGCTCGCGTGCCCAGCACGCACGCCCGCACGACCAGCGCCCGCGCGACGGCCAGCCGCGCGCCCGAAGAGCGCGCCACGTCGACCGCGCGCTCGCTGTCCAGGTCGGCCGTCTCCAAGGCATTGCGCTCGAGCGAAATGGATGCTTGGACGCGGTACAGCCCGGAGTTGAGCTCCGGGTCGTCCACTTCGCGCGCAAGGTCGGTGACGTCGCTCATCATCACCGACGCTTCTTGCCACTCGCCGACGGTGATGGCCGTCTCGGCGCGCGTCAAAGCCACTTCGAGCCGGCGGTGGCGGTCGCCGACCTCACTGGCCAGCAGAAAGGCCTGATCCCACGCCGCAAAAGCCTGCTTGTACTTGCCCTGCGCCGCGTGAACCTCGCCCAGCACCGTGCGCGCTTCGGCCGCACCCCAGCGGTCCTGAATCTGGTCGCAGATCTGGTTGGCCTCGGTGACGGCGTCTTGCGCGTCGTGAAAGTGGCCGCGACCCAGGTGTACGCGCGCGATGTTGCACAGCGACCGCGCCACCACCCTGCGGTCTTGCGAGCGACGGCGCAGCGCTAGGGCCTTGAGAAACAGCTGCAGCGCATTCTTGTACGCATTCTGCTCGCCGCGAATCAGGTGGATAAGGCCCATCTCGTCGCTGACGTCGGCGATCCAGCGATGTGCCCCGACGACCTTCAAGTGGCGCGTAGCGGCCTCAAGGTTGGCAAACGCCGCTTCGTAGCGGCCCGACACTCGAGCAATCTGGGCGATGCGCAGTTGCACGATGCCGCAGCGCTGGTCGTCGTCGAGGCAGCGCGCCATGTGCATGGCGTCGAGCAGCACCCTTTCGGCCTCGACGATGCGCGACAACCGCAAAAGGCCACCACCGTGTGCAGTTCGCAGGTCGCATGCGATGTCGGCATCGTCCGCACCGGCGTTGCGGCTGCCGGCAGCGTACAGCGCAATTGCCCGCTGCAATTGGCCGACCGTGCGCGCGGCGTTGCCCGCCTCGAAGTAGTGCTGCGCCGCCTGGCGACCGCGCCCACCCTGGTCGAAAAGCTCCGCGATGCGCGCGTTGTCGCCGATCGGATCGTGGCGTGGCCGACTCGCAAACCACTGGGCGGCAAGGCGGCTGAAAAGCTGGCGCTTTTCGTCGTCCATCGCAGCCACCACCGCCGCGGGATCGGTCGGGTGCACAAAACTGAACTCAATTTCACGACCCAGGCGCGACTCTTCGACAAATACGACCACGTCTACGGCCTGCAGCTGCAGCATCGCGCCTTTGAGCGCATTGCGGTCGCGCTCCGTCAAGCTGTCCGAGCCATCGTTGCGGCCGCCGCGCAGCACCGACAGCACGCCGCCAAACCAGCAGGTGGCGCCGAATACCGCTGCGGCATCGACGACCACGCGCAGGTCCTGCGGCAGCCGCGCGATACGATCTGGCAGGTTACCGCCGCCACCCTGCCCGGCCGCAGCCAACGTGTTGTGCCACGACGCCGACACGCCGCGCTCCGTCTTGTGCTGCCACCGCCAGCCGCCGTCGCGAAAGACGATGTCCTGGCCCGCCAGCATGCCGCGCAGCGCATCAAGCAGCCGCTCCGGTGATCCGGCGGCACTTTGCGCGAGTTGCTCAGGCATGCTTTCTGGCGCGCCGTTGACTTTCTTGAGCAGCCGGCGTGCCAACGCTGCCAGCGACGCGTCGTCAATGGGCTCCAGCCGCACCGACAGCGCTTCCAGGCCATCTTGGGGCGCTTCGCTGGCCTCGACCAGCACAGCCACCGGACCCTGCACCGCCGAGTCGCGCAAGCCTGCGACAAACGCCTGCATTTCGTCGTCGGCGATGCTGTCGGCTTCCAGTTGTACGATGAGCGGCGACTGTCGCGCGCAGTGCTGCAGAATCGCACCGACCAGCTGGCTCGCCACCTGTAGCGGCGGCTCGACGGCGCCGTAGTCATCCGTGAGCACTGCGCCACGCAAACCCAGCACCGGCGCAATCAGCTGCAGCGCGTCGGCCGCGCGGTCTGCGCCGAGCCAGCCCTGCATCCGTAGGTGCACCTGCGACCAGGCATCGCCCTGCCGCAGCAGCTCGGGGCCACCCAAGACCTCAAGCAACACCTGACCACACAGCGTCGGCGGTCCGCCCGCATGCACGCCGTGCGGCCGCACCCACATGACGTTGCGCGAGGCCGGAGCGACCGCGCGGTGCAGCTCGAACAGCAGCCGGGTCTTGCCTATGCCTGGTGTGCCGCTGACCCAGACCAGCCCGAGCGATTTCTTGTTCAACGCTTCGCGGATGCCGTTGTAGCTCTTTTCGAGATCACCGCGCCGGCCGACAAACGGCACTTGCGACCCAAAGATCGAGGTGATTTCGCTGACCGGCGGCAAGGCTGACGTAGCCCGCGCGCCGGGCGTGGTTGGGCCTTCTGCAGCCTCTTGCAGCTCGTCGTCATCGATCGGCATCGCTACCGGTGTCGGCAGGCGCGGCGAAATCGGCGGGCTCGGGGCCTTGGGCATCTCGATCGCCGCGGCATGCAACCGTTGCGTTGCGCCCGTGGCTGCGTGCGATGATAGAGCCACGCGGGGCCTAGCGGCAACACGGCCGCGCGGTCACGGGTGCGGTTCCTCAAGTGGGGCCGACCCGCGGGCTGGTAAATGCGCAGTGGTCGCAAATACTGCCGGCGGCTGAAGCCGCGGCCTTAGGGTGCAAAGCCGTGCCTCCGCAAGGCTATGCAATCACGAGTGACAGCCCAGCCCGGCGCAGGCCGGGTATGGTACAGCTAGCCTGCGGCTTCAGCCGCCGGGTCCAACCTGAACGCCATGCGTATTCAACGGTTCCGCGCGCCTCGCCGTAGGCCCCAAAGCGTGATCCGCACCCCGCGGTCACGGAGTCGGTGCCGACGGGTGGTTGTCCGCCTCGACCATTTTCCCTTGCAGCCGGTGGCGTGTCTGTGGCGGCGCGCCGCATCTGCAACCGCTTTCGACCCGGATTGTGACCATGAGTGACCCTAGCTCGCCGTTGCACCTCAACCGCGTACTGCGCGCGCTTGCTGGCCTGTGCCAGAGCGATGTGGCCGCAGCGCGCGCCGCAGTGCTGCCCCCAGCGAACGATCGCGCCCATGCCGAGCAGTTGCTTGAAGAGGTCGGCCAGGCCGAGGCGTTGCTGCACGCCAACTCCGGCACTGGTGTACCAAATCATCTTGATCTTGCTCCACTTCTGTCGCAGGCAACCGTTGGCGCGATCCTGGCCGCCGCCGAGTTGGCGACCATCGGTCGGGTCGCGAGTCAGGCGACTGTGTTGCGCAGGGCGGCGGCAGCATGGCCGTTGTCGGCGGCTGGCCTGGGCGAGCAGGTTCGTGCCATGCCCGATGTGCGCCTACTTTCGGAGTTGCTTGCGGAATCCGTCGACGACGAGGGTCGCATCCTCGACTCGGCCAGCACGGAGCTGGCCCGCCTGCGCAAAGAGACCCTGACCATCGCCGCCCGCCTGCGCCGGCGCATCGAGGCCCTGGTGCGCGAAACCGACGCCGCGGGTCTTTTGCAGGACGACTATTTCACGCTGCGCGACGATCGCTACGTGCTGCCGGTGCGGCAAAGCGAGAAGCGCACCCTGGCCGGCATCATTCACGGATCTTCACAGACTGGCCACACGGTCTACGTGGAGCCGCAAGAGCTGGTCGAAGCGAACAATCAACTCGCTTTGGCGTTTGACGCCGTCCGCCGCGAAGAGCGGCGAATTCTAGCCGACTTGTCGGCGCTATGCGCGGACAATGAGCTGGAATTACTCGGTTGTGTTGAAGTTCTGATGGTCCTCGACCTGCGGCTGGCCGCGGCACGGCTGGCGCGACAGCTGCGCGCGCACCGACCGAGCTTCGACGATGATCGCTTGGACCTGCCGGCGCTGCGCCACCCGGTGCTGGAGCTCGACGGCGCCAAGCCGGTTGCCAACCGGCTGGCAATGGCCAAGGGCGCCACCCGTTGGTGGGTGATTTCCGGTCCGAACGGCGGTGGCAAGACGGTGATGCTGACGGCGCTCGGCTTGTGCGCCGAAATGGCGCGCCGCGGCCTGTACGTAACCGCGACCGCCGATGCCACCCTGCCCTGGTTCGACGCGGTGTGGGCCGTAATTGGCGATGCCCAAGACTTGGAACGCGGCCTGTCGACCTTTGAAGGCCACCTGCGCCTGGTTGCCGACACGCTGCGCCGCTGTGCCGAGACGCAGCGGTCGCTGGTGCTTTTCGACGAACTGGCGACCGGAACCGAGCCGCTGGCCGCCAATGCCCTCGCCACGGCGATTCTGGAGCGCGCCGCGGCGATTTCGTCGCATACCTGGGGCGCGGCTACCACCCACTTCGAAGCGTGCAAGCTGCTCGCATTGCGCCATGACGCCTTTGTCAACGCGGCGCTGGGCCGCGACCCGCACAGTGGCGCGCCGACATTCGTGCTTGCGCTCGGACAGATGGGCACTTCGGATCCTATCGGCCTCGCACGCCGCGTGGGGCTGGAGGCTGCACTAGTGGACCGCGCCAGCCAGCTGATGGGCAGCGCCGGTTCGGAACTGGAAGCCATGCTGCACGCGCTGCACGCCCAGCAGGCCGCGCTGCAAGACGAGCAGGCACAGCTGCGGCACCAGCAAGCCCAGCTGGAGCACGCGCGGGCGCTGCTGGACGACCAGCGCCACAACGAGCGCCGCGCCGCCGACCGCCGCATCGAGCGCGCCGCCCACGAAGCGATGGCCCAGCTGCACGAGCTGGTCCAGCAGGTCGAGGCCGCGCGCGTCGCACTGGCCGACGCCGACCGCGCGCAGTTGCAGTCACTGGCCAAGGAAGCGTCTCAGGGCATGTCTCGGGCCGAGGCCATCGCCGTGCAGGCGCGAGGCGTGCAGCCGGGGACACCGCAGCGCAAGCCTCTGGATGTTCAGAACTTGCGGCCGGGCGCGGCCGTGTTTCACAAAGGCCTGGGCAAGGCCGTCGTCGTGGTCGAGTGGCCCGGCCGCGGCGAGCGGATCAAGATCGCGGCAGGCAGCCTGGAGATGTGGTCAGAGCTCGCGGAGCTGCAGGCGGCGCTGCCGACCGAGGCGCCCAAGCCAGCGCGCGTACCCGAAGCCGACCGCAAACTGCGCCGCGATCCTGCGCACAAGAGCGTGCCACGCGACGACCTGGCGGCGCCGCAGTCGCTGCAAGAAGCAGCCCTGATCCTGCGCACCACCGAGGCCACCGTTGACCTGCGCGGCATGCGCGTCGACGAAGCCCTGCTGGCCGTAGACCGTCACCTGGACCAGTGTGTGTTGCGCGGCGGCGTGGGTGCATGTGTGGTGCATGGCCAGGGCACCGGTGCGCTCAAAGGTGCCGTGCGCGACCACTTGCGCAAGCATCCGCAGGTCGCGGAATTCCGGGCCGGCGAACGCCACGAGGGCGGCGACGGTGCGACGCTGGTGTGGCTGGCACGCTAGCGGACTGAGGCGGCTGCTACTTGGCTATCGTCGTCAGCGCTTTGCGCAAAGACTGCACCACGCGCGCCAGCTCGTCCTGGGTCATTTCGTGGTAGAGCGGCAACACCAGTGAATCGGCCGCCCACGCTTCTGTCTGCGGCAACGGCACGTGCGGGTGGCCGGCGTAGGCGGGCTCCTGGTGCGAAGCCATGATGCCGCGCTTGCCCATCACGCCATCGTCGAGCATTGCTTGCAGAATAGCGTTGCGCCGTTCGGCTGTGCAGCCCGGTACGCGCACGCAGTAGCTTTGGTAGTTGGTGGTGCCCCAGGCTGGGTCGCACGGCAGCACCAGCCCCAAGTCGGCCAGGGCCTGGGTGTAAGCCGCGGCGAGCTGTCGGCGGCGCGTGGTCATAGCCGGCAGCTTGGCCAACTGCACGATGCCCACCGCGGCCTGGATGTCGGTCATGCGGTGGTTCCACCCGAGTTCGTCGTACTGCTCGAGCAGAAACGTCGTGCTCGTATGGCGTTGCACATCATTGACGGTCATGGCGTGCTGGCGCAGGCGCCGCAAGCGGTCGGCGATTGCCGCGTCTTGCACAGCCACCATGCCCCCCTCGCCGCAGGTGACGAGCTTGCGCGGGTGAAAGCTGAAGACCACCAGCGGTGCATAGCCGCCAATCGGCTTGTCGCGATAGGTCGAGCCGATGGCGCACGCGGCGTCTTCGACCATGATCACGCCCGCCGGCAGCACCGCGGCGATGTCGTCGAGGTCGCAGGGCATGCCCGCCTGGTGCACCACCAAAACAGCTTTGGTGCGAGGCGTCAGCACCGCGGCGACCGTTGCGCCGGTCAAGTTCTGCGTCACCGGGTCGACGTCGGCAAAGACAGGCGTTGCGCCACAGTAGCGAATGCTGTTGGCCGTAGCGATAAAGCTCAGCGACGGGCACACCACTTCGTCGCCCGGCCCAACGCCAAGGCCGTGCAGGGCCAGATGCAGGCCGGTTGTGGCACTACTAACGGCGACCGCGTGCGCGCAGCCCGCAGCTGCACAGAACGCAGACTCGAATTCGCGGACCTTGGGGCCCTGGGCGATCCAACCCGACAGGATGGCGTCGTGGGCCGCGCGCGCTTCTTCTGGGCCAAGCCATGGCCGGATAATGGGAATCATGCTGTGGTCCCTGCCTTATTGCCTGGAAATGATTGACTCAATCATGTCCAAGGCCATCTTGCTTGCTTCGCGGGTCGCCAAGTTGCGGCCTCGGAGGCCGACTCGCGGCTCCGGCTGGTGCCAGGCGTTTTCACGCAATGACTTTCCGGTCGTTTGTCAGGCCGCCCCGCGACCCAGTTCGGCGTTGCGCCAGGCGACGAAGTGGCGCAGCCCCTCTGCGAGGTCAACAGCAGCTTCAAAGCCAAGTTCGCGGCGCGCGGCGTCGGTCGACGCGAGACGGCGCACCACCTCGACCCCGCGCCGCTCGGCCGGCATCGGCTTGAAGTTCGGCTGCACGCCGGGCTTGCCGGCGGCGGCCACCAGCGTGTGGCACATCTGCAGCAGCGAGGTTTCGACGCCACTGGCCACGTTGTAGACGGCATCCGAGACGGGCGCTTGAGCCGCCAGCAAGTTGGCGCGCGCTACGTCGCCGATGTACACGAAGTCCATCGACTGCTGCCCATCGCCAAAGATGAGCGGCGCCTCACCGGCGTCCAGCTTGTCCAGCCACCGCACCAGCACTTCGGTGTAGACGCCGAACACGTCCATGCGCGGCCCGTAGATGTTGAAGTAGCGCAGCGCGACATACGGCAGATCGTACATCTCTGCGAACGCCCGAAACATCTGTTCGTTGGCCACCTTGCAGCCACCGTACAGCGTGCGATTGTTGTACAGGTGGTGGATTTCGCCGGTGGGGAACACATCGGCCGGGCCATACACCGAGGCGCTCGACGCCGCGACCAACTTGCCCACCCGATGTTTGACGCAAGCCTCCAGCACGTTGAAGGTGCCGTTCACCAGCACCTCCATCGCCAACCGCGGCTCTTGGGCACAACGGGTGATGCGAATCGCAGCCTGGTGAAACACGAGATCGCAGCCCTGCACTGCCGCATCGACAGTCGCCACGTCGCGCAGGTCGCCGCGCACGATTTCGACCTTACCGCTGGCCATGGCCGGCTGCAGGTTCTCCATGCGACCGCGCGAGAAGTCATCCAGCACGCGGATGTGGCCGATGCCCGCCGCAACCAACTGATCACAGATGTGGCTGCCGACAAGGCCTGCGCCGCCAGTGACCAGCGCCGTCTGGCCGGCGATGGGTTGGGCGTATCGCGGGTCCGACCTCACGCTGCCCCCTGGACGACCGCGCGCACCTGGTCGCACACAAAGCTGATCTGTGCCTCGGTCAACTCGGGGAACATCGGCAGCGACAGGCAGTGGCTCGCGTTGTACTCGGCGTTCGGCAGGCTGCCTTTGGCGTAGCCCAAGTGGCTGTACGCCTTTTGCAGGTGGCAGGGCACCGGATAGTGCAGCGCAGCCCCGACGCCCGCCGCCTGCAGCGCGGCAAGCACGGCGTCGCGGTTGGCGACGTGGATGACAAACAGGTGCCAAACCGGGTCAGCCCAAGGCGCCACAGCGGGCAGCCGCACGCCGGGCGTTCCTTGCAGGCGCTCCAGGTACAGGCTGGCATTGCGCCGGCGAGCCGCCGTCCAGTTCGGCAGGTGCGGCAGCTTGACCTGCAGCGCCGCGGCTTGCACCGAAGCCAAGCGGCCATTGGTGCCGACGACGTCGTGGTAATACTTGGCAGCCTGGCCGTGCTCGCGCAGCTTGCGTACGCCGGCGTCCAACGCGGCATCGTTGGTCATCACCGCGCCGCCCTCGCCGCACGCGCCCAGGTTTTTGCCCGGGTAGAACGACGTCGCACTGACGCGCGCCAAGCCACCGGTCGGCTTGCCCTTGTAGGTGGCCAGGATGCCCTGGGCGTTGTCTTCCATCAACCACAGGCCGTGCTTGTCACAGACCGCCTGGCAGCCATCGACATCGAACGGTTGGCCATACAGGTGCACGCCGATGACGCCCTTGGTCCGCGGCGTCACGGCGGGGCCGATCGCAGCCGGGTCCAGATTCCACGTGTCTGGCAGGCAGTCGACGAACACTGGCGTCGCGCCGCACAGGCTGACACCCTCGGCCGTGGCGATAAAGGTGTTGCCGGGAATGATGACCTCGTCGCCCGGGCCAACGCCGAGCGCGCGCATGGCGAGCACCAACGCCTCGGTGCCATTGGATACCGCGCACGCGTGAGCCGAACCGCACGCCGCCGTCAGGCCGGATTCCAGGCCCGTCACGTACTTGCCGCCGACGAAGCCAGCGTTGTCGAGGATGTCAGTCCACGCGGCCAGGATGTCGGCTTTGATGGGAGCGTGCTGGGCCTTGAGGTCGAGAAAGGGGACGTTCATTGCGGGGGAACTCCGGGTGAGAGGACAACAACTTTCTGGTGCTCAGCGACCGCCACGCAGCAGCGCGCGCGCTGGGACCCCGGCGACGGTAGCGCCAGCCGCCACGTTGCGGGTGACAACGGCGCCGGCACCAATCACGGCGTCGTCGCCAATCGAGATGCCGCACAGGATGACTGCGCCGGAACCAATGGCCACGCGATCGCCGATGCGGGTTTCCAGCATCGTCCAGTCTTGTGGGCCAGCCAGTTCTCCGACGGCATTGACCGCTTTGGGGTACTTGTCGTTGGTGAAGACGACGCCGTGGCCGACAAAGCAGCCGTCGCCGATGTGCACGCCGTCGCAGATGAAGGTGTGGCTGCTGATCTTGCAGCGCTTGCCGATGGTGGCCCCGCGCTGGATTTCGACGAAGGCGCCAATCTTGGTCTCGTCGCCGATGGCGCAGCCGTACAAGTTGACGAACGAATAGATCTTGACGTCGCGGCCCAACACGACGTCGGCTGCGATGGCGCTGAACTTGGGGTCCATGGGTCTCCTGGTGTTGGCGATGGAGTGGTTCGGCCGAGGCCAGGCGCTCAGCCCAGGTCGATGCGCACGCCGCCAGATTCAAGCGACCGGTTGGCCGCCTCCAGCGCCCTGAGCACGCGCAAGCCCGCAGCGCCGTCGGTCTCTGGCGCGCGGCCTTGGGTGATGGCGGTGCAGAATTCGCGTGCCATGCGCGCCAGGGCCTCGGTCGAATCGAGCACGGGTATGAAACAGGCGCCGTGGCGGTACGATACCCGCACCCGATTCGGATCTTGATCGCCGACTTCGATGCCTTTGTCGTAGATCCGCACTTTTTCCGACGGTTCGTTGTCGTCCCACACCAGCATCTTCTTGGTGCCGCCGACCAGCGTCATGCGCACTTTGACGGGCGACAGCCAGTTGGCGTGGACGTTGGCGATGATCGGCTTGTCAAAGTGCAGCGTCAGGTACGCCACGCTGGCAAAACCGGTGCCCACAGCATCCACGCCCTGCGCAGAAACCGCCACCGGCCGCAGGTGAGGCGGCAGCACGTAATCCAGAATCGACAGGTCGTGCGGGGCGAGGTCCCACAACACGTTGACATCCGACTGGATAAGCCCCAGGTTGACGCGGACACTGTCAAAGTACAGCACATCGCCGAGTTCGCCCGAGTGCACCACCTCGCGCATCTTGCGCACCGCGCCGGTGTAGCAGAACGTATGATCGCACATCAGCACGCGGCCACGCTCAGCGGCCAGCGCAACCAACTCTTCGCCTTCGGCCACGCTCCATGCCAGCGGCTTTTCGACCAACACATGCTTGCCGGCGAGCAGTGCCTGCTTGGCCAGCGGAAAGTGCGTGCGCACCGGCGTGGCGATGGCGACGGCATCCACCCCGGAGGCCAGCACTGCTTGGTAATCGCTGGTGGTCTGGATCGCCGGATAGGGCGCGGCCACTTTGGTGGCGCGGGCGAGGTCCAAGTCGCACAGGTGAGTCACCACTGCCGCGCCCGAAGCCGTGAAGTTGCGCACCAGGTTGGGGCCCCAATAGCCGGCGCCGATGACCGCCAGTTCGATTCTGCCTTGATTGTCCATGGTCTTGTCCTATGCCAAAGCAACGCGGCGACCGCGGAAGCGCACCGCTGAGGTCCAGTGCTGCGGAACGCCGCCGTGTTGGTTGTCAGGGCGCGCGAGCAGGATCACCGGCGTGTACTGCAACGCCCAGGCGGACCGCACGCGCTCAGCCGCCGGCCCCTTGGGTGAGGGCAACGATCGTGGCGGCAGGTGGCCGTGGAAATCGCAATGCAAGCAGCAACCGCCACAATCGCGCGCAAGAAGGCCGCCGGGCGTTCGGCGGCGCGCGAGGGGGCGTAAGTGTGCCACTGGGCGTGTGGGTGTCAAGGTCAGGCGCGGCGCGGCCCAGGGCTATCGCAAAGTCGCAATTCTCAGCGTTTGGTGCGGACAAGGTTTTATCCCTGTCCGGTTCAGTCGCGCGATTGCTGTTTGCCCGGACAGGCGCAGAGGCCTGTCCTCACCCAAAAAACTGGAACTTGCGATTGCCGTGCGGCGCGGCCCGCAGTTGACGGCCGGCTGCGGCCCTTGGCACGATGGCTGGCATGACTCTGACCGCCATCGTCTTCAATTACAACTACAAGCGCTTTTTGCCTGACGTTTTGACATCGCTGGTGCGGCAGACGCGGCGGCCGGATCGCATTGTGGTCAGCGACGATGCCTCGCCGCGCGACTCGCTGGCGGAATTGCAGGCCGCGGTGGGGCAATTCGATGGCGTCGAGCTGATTCGCAATCCCGTCAACCTCAACAACATCGAACACTATCGCGCCAGGGTGGCCGAGGTGCAGACCGACGCGTATCTGCTGATGTCTGCGGACGATTACCTGGTCGACGACCGCTTTTGTGAGCAGGCCCTGACCGTGTTGCGGGACAACCCCAAAGTAGTCGCGGTTTGGGGCTGGCACGTCGCGGTTGACCCGCTTGGCCGCGAGCAAATGGTGCGGTCGTACCCGCCTGACCGCGAAATGACGCTGCTGCCGGGCGAGCAACTGCGCGCCCGCCTCGCGTTCGACAACGTGGTGCCCGCGGTGTGCTGCGTCGTGCGCAATAGCCTGCATCAGCACATCGGCGCCTATCCCGTGCTCAATCGCCACTGCGGTGACTGGCAGCAGTTCTACCTGTTCACGTACCATGGCGATTTCATGCAGCTGGAGCGCAAGGTCTGCCACTACCGGCTGCACGGCGCCAATATGAGCACCAGCTACGAGGCAGACGCCAAGACCGGAGCCCTGATCGCCCAGGGCTATCAGCAACTGCTCGACCGCCCCGAGATCACGGCCGAGGATCGGCAGCGCCTGCTAGCGGGAATGTGTCGCAGCGCGATTCGGCACACGCCGTTCCGCCAGATGCATCGGCCGTTGGTGCAGTACGGCGCGTCCCACAAGGTGTGGCTGGCGTTGGCCGAGACCGTTTCAGAGCGCCTTGCGCGACGTGCATCGGATTTACGTATTCGATTGCATAACCAGCAGTTGAAGACCTAATCGCGATTCGTTACGTTTTGGGCAGGCGGTTGGCCTTGTGGACAGGCGCTGCGGTCACGGCTCGGCGATCCGCACGTTGCCAGCCGCATCTCGGATCAGGCGCGTACCACACTTGCCACATGACGCCTGGTCATTGAAGTCACTGATTCTATTGCGACAGATGCACGCCCAGCCGCCTTGCTTGGCGGGGGCGCCGAATACCAACGCGTGCGCGGGTACCGAGCGAGTCACTACCGAGCCGGTGCCCACGTACGCGTAATCACCGAAGGTCAATTCGTGGTTGCAGCACGCGCGCGGACCGAACCACACGCCGCGGCCCAACACGCAGCTGCCGGAGATCTCAGCGCAGGCCACGACCCCGCTGTCCGGGCCGATGACGACGTTGTGGGCAACGTGAACCAGATTGTCGACTTGCGCGCAGGCGCCAATCGCGGTCATGGTGCCAAACAGTCCCCTGTCCACGCAGGTGGACGACCCGATGGCAGCGCCGGTGTCGACAAACACGCCGCCAGTGTGCGGGATGATGCGCCGCCGACCGCCGATGACCTTGGCCTCGAAGCCCTCGCCACCAATCGTCGCGTTGGCCTTGACGTGCACGCCATCGGCGATGACGGTATTGGGATAGAGCACCGCACCCGCGTCGATGCGCACGCCATCGCCGATTTGCACATGGTCCATGACGACCGCCGCCGGGTGGATGGCGGTATCGCTGCCGCGCGACGCCTGGAGAAACTGCACGCGGCCGGCTTCGACAAGATCGATGTGGGCAGAAAAGAACACCTCGTCGGCTGCTTGATCGCAGACCAGCCACGCGCGGTCGGCGGGAAGATCGTCGCGCCAGAAGCGGCGCTCGATGATGGCAGCCTCATGACCGGAGGCCACAAAGCCATCGACGTAGTGCGCTGCGGTGATGTAGGTCAGCACGTCGGACAGATCGGCGCGGCTTGCTTTGATGCGCGCCAGGTGCCGCACTGGACCGTCGGGGCCGCGTAGCTCCAAGCCGTGACGGCGGGCCAACTGCGACAGCCAAACGCCTTGCAGGCCTAGCGGGGGTGGTTGTGTGAGCACGGTGAACTCCTGGGACTGGGGCGGAATAGCGGGACACTGCCCGCGCGCTAGGAGCCTGTCGGACTATTGATTGGCGGAAAGTTCTTGATGACGAATACACACATGATTTCAGGCCTCCGACAGGCTCCTAGCTTATCGCGTTTTTCAACTCGTTGAGAACTTGCCAAAGTGAATTTGTCCAGTTTCAACGA
>SXGT01099947.1_pt1 | contig 21391 bp, 16 predicted proteins | sample 3176221 | NCBI WGS metagenome assembly SXGT01 (sample SAMN11356862, study PRJNA531348) | freshwater metagenome | isolation source: freshwater sample F1-120 | place: China: Fuxian Lake, Yuxi | collected 2017-12-25
ACCGGCCAGGTCGGCGACGGCAAGATTTTCGTCACCCAATTGGCGAACGTCGTGCGCATTCGCACCGGCGAAACCGACAAATCGGCGGTCTAGTTCGCCCCGAGGATGCCAGGCACTATTCGGTCGCCAGCGTACGAGTTCCCGGTTTGAAATGCGGGCACTTTCCCGTGTAATCGATCTTGGCCTTCTCCCGTTCGGCGGCGGCCAATTTCTCGAAGATCGCTTGGGTGGCTGGACCCTTGATTGCTTCCTTGACCTCACTCCAGATTTTGCGGCCGGGCTTTTCGTCGGTCACTTTGATCAGATGCACGCCGTAGGGGGTCACGACGGGCTGGCTGATCTTGCCTTTCTCCAGGCTGAACGCCGCAGCCGTAAACTGCTCGAGCATCAGGCCGTTGCGGGGAATCATCCCCAGGTCGCCCCCCTTGTGCCGGCTGGGACCGGCGGAGTATTTCTTGGCCGCCTCCTCGAACGTGAGCTTGCCTGATTCGATGTGCCCTCGCAGTTTCTCGGCCATTTTCGTTAGCCGCTCCGTCTCGGCCGGGCTTCCGGCGCTGTCGGGGCGCATCAGGATGTGGCTGACTCGCAACTCGGTGCCGTCGAAATGGCGTTTATGGGCTTCGAAATATTTTCGCATGACCGACCCGGTGAGCGCTGTCTGCAAAAATTTCGCCCAGTTGATCTGCCAGGCCAGTTGCTCGCGAAATTGTTCCTCGGTCAATCCGCGGTCGGCAAGTGACTTGGCAAGATCGACCTTTTTCTCTTCCGCTTGCCGCTTCACCTGGTCAAACGCTTGGGTGATTTCGGTGTCGGGCGCTGCTTTCCCCGACTTCGCAAGCATCTGCGTCAGCAGTTCGCGATCGATCAACTGCGAAAGCACCTCGGCTTGCAATAAAGGTAACGTGGCTGGATTGAGCGATCGGCCTTGCAGCACGCCCTTCATGGCTTCGTTCACGGCGCCAAGGGTGACTGGCTCGCCGTTCACCGTCGCCGCCACTTCATCGGGCGAGACTTCATTCGAATCGATGAGGGGCGATTCCGGCGCGGGATCATCGGCCGCCAAGCACCTGCCCGGCACCACCATCGCCAACAACGCCGCCAGCGTGATATGAACAAAACGACTTTTCATCATGGTAACTCCAGATCGTGTAGCTCGTACTCCACGGGCAACTCAAAGACCATCGTGGGCGTCTGATACACAAACGTCATCCCCGCGGGTCCCTTGGGAAGCTCGAACAGATATGCCACGCCCACCTCATTATCGGTCTGACGCGTTTGTTCGTAGCCGTCGGACGCACAGCGTTTCTCGTCGGGCCCCACCAGGTACGGTTGATTGCGCAAGATCCAACTGCGGTGGGATTCCAGCGAGTCGCCAGGCCTGTCAAAGCGAATCCGCGTGCGGACCTCCCAGATCTCGTTGTTCTTTCGCACCTGATCGACGATCACCGTGACGCCCGCCTTCCGCTGTTCCACTCTGACCGGCCTGGCATTGCCTTGGGGGCCGTCGCCCGCAATCGGCAACTGCTCGAACCGGAAGTCTTGCATGGGCCCGGGCACCATGATCCGCAACTTGCCCTGCAGGCTGGTGATCTTCTCGATGTTTCGCGGCGGAAGCTGCAAGGGAATCTCCAACTCCGCCGAACCGCTATCATCCGGCAAGCTGGCCTCCGGTTCTCCCTCCGCTCCCACCACGTCGATCGCCACGTTGCCGGCGCCTACCGCCTTGATCTCGCCGAGCGGCTGACGAATGGCCACGGGCATCAGCCGCGGCTCCCAGGCCACGTTCACGAAGAGTTTGAGCGAACGAGATCTGGGCGAGCGCAATTCGCGTACCGCCTCGAACCGCACGGCCTCGATCCGAAACGGCCCCGCGTAGCTGGCTCGATCCGTCCGCGGCTGTTGGCTGGGCGGGCGATTGATTAAGTACACGCCCCGTTCGCCGGTAAAGTCGTAAGTGGTCAGTTGTGCCATGTCGAGCGCCTCGTCGAGCGCTTTCCAAAAGGGAACCTTCGCCAGGTTGAGCTTGATCCGCGGCTCGGTCACTTCCTCACCAAACGCTTCGCGGTGGTCAACAATCTTGTTGCCGGTCTGCTGCGAGATGCGGGCGATCACGTCGGCCAGCGGCAAGTCCTCGCCAATCAGCGTGACCTGCGCCGGCTGCACCGCTGCGTCAACCTGCGCTTGCTCGAGAGCCTGTCGCACGCGCGTTAAACGCTGAGCCACTTCCGGCGGCGTGCGGTCGGTGACCTCGGGCAGTTGATCGAGTGCCAACGGCCCCAGCTTGATGAGCACCTGCTCGGCATCGCTGCGATCGCTGAGCGCATCAGCATTCAGCCGCGCAACCTGCGCAAGCACATCAGCCGCCAAATCGGCACGGGCCGGAAGACTGATGGCAAGAAAGAGCGGTATCGACAGCGACAAATACTTCACCGTCACGACTCCTGACGCATGGATCTGAATCGAAACCCGCGGCACAACCGTCAGCACCCGCGTTATCGCTCCCTGGTTCATTCTATCGCCGCGTGACATAGACTTAAAGCGACCTCCGACCTCATCCCGTCCCTATTGAGCAGGTTCCCCATGCGCCTTTTCGGCAGGATCTTTTCCCTTGGTTTAATGAGTTGCCCTGCGATTGCCCTGGCAACGGATCCCGGCGCCTGGACGCTGTCGGTCGACCTGCGTGGCAAGCGGCTGGAAGGCTTCCCGTTGCAGGCAACGAATACCCAGGTTTCGCTCCTCTTACGCGATGGCCAGATGGTTGAATTCTCGCCGAACGAGGTCCGTGATTTCAAACGCGAGTCATCTTCCTTTCGGCCGTTTTCAGCAGGAGAATTGCGGGCCGAGCTGTTGCGCGCGTTCAGCCCCCAGCTTGAGGTCACGGGCACGGGCCACTATCTCGTCGCCCATCCCCGCGGGCAAGGCGCCAAATGGGCCGAACGGTTTGAAGAGCTGTACCGTTCGATGGTGACCTACTTCAAAGTCCGCGGATTCAAGATGCGAGAGCCCGACTTTCCCTTGGCCGCTATTGTGTGGGGCCAACGGGAGGATTTTCTTCGTTACGCCGCGGCGGAGGGGGTGAATCTTCCTCCGGGAGTGATCGGCTATTACTCGGCGATGACCAACCGCATCACGCTCTACGACCTGGCTGCCGGCAATAATGACTCCGAGTCATGGCAGCAAAACGCTGCCACGGTCGTGCATGAGGCAACGCATCAAACGGCGTTCAACACGGGAGTGCACCGGCGTTTCGCAACCACGCCCACGTGGGTCGTGGAGGGGCTGGGCACGCTGTTTGAATCGCGCGGGGTATGGGACTCCAGAAAGTACCCGCGCTTCGAGGACCGCATCAACCGCGAGCAACTGGTGAATTTCCGCGCGTATCTGAAAGCCGGCAGGTCATCCCCCGGTTTCATGCAGATCGTGGCGGACGATCGGCTGTTCCGCACGAACCCCCTGGCCGCCTACGCCGAGGCCTGGGCGTTCACGTTCTATCTGGTCGAGAGGGAACCGCGCAAGTACGGTGCCTACCTGGCGAAAACGGCCGACCTCGATGCCTTCGGCGATTACAGCAGCCAGCAGCGATTGGCCGACTTCCATTCCATCTTCGGCACAAACCCGCGGATGATGGAAGCAGACTATCTGCGGTTCATGGAAGGCTTGAAGTAAGGGATGAACGTTGAGCGATGACCGGTCACGGGCCGGGGACTGGCCCGTTTTCCCGGCGAATTGCCGAGAAATGCATCGTCCTGTTGGGTGGTTGCCCACCGTCCTTCCCGGGAAAATTTCGCTGTCCCCCCTCTCTTGGCCCGTGAACGGTTACGCAGTTTCAACAACGGATCGGCCGTGCGGATTGCCCCAGGGCCAGATTCCTGGGCATAATAGGAACGTTCGTGTGCTCCCGGCCATTGCGTTGAGTCATCTGCAAACTCGACGTCGTTGATCCCCCCTGTCGAAGCAATTGCATTTATGGTTGCACGTTTAAGTCCCTTGTTGGCTGCGGCGTTGGCGCTGGGCGGGTGGCAAGCCGCGCTTTCCAACGAGCCCGATCAACACGTCCTGGAAAGAGCCTATCCAACCGAGATTCTGCCGTTGCTCAGGAACTATTGCTTCGAATGCCACTCGACAGATCTCACCGAGGCCCAGATCGATCTTGGCTCGATTGGTACCTGGGCTGAGGTGCGAAAGCACCCGCAGACCTGGCAGAAGGTCGCCGAGATGCTCGGCAGTGGCCAGATGCCTCCGCCAGAGGCCTCGCAGCCCAATCAAGAAGAACGCAACCGCGTGCAGCAATGGGTGCGCGACTATCTGACCTGGGAGGCAAAAGCGCGGGCCGGAGATCCCGGGCGTGTTGTGCTGCGGAGACTGAGCAATGCAGAGTACACCTATACGCTGCGCGATCTGACGGGCGTCGCTTCGCTCAACCCGGCGCATGAGTTTCCGGTCGATGGGGCGGCGGGCGAAGGCTTTACCAACACCGGCAATGCCTTGGTGATGTCGCCGGCGCTGGTGACCAAGTATCTGGATGCCGCGAAAGAGATTTCGAACCACGCCGTGTTGCTGCCAGACGGCATGCGATTCTCGCCCCACGCCACGCGGCGCGACTGGACCGACGACCTGCTGGCGCAGATCCGCGGGTTCTACCGGGAATTCACCGACGCGGGTGGCAGCGATCAGGTGAACTTGGAAGGCGTGGTATTCGGCACGAACGAAGGCGGACGGTTGCCGCTGGAACGGTATCTGGCCGCGACATTGAAGGAGCGAGACTCGCTCGCAAGCGAAATGACAACGATCGAAGCCGTGGCTGCCGAATATCGGCTCAATGCCAGGTATCTGGGCAGGCTTTGGAATAGCATGAACTCGGGAGAGACTTCATTTCTGCTCGAGCGCGTGCGTGCCCGATGGCGAACTGCCAAACCGGACGACGCCACGGCCTTAGCCGGCGAGATTGCCACCTGGCAGAAAGCGCTCTGGACATTCAACACGGTTGGGCAAATCGACAGAGTTGGCGGTGCCAGGCAGTGGCAAGAGCCCGTCACCCCGCTCCTCGCCAGGCAGGAGCTGCGATTCAAGATCCCCGCCGCAACCGAAGGCAATGGCGTGATGCTGTCGCTTGTCGCCAGTGATGCGGGGGACGGCGACATATCCGACTTTGTTGTTTGGGAACGGCCTCGTTTGGTGGCGCCTGGCCGTCCCGATGTGCTGCTCCGCGACGTGCGCGACCTGAGCCGCAATTTGGCCGTGCGCCGAGAGCGAATGTTCGGAAGCGCCGCCAGGTGTCTGCAAGCGGCCGACGAAATGGTTAGCGGCCTGGAGAGCACGATGCTCAACCAGCTTGCCCAAAAGCATCAAGTTGACGTGGACGTGCTGAGCACGTGGCTCGATTATCTGGGCGCCATCGGCAGGGTGAAGATTGAAAACCATTTCATCGCTGGGTTGGCCAACGTGTCGGGGCACGACTTTATCAACGGGTGGGGCAGCAACGAGACACCGTATATCGTCACCAATTCCTCCGACCAGGCGGTGCGGATTTCCGGCGACTTGAAGCCCCACAGCGTGGCCGTGCATCCTTCGCCCACACTGCGCGTCGCCGTTGGCTGGGAAAGCCCGGTAGCGGCAAGCATTAAGGTCGAAGCGAACATCAAGCACGCGCATCCCGGCTGCGGCAACGGAGTCACGTGGTCGTTGGAATTGCGCCGTGGCGCCGCGCGGCAGCGACTCGCCGGCGGCGCACTCGACATCACCGCCGAAGCTTCGACAGGGCCGCTCGACAATATTTCGGTACGCCCCGGCGATCTCGTCTCGCTGCTGGTAGGCCCGCGCGATGGCAGCCACGGTTGCGACCTGACAGCCATCGACCTGAAGCTGACCGAATCAGGCGACCAAGGGCATGTGTGGAACCTGGCCGAGGACATTTCCAGCGACGTGCTGGCCGGCAATCCACATGCCGACCGACTTGGCAACTTGAACGTGTGGCACTTCTATACCGAAGTCGATAAAGAGGGAAGCGGCCCGATCTATCCGGCCGGTTCGATTTTGGCAAAATGGCAAACCGCGAAAGACGCCACCGAAAAGCAGGCCTTGGCAGATGCGCTGCAAGCTTTCCTGCTGGCCGGCGAGCCAGCCATCCAAGAGGGCCCCGACGCGCAGCTTTATCGAGAGCTGACCAGTGCCGGCGGGCCGTTGTTTGCCGGCGGGCTGCGCGATCCGATCGCCGATCAGCCCAAGCCAATAGCCGGTGAAGTGGAATGGGGCCTTGATCCCGCGCAGTTCGGTAAGCATCCCGATGGCTCGGCGATTGATGGCGCCAGCCTTTGCGTGCAAGCCCCCAGCGTCATTGCGTTTCAGCTTCCCGCCAATCTAACCAATGGCTGCGAGTTGGTTGCCGACGGTGTACTCGACGGCAGGACGGGTGTCGAAGGCAGCGTTGAGTTGCAAGTGGTCGCCGGCAAAGTCGATCGCCCTGTGAGTTTGAAAGCCAGCGACATTTCGGCGTCGATTGCCGCCGGCGAGTGGGGGGCCGAGAGCCGCAAGCTGTCGTACACCGCGCCGATTCTGGTCGGTCCGACGAGCGAGACGCGGAAGCGGATTGAGGCCGGCTTCGAGGAGTTCCGCCAACTCTTTCCGGTCGCCCTGAGCTACGTGAAGATCGTGCCGGTGGATGAACCCATCACGCTGACCTTGTTCCACCGCGAGGACGATCATTTGGTGCGGCTGATGCTCAATGACGAGCAAGCGGCGAGGCTCGACCGGATGTGGGCGGAACTGCGCTACATCAGCCAGGATGCGATCGTGCTGGTTGATGTGCTGGAACAACTGATTCAATACGCGACCCAGGACCGTCCCAACCTCGTTGTTGCGCTCAAGCCCGTGCAGCAGCCGTTTGCGGAACGTGCCGCTAATTTTCAACAGTACCTGGTGGACACGGAGCACAAGCATTGGGAATCGCTGCTCGCGTTTGCCAGTAGCGCCTACCGCCGGCCACTGAGCGATGCCCAGTGCAACGAGCTGCAAGCTTTCTACCATGGGCTGCGCAACGAAAACATTCCGCACGAGGAAGCGTTCCGGCTGACACTGGCTAGGGTGCTCGTGGCCCCGGCGTTTCTCTACAAGATCGAAAAGCCGGGGCCAGCGAAGATGGCAGTTCCCGTGACCGACTGGGAGTTGGCCAGCCGACTGAGTTATTTCCTCTGGTCATCCCAGCCCGACGATGAGTTAAGACAGGTTGCCGCGACCGGCACGCTGAAAGAAACCGACACCTTGCTGGCCCAGACGCGGCGCATGTTGCACGACGCGAAAACCCGGCGGCTGGCCACGGAGTTTGCCTGCCAGTGGTTGCACATTTACGACTTCGATCAACTCGACGAGAAAAGCGAACGGCACTTCCCCACGTTTATCGGGCTTCGCGACGACATGTACGAAGAGTCGATTCAGTTCTTCACCGATCTGTTCCAGAACAATGGTTCGGTCCTCGATATTTTGAATGCCGACTACACGTTCCTCAACGAAGACCTGGCGAAGCACTATGATATTCCAGGTGTGGCGGGTCCCCAGTGGCGCCGCGTCGACGGGGCGAATCAGTTCTCACGCGGCGGCATCCTGGCGCAAGCGACCACGCTCGGCAAACAATCCGGAGCTTCTCGCACCAGCCCGATCTTGCGCGGCAACTGGGTGAGCGAGGCGCTGCTCGGCGAGCGGTTGCCTCGTCCACCGAAAGGCGTGCCGCAACTGCCCGACGACGAAACCGCGACCGAGGGTCTGACCGTGCGGCAACTCGTCGAAAAACATAGCAGCGACGCCAGGTGCTCGATTTGCCACAAGCGGATCGACGCCTTCGGATTCTCGCTGGAAGGCTTCGACGCCATCGGCCGGCGGCGGGAGAAAGATCTCGCCGATCGGCCCATCGACACGCGCGCAACAACTATGGACGGCACGGAGCTGGAAGGTCTCGACGGGCTGCGAAAGTATCTCTCGACGGTGCGGCAGGATGCCTTCCTGAGACAGTTTTGCCGAAAATTGCTTGGCTATTCTCTGGGCCGCGCGGTACAACTGTCGGATGAGCCGCTGCTGGCCGAGATGCAATCGGCGTTGAGAACCAAAGACTATCGAGTGGCCATCGCCTTGGAGGCGATTGTCCGCAGCCCGCAATTCCGCGACATTCGCGGACGCGAAATGGCGCAGGAAGAGTGAGTCTCAGTAGGACGGATTTCCAATCCGTCCCGTACCGTGCGTATTCCTACATTTGCAATCGGGACGGGTTGAAAACCCGTCCTGCCTCCAACCCAGGGGATTGCCATGAGCACTTACCGATTTTCACGCCGCACGATGCTGCGGGGTGTTGGCGTTACCATGGCCTTGCCGTGGATGGAGTCGCTGCGCGTCTGGGGAGACGAGCCGACAGGCCCGGCGCCTTCCAGTCAAGCACCGGTCCGCATGGCCGTGCTTTTCTCGGGCAACGGCTTCCACAGCAAGGAGTGGTGGGCCAAGGGGGCCGGCAAAGAGATGGAACTCGGCAAGGTGCTGGCTCCGCTGACCGACTTCCGCGAGAAGATGCTGTTCGTGCAGGGTCTTTATAATGCCGAGGCGATGAAGGGCAACATTCACAGCTCGCAAACCGGCAATTTGCTTTCCGGCGCGCCCTTGGCCTCCGGCGGCGAAATCCGCTCCGGCACCAGCATCGACCAATTGCTCGCGCAACAGTACGGCCGTTCGACGAAAGTGCAAAGCCTCGTGCTTGGCTGCGAGAAGTCGAACCCGTCGGTCCACAAAAACTACTCGATGCTTTACAGCTCGCACATCTCGTGGACGACGCCCACGACGCCCACGCCACTGGAGCTATACCCCGCTTTGGCTTTCGACCGCTTGTTCAAGGACGAAGTTCAGCGCGGCGACAAGAGCGTGCTCGACGCCGTGTTGGCGGACGCCACCGATCTCCGCCGCCAGATCAGCGCCAGCGACCAGCATAAGCTCGACGAGTATCTCGACTCGGTGCGCGATGTCGAACAACGCATCGACCGGGCCGGCAAGCAAGGCGAATTACAAGGCTGGCGGCCAACGCTCGATAAGCCGAACATCCCGCGCCCACCGGATGGCATTCCGCAGAATGTCGCCGACCACATGCGGCTGATGTGCGACATCCTGGTGCTTGGCTTCCAGACCGACACGACGCGGATCACCACGCTCAAATTGAACAACGACCACTCGTCGCTTCGCTTCCCACACCTGGGAGTGGACTACATGATCCACCATCTGCTGTCGCATTCCGACTCGGCCGACTGGCTGAAGGTGAATCAATTCTTCGTCGAGCAGATCGCATACCTGGCCCGCAAGTTGGACGCAATTCAGGAAGGCGAGCGGACGTTGCTCGACAACTCGATGCTGTTGTACTGTTCGAGCATGATGACCGGCAGTCACAACAACGACCAGTTGCCGGTGGTGGTTCTGGGCCGCGGCGGCGGCAAGATTCAAACCGGCCGGGTGCTTGACTATCGCGGCCAGCCGAACCGCCAGATGTGCCGGTTGTATCTATCGATGATGGACAAGATGAATGTCCACCTCGACCGATTCGGCGACGCCACCGAGCGGCTGGCGGAAGTCTAGCCAGCGGTAAGCGGAATTGCGAGCGGACGGAAGAAAGCATGGGGGGAATTTATGGGGACGGGAAGGAATGGCACTGTCGCCGTTGGCTCGGAGCGTATTGCGATCTCTCCCGGCGACGTGCTGGTGGCCGATCGCCCTGGCAGAATCGAACCACGGGAAATCAAACGACGTCGCCAGACCTACAAGAACATGGAACAACCCCGCGCCGCCTTGCGGACACAACTACTTGAACGCAACTGACGACGCCACAAGAATTTCCCTAGACGACAGTGCCATTCATTCCCGTCACCTGGGGTCTTTCATGGTGACAGAATTATTGTGCAATCGGCAGCAACTCAAAGTGAATCTTGTCGCCCTGTGCACTCAGCACCGCCAGGCTTGTGGCGTCCGGCGGGAGTTGCGACTCGTATGCCAGTTCAATCGGTCCCGCTTTTTTCAGCGTCCACCAAACAATTCCCTCACGCGCGTTATCCGACCATGGCAATGGCACCGCTCTGTCGGTCGGATCCAAGAGCGGCTTGATGGAATGTTGCTGATCAGACGAAACGGTCAGCCGCGACCAACGTTCGGCGGCCGACAGATTTTCGCGCTCGAATACCAATGTGATCCCCGCGCCCGATCGACTTGCCAGCAGGAACTGGCTGACGCCTGGTTGGGATTCCACAAACGGCTTGGAGCCCACGACGCCAACTTGAAGCGGCGCGGCTTTCGTCTGCTGCGCAGCAAAGTAGACGCCGCCCTTCACCTCGGGCGCGCAGCGCGCGAGTTGAAATTCTGGGAACAGCATCTTTCTGACAGGATCCTTCTGACCGGCAACGGTCTCGATCAAGAAAATCCCATCGATGCCGTCCGTGTTTTCCCAACCGCCGCCAGGAAACAACTCGCGACCGGAGCATAGCACGGCCGGCCAGCCGTCAGACTGTAGATACGCATCGAAGAGCAGCGCTCCATCCCGATGGCTGCTATTGGCAACGCTTACCGGACGAACCATCGGCAGGCTCTGGTATTCCAGCCATGACCCGGGCTTAACAAGGTCTTGTTCCCACTGCCTGGCCGCAACGGACTGCACCTGCGGCGGCCGGGTTAGGTCAAGCTGAACGGTGGGCTGGCGCGTTGTGACGAGGAACACGCCGACGTTCCAACTAAACACGACATACACCTTGCCGTCCTTCTCCAGTAACATTCCGGCGGTAATCGTGCGATCCATCGCGTCAAATACCGCGTCTTCACGAGTACCGACAAGCGTAATATGTCGAAAGTCTTGCCAGGTTGGGCGCTCGGCGCGGCTAAAGGAAAACACCAGGTCGGTAAGCTGCTGGTTACGCCGCCGGCCGGAAATCGCGTACCACGTGCCGTCCGCGGTCCGCAGGATTTGTTTGCCGGGTGGGCCGGGCACAAGAGATGCGGTGGATTCTGCCTCTTCAGGCTTCAACGGCGTTCGCTCATCGATTGACACATGCTGAGCGGCTTTTGGCCAAAGCGTCTTGACGATGGCGTATGCCATCAGTCGATGACCGGCGTGGTTGGGATGGAAGTAGTCATTAAGATGCGCTGCGAATCTGGCAGGTTCGACCGTGAGCGGCTTCCAAAGTGCAAAGCAGTCGACCGCCGGCACACGTTCGCGTTTAGCCACTTCAATGCCACGTGCCATGTACAGAGGGAGCGCATCTCGTCCATCGGAATGGGAATAGAAGATCTCATTTTGCGTAGCCACGATAGGAATTGCGCCGGCCTCACGCGTTTTGCCAATCAACGTGGTCAGGTTAGCGTCGTACGTTTGCAATCCGGCTGGCCCGCCGGCGCAATCGTTCATGCCGAACATGATAAAAACGAGATCAGGCTTGTGGACGAGAACATGTTTCTCGAACCGGCCGTCGGTCAGCCCTCGGCCGGTCGAGCCCATATTGCCGGCGTGAACGATTCGCACATTGGCGCTGGGATAGGCCTTGCGCAGTGCATCGACGGCGAACGAAATGTAATTCTGTCGGTAATCGGTGTGGTAACAGGGCCAGGTGATGCTGTCGCCAAAGGTGGCGATCACAACAGGATCGCCGGATTCCATTTTCGCTGTGATTGGCTCCAGAGACGTCAGCGAATCATCGGCATGAACGCCGCCCGACAACGAAAACACGATCGCAGCGAAAAGTATCTTGCAAAGCAATCGCATTGCCTGGCTCCCCGGCACGAGGACTCCAATACGTCCCATAAGTCCCATACGTCCTATTCAACTCGGTGCGAGTATAACTGCGCATTCCTCAATTGACAACGAAAACGAACCGGCCGCCCGCCGCATGCTAGCGCGATACGCGCCGGATGCAACGGTCACGTTCCAAGAGCCGCCGCGGATCACGCGATTCGATCTACAAGCGTGTCCCGACAACGCCCTGCGCTGCCGCCGGATTCTAGCATGAGGGGTGGATACCCGATATCAACCGGTGCCGGGTTTGGCGAACGGAATCAAAATCACGGTCAGGATTTCTCACCGATATCGGCTGCGTGTAAAATTTCGGAGAGTCGCGAGGGTGGTTTTGCAAGCGATCTCCGTTCGGGTACAATCCTTCACACGCCACTCGTTCTTCCCCTGCCTCTAATCCCACCGACGAGCCCATGAAACACCGCACGACGCGCGCAGCGACAGCTGCCATCTTCTTTGCCATCTCGTTCACTCGGCCTTGCTTCGCGGCACCCATCGATGTCGAGGCCCTCACCGCCAAGCTCCGGTCGGTCGGTCCCCAGGGCGAAGGCCATGCCGAGGCTGCCCAAGCGTGGCAAGCCATTGCCAAAGCTGACGCCGATCAGTTGCCCGCGATTCTGGCGGGGATGCAAGGCGCCAACAAGCTGAGCGAGAACTGGTTTCGCGCCGCCGTCGAAGCCGTTGCCCAACGGCAGGTGAAACAGGGAGGCAAGTTGCCGGTCGAGGCACTGGAAGGGTTTCTGGCTGACACGCGTCAGCCTCCGCGAGCGCGGCGTTTGGCTTACGAGCTGATCGCCGGAGTCGATCCGGCCGCCGAACAGCGATTGATTCCTGGCTTGCTGAACGATCCGAGCGTCGAGTTGCGGCGCGACGCGGTGGCGCTGGTCCTGAAGAACGCCGTCGCCGAAGAAGAAGCCGGCCAGAAGAGTGCCGCGGTCGATGCTTACGCCAAAGCCTTCGCGGCTGCTCGCGAGTTGGAGCAGATCAAGGAAGCTTCCACGAAGCTGCGAGCGTCCGAGCAACCTGTGGACGTGCCGAGCCACATGGGATTCGTCATGGACTGGCAGCTGATTGGCCCGTTCGACAATCGGGACAACAAGGGCTTTGACGCCGTCTATCCACCTGAAAAGCAAATCGATCTCGCCGGCACCTACGAAGGCAAGGTCGGCAAAGTGACTTGGAAGACACATCGTACGAGTGACGAGTTTGGCATCGTCGATCTCAATGAGATATTCGAGCGTCCCAAGGAAGGCAACGATTATAAGCTGACTAACGAACACAAGGGGACGATTGGATACGCGTTTTCCGAATTCGAGATCGACGAGCCGCGTGAGGTCGAGATCCGAATCGGCTGCATCAACGCGAACAAAGTCTGGCTCAACGGCGAACTGCTGGCCGCGAACCTGGTGTATCACGCGGGGATGGAAGTCGATCAGTACATTTCCAACGGACGGCTGAAGAAGGGAACCAATCAAATTCTCGTGAAGGTCTGCCAGAACGAGCAAGAGGAGTCGTGGGCTCAGCGTTGGCAGTTTCAGCTGCGGGTTTGTGACGAGCTCGGGACCGCAGTCATCGCGAATAACCGAGCACTCCGCAAGACGGAAGCAAACTAATCGCGCCACCAACATCGATCAACGAAGGAAGCAATGAAATGACTCGTGCCGCAACGTGCCTCTTGGCCGTCTTGTCCGTCGCCCTGTTTTGTGCTGCTGATTGGCTTCAGTTCCGGGGCACCAATGGTGCCAGCCTTTCGCCCGATGTCGCGCCTCCCGATTCGTGGAGCGAGACAAGCAATGTCGCCTGGAAGGCGAGCCTGCCCGGCCGCGGAGTGTCCGGCCCGATCGTCGTGAATGGCCGGACTTATGTGACCTGTTCGAGCGGCGTCAGGCAAGACCGCCTGCACGTCCTCTGCTTCGACAATGAAACGGGAAAAGAGGACTGGCATCGCGAGTTCTGGGCCACCGGTCGGACGCTGACGCATCCGTTCAGCGCTGTTGCCGCTCCCACACCGGCCAGCGACGGCGAGCGGATCTTCGCCTTTTACTCGTCAAACGATCTGGCGTGTCTTGACCTGGATGGCAACCTGCTGTGGTATCGCGGCTTGGCCTTCGACTATCCCAAGGCAGGGAACGACATTGGCATGGCGTCGTCACCGGTCGTCGTGGGCGAAACGGTCGTCGTGCAGATCGAGAACCAAGGTGACTCGTTCGCCGCGGGAATCAACACCTCCACGGGAGAAACGAGGTGGCGCGTCGATCGCGCACATCAAGCCAATTGGGTGTCGCCAATTGGCCTGCCCGGCGAACGCGAAGGTTGCCGAGTTGTACTGCTGCAAGGAACTGCCGGCCTGACTGCGCACAATGCCATGACGGGCGAGGAACTGTGGCGATACGACGTCCCGTGCTCGACGACTCCGTCAGTCGCCGTGAGCGACGACCGTATTTTCATTCCGGCGAATGGCCTGACCGTCTTGAAGCTTGCGCGAGATGCAACAGTTCCCTCGCTCGCGTGGAATTCCAGCCAGTTGAGCCCCAGCCCCGCCAGCCCGATCGTCGTTCGCAACCGCGTTTATACGATGAACAGCTCGGGCGTCCTCGTGTGCGGCGATATCGCGACCGGCGAACGATTGTGGCAGCTGCGAGTTGGAGGACCGCACTGGTCGACTCCGGTGGTGGCTGGCGATCGAATGTACTGCATCAACAGCGACGGCGCCGCGAAGGTTGTGCAACTCGGTGACGAAGGCACCGTCGTGAGTTCGAATGAGTTCGGCGAAGAGATCAAGGGCTCGCCGGCAATCTCCGAGGGCGCTCTGTACGTGCGGAGCGACCGTTACCTGTGGAAGATCGCTAAGGGTTCATGATTCGGCTCGATTGCCTCGTGTAATTGTCGCCACTTCGTTTCTAGTTTGGGAAATAAAAGGCGTTTCTCGTCGGGTTTGCCGAACACGAACCGGTGCAGGCTCGGCCAGCGCCAATCTTCCGCCTTTCGTGCCAGGTTGGCACGCAGGGGATTTCGCTCGACGTACCGGCAAACCGCGTACAGGTGCCCGTCTGATTGCACGACAAACGACTTGAATCGCCCCTGACAAACGTGCCCTGAACCGACCGAGTGCCGATGGGCATGCCAGCGCTGCGTGTGAGTGAGCGTCAACCCGCCGACAAACTGCGAAAGCTCACCGTCTTTGCGCGGCCAGACGACCAGATGCCAGTCCCGGCGCGCCGGGATGATCGCATAGGCCAGGATCCGCGTTCGATACCGCTCGACCGCTTCTTCCAGCACGCGTTCGAAGGTGTCAAAGTCGGCCGGCGACTCGAAGATCGGCAGCCGCGCATTCGCCCGGCTGAGCACATGGTAAACATATCCACCCAACGCCGGTCGATGAGGCCATGGGATGGCCAATGACGGTAGCCTAAATCCCTGCACCAGTCACGACACGGTTCCTGGCACCTTCTTCACTTCCATGCTCCGAAAGGTCCGCCGTGGCCGCGCTCGAATTCGACCCAGTGTCATCCACCCCACGATCGAGGCCATGAGGACGAGCGACGTCGGCTCAGGCACGACGTCCACCGCCACCAGCGGCAAGTCGATTCCGCGGCCCTTGAACAACAGCACCTGCAAGGGCGCCGCCGGATTCTCTGGGTCCGCACCCGGAATGAACGCCCGATCCGCACCGCCGCCGATGGAATGGTGAGTTGGCGACCAGAGAAAATCGGGATGTTGGTTTCCCCGGCTCAACTGGGTGCGGTCGACAATCGAAAAAAAGCGATGCCGTATGGGGCCGCTCGCCGGCGTGTGAGAAAACTCGATCTCCACGAACACGTCGAAAAAAGAGTCCACCGGCTCGATCCTGCCGCCGTCGCCCGGATCATTGTGCACTACGCGCAGCCAGCCGCCGCTCGGCCCCTGCCGATTGATGTCGACGTTCACGTCCCAAAGCTCGGTCGATCCGTTGCTGAAGTTCACGACGATCGGGTCGATCGCAGAACATTCCTGCAACTCGCCGACGCCAATATTGATGTCTTCCGTGCCTCCCATTTCACCACCAGATGGTGGCGGGGGAGGGGGCGGCGGCGGAGGCGACTGTGCGTTTCGTTCGATGATCAGCGCGGCAAGTTCCGGCGGGCGATCGAGCGGGATCAAACCTTCGAATGGCAAGGAACCGGGCCCGAAGAAATCGACCGGCAGGGCGGCGTACCCGCTGCCGCCGAACGTCACGCCGCTGGGTGCTGCCGGCAATGCATATTGGAACGCGATTCTGTCGTAGTAAGAGGCAACCTTCTCCGCCTGAGTTCGGTCCGTGTCGATTACGAGGCCGAGCGTTGCCAACAAAATTGCACCTGTGATCCCGGGACGTCGCATCATGAGGCGGTCCTCCGAAAAGAAAGTTGGACTTCGTTCCCAATTCGATGCCTCCGTCTTGCGAGGCTTAATTGACCTTATCCGACACTTCCCATTTGGGTTGAGCCAGGAACCGCTCCAACCTCGGGATGCCGCCCAGTTTATCAAGCTGCGTCCCCCCGCGTCCAGCGCGTGCAGATTTCTTGAGGTTTTACCATTGCCTGTCCGGTTCGGGCGGCGCCACTAGCGCAGCGGTGACCGGCCCAAGGTTTTAGCAACCTTCGCGGCAAATCCCGACCTCGTCTATGGGCAGCGTCCCAGTGCTCAGCTGCGTAAGGAGGGCGTGTCCTTACGCGCCAGGACGGTTCGTCCTGAGCGCGCAAGCAGTCAACACATCTCACCCCGGGCTGCGTCCCAATAAACGGTGGGTTGTTGGGGTATGTCACGCGTTCACGAGTTTTGGCACTCGCTGCCCGGTCCTACACCGCCCTGGTTGCTTCCGGCTGAGCGACCGATTGGCCGGGTGGGGTTCGTACCCACTGGAGATCGCCGACTTGCACGGCGTACTGGGTTGTTGACCAGCGTCACGTGTTGACGAGTTGTTGATTCTTTCTATTCGGCGCGGCGACGCCGGAGGCTTCGGCCAGCCGCCGCCACTTTGGAACGCCGTCAACAGAATGTGCGTGGCATCGTCATCGAAAACTGGTGCCCGGTTCATGTGCTGTGCAAATAACTTTCGAAAACGTTTGCTTTTGCAGACCACGTCGGTGATAGTCCCTGGCTCGGGCTGGCCCCGCCACTGCCATTGGCTTGTCTGCGGTCAGTACTAGCGTGGAGAACAATGTTCATGGACGATCGTCGGGACGACGAGCGACGCACGGAGTTGACTTCGCGCAGCGAGGCGACCGGCGCGGAGCCGTCCGAATTTTTCTACCACGACACTTCTAACCACACGCCAGCACGAGAAGAGAACTCAATCTGCGGCGCGCATCACAAGCCGCACCTTCACGATTTGCTTCGATCCATCCATCTCGATGTACACTACCATCGCGCCCAGGGCGACCAGGTGTATTATCTCGATGAGCTGGGGCGCGAGATCGAGGTGCTAGACCTGATCGGTGGATATGGCACTCTGTTGTTCGGGCATGGCCACCCGGAACTAACCAACGAGGCCATCCGGTATTTAAGCTCCTTCACTTGCAGCCACGCGCAGGGATCCATCAGCCGGCTTGCGGCCAGTTTGGCGGCCGAGTTGTCGCGCCGGGCGGAAGCGATTTTTGTGTGACGTTTGGGAATTCGGGCTCCGAGGCGGTCGAAATCGCCATGAAGCACGCCCTGCTGGAAACCGGCGGCCAGACGTTTTTGACCTTAGACGGCGCGTTCCATGGAAAGACGCTTGGAGCCTTGCAACTGACCTCCAACAAAGCGCTCCGCAGGCCGTTCGCCCTACGCGGGTTTCGCGTTCGCAGGGTACGCCCGAACGATATGCAACATTTAGAAGCCACCTTTACGAGCGTTCGCCGGCCTGCCGGATTCTTTTTCGAGCCCATCCAGGGCGAGGGCGGAGTTCGCCCCGTGGGGCGCGAGTTCCTTGGGCGCATAGCGGAGTTGTGCGCCGAACATCGCATTCCGCTCATCGCCGACGAGTACCAGACCGGGTTGGGGCGCACGGGAAGCTTTCTTGCCAGCCACGCCTTTGGCGTGCGTCCGGACTACATCATTCTGTCGAAAGCACTCGGCGGTGGCATCGCCAAGATCTCGGCCGTCCTGATCGATCGACGTCGTTATCGCGCGGAGTTTGATCTATTGCATAGCAGCACGTTCGCCAGCGATGGTTTTTCGTGTGGTGTTGGCTTGAAGTTTTTGGAGATGCTAGAAGACGCTTTCGCGACATTCGCGCGCTCGTTCAACAGGGAGTTGATGTGGCGCTCGGGCTGGGGTGTGAGTTTGTATCGTTGGGACAATTCACGTCGATCGTTACGCGGCACGGGCGAAGCGTTGCGCCGCGGGGGATGAGCCACAAGTGGCAACAGTTTTTCGACGGCGCTAGCGGTGAACACAGTGCGCGGCGTCCGATCGCAGTGGGGCATCGCGCCGGCCGATTGCACATTGGCGATCGTTGGGGCGACGGGAGATATTGGGCGGGTGTGTGCCGAGATTCTGGCTCCCGAGTTTCGCAGGGTACTCGTCGTGGGCAGTGGGCAACGGGATTCGGAGTATCGCTTACAACAAATCGCGCTCCAGGTAGGAGCCGATTGGACGTGCAATCTGGCGGCCGTTCGAATTGCAGCAGGCCGGTTTCCGCGTGCCGCCGTTCCTTGTTTCACCCGATAACGTCGATCGCGCCGTGCGGCAGCTTGGCGCTCCGCTGGTCGTGCGATCCTCGGCAACGGTCGAAGACGGCGAAGAACTCTCTTTCGCCGGGCAGTTCAGCAGCTTCTTAAATCTGCATAATACAGCGGAAGTGGTTGCGGCGATCGAGCAGTGCCGTCGCTCGGGCCGCTCGGCGTCTGTGGTTGAGTACTGCCGTCATCACAGGGTTGATCCCGCCGCAATTCGAGTTTCCGCGATCGTGCAACAAATGGTCCAGCCCGAGCTGGCCGGCGTCGCGTTCACGGTCAATCCGGCCAGCGGCGATAAGGAAGTCGTGATCGAAGCGTGCGGGCGCGAGTCCCACAACGTCGGCGCCGCTCGCTGGACAAAAAACTGGAGCGCTTGCGGACGTTTTTGTGGCTGCGCGAGGAATTGCGGGATCTTTCCACGAGAATGTATTACCTGATACGCCGCCACGTGCTAGAGATTGCTCGCCGGCGCCGGCTTGGCGACGACATCTTCTTCATGGCGTTCCAGGAGATACTGGCCGACGATCGCTCTCAGGTCGAACGAAATCGCGCAATCTACGAGAGCTACCGAAACTTCAAGGCGCCTAACGAAATCGGATCGCATTACCACTGCCCAGGAGCGGATTCATCGAGTGATCTTTGCGGCATGGCCGCCGGTGCAGGGACGGCGGAAGGCACGGCATACGTTGCCTACAGCGTCGCGGAGGCGGCTTGCATCGTGCCCGGTAATATCTTGGTGTGTCCGTTTACCGATCCCGGTTGGACTCCGATCCTCTGCCGGGCAGCAGGCGTGGTGGCGGAAACCGGCGGTTTGTTATCGCACGCCGCGGTGATTTGTCGCGAGTTTGGCATTCCGGCTGTGCTCGGCGTTCAGGGGGCAACCCGACGCCTCCGGCACGGACAACGCATTCGCGTGGATGGAACTTTGGGCATAGTGCAAATCGAAACCTTGTGAAGCGAAAGGAAGATAAAACATGGAATCGCGCTTTATTCTGTTCGCCTGGCTCCTAGGCAGTTTGCTGCTCCCGCTTTCCGCAACCGCCCAGCAGCCTGCGGCGCCGGAGCCCGCCGCGGGCGACGAAGCAATTCACAACGAGCTACGCGCCATGCGCGAGGTGCTCACCAAGGCCGTCTTGGATGGTGACGTGAATGCTCAACTGGACCGGGTTCACGATAACGTCGTCGTCACCTGGCAAAACAATCAGGTCGTGCGGGGCAAGCAGGGATTGAAGACTTTTCTCGGTGAGCTGGATAAAGGCGGAGAGCGGGTCTTCCAAGGGTACAAAGTGCCGCCGACCGCCGATGAACTGACCATTCTCTACGGCGGCGATACCGCCATCGCATTCGGCAAATCGACGCCCCATTACAAATTGCACGGCATGGAGTTCGACCTGGACAACCGCTGGACAGCAACTCTGGTCAAGGACGGCGATGCGTGGAAGCTCGCCGCCTACCATGTGTCGGGCAATATCCTCGATAACCCGGTGCTCAGCCTCGCAAAACGGTCTCTCTACTGGACGGGTGGAATCGGAGCGCTAGTCGGATTGGCGCTGGGTGCGTTTGTGGCCTGGCTGCTGAAGCGGCGATGTGCGCGGGGCGCCTGAACATGGCCGGCAAACTGAAGCACCGCTGGAGCCTGAGCCACAACTATTTGTCGGGCATCACGGCCGATGCCTGGTGGAGCTTGCTGCGCGAAAATCGGTTCGCCGTGGATGCCCCGTATTGGCATCGAGCGGCCTTTGTGACGCTCGCGAGCCTGCTCAATTCGTACTACCGCCGCCAGGAAGAGCGCCAGTATCGCGATGCGATTGAGGGCGTCGAAATCTCGCAACCGCCGCTGTTCATTCTCGGTCATTGGCGCAGCGGCACGACCTTGCTGCATTATCTCGTGGCTCAAGATACGGAGCAATTTGCGTTCGCCAATACCTATCAGGTGATCAATCCGCACACGTTCTTGTGTACGGAAGAGGTGAACAGCCGGCGGTTTGCGGCGTTCGTTCCCAAAACGCGCTCTATGGACGCGATGCGACTCGGTTTCGATACTCCACAGGAGGACGAGTTCGCGCCGCTGCTGTTGACCTTACGCTCGCTGTACCTGGGAATTACGTTCCCCCGCCGCGAGGAATACTACGGCCGCTACTTGACGTTCGAGGAAGTGCCAAGGAAAGAAGTCGAACAGTGGCAGGCGGTACTACTGTGGTTCTCGAAGAAGCTGACATTGAAGTACGGCCGGCGTCTGCTGTTCAAATCGCCGCCCCACACGGCGCGGATCCGGTTGCTGCTGGAGCTGTTTCCGGACGCCCGCTTCGTGCATATTCATCGCAATCCGTATCGAGTGTTTCAATCGCAGCGTCACTACTTTGATACGGCAACGTGGTACACCTACCTGCAGCGGCCGGAGGTGGAGCGAATTGACGAGGGCATCCTGCGGCGCTACACCACGTTGTATGATGCGTTCTTCGCCGATAGGCCGATGATCCCGAATGATCACTTTTGCGAGGTCTGCTTCGAGGATCTCGAAGCCGATCCGGTGGCTCAAGTGGCTCGCATTTACGAAAGCCTGCGCCTGCCCGGCTTTGAAAAATGCCGTCCGAATCTGCAATCCTACGCCGATTCTCTCGCTGGCTACCAAAAAAACGAGTACGCACCGCTAGAGGAAGCAAATCGCCAACTGGTGGCTCGAGAGTGGGCCAGAAGCTTTGAAGTGTGGAACTACGCCAAGTAACCCAAGTTAAAGAGTTTGGACGTTCGGCAAAGGACTTAGGTGCGATTTGCGGACGTTTGTTTCACTACATTTGAATCAGCTTGTCGAGTCGCCGGAGGCGACGGGGTGGGGTCAGGCCGAGACGGTGCAGGAGGATCGCTTGGGCTTCGTCGGGTTCCGTGACGCAACGTAGTGTTATGCGACGCTCGGGACCGC